>JDSG01000009.1_pt1 | contig 176977 bp, 207 predicted proteins | sample 199341 | NCBI WGS metagenome assembly JDSG01 (sample SAMN02584197, study PRJNA231836) | bioreactor metagenome | isolation source: continuous culture bioreactor short generation time transfer1 day 52 after... | place: Germany: Bremen | reverse complement strand
CCGTATGAGGAAACATATCAACAAGCTCCCAAGAAGTCACTTCATATCCAGCTTCTTGCAGCAAGGCCAAATCTCTTGCCAAGGATGTTGGTTTACAAGAGACATAGACCAATGAGTCAACGCCAAAATCAATAATCTTTGGCATTGCCTTTGGGTGTATGCCGTCACGTGGTGGGTCTAGAACAATGATATCTGGTTTATCTGGAGATTCCTTAAGGTTATCAAGTACAGCTAACACGTCTCCAGCTATGAACTCACAGTTGGTCAGTCCATTAAGGTCTGCATTAACTTTAGCTGCTTCCACAGCTTCTTCAACAATCTCAACACCAACAGCCTTCTTAGCAACAGGTGCTAGAAGCTGAGTTATTGTTCCGGTACCGGAATAAAGGTCAAAGATTATCTTGTCTTTGGTGTTACCAACGTATTTTCTAACCACATCATACAGTTTCTCAGCGCCATGTGTATTGGTTTGGAAGAATGAAAATGGCGATATTTTAAATTTAAGGTCGAATAATTGCTCATAGAAATAGTCTTCACCATATAGGACTCTTAAGTCATCCACTTTGACTGCATCTGACACCTGGTCATTGACCGTTTGGAGGATACCTTTTATTTCATTGTCTAGTTTAAGTTCTAAGAGCATATCAACAAATGCTTGTAGATCAAGTTCTAATTGTGATGAAGTGACTAAGTTAATTTGAAGTTGTGATGTATTAACACCTTGTCTAACTACCAAGTATCTAAGATAACCTTCATGTCTTCTCTTATGATAAAAAGGCACTTCAAGCTTCTGGAAATAGGCTAAGGTTCCTTCTACAATTTTGTTAAAGTCATCGCCGATAATTTTGCACCCAGTTGCATTGACAATATCATACATACTGCCCCCCCGCTTATGTAAGCCAAGAGCAAGAGGTCCTTCAAAGAATTCATCTCCAAATGAATATTCCATTTTGTTACGGTATTCGAATGCATTTGGACTTGGTGTGATACCCATGTATTGGTCTAATATACCAAGTGGTTCCATTAGGTCTTTCACTTGTTGCTCTTTAAGACTAAGTTGTTTCTCATAAGGTAGGGATTGATACAAACAACCACCACATGAACCAAACACATCACACTGAGCTTGTTCTTCCTCAGGTGATTTCTCAATGACTTCAAGAAGCCTTGCTTCGATTCTATTTTTTTCGTTTCTTGTTAACCACTGCTTTGACCTTCTGGCCTGGAATTGAATTTTTTTTACAACCACCTTATGGTCATCAACATAGACAATGCCTTTATTCGGAAATTCCACATGGCTCACAACTGCTTCAAATACGTCCTTTTTTTTCATTACTTCACCTTTTCATTTAAATTCTAGTGGTCTACTTGTACTTTCATCTTAATTTATCTTAGAACATAACGATGGGACTAGCCATTAACCAGTCCCAAAGATTAATCTTATATCTTATTGTGTCATCATACTTATAGATGCTCGTTGAAGCTTTAACTACTCGTCACCAAGATCATCAAAATCTTCGTCATAATCCTCGTCGTAATCAATGTCTTCAAAATCTTCATCATCAAAGTCTTCAAAGTCATCTTTTGCGTCAAAGAATATCTTATAAACCACAAAACCTGCACATCCAAGTATTGCAAGAATGCCTATGACAATCAACCAAGTATAGTTTTTCTTTTTCTGTACTACCACTTCGTGCCTTGGGTCTAGGTTCTTGACAATCTCAAGCATCTGATATAATTTGGCCAAATCAGTTCTTTTTAGTTGTTCTAACATCTACTCACGCCCTTCCAAATGTCTACTATTTATACTATTAACTCGTTAATATCATCATATCACATTTTTTTCAGTCCTGAAAGCATTGCCATCAACTTTTTCTTACCCACACTTGGAAAGTTGACTGTTACTTGATGATCTGCACCACCTGGCTCTATCGTTACAACCTGGCCTACGCCAAACTTTGAATGTTTGACAAGGTCACCTTCCTTATATTCAAGGGTAATGGACTTATTCTTTGGCAAAGGTTTAGCGGCTTGTTTAGCTTGATATGGCGCTGTTGTAAAGAAGGTTTTATCCCTTTTCTTTGGAAGTACTGAAGTATTAGAAATATTGGATCTTGAGAAAATGTCGGATACACCTTGTTGGTCAAGTAAATCATCTGGTATCTCTTTCACATACCTTGACAGTGCATTATACTGAGTCTGGCCACGTAACATACGAGACTTAGATGCACATATAATTAATTCTTCTTCAGCCCTTGTAATGCCTACATAACACAAACGTCTTTCTTCTTCTATCTCTGTTTCGTCTTCTGACTGAATGCTCATATAACTTGGAAAGAGTCCATCTTCCATTCCTGTTAAAAATACAGTTGGGAATTCAAGACCTTTTGCGCTATGAAGTGTCATAAGGGCAACATAATCGGCATTTTCATCAAGAGCATCGATTTGCGCAACCAATGCAACATCCTCTAGAAAATCAGAAAGTGTTGGTACTTCACCTTCTTCCTTTTTCCTTACTTCAAACTCGGCTATTTTTGATACTAGTTCACCAATGTTTTCAATTCTACCTTCTGCTTCATCGGTCCCTTCTTTTCGAAGGTCAGTCATGTAACCGGTCTTACGAATGACTGATTCCATAAACTCCATAAGGCTTAAAGTTTCAAGATCCGCTTTCATGCTAAAAATAATATTTTTGAAGTCTCCAACTTTAGCAGCAGCTCTGGCAAGACCTGGGATATCTTCAACTTGTTTAACCGCATCAAAGAAACTCATGCCATACTCTGTAGCATAAGCATCTAGCTTCTCAATAGTTGTATTTCCAATACCTCTTCTTGGAACATTTATTATTCTCTTAACGGATAAATCATCTATGCTATTGTTAACAACCCTAAGATATGCCAGAATATCTTTTACTTCTCTTCTTTGGTAGAAACTTGTACCGCCAAATATTTTGTAAGGCACATCTTCCATCATCAATCTCTCCTCAAGGACACGAGATTGGGCATTGGTTCTATATAATATGGCATGATTGCTATACGGCTTCTTAAATGTGTTTACGTTGCTAATGATTTTGTCAGCAACAACTTGAGCTTCTTCTTTTTCATTGTTGGTATGGTGAAACTTAATCTGATGGCCATTGTCATTGTCTGTCCATAGTCTTTTGACTTTCCGCCTTGAGTTGTTCTTGATGACTTGGTTGGCCGCTTCAAGAATTGTTTTGGTCGATCTATAGTTTTGCTCCAGCTTAATAACTTTAGTACCACTAAAGACTTTTTCAAAATCTAATATGTTTTTGATGTCAGCACCACGGAATTTATAGATGGATTGGTCATCATCTCCAACAACACATAAGTTTTTATACTTGCCCGCTAGTTGACTGACCAATTTAAATTGAACACCATTGGTATCTTGATACTCATCCACCATGACATACTTGAATTTTTCTTGGTATTGTTCAAGGACATCTGGTCTTAATCTAAATAGTTCCACTGTGTAGAATAATAAATCATCAAAATCCAGAGCATTGTTTTTCTTAAGCCTGTCTTGATAGAAATCATACATTCTTGAGTAGATTTCTTTACGCATGTCTCCTGCTGCCATTTGTTTATAGGCGTCTTGTCCAATAAGTTCATTTTTAGCACTTGATATGGCACTAAGTATTTGGGCTTCCTTATAGTATTTGGGATCGATATTTTGTTTCTTCATACCGTCTCTAATAATTCTTTTGGCATCATCCGTATCATATATGGTAAAACTTTTGTCATATCCAATTAAGTCTATATGTCGTCTTAGAATTTTGACACAAGAAGAGTGAAATGTACTAACCCATACATCTTGTCCACCATGACCAATAAGCTTATCAACACGTTCACGCATCTCTTTAGCCGCTTTATTGGTGAAAGTGATTGCCATGATTTCCCATGGTCTGCATAAGCCTTTCTCAATAATATAGGCAATACGGTGTGTCAGGACCCTAGTCTTACCTGAACCAGCACCTGCCAGTAGTAACAATGGACCTTCAGTATGAAACGTCGCTTCCTTTTGTTCTGTATTCAACGTATCGTATATACTCATTCTTCTTCTCCCACTCATTTATATTCTATGCTTGTTATATCAATACTTTTAGTAAGTCATATCATTTCAATGGATTCTCAGCAATAAAAAAAATGACATATGGGGGGGGCTATACAGTACCGAACTAATGTGCCCATAAATCACTTTCTTCATTTTAGCATATTTCTATGCATATTGCTAGGTGATTACCTTCAATTTCAAGGTAAAATAAAGGCTCAACTGGTTTGATCACTCTTGTAATATAGTATTGAATACTATATAATGTTAGGAGGACTTGAAGACTGCGGTCCAATTAAGGATGGTGAGAGAGTGAGCAAGAAAGCCCACGATAAATTTATCGAGGATCTACTCGAATTTATTAAATCAAGAGATTATGTCTATTCAAAGGACATACCCAACATAGATTTGTATATGGACCAAGTAACAACCTTTATGGATGACCACCTTGGATTGTTCAAACGTTCTGAAGATGAGAAGATTCTTACTAAGACAATGATTAATAACTACAGCAAATGTGAGATATTGCCACCGACCAATAAAAAGAAATATGGTCATGAGCATATGATACTGCTCTTATTTGTTTACTACTTCAAGAATATTCTATCTATACCAGACATCAAGGCATTGCTTGACCCAGTCAAAGATATTGTTATGAAACCTGATTCACCAATTAGTATGGAAGACTTTCTTGATCGTATCATGGACACTCAAGTGGCCCACTACGACAGCTTGGCTGATCAAGTCAATCATACTGTTGATGTTGGTAAAGACTTGTTCAAGGAAGTGGATGAAAAGGACCGCGAGAAGTTATCCATCTTCACAACGGCATATCTTTTAAGTATTCAGGCGACAGCACAAAAACATATGGCGACTCAACTTATTGATAATTACCTAAAGAAAGAGTCTAGAGAAAAGCCAAACAAGCAAGATCCTAAGCAAACTAAAGCTAAGCAAACTAAAAGCAAAAAGGCTGAATGAAATAGCTAAAAGAAAACAAACTTTAGACCAATTCAAAAGACTAGATGTCTTATGAATTGGTCTTTATTTTATGCCATATGAGTCGTTTCTTCAAAGTGTTCTAGTTTTGTGTTTCTAAGATACCTTGTTTTTCATCAGACAGTCTCTGCTCTAATTCTTCTGTTGGCTTAAAGAGATAATCATACCTATACAGCGCATAACCGCCATAATGACTATCCTCTTTTGCAGCTCAATCATTCTCTGAAGTATACGTTCACTCTCTATCCATTCACTCTTACCTGTTCCGGCCCACTTATCTTCACTACCGATTTTATAGACAGCTATACCTGCAACTAAGTCTACGTTATTGGATATTAAGTGATTCCATTCATCTAATGTACTGTCATAGGCTGAACGTTCATGTTCAAATCCATAGTAAACTTGAGGACAAATATAATCTATATAGCCAGAAGCACTTAACCAAAGTGGAATATCCACATAAAGCTGATTATAATTTGTATCAATTACACCTTGGGGGGGACTTATTCCAAAAACAAGGTCTCTATTGTAGCTATGGACTAGTTGGTATACATTGGTAATCAGTTTGTTCACATTCGCACGTCTAAAGTCTGCTTGAGTCAATGTATCATCGTCATATGAGAAGGCTAAATATTCAACTTCATCATAGGACATATCTGTTGATGGGTAGAAATAGTCATCAAAATGGATACCATCTACCTCATAATAATCAATGATTTCTTTAACGCCAGAAAGTATATGGTCTCTTACTTCCTCAATTGCTGGGTTATAAATGATGGTGCCATCCGGTGTTTTTAGAACTCGGCGACTGCCATCCTCATACCATAATTTGGCAATGTTATTATTTGACAAAGGTGTCTTAGAAGATGCCGATCTTACCCTATAAGGATTAATCCAAGCTTCGATTCTAAGGCCGTGTTTCTTTGCTGATTCAATGGCTATCTGAAATGGGTCGTAAGTCATTCTATCACCTTCTTGCCCCCCCGTAATTATATAAGAACTGGGGGGGAAAATAGCTGAATCGTATAAAGCGTCAGCAAAGGGCCTAACTTGATACATGACTGTATTCATCCCCCCCAAACTCTTGATATCAATCATCATTGACTCAACAGCACTTCTATAAGTACTTTCAGAACCCAGGGCAAATATCTGCTGTAATTCAAGATAAGAAATCCAAACTGCTTTAACCTCATCCGCAGCCACAGCATTTGAGCTAACTACCAACTTGTCACTGATTGGTTCTATGGGAGCGATAACTGGAAGGTTGGTGTCTGATTCCAAAACTTCTTCCTCTGCTGATTCATTCACCGCTTGATTATCTACAACTGAGTCATCTTCGTCTATACTTCCTTTGCCGATATCTTCTCCACTGGAACTTTCATCACTAGAATTCTCGTCCTCATGGTCTACATCATTTATGGTCTCGTCTTCATATACATCTTCTACTGTCTCATTCGTCGTGTCTTGAGTTTCTCCAGTGGTGCTAGTTTCTTTTTCAGGTACTGCTGGTTTCACTCCAGTATCACATGCTGATAAAGTCAGTGCCATTAAAAGTACCAATACAATCCATCTCTTCATTTATCCTAATTTCTCTTTCCAGTTTTCTTCTTTAAATCCAACCAGTGCAAAATCATCTCCTAAAAGCATTGGTCTTTTAATCAACATGCTATTATTTGATAGTATGTCTAAAGCTTCATCTTGACTCATTGTCTTTAGCTTGTCCTTCATATTAAGCTCACGGTAAACTTTGCCTGAAGTGTTAAATAATTTATTGATCGTTAGACCACTTTTTTTCAAATACTTCTAAAAGGATTGCCTTACTGGGCGTCTCTTCAACAATATGTTTAATCGTTACATCTGTATCATTTTCTTTTAACCACTTAATAGCCTTCTTACAAGTATTGCATGTTGGGTAATAATAAACTGTCATTTTACTGTCTCCTATAACTTTCATAACCTTCAAACAATAACTTACCACAGTTACTGCATGTCGGTGTTTCAAACCTATTGACCTCATATATCGGATTCTTAGTATCACACATAGAACAAGTGAGTACCTTAATTGCTGTTCTACCTTTGTCATCGACATATACTTCTTCTACATCAAAAACTTCCTCAACATCTTCTGTATCTTGACTAACTTTTACCTCAACTATGTCTTCTGCTATATCTTCGACTTCTTCCACAACTTCAGCACCCACATCATCTGTCGACTCGTCAAAAACAACACCTTCTACCTCCAAAGGTTCAACTTCAACTTCCCGAACATTTGGTGCGTCAATAATGGTTGTTTGCTTAGCTTCATTTCTTATTTGTTCTTCAACGATGACCTCTGTATCTCGACTTGTTTCATACACTCTGGACTTAGTCTGATCCGATATAGCATTGTTTGTTTTAACAATCTGGTAGACAATCTTAACAATAATCGCTATAAAACCTAGTGGCGGAAAAAAATAGAAACATTAAAAAAAATAACAATCCATGATGGGTCTTTCACCTGATATCTAGCCATAATCCAACCTCCTATTATATTGCTACAATTTTACCACAAAACAATGACAGAAAACATCACAAAAGAATTAAATATCTTGACATTTGCATCTACATGCATATAATTAAGTTATGACAAATGAAGAATATATCGACTATTGTAGTGAGCAAATAGAGAGCTTTTTTTTGATGTGGCTTTGTTTAAGATTCTCAGTGAACCCATTCGACTCGAGATTCTAAAATACCTTGCCATTGTATGTGAAAGTGATGTGAGTGGTATAGCTGAACGGTTTCCACAAGACCAATCCGTCATATCTCGTCACCTCAAATTAATGCATGAAGAAGGCATTCTCAGATGTTCGAGAGAATCGCGACATGTCTACTACAGTGTCAACGGCGAAGATCTATTAGATAAGTTCGAGAAGATTACCAAACAACTACGAGTTCTACTAGAAATGACACGAGAACTTTAATATTTCACTTATAACCAACCATTATTTCTATGGTTAGGAGCTAAGGATTTCTTCATTCGATATTTGCACGTTTGTGCATATATGCAATAATAAAAATAGACACTACCCAACCCACCAGATAAGGAGAGAACTATGTCAACAACAACTGATAACGTTGGCCTTATATTCCCTGTATACTTCCTACTAATGCCAAAAATGGTTGCCTCTTTTGCAAAGAAGTTAAAAATTAAAGACCATCAATACCTCTTTTGTGTTACAACATCTGGTGGTGATCAAGCAATGTATACGCCCAACTTGATAAAATTCTAACTGACAACGGACATCCTTTAGATATGTGTAGGAGCATCTTTTTGCCTGACAATAGTATTGTCTACCAAACCAGTAAAGAAAAAAAAGGAACGCTTCTATAGTGACTCTTCAGAAAAAACATCAGATATCATAAATGCCATTCTAACAAAAGAAAATACATTTGATACCAGCAGGCAATACCGCATCTCAAAAAAAACTTCTTACTACCTACACTAAAGTCGGCCTAAACCTTTATAAAGTCAATGATAAAAATGCCGACATGTCCAAATGCACCCAATGTGGCATTTGTGAAAAAAATTTGCCCAGTCAATGCTGTAAAGATGACTGAATCACAGATTCACTTTCAAAAAGACTGCGAACAATGTTTTGCCTGCATTCATGGATGTAAACAGAACGCTATTAGCTTTGGAAAAATAATAAAAAAGGACAGCAATTCATATCGCCATCCTGATGTTACTCTATCTGAAATTATTGGGTAAAACTTAATTAACCAATTTAGTATAAACATCATAAGTTGCTTTGTCATAGCAAACAAGGATTACCTTATCCAGGTGACTGTGTTTATGACAGAATTTTTTTTGATTGCTCTGACAGCAATTTTTGATGCTTCTTCTAGGGGGGGATAACCGTATGCGCCAGTACTGATGGATGGTAGTGCAATTGAAGTCATAGGAAAATCATTACAATAAGCTTCAACTTCTGCCTCGGTATCTTTAATATAAGGGATTTTTTTGAACATCCTCAAGATGGCCTATATAATTCTCAAGTACGGCTAGACACTGTTCTTTATAGAATGATTTATAATCTATTGTCACTTCTAGCGCTGATGTATATGCGTCAGCGAGCAAATCCGCTTCAAAATACATACCACCTGCGTACCGCGGACCCACTGTATGAATAATCCAACCAATGCCACTTTTTTCTAAATCGTAGGACATGGTTAATCTTGCTTTACCTGTTGAGCAACCGCCTATTGCTTTGCACTCTTCAAGTAGGTCTTTGCCTGCTGCCATATGAATCGCACCATCAACACCAGAACCACCCCCCCTTAGGCTTTGGTTGGCAGCATTCACAATAACATCTACATCTTGTTCAATTATATCACCTTTAACGATTTCAAACTTAATCATAATACGCTCCTAAAAATAACTTAACAATAACCTCTTCAATTCATGATTATACACTAATTCAAAGGACTTTGAAAGTCAATATATGTCCCCCCCCAAAAGTCTACTTTGGATTGCCTGCAACGGCTTCTAATTGTTTCAGTATCAAGGTTACACCCTCATGCCATTTCTCATCTTCTGCATACTTCCTGTTAATCCATCTGATAGGATTTTCACCTTCTGGAAGCCCTTCACTTAAGGTATGTATGGTTCTAGATGCTATCTGAGCTGATTCCTCTATGTCAGTGTTATAATCTTCCCAACTCACATACACATTAAATGGGTTGTTAACCATTGCCTTCGCGTCTTCATGGTCACTTTGAACAAAGTTCTGTTCTTGACCTGTAATGGCAAAAAGAAACAGAGGGTTTACACCGTAATCCTCCGCCACCTCAACAATCGTATTAAAATACTCTTCCTCGGCAAGTAAAGACTTACGGTTTACCAACCACCCCCCCTGTAACGCTTCTTTATCTATCTCTTTATATCTGATACTTTTATGTAGGGCCATTGCATCTGCCCTTTTACTGGTTTTAAGATTTGGTTCGACAATTTCCTCAATGCTTAAAGCAAGGTCTTGCTCTTCAATGACAACTTCTTCTATAGATTGTTCTGGTATAACCTCAGGCTCTTCACCACCAAAGTCTACGTTCATCACCACATTGTATAAGATAATGACTAGAGCTACAAACCCAATTAGGAATGGTAAGGCTGTCTTTAGGTCTTCTTTGTACTTTCCGCTGTGAATCCATAACCTATATTGGTCTTTAAAACTTAACTTAAGGATAGGTTCCACTTCTGGTTCAGGTTCATTAATAACATCAACTTGCCTTACTCGTTCTACCTTTATGACTGGACGTTCTTCTTCTGTCTCTATATTATCATCAGACGTGTTTTCACTATAGATTTCATCAGCAATATTAAACATATTGAAACTGTCGGATTTCTTTGACTTCTTTGACTTATTGGATGCCGCGCTTCTTGTTGACACCAGCATAGCTTCAGCCGCTTCTGAAAATTCTTCTTCCACTACTTCCTCTGCTTCTTCTTTAACTGCTTCTTCTCTAGCCGCTTCATATTGCTTATCAGTTTCTTCTACCAAATCTTCTACTTGGTTGTCAAAAGCTGCATCAAGGTCTGCTTGTATCTTGTCAGCTAAGCTCATTGTTGGTTGATCTTCTGGTTCACTGAAGGCACTGAAGGCTTCTTCGACTTCATCATAGATATCCTCTTTTGAAGATGTCTTCTCCTCTGTAGCTGCTACCTCATCAGAAGGCTTGTCTCATCATAGACGACCGTTTCCTTAACAGTAGCTCCTCCGCCGTGTCTTCAAATGCCGCCTCCAACTGAGCCATAAGGTCCGCCTCAAATTGATTGCTTATAATAATGTCCTCGATAGGCGCTTCTTCTGGCACATCTTCTATCGCATCATCCACTGACTCATTAGTGATAGGATTAGAACCTAGGGTTGCTGATTCAATCAACTCATCAAGATTGTCATAGGCATCTGCAAAAATATCATCGAGATAAGTACTCTCTTCTTCTGTCACACCAGCTTCAATTTGAATTTCCTCTTTAACGATGTCCGTTAAATCACGTAGCGCTTCACGCTTAATCGGTATATCCTGTTGATGATTCAGCCAACTACCTAAGTCATCTAAGAAATCTTTATCATCCATATTAAGGTTGACACATGTTTTCATAATATCGTAAGCGTTGATTTCGAAGGAGTTGTTGTCAACAGCTGATGTTAGCAATGACTTTTTGATTGCCCTTTGATCATCTCTTCTGAACTCTTTGACGTGATCATCAAGAATCTTATGAACGGCATCAGCAAAAACCCTGGCTCTATAACTTTCATTTTGATCAGGGTACTTTCCTTGTATATAATTTTTGAGTATATCTATGGATTGTTGATAGATGATCTCATTGGCCTTAAGATTGTCAATAATCTCTTTCATTGTCCCACTTCCACTACGTAATGTACACTAATTCTAACACATTTTCGACTATTTTCCCACCAAATATTAGAGATTGATTAGACCTTAGTTACAATTCGCTAACTCTGTTGTATGTGTCATTTTCCTATGCTATAGTCATCTTAAGAAAAGATATTTCAGCACTTTTGAAGGAGGGTTTTATATGAAACCACTAACTGGAGGACAAATATTCGCACTGATTGCAATTGGTCTTGTGACTATGTTTTACTTGTCCGTTAAAAATTACAGCAGCGATGATAATGAATACGGGAAGTATCAGATACTTATAGAGAAGTCATTTGAACTTGATAATCAGAACTTACTAGAAATTGATCTCTCAAGCGAAAACATCTATGTGACATCTGGGGGGGATACAGATAGTTTTGAAATCAAGTATGAGAATTACGCATTCTCAACTCAACAAAAAAAAGAGTTAGAAGACCGATTGGTCATTGAAGACACAGGCAGTGTGATTCGTATCTATAAAGAACCAGGCGTTTCCGTTAACCTTAGATTTTTTTGATTCTATTGCATTTTTCTTTGAAAATGGCTTTAGAACAGATATGGTTAACGGCTCATTACATGTTGTTGTACCTGAAGGATATAGCCATAATGTGGATGTAGATTCAAGTTCTGGAGAAGTGACAGTCGATTACCTTGATATTGACTCATTTAATGTAAAAGCTTCTTCTGGTGATATTGAGCTTGACCATATCAATGCCAATGATATGACTGCTAAGACCTCTTCGGGAAGAATTACCGGAGACGATATCCATGTAGAGGGCCAACTAAACCTAGATTCATCATCAGGCGATAAAATATTTAATGGTATCTTGGCTGAGACTGTTGAGTCATCAGCTCATCAGGTAGAACAACCCTTAGTGGTGAAAGTGATTCTCTTAAAGTCAATAGCAGTTCAGGTGATATCATTGTTAATGATTATGATGTGATAAACATCAAAATGAATGCTTCTTCTGGACGAATTGAATTTGATGGCAATGCAGAAAGCGCTAATGTCAATGCCACTTCTGGTGACATTAACTTTACCACTGACACATTACGTGAGAATTATGACTTATCAACATCCTCAGGACGTATCAAGATGTCAATCCCTGATGAAGCATTTACTTTTGAGTCCAAGACTTCTTCCGGAGAGTTTAGACCTGACATCAACCTTAATTACAATAAGGATTCAGACAATCACGCTAGAGGACATTATGAAGATAAGAACGCAGAAGCTCATATAGAACTGAGCTCCTCATCAGGTGACCAGTATCTTGATAATTAGTTTATAAGCGTACAATCTTTTACATAAGAAAAGGTATCTCATATTATCTATGGGATACCTTTTTATATTGTTCAATGCCAATACCAAGCATCAATTCCTTAATACTAGCATCGATCCGCAAGTAATCATCTGGCTTTGGAGAACCTTTGAATTCCACTTCTGGTACAAAGTCCCAAGCCATTTTCTCATCCTCAACTATTTTCATCAAATGGTTGCCAGCACCACCAGACCATCCATAAGAACCTAATCTAAAGGCCTTCCTGCTACGTACCTTCTTCTTGCCTAATTCTTCAAGGACTGCCGCCATAGGGGGGGGAAACATCTTATACTCATATGTTGGCATCCCAATGATTATAGCTTTACTTGTCCATGCTGATGCAAGCACCTGGCCCCCCCAATCTGTCTCTGGAACCCTATGAACATTAACTTTCACAGGATATGCACTGAGTAAATCTATAACATAAGTAATGGCTTTTTCTGTCATTCCATACATAGAACCATATACAATCGTCACTTCATCTCTGTCAACATCTGTATCATAAGTCATATACCTAGCATACTCATCAATAATTTTATTCGGCCTAGAACGCCAAACTATTCCATGTCCTGGTGCAACAATGTCAATTTCAAGCTCAGACAATTTTGCTGCTGCCTTTTTTTTGTATAATCTGTAAAGGCAGAAATAATGTTGGCAAAGTACCTTGCACCTTCCTCTTCAAACATACTTAGGTCTGCATCACTGAGTTCATCATCAAAATGTTTGCCTTCTACAACGCCATAAGTACCAAATACATCACATGAGAGCAATGTTCTTGATAACCTATCATAGGTGACCATTGAATCAGGCCAATGAACATTGGGTGTGGTTACAAATTCAAGTATTCTGTCATTGCCTAGATTAAGGGTATCACCATCTTTGACAACGATGACCTCCTCTTCTCTACCATAAAAAGCATCTAACAAGTTTTTTGATGCTCTAGTACATACAATCTTGAAATCACCTTTGACTTGCTTAAGACTTTCAATCCATCCTGAATGATCTGGTTCCATATGGTTAATGACAAGATAATCTAAATCATCAATGTCTACATCCACACATTCCAGCATACTATACAAACTTTCAGGCACACCATCCCATCCGCAAACGCCGTCAATAAGAGCTGTTTTTTCACCTTTTACAAGATAGGAATTAACACTGACACCACGTGGTATCTGCCACAAACCTTCAAATAAGATATCATAGACATTCACAGACAGCTGATAAATGCCTTTTGTCACCTGGTTCACATTCACCTCATCACCTCCATCGCATCACATTACCTTCTTTAATTGATAATGATTGTATTTATCATTTATTATACCTTAGACCTCTACCTCTGTCATCATGCAATAGCAACAATGATTTGGCTCATTTCACACATTATTTGTTCAATCATGAATTACTTAGAACACTATAACAGCATTTATGTAATGACATTACTATAAAAGTACATAATTAGATACATAATGACATAATGACATATTCCCAAGCCTCTTCTTTACTGATATAATATAGGTGGGTTTATTGAAATACAACTTACGAGGAGTGATAGGATGAATTATAAAGACATTTACAATCAGTGGCTATCTAGCGACTATGTTGACATTGAAACAAAGAACGAACTGCTTGCAATCAAAGATGATTCTGCTGAGATTGAAGACCGATTCTATAAGTCATTGGAATTTGGTACAGCTGGCCTTAGAGGTAAGTTAGGTGCAGGAACCAATAGAATGAATCGTTATAACATTGCAAAAGTAACACAAGGTATTGCTGACTTTATTGTGGAAAAAGGTCAAGAAAGAATGGATATGGGCGTTACCATTGCCTATGATTGTCGCCATTTCTCACCTGAATTTGCCAAACTCGCTGCTCTAATTCTTGCAGGTAATGGTATAAAGGCATATCTTTTTGAGAGTTTGAGACCTACCCCCCCCGAACTATCCTATACTTTGATTCAAAAAAAAGCAACTGCGGGAATCATTATTACAGCCAGTCACAACCCAAAAGATTACAATGGCTACAAAGTTTACTGGGACGAAGGTGCTCAAGTTATTGATGACATTGCTGACGGTATGACTGAGAAAATCAATCAAGTCGAGATTTTTGGTGGTTCACATGAAATCAGTGAAGAGGAAGCCATTAGCAAAGGCCTTCTTGAGATTATGGGAGAATCTGAAGACAAAGACTATTTAGATATGGTGAAAGCACTGGCTATCAGAGATGAAAATATTGATAAAAACATCAAAATTGTCTACACACCACTTAACGGTGCTGGCAGTGTATCTGTTCAGCGCGTTCTTAGAGAACGTGGTTTTACTAATATCAGTGTTGTTAAGGAACAAGAACACCCTGACCCAGATTTTACAACAGTCGCTTATCCAAATCCTGAAGACACAAGGGCCTTTGAGTATTCTGAGCGTCTTGGCAAAGAAATCGGTGCAGAGTTACTAATTGCTACAGACCCTGATTGTGACCGTTTGGCTATTGAAGTAATGGATCATGATGGAAACTATGTTGCATTTAATGGTAACCAAACTGGCGCCATTCTTATTAATTATATTGTTGAAGGTATGAAAGCCGAAGGTACTTTACCTCCTAAGCCAGCTATTGTCAAATCAATTGTTACGGGTGATTTAGGTAAAGCCATAGGTGAAGACTATGGTGTAACCATGTTCGAGTCCTTGACAGGCTTCAAGAATATTTGCGGTCGTATCCCAGACTTAAAAGCAAATGGGTTCAACTATATATTTGGCTACGAAGAAAGTATCGGGTATACAACTGGTACCAGTGTAAGAGATAAAGACGGTGTTAGCTCATCTATGTTGCTTTGTGAAGCAGCCGCTTACTACAAATCAATAGGCAAATCATTGCTTGATGTTCGTAGTGAGATTTTTGAGAAATATGGCTATTACAAAGAGAAACAAATAGCACTTGTTCTCGAAGGTGTTGAAGGCAGTCAACGCATTGGTCGTATGATGTCTTCATACAGAACAGATTACCTAACAGAGATTGGTTCAATGAAACTTGATGAAGCTATAGATTACATAGATGGTTACAAAGACATTCCACCATCCAATGTTCTAAAGTACAAAATGGATGATGGTAGCTGGTATGCTGTAAGACCATCTGGTACTGAGCCAAAAATCAAGCTATACATCTATACCAAAGCCGCAACCGATGCTGAGGCAACTAAGAACATTGAAGCTATCGAGTCAACAGTCCTTGCCAAGCTTAATTCAATTGAGTAGGCATTTCCCAAAGAGCAAAAACGCCCTAACGTTTTTGCTCTTTTTTTTGCACTTTTCTATTTCGCACCCTAGAACATCCGTTCCCATCCACACTATCCACAGACTTATCCACAGGTTATCAAGACTTCTACAAGACCATTTTCCAATGGGAATTAGCCAACCACGCTTGTTTCTCATCATAATTAGGCATATACTTACCAACGAGACGCCAAAAAGACCTGTCATGATTCATATGGACCATATGGCACATCTCGTGAATGACAATATAGTCGATAACATCTAGAGGTGCCATAGCAAGTTTCCAATTAAAGGTCAGTTCTCTCTTACTATTACATGTACCCCCCATGTTTTTTTATTGCCTGAAATCTTAATACCGCGTGGTTTGACTCTAAAGTTTGGCTGATAATGTCTAATACGTTCTGAAACAAGTGCTTTGCAGCGTTGTTTGTAGTATCTTTCCATTAGCTTCTTGATCTTCACATCGTCATGCTTGGTTATAAAGATTCTTAAGACTTCATTCTCAAACTCAACCTTTTCCTTGTGGACTTCCTCCCCCCCTTCAACAATTTCGATGGGATAACGACCGCCTAAATAAAGAAATTCCTCTCCATCTTCATAAACAGGGGGGGCTCTAAAACCTTTGGTCCTTTCCCTCATCTCCTTTTCTTTGGAGACAATCCAAGACCATTTTGACTCTACTAGTTCTACAATATGTTCTTCTTTGCAAGCTTTTGGAACCCTTAGTTCCACATTACCATAGACATCAATGTAGATGCCCATGGTTTTTCTTTTTTTTATAAATGATGGACACAGTCACACTGTGTCCATCATAGGTAAATACTTTATTTGTCATTATTATAATCCTTATAACTCATTATTGATTTAGCTTAACCCTTGAACTCAGACACAAGTCCTTGAACTGATTTCTTGGCGTCGCCAAAAAGCATCCTTGTGTTGTCATTGAAGAATAGCGGATTATCTATACCAGCAAAACCTGGGTTCAATGAACGTTTCATCACGATAACAGTCCTTGCCATATCTACATTAATAATTGGCATGCCATAGATTGGTGATGTCTCATCTTCTCTTGCTGCTGGGTTAACAACGTCATTGGCACCTATAACAATGGCTATATCCACCATCTCAATGGTTGGGTTCACATCATCCATCTCTCTAAGTTGCTCATAAGGAACATTGGCTTCTGCGAGAAGTACATTCATATGACCAGGCATACGTCCAGCAACAGGGTGAATTGCAAAGTTGACTTCTGTGCCATTTTCTTCCATTTGAGCTGCTAGTTCTTGTACCGCATGTTGTGCTTGAGCCACCGCCATACCATAACCTGGAACGATTAGGACATTATTTGCTGCCTCTAACATCAAATAAGCATCTTCAACCGTAACTGGCTTGGCTTCTCCAGTTACACCCGCACCTTGCTTAGCAACAGTTCCTGAACCAAATCCACTGAATAAGACATTGGTCAAATTACGGTTCATAGCCTTACACATAATGGTTGTTAAGATGATACCACTTGAACCTACAAGGGCACCAGCAACCACAAGAACGTTGTTTCCAATAACAAATCCGGCTGCACAGGCTGCCATTCCACTAAATGAGTTCAACAGGGAAATAACCACTGGCATGTCGCCACCACCGATTGGTATAACAAAGCTGATTCCTAGGATACAAGATAGGACTATGATTGCTATGAGAAGTACATAAGAATCCATAATCGCCATATCTCTAAGTGGTGCAAAGAGAACTGCGCCTGCAATCAGGAGAATTAGTATAGCAAAGTTGACAATTTGCTGACCTGTATATTGAATAGGTTTACTTGGTACTTTACCTGCAAGTTTACCCCCCCAGGCAATAATTGAACCTGTAAAAGTAACACCACCAATTAAGATTGTAATGATGATGATTAAGAGTGAAAAAACGGATGCGCTAGCCACACTGTCTTCAGAGACAAATCTTTGATACTCTGCCCAACCAACCAGTAAACTGGCAGCACCACCAAAACCATTAAAGAGTGCAACCATTTCAGGCATTGCAGTCATTGCCACCATTCTTGATGCCACAGCACCTACAATGGAACCAGCTACAATACCAACAGCAATCCATTGCCACTGGAGAACATTGTTACTGACAAGAGCTGCAACTATGGCGATTAGCATACCAATGGCTGATATGAAGTTACCTTTTCTGGCTGTCTCTTGATTACCTAGCATTTTGAGGCCATAGATAAAGAGTATGGCTGATACAATATAAAGAAGGTTAATAACATCTGAATTTAACATTATTTGCCACCTCCCGATACTGATTGATCTTTCTTATCACCAGAAGTGAACATTGATAACATTCTATCTGTTACCATATAACCACCAACAACATTGATGGTTGCAAAGAAGACGGCCAATGTACCAAGAATAATACGTGGCACTTCACCGCCAACAACAAAACTTCCTGTAAGACTTAGAATTGCTCCTACAACTGTGATTCCTGATATAGCGTTGGAACCAGACATAAGTGGTGTATGCAATTGTGATGGCACCTTAGAGATCAGTTCAAATCCAAGAAATGATGCCAGTACGAGTACAAAAATCAACATTATTCCCATAACTAACCTCCATATACATCTTTGAGTCGTTCATTCACAAGGGCTCCATCATTGGTGATTAGACATCCATTCATAATCTCATCAGATTGGTCCAATGAAATGGTCTTTGTCTCATCATCAAAAAAGTGAATGATTAAATTGGTAAGGTTACTTGAATACATAGATGAGGCGTCGTATGCAACTTCGCCTGGTAAGTTATCGATACCAATAACTTGTACACCTTCCACATCTGTTATTTGATCAACAATGGTTCCTTCTACATTACCACCTGTTCCAGCGGCAAGGTCAACAACGACAGAACCATTTCTCATTTGCTTCAATATTTCTTTAGTAATAATAACTGGGGGGGCTTTTCTACCAAATAATTTGGCGGTTGTAATAACCAAGTCAGCATTCACACAAGACTTAGTCATTGCCTCCTGTTGCTTCTTAAGTTGCTCTTCACTCAACTCCTTAGCGTAGCCATCTTTGGTCTGACCCGTTTCACCAAGATCAATCTTTACGAACTTGGCACCAAGAGAAGCAACTTGTTCTTCAACGACAGATCTTGTGTCAAAGGCTTCAACCCTTGCACCCAACCTTTTAGCTGTTGCTATGGCTTGTAGTCCAGCAACACCCGCTCCAATTACAAAGACCCTAGCAGGAGGAATTGTACCAGCTGGCGTCATCATCATAGGGAATATTCTGTCAAGCTCATAGGCACCTAAGGTGACTGCTGTATAACCAGCAAGTGAGGCTTGTGAACTTAGGGCGTCCATTTTCTGAGCCAAAGTTGTTCTTGGAATCATTTCCATGCTAATAGCATTCACCTTTGAGTCAATGAATTTTTGCACCAATGATTTATTGTTATAGGGATCAAGGAAACTGATGCTTATGGCACCTTCTTTCATCAATCCTATGTCACTCTCTGTTGGTGCATTAACCCACAACAAGACATCTGCTATAGATAGCAGTGATTTTCGCTGATCTGAGATAAGAGCTCCAGCTGCCTCGTACTCTTCATTAGATACCATGGCTGTTAAGTCTTTTTCTACAAAGACCTGGACACCATCCAGTGCTTTTAGCTTCTTAATGGATGCAGGTACCAATGCCACTCGAGGTTCTGACACATCTTTAAATATGGCTATTTTCATGAGTCCCTCCTTTTATGTATAGATAATTTATGTTTTTTGCTTATTAAATAAGTTTTGGACGAAGAAAAGCGCTTCAGTTCTCATCGATTGCAAGCAATCGACAGCCACTCTATGCGAATTGACATTTGATGACAATATCGCATTGCCTATCGCTATGAGTGAGTAAGCACGTTCGCTTTCGGACGAAGAAAAGCGCTTCGCCTGCCGCTATGAGTGCTTATTTTTTGATAAAAAAAATAAGCACGTAGCAATGGCTCGTGCTTGTAAAGGATGAGGGGGGGGAGAGTATTTAATATGTAAGAGGTAACTAATTCTTACAGTGCACAATGATATCTTATAATTGTGTATAAAAAAATAGATAAATTGTGAACATTCTGTGTACATTTCCCCCCCGACACCCTATTGCACAACCATTTTTAGTCAGTCACAGCACCTTGTGCTGCTGAACCAACAAGTTTGGCGTATTTGGCAAGAACACCACGTTCATATCTAAGTGGTGGCTCTACCCATGATTCTTTTCTCTTTATAAATGTCTCATCACTTACATTTACAGACAGCTCTCCTGTCTCAGAATTAATAGTGATGATATCACCGTTCTCTATAAGACCAATCGGACCTCCAACTTGAGCTTCTGGAGCAATATGTCCAATAACAAGGCCATGACTACCACCTGAATACCGTCCATCCGTCAATAAGGATACTTTGCCACCAAGGCCTTTACCTATAACGATAGCACTGATAGATAACATCTCTGGCATGCCTGGACCACCCTTTGGTCCTTGGTATCTGATGACAATTACGTCACCTTCACCAACTTTGTCTTCAAGTAAAGCATTGGTCGCTGCCTCTTCACTATCAAAGACTTTGGCAGGGCCACTCATCTGTTTTACTTTGACACCTGACATTTTACAGACAGCACCCTCTGGTGCTAGATTACCACAAAGCACATACAAAGGTCCAGTTGGTTTTAATGGATCTTGCAAAGATTTGATAATTTCTTGGTCAGAATCTAGGTCAGGTAAGTCTGCTAGGTTCTCTGCTAAAGTTTTGCCAGTAACTGTAATACAATCACCATGTAATAAGCCGGCTTCTAACAACACCTTCATAACGCCAGGTACGCCTCCAACATTACTCAAGTCTTGCATTACATAATGACCACTTGGTTTAAGATCAGCAATATGTGGAACCTTAAGGCGAATACGTTCAAAATCAGAATAGTCAAGCTCTACCCCCCCTACGGTATGTGCAATTGCAAGTAGATGTAAGAAAGCATTGGTTGAGCCACCTAAGGCCATGACTACAGTGATTGCATTCTCAAAAGCCTTTTTTTGTCATAATATCCTTTGGTCTCAAATCTTTTTCAAGAAGTGAAATAACTGTTTCGCCAGCTCGTACACATTCTTCTTCCTTATTACCACTAATGGCTGAAGTGGATGCATTACCTGGTAAAGCCATCCCCCCCATAGCTTCAATAGCAGAAGCCATCGTGTTAGCTGTATACATACCACCACACGAGCCAGGACCTGGACATGCGTTACATTCTATCCTGTGAAGTTCTTCATCATCAATCTCATTACGGTTGTGTTGTCCAACAGCTTCAAAGGCTGATACGATGTCAATATCCTCACCATGGTTCTTACCTGGTTGTATTGTACCGCCGTAGACAAAGACTGCAGGCAAATTCATACGCCCAATGGCAATCATACAGCCTGGCATGTTCTTGTCACATCCGCCAATAGCCACAACGCCGTCAAGTCGCTCAGCGCCCATGACGGTCTCAATGGAATCCGCAATGATTTCTCTACTAGGTAGAGAGAATCGCATTCCTTCGTGGCCCATGCTATGCCATCAGCCACCGTGATGGTGTTAAAAATCAGCGGTGCGCCTCCACCATCACGTGCCCCCCCTTGCTTGGCCGCTACAGCCAACTTATCGATATGCATGTTACATGGGGGGGTCACTTCACTCCATGTACTAGCAATCCCAATCATCGGTTTCTTAAAATCTTCATCTTTGAAACCGACAGCTCGTAACATAGCCCTGTTCGGGGGGGTTCTATTCTTACCTTCACTAATATCTATGCTATTTATTCTTAAGTCCTTGAATCTTTTTGACATATAATTCACTCCTCACATAACATCAACCCAAGTTGGTCACTTTAATACCTTTATTATGACTCAAGTGAGAACGAATGTCAATTAGGTTGTGGGCGATTTAATTCTATATTTTACACAGTCTTATACTTTAGATTCCTTAGCCTTCAATTTAAACATATAATATGAAGCGCCAAAGATAATAAAGTAACCTAAAATACTTAATCCATCCGGCAAATCGCTAAATATAACAACACTCAAGACTGCAGAGAAAACGACGCCAAAATAATTGTAGATGGATACTTCTTTGGCTGGGGGGGCCAACTTGTAGGCAATGGTCACACCAAACTGCCCTATGGCAGCACAAAAGCCGGCAGTAACCACGTAAAAAGTATCAAGCATAGTCATTGGCTGGTAGTTATAGATGACATAGGGTAAAAGAACGATAAATGTAAAGGTGGCAAAATAGAATACAATGGCCATAAAATGTTCTTTTTGTCCCACCACTCTAAGGGTTGTATAAGCCAATGCTGCAAAAGTTGCGCCACCTATGGCTACAAGGTATGGGATAAACTCCACTGAAAAGGCTGGCTTAACAACGAATACAACGCCAACGAATGCTACGAAAATAGCAACCAACCGTCTTTTACTCACTTTTTCCTTAAGAAAAACCCAAGAGGTTAGTAGCAAAATAATGGTAGTTAGCCTAAATATAATGTTTGAGTCTGACAAAATAAGATGGTCAATTGCATAGTAATTACAGATAATGCCACCTGTTCCAAGGATTGACCTTAAAATAAGCCATTTATGGTGTTTGATGTCTCTAAGACGAACACTCTGGTAGCGCATAAAAAAAACAAAGAAACAATCATAATGGTAATTGATCTTACAATCAGCTTTTGGGTTGAAGGCACATCGCTAGCGAGTTTCACAAACATTCCCATTAGAGAAAATGCCAAAGTTGAGACGACCATTGCCAATATACTTTTATGTTTTCGTGTCATATGTAGAATTCTAGTCATAAAAAAATCACCCAACTTTCTGTTGGGTGATTATATCACAAGTTTGGCCACTGCGCTATATGAATGGGTTATATGAGCTATAACTTACTTATTTGGTCGTAAAGTTTGTACCAACGCTGAACGGTATTTTCTAGAAGAAAATAATGGGCACAGTAGAAAGCAGTTAAGACAAGCAAGACCAATGTTAATATGACAATCCATGGACTATCCACAAAGAAGACCAAAGCGAAAGAAACCATTAACACAAGAATGGTGGTTATGAACACCAGCAAATGAACGAGTCTTTCATGTTGTAGCCATGCTATTTTGAGTTCTAGCTCTTTTAACCTGTCCTTTATCCCATCAATTTCACTTGATTGATCCACATGCCTAATATCCCCCCCGCGCGCCTTCGTGTCACCCATCCATAGTCTAAGGGACGTTTCATAATCTTGAATGTACTTTTTCACGCCTATCACTCCAATACAATCCCTCTCTAACTTCCACTTATATTGTATCACACAGTATCACAAGAAATAACATGACTTAATATGTCTAAAGAAATAAATACCACCAAGCACGATACCAACCACCAAAGTTCCAAGGGAAACATAATTAACGGCGATGCCAATGACACGTGAAAGGTATGAAGCCAGATAAAGCACTCCTATAAAAAGTAGGAGGAGGATTACACTTACCCCCCCAATCCTGTAATTTGCTTGGTAGCCGGAGTCACTTAGAGAAAAATGGTCAATTCTCGTAATCAAAGCATGGCACACCACTAAGATATAGAGAGCAATAATTAAGAAGCCAATAATTGGTGGATAGTAGCCACCATGAGGTACTTCATACAGAACATATATACCCACATAAGTGACGATGCCTACGCCAACCACAGCAGCCAACACTTTTTTTGAAAGGACCGCACTCTCGCTTCTACCCATGAACCTAAGCAATACAATCAGAGCACCCAATATCAGCAAGGACACCATTGAATCTTCCACACTTCTGCCTTCATTGTGGATCGCTGACATCGCTGCTGACAAGGTCATCCATAAGCTAACGCCTATGACTTTATAATCCATTGGCCTGCCCACTGGTAAGTTCAAAGGATATCCAAGACAACGCTTGGCTATATAGACTGGCACCATGAAACTGAATACTGGATGGTAGAACAAGGTTAATACAAGTGTTTCAAACCACGCTACGCCACCAATGATTATGGAACCCTCATGCCAGCCAAAGAACAAAACTTTAGGCAAGAAGGCTTCCGTTAATAAACCAACCAACATCCCCCCCATCAAGTAGACAGAAAACCAATCATCAATCTGCCTCTTAATAAGGTATTTAGAAAGACCACATACAAAACACCATAACCAACTATAGCCATTGGTTCTAGTAATATCCTCGGTTCGTTAAAACTTATGATTTCAGCACAAACCATTGCAAGTGCAACAAATGTACTATAGAGCAATAACTTTTTCATAAATACCTCCTCCAACAATTAATAAGACTTCACATAAACATAGTTTATCAGCGAAGTCTTATCCTTTAGACAATGGATTTCTTAAGTTTTTGCTAATACGAGTTCTAACACACAATCAATCATGCTTATTTCAACATAGTAATGGAAGGGTAATAACACAATAGGGATTATCCCAAAACCTTGAATCCTTGCTATTGCTTCTGTTATCACCTAAGAAAAGAAAGTGGTTACTAGGTACCTCATACACTACCTACGCCTCTTCTTTTTCTGCTTCATCAACGCATCAATATGACTTGTGTCTACCGATGGCTTATCGCTTTTCTTACTTCTCTTCTTATTCTCACTATTTGAATCTTGCATATCATTTTTATTTTCATTGTCTGGGCTAGTACTTGTTTTAAAAGACTTTTTGTTAGCTTGTCCACTCTTACGCTTATTTCTCATGTCTTTATCAACAAAAGTCTTATATTGGTCCACAAAGTCATCAACAGGCTCTCTTAATTTACCAATCCATTCAAAGTTCAAGTTGGTTTTGCGAAGCACTATCTCAAAGATGAAAATCAACAAAGCCAAAAGGAGTAACCAATTGCTTAGGTCATGGCTGCCTTTCACATCTGGCACTTGGCCTTCAAAGACTTTGGATGGGTCACTAATCAATCGACCACCTGCCAACTTCGCCAAAGATTCTGGTGTTGTCAAGTCATGACCCAACAAGTCAAATTCTGGCGAATAACCAACGTTCACGCCTGTAGCAAGAATATTGTCTTCCCCCCCAAGAGGCACATGGACCATGTAGACACCTTCACTATCAGGTACGAAGCTACCTGTATAAACACCAGGCGCACTGGCTTCTATGGTGATTGGCATGTCATCACCATCTGGCGATATAACTGTTCCTTCTAGGCCACTGGTTATGGTTTCTTCATCGCTAAGACTGGTTATCTCAATCGTCCCTAGACCTTCTAAGTAACTTGTCTCTATGCTATAGTCTTCGTTCAGACCTTCTTGAATCAGCCAAGACATGGCATTAACCCAGAATGACTGATTGCCTTCCCATCCAAGCCATTTGGCAGTGAAGAGGCCTTGCATATCAGGCGTCCATGCCATAGTTCTTCCAAGGCCATATTGCCATGTAGCAAGTATTGGGTCTTCTTCTGGACCTACTAAGATGGTTCTGGCATTATCCTTCTTTGAGGTAGCCACATAACCATCCAGTTCTGGTAAGCCATCGATACCACTTAAGATTACTGAAGAACTGTAAACCTCTGGGAAGAAGCTTACATTGTTCAAGTATTTCTTACCTGCCATGTAGGCTTCTTTGGTAAATATGGACGGAATGTCTGTAAACACATCCGTCGCATAGTAGCGTCCGCCACCATTTTCAGCCAGGTAAAATAGAAGCTGTCTATCAGCACCTTCACCAACGGCAACCGTTGATAAAGTGATGCCCTCAGCCTGCATTGTTGCTAGGGTACTTTCATAACCACTTCGTTCAGCTTGGCCGTCTGTTAACAAGATGATGTGCTTTAAGCCAACATCTCTATCCTTTAAATCATCCACCGCCGCTGATAAGGAAGGTAATATGGTCGTCCCCCCCCACCTGGCACTATGGTGGCTATCATATCTTGCATGCCATCTCTATCTTCAACGAGACTTGTCTCTATGACCCACTTGGTCCTGTCATCAAAAGCGATGACCCCCCCTAGTTGGTCTTTCTCCTCTAGAATCTCTGTGGAACGGATGGCCGCTTCTTTGGCTAGTTCAAGCTTAGTCACCCCCCCGTATTGACCACCAGACATACTGCCTGACTTATCAATAACAAGGACTAGACCAAGGTTGGGTTTTTCCTCTTTGGATTTCACATCCATATCCACTGGCAACATTGTCTCAAGCAAAGTGTCTTTATAACCACCAAGCCCATAACTGTTGTCACCACCAATACATAAAAGTCCCTTACCTTGGTGTCTAATGATTTCATCCAGATTCTCTATAAATGTTTCATCCAAATCAGCATAGGCCACATCAGCCAAGACAAAAGCATCATACTCAATAAGGCCGCTGATTTCCTGTGGTAGCTCTTTGGCATGTTTGACTTCTACATGGGCATAGGTAGACATCATATTAATGATGTTCTGACCTTGCTTGTCGTCGTCTTCTATCACTAAAATCCTCGGCATGTCACTGACCATAATGAAAGTTGATTGTTGATTGTTTTGCTTGAATGTATCTTTCTCTGGAATCAACTCAACCCTATAAGGGACCAGACCACCCTCAACAATTGTATCTGTAAGGACAATATAGTTATCACCAACATCAAGGTCGATGGTCAATTCCTGTCTTAGGTTATTGCCTGCATAGACATAAAGAATGGCTGATTGACTGACGTTGCTTTGGATCTCGACAGTCATCTCAATAATCTGATTCTTCTCACCTTGCTTTGGCAATTCAATGGCTTCAACTTGAACTTCACCAAAGTCAGCCACAGACATATCATAGAAATCAATGGCCACATCATTGTCCAAAGTAGAACCAATCTGTCTGGCAATGTCACCAATATTTTCTCTACCATCTGTCAACATAACAATTCTTTTTCTAACATCCTTTGGAAAAAGGGCGCCTGATTGAATCAAGGCCTTTTGCAAGTCACTAAACTGTGGGTTAATCACAGTGGTAAATCCGTCAAACAAAGTCGTACTTGAGACTTTACTTTCCACTTGGCTGTCATAGCCAAAGGCTACTATACCAACCATATCTTTTTCGTCTCTATAAGATATGGCTTCTTCAATAAACGTAGCCATTCTTTCATGTTCTGTAATGGTACTACTGGACATATCTGCCACAAATATAGTGGCAACATCTTTAGCATGTCTAATGAGACTAACACTACACATTGCAAGGACTATCAATATCAAAGCTAATGCCCTAAGTATCATGAATACCTTTTGCCTTCTATACTTTCCTGGAGGCACAGTATTTTTATCTCTCCTACTACTTAAGCTTTTACCAGTGAGGCGAAAATAGCCAATGATAAGTCCAGTGGTGATAGGTAGCAACAATAATAATGGTAATAGATTGTCAACGGATAGGGACATGTTTTCGCCTCCTTCCTGTGTAAATCAACCACTCAATGAGCATAATGGCTATGACAAGCATACCAAGCCATAGCTTAAGACTTCTTGTGTCATTATAAGTCCTAGTATTACCACTATCCGACGTGCCAGTGGCTTCATCAGTGTATGGCTTTTTGCTGTTAACAATGAATGTTTCTACCAACATGTTATGATCTTCATCGTTATTATTTGTCGAAATTCCTGACCTAGATGATCTCTGTATAATCTCATACTTACCAAGTTTATCTGTTCCAAAGAACAATTGCCTTTGCCTTGACATATCAAGCTGTGTCTCAAGACCGTCAGGGTTAATGACATAGGCTTGCTCTGTACTTGGCCTTAGGAATATTTCCACACTCTCTCCACTGCCAATATGATTCACATCTGTCATCCTAGTTGTTAGAAGGTGTTTAATGGTTGATGACATCAGAATAGGAAACTCAATAGAAAGTGGCAAGTCTGTCTGATGAATATCAAAGCCATAGACAACACCTTTGATTGTCCCATTCATAAAACTATAAGCACAAGATCCATAGGTCGTATCATAAATACTCTGACCTGTTGTTGGCAGGTTAAAAACTTGTGTAATACCAGCTATAAACTCAGGCTGGTCAATAGCATTTGTTATAGTATGACCTGCTGTAGCCAAATCCGGTTGCTCCACATAACCTAGCCTGTCAATACGTTCATCTACAGGAGGGTTAAAGAACAAAAGTGCACCATCTTCTGGCCACTGAAGAGGCATGACTTCATCAAAAATATACAAATCATAACCTTCATAGACCATTTCATTGTCAGGGGGGGTTACCTGATATAACTTTAGATTTGATTCTAATTTGAGGACTTTCTCAAGAAATAAGTTGCCAGAAGAAACCATCAATACGGACTGGTCACCGGTTTCTTTGATGACGGTTTTGGCCCTATTGTCTACTATCAACACATCTTCATTATCAATGACCACTTCCACCTCTTTGGATGTGGGTGGTAAGTTGTCGAAACTGATTTTGCTGCTGGATTCTGGCCCAACCATCACTTCTTTAGCACCAAAAAAAGAATGTATCTACATATAGGCTTATTGTGGCCCTCTCTTCTGTCTCACCTTGGTTAAATACTTCAGATAAAACCGCCACTTTATTTGATGAAGGGTATGATGTGGCAATGACATCATAGACTGCCAGATTAGTGGTATCACGTCTTGTCAAATAGACTCTTGCACCGGCCAAACTCTTGTCACCAAAATAGACCACTTGAACATCTTGACCACCTTTTAAGGCCTTAATTGTTTCTGAGACCAAATTAGGTTCATAATAACCATTGCTCACCTCAAGGTTCTCTATAGCGGCACTTAGCAGGGCCTTGTCTGAGGTATCATTCATGACAATACTTGGTACATCTCGAAGTTCTACCAAAGTAACATTGGTGTCCACATCTAGTTTGTTCACAAAATCTATGGCCAACTCTTTGGCATAGGCATGTCTTGTTGGCTTTAGGTCTGTAGATTGCATAGATAAAGAACTGTCCACCACAACAATGACATCCCCCCCTGAGATTTTCTCATCTTCTATAAAAAGGCCTGCCAAAAGAAGAGCCAGTAATATAACTGCCACTATTTGCAGAACCATTAATATGCTGCTACGCAACTTGTGTAACCGTGATGCTGATTCAATCTCATCCATCACAGACTGCCACAAATACAGACTTGGTATTTTTTTTGGTTTATGTTTAGGACGTAACATATAGAGGATGACAATTACCGGTACAAACCCTAGTGCTACAAGTCCTATTAAATTACTAAATCCCATGGTCGTCCTCAATCTTTTATCTTATTTCTTTATTCTTCCAACTTTATTGAATCGAAGCCAATCGCCGTATAAAATCCTCGATAGGCCGACTTGTATCTATCACTATATGTTCTGCCCTGTACTTGGCGCACAGGCCTTCTACTTCCTTCATGTAGCCTTCAAAGGCTTGCTGGTATATATCTGTAACAGAGATACCAGCATCTAAGTTCATGGCCAGATTGGTCTCACTATCAACAAATCGAACATTCTCATCTACCACAGGCCTTATCTCTTCATCACTAAGCACATGGCAAAGGATGATTTTTTGCTTCTTGAAGCGAAGCAGTGATAAGACTTCTTCAAGACGGTGGTCATAGAGAAAATCAGACACAATCACCGTGACACCTTTTCTGAATTTACCTTGCCATGCACTAACCGATTTGTATAAATCCGTTTGGTTCTTGCCTGCCTCAGTTTGATTCAGCTTCTTGGTCTTTTTTTGTGTGCTGCTAACTTCTTGTTCCAATACCGTCACCAATTGGTTAAAGGCACTTTTGCCTCGTAGGCCAGACAACATGGCATCGATGCCATCACTGAACTTAATCAAGGATGTGGTATCATATTCTGCCAAAGCCAAATAAGCAAATGCTGCTGATACCTTAACACCAACTTCTTTTTTATTGTTCATTCTCATTGAGAGACTTTCATCAAAAAAAGACTGTTACAGGTGATTCTTGTTCCTCCATAAAAAGTTTAATGAAGACCTTTTCGAACCTTGCAAGGGCATTCCAATCTATACGTCTGAAATCATCCCCCCCTGGCATATACTGCTATAATCAGAAAATTCTACGGAGCTACCTTTAGCAGAAGACCTTCTTGAACCCATTTGAGAATTCTTAAGGGCCAATCTTATATTTAGATTTAGGGACTCAAGGAGTCCTATAAAATGCCCGTCAATTATCTTGGCCACTGTCTCTCCCACCATTTCTTACAATCCACTCATCTCTTTAGCTCTATAACTTAGGATTGTTTGATTTTATACTTCCAATGTCTCTAATAGTTCATCGATTATTTGCTCGACTGTTACACCGTCACTCATGGCCTCAAAATTAAGGATAAATCGATGTCTCAGAACTGGGTAAGCCATCTTCTTGATGTCTTCAAATGAAACGTTGTAACGTCCCTCTATCAAAGCCCGTACTCTTGCAGCCATGATGATACCTTGAGCACCCCCCCTTGGACTAGACCCTTGGCCCACATAGCCCTTTACCAACTTGGTCGCATCTTCTGATTCAGGATGAGTGGCTACAATCAACCTCATAGCATAATCCATTACTGGCTCTGCTACCGGAATTAATTTCACAGCATCTCTTGCCTCAAGCAATGCTTTGCCATCTGTAATCACATTAACTTCTGGTTCATTGACACCTGTTGTAAGGTTGACAATCTTATGAAGTACTGAGGCGTCTGGGAATTTGACATTAAGCTTAAACATAAATCTATCTAGTTGGGCCTCAGGTAAAGGGTATGTCCCTTCCTGCTCGATTGGGTTCTGCGTTGCCATGACCATATATGGCTTTGGTAGTTTGTAGGTATGGCCACCAACGGTTACTGTCTTCTCTTGCATGGCTTCTAGCATAGCTGCTTGAGTTTTTGGTGTTGCTCTGTTAATCTCATCTGCCAGTACAATGTTACAAAATACTGAACCTTTTTGGAATTCAAAGGTCCCTTTGTCTTTATTGTATATATTGGTACCTGTAATATCTGCTGGCATAAGGTCCGGTGTGAACTGAATTCTCTTGAAATCAAGGCCTAGGGCAATGCCTAGAGTAGAGACTAATTTGGTTTTACCAAGTCCCGGCACACCTTCAAGCAAGAGATTTCCACCTGCCAAGAGACAAATAATTGTGTCTGTAATCAGTTCATCCTGTCCTATTAAGTGTTTAGACACTTCTTCCTTTATGTCCTTAACCAGTGTAACAACCTTTTGTAATTCTTCCATAAGCTACCTCACTCTTCACTTTTGTTTTATCTATATTATGATACCTTGATATCTGATTCTTTACTCTAGACTTGAAAAGTAATCTCTAACAAGATCCTTCATAAGTACTGGTATATCCATGGTCTCAACGCTTTGTTTGGCTTCATCATGGTAAGTGGCAAACAGTTCCTTATAGCTGACTAGGTCACCTGATAAGGTTGGTGCACCTTCCACCTGTTTTACACTTGAGTCGCCTCCTTCACCTCGTTCTCCTTGAACGAAAGTTGGATCAGATGAGCCACCTATATGCTCTGGTGGGTATAGTGCTTCATAGTCACCGTCTTTGGCTTCACCTTGGAACCAAGAACTGCCTTGTCCGCCAGACTCATCTTGATAGCCGGCATCTTCATTGGTAGAACCTTGGCCTTGTCCTTCACCCCCCCCACTTTGTCCTTGACCCTGTCCTTGTCCCTGGCCTTGACCAGAACCCTGACCTTGGGATGAACCTTGTCCAGCAGGGCTATTGCCACCCTGGGGGGGTTGTGACCCACTTGTCGCCGTTGAACCTTGACCCGGTATGGCAGTTGATGGCTCACCTTCACTTGGTGAAAAAGCCAACTCGCTGATGGTTGGGTTGGTTGCAAGGGATTGGCCAGCAGCATTAATGGCCGCTTCTAACTCTTCACTTAAGCCACCTGCTGCTTCAATAGCTTCAAGAGCTGCTTCCATCATTTCCGTCGCAGAAGCAAGAGCCTCCATTAATTCTTCATCGCTCAGTGCCTTTTCAAGGCCCATGTCTTCTATGGCTTCTAACAAATCTGCTAATTCTTCATCCAGCATGTCTAGTTCTTCAGTCAAAGCTTGAGACTCTTCAAGGGGGGGCAAGCCTTCTTCTTGTAATGCCTTCTTAGCCTCTTCAATCTCTTTAGCCATTTCCTCAAGCATTTCCTTCAAGGCTTCCTGAGTCATATCCTTTGATTCAGGTTTGTTCAGGGTTTGAGCTTTTTCTTTCAATGCCTGAAGTTTTTCCTTTAGGTCTTCCATTGCCATCTTTTTAAGTTCATCTTTGGCAATGGACAAGGCCTTTAAGGCTTCCTCTTCAGTTTTAGCTTCCTGAAGTTTCTTCTTAAGTTCCTCAAGAAGTTCTTTCATAGCCTCTTCCACTTCTTCTGCTACCTTTGCTTCATCAAGAATCTCTTGGCTTAACTGATCAAGTATTTCTTTCTCAAGCTCAATCTCTTCAATTTCCTCTTGTCTTGCTATCGTCTGATCTCTAACCGGCGATTCAATGAGTAAAATTCCAAGGACAATCATAAGCAAGACCGCCACTCTAACAATATTCTTTAGTGGCCAATGAGTCTGATATGCATCTCTTGGCTCAGTATTTCTCATAGCAAGTATGGTATCGTCTCTTTGCAGTTTCGCTTCAACCGACAGCTCCTCATGAAGTTCCCACGCTGTCATCAAACGTTCATCATAGCCAAGGGTATCCACTTGTACCAATACTGCCTTTGTCCCAGGTCTTTTGACCAGTCCAATGACAATACCAACCACACATGCAAAGCCAAGAACACTAGCAATAATTCTACCAATGCCTAGAACCATCACAATATGACTGGTAATTGCCAATACCACCAGCAGCAAGCTGGCAATAAGTCCACATAGAAACACATACTTAAGTAGCCCTGACATCAACATTTTGCGACGGACTGGGCTCATGAATTTCATAATTTTTTTTGCGAATCGTTTTACCTAATGGGTTTGGATTATTTGCTTGCTTCATATCAACTGTCATCCTCTTATAAGTTTTCTATTTAACTTTACCTAGTTTTCTACTTTACCTTGCCAAGTTTCCTCTTTGACAACAAGACAAAGAAAGATGAAATGACCAAGAAGTAGACTGCGGATATAATCCATGGTTCAATCTGCCTTATAAATGATGAAGACTGATTAAAGAGATAATTCAAGTCAAACATGTCATTATTAACCAATGAAGATATACCAAACACTGGATTAGGCCCAAACAGGACAACCAATATTTCGTAGCCGTACTTATCCATCATGGACATGGACCCTGCTGCATTATTAATATACATGTAAGACTCACTGATGGTAATAATCAACAAAATAAACACTGGAATTAACATCATTGCACCCAGTAACAAATAACTCATCAATATGGATGTCACATTCTTCTTAAAGTGGGTTGTGGTAAACATACCGATAGATGACAACATAATGCTGGCAGCCATATAATAGACAACCAATTTTAGAATATCCACGATAGAGATACCGCCAAATAGTAATGTAATAGCCATGAATGGCATAGCCGTCATAATCATAAGCAATACAAAGGAGAGAGCTGCTGACATTTTCCCAAACACGATTTTCCATGGGGGGGAGAAATCAGAACACAACATTAGGTCAAGGGTTTGCCTCTCACGCTCACCACTAATGGCTGTTGCTGTAAACACAGGAATAATAATAATTAACATGACCATCATGGTTACAGCCAGAAAATCATAGATAGTGGATATGATACTTGGATCAAAACCATAGGCGCCAAAGGAAGATGCTGCAGAGTTCCCTACGAAAAATAGGGTCAAAATACCGCCAATGATTAGGAGAAATACCGTTAATAATATGCTTGTTTTCCAGGTTCTCATTCTTGTCTTGAGTTCTCTCTCAAGTATTGGATTAATCATCTATTCTTCCTCCTCTGTCAAGTGCATAAATATAGACTCAAGACTACCTGCTGCCTCTTCAAAATGGAAGATTTCAATCCCTCTATCAATAAGGTTCTTGAGTAAGTCAGCTTTATCACTATCACCACCACCAAAGGAAAATTCCAGGTAGCCATTGGCTATGGTTATATCCGTTATAGCAGGTTGTTCTCTAAGAATTGGCACTGCCAGGTCAAGCTCAGTGGCAGTTCGCATCTTAATCTTGCTCAGATGGGCAAGTTGGGCCCTAATGTCTGATACAGTGCCCTTAACAACCATCTCACCTTTTTCAATAATACCTATGGTTGTACAGATTTCAGCCAGCTCAAGAAGAATGTGTGAAGAAATTAGAACTGTTTTACCTAGGTCTTTAAGTGTCTTTACAATTTCTCTAAACTCAACTCTGGCTCTTGGATCAAGTCCAGAAGCTGGTTCATCGAGTATCAATAATTTTGGGTTATGGATTAAGGCTCTGGCAAGGCAGAGGCGTTGTTTCATACCACGAGATAAAGCATCAACATAAAAATCCGTTTTGTCCTCAAGGTTAACCAGCTCAATCAGTGGCATTATAACCTTTTCTCTGTCTCTTTGTGAAATCTTGTGAATCCCACAATAGAAGTTCATATATTCCATTACTTTAAGGTCATCATATACACCAAAGAAATCAGGCATATAACCAATAAGACTTTTGGCTTTGTCTTTCTCCGTTCTTATATCATAACCATCCACATAAATGGTACCTTGTGTTGGTGCCAGCAAGCCAGCAGCCACTTTCATGGTCGTTGACTTTCCTGCACCATTAGAGCCTACAAATCCGAAGATTTCGCCTTCTTCTATTTCAAATGACAGGTTATTCACGGCAGTGAACTTGCCATATTTCTTAACCAAATTCTCTATACGGACCATTATTTCACCACCCCCCCTTTCACTGAAATCGTTGGAAGAACCATCATATCTCCATACTCTTTAAAGTTGCCTTCACTCTTGCCGTTTGGACCAAGAATCGTCACTTGAACCATAAGTCGTCCATTATCTGTATAATCTTCAATGTCTAGGTCAAGAATCGTTGATAGATTACTGTCATCAAAGTCAATCTCTTCTAGCCTACCTGTTCTTACGTTATAGAGTTCGAAGATAGCTTTTTCAGGTTCACCAGCACCATAACCGCCATAAACATTGTGGAATAGCTCTTGGTTATAGACTGGGTCAACTTTAAGTTCAAGGGTCTCTATAGTCATAAATTCTGGTATCTGCCACTCAAATGTGAATGTATCCAGTTCATAAATGTCAGCCACCATACCATAGTTGTAGTCATTGTACACATACATATGACCTCGGCCAAACTCATCATAGGAATAGTCTGTTTCTATAGTGCCATGACCCAGCTTAATGGTTTCACCTTTTTCATAAGTGACTTGGCCATTGTACATGACCACATTACGACTGTAGTCTTCTGTTTCTTCATCGTTAATATTAATGTTGTAACCGATAGGATCTCTATTCATACCATAGATGACAGCGTCGCCACTTAAGTTCGAACGCCCTTCCCTTATGGCATAGAATTGATTTTCAGCCTTTTCCCTTAGAACTTCAATATCTGCCTGTCGCTTGCGTCCTTCTGGTGTATAGTCATTATAAAGGTTTGGCACCATCTCAGTATCAAAGAACTGGTAGACATCGCCTGTAAAACCTTTGTCTAAAGTCAATGTAGAGCCCGCTTCAAAGTCGCCTATTTTATATAAGGTATTGCCAAACATCAAGAAGGCATATTCAAGGTTAAGAGGTGTTGAGTTATGAACCTCAAAAGTCATTGCCTCTTCTACCATGGACATTTTGACCATGGCCTTATCATCTGTTTCAAATGGGATCACCTTGGAGCCATGCATGTAACTTGGGGGGGTCCATAGAGGGGGGGAGTCATAAACTGTATACCTTTTGTTCTTGCCAACCATCATTTTACCAATGACTTTCTTGGCTTGTTCGGCATCTCCTCGGTAATAGTAGTCGTTATTGGATGTGAATTTGATGTCTTCATCTTCTGACCAAGCGATGGTCACATCATCGTTGTCATTGTTGAAGAGGGCAATGTCTGTTGTCACTTCAAAATACTCTTTGCCTTCTGTGTATTCAATGGAGGATATAGCGTTGGTAATTGGTTTGTTATACCTAGTGGCAAAACCAACCAAATATAAAACGATAATGCAAATCAATGATGCTGCTGGTATAGCCACCCACAGGTAGTCTCGTTTATCCATCCTTTTGAAAACCGCATACATTACTGGACCTACAATGGCTGTGTAGAGTAAGAATATAAAAACCATCAAGGCGTATGGTGGTGCTTTATCATCTGGAATACGGCTTAATCTATAAGTCATATCATAATAACCATAGTAGTGTTCATCTTCATAGAATGCTTCTTTATCTGATATCATTGTAACGATGTCATTGATAAGATTGGTGGTGCCACCATGTGTGTCAAAGGGTGCATCACCAAAATCCATTCGTAGGGTCACCAATTGTCCTGCACCAAAAGCTGTTACAACTCCATAGTTGAAGTCTTCAATAACAAGGTAGTCGCCTCCAACTTCTGCATTCACATCGCCTATAACTGCCTCAAAGGTTTCATCAATATCAACCCCCCCTGAATAGGTCTCTTCTATAGTTGTGGTCTCTGTACCTACAATATCATAATTGATGAAGGATTCTGGCAGTTGATTCATAACTTTCTTAAAATCACCACCAGTTTCTACAAACAAAGTGTTGCCATTGTTCATCCAATCTTCAAGATACAGAGCTACATCCTGTGTCATATTCAAATTACTGCTATCCCCCCCAATATAGATATAGTCCATGAAATCATAATTCACTTTTTCTTTAAACTGGGAAAAATCATCGAAATAAAGAACGTGGGTTTTCTTTGTAACTTCAGTAGCAGTCTCAACCATTGTTGACGAGACCGCCATTGGTTTAGAGCTCATAATCGGTGAAGAAACACTGTACTGATAACTGGACATAAACTCTTGATTGATGTTGTATTTAGGCAAGGTCAAATTACTGAAAAAGCGATAATTGTCCGCCTGATCCGTTATGACTGCTATGACCGTATGGTCTGGAGATATAAATTGTTTTGGAACAATCTTCTCACTATAGACTTCTCTGCCTTCACTGACAATGTTAACTTTGAAGGCTTTTTGAATCATATACACAGGGGGGGTGTGCATAGTGATTTCCTTTTCACTGCTGGAAGCAATCTCAAATTCTTTGGCAAAGATGACAATGGAGCGTCCATCTTTTTCAATCTCAATCTGAAGCTCGCCAATAAAGCCTTGGCCCATGTTATTAATTTTTGCACTTAAGGGGGGGTTGCCCTCTGATATTTTGACAACACCATCATAGCCCAGTTCAAAATCAGCTTCTACCGCTGTGCTGGCTTTACATGCTGACAAACCAAACACACCTAGCAGAACCATCGCTATAAGGATGCCTTTACTTAGAATATATCTCATTATTTACTCTCCTTCATGCCTATACTGATTATCTTTTCTCTATCATAACCAAAAGTCTTTACGAATTCATTAAAAAAAACTTTAACATTCACCGAATAACTGTTACGAACAGTTCAAATGAAAGTTGACTGACTCATATTGCTTGCCGTTAATTTGTAACCTTAAAGCATAGTCGCCTGTATAAAGCTTTTTGGTTGTCATCACTTTAAAAGGATGTTTCTTTACAATGTGGATGCTTTCCCCCCCTTGCTTCAACTTTGTTTTTTTTGATTTTGAAGACTTTGGTAGACCTTTTACCACCCTTCATTGGATAGTCAATTTCATAATCAACCATCAAAGCACAGTCTGAACCTGCTCTTATGTCAAACTCAAAGACCAATGTATCCCCCCCAATGTTAATCTGATTGGATTGGATTGTTGGCAATGTGACTTCAATGTCTGGGTTACTGGCATAGCCAAGAAGTTCAAGGGCTTTAGTGTCACCTTTTTTTGACCAAAGTTCTTAGAGAATGACTGATGATATAGGCCATTTCTTTTTCATCTTGTCGCTTTGTTGCCTGCCATTTTTTTAGACGGTCAATAACATATTTAGGTTCCATTTTAGAAATGTCATTTAGGTGGTTGGCAACAGACCTTGTCACATACCGCTCTGAGTCATAGAATAAGTTATTCAGAGGCTCTGCAGCCAGCTTATAATCAATGTTTATTTTCTCAGCCCAAGGCAATTTAGGTCTAAAGCCTTCACTGGCAAGCCTTCTCTGATGGACATTGTCACTGAGTGACCAGGCCATCATTTTGTCATAAGTCTCACTTGGATACATATTAATAAAACTACGAATGGCAAACTCCGATGATAAGGCTTTGGTATACTCTCCAAGCATCTCAAGAGACAAAGTCAAATGTTCATCACTTAGACCATAAGCCATAACATAATCAGGGTAAGAGGCAAAGACAAACTTGCCCTCCTCAATACGTTCAATGGAATCAAGCAGTATTTTACAAACCTTGTCATAATCAAGGGCTATATATTTATATATATGTTTTCTAATCAAAGTTATACGTTCTTTAAGCTCGAACTGGTCTACACCAGCCATTATATCCCCCCCCTGAAAGCCAATATCATCAAAATCCTTATAGACCCCCCCTTTGATGGAATCCGACAAAATCTTAATGGTTGACTCATTGACCAGCTCATCTTTTAGTGAATAATTCTCTGCCATACGCTCTACCTCCCACTAAACATTTCACTCAGTATCTTTATATCGTCAGCAATGACTTGCTTATAATCTTCCATTGAAGGATACTTGCTCTCAAGGTGAATCCAAGCGTCAAAGCCTGCATCTGCAAACAAGGTCATAATCTCATTGAACTTACAAGAGCCCTCACCAAGTCTTAGGGTGTCAGCCCCCCCTTCATCATGGGCATCTTTTGCGTGCAATTCACCAACATATGGCAAAACGTACTCTGCGATTTTCACACCATCTTGACTTAACATACTCCATGGATTTTTGGTATCATACAGCGTGGTTAGAGCATCTGCTTTTACACTCTTATATAACTTCTTATACTGATCTAGGGTCATTACATTTTCTGTCCCTATCTGAATACCTTTGTCTTTTACAATACCACAGGCATAGTCAAGAATTTTGATTGTCTGATTTAGGTCTGACTCTGAAGTTATGAAGCTTGCCACAAAACTTGGAATCTGTAACTTGGCTATGCCCATTTCTTTGGCAATATTAATAGCATCCACTAATATGGCTTTGACTTCCTCTTCATTTTCTTCTTTGGTTATGGCTAGATTGCAAAAAGGGTTAATGGCCAATGTGGGAATTGCCATCTTGTATTTCCTAGCCTCTATTAGATATGCCTCACGACCTTCTTTTGTAAAAATACTTGGACAGCCTTCCATCTCCCCCCCATAATTAATGACAACACCTTCAAGGCCAAGTTCACTGGCAAGTTTGAAGCTCTCAATTTCGCTTACTGGCAAACACCATGCACATACGCCTACTTTCATATCAAATCCTCCTTATACATCTTATATTTTCGTTTTGTCATCGTTTCTTTTAAGTGGATTGGAGAGGCAACCTTAAGCCAATGACCAAATGAAAGGATGAAGCCATAGAGCCATTCATCTTCTGGACACGTATAAGATACCTTATAGTCACCATTTCCTTGAATCTCAATGTTTTCTAATGGGAAATCATCAAAGACTCGATTGGACACTTCACCTGATATGAGAAACTGGCAATGGATTCTTGGTACATCGTCTCGCTGATTGAACAAATTCTCATACCCATCATAATCTTGTCGGTTAAACTGTTCTGTGGTGATTTCATATCTTCTGATTCTTGAGACCTTAAACATTCTGTAGTCCTCTTTCAGTCGACACCACCCTATGAGATACCATGACTTTTCCTTAAAAACCAGCTGCAAGGGCACAATATGGCGATGACTTTTTTTTCACCTCTGGCATTATAGTAGTCAAAAGCAACCACATTGTTAGTGGTCAAGGCCTGCTTAATTAGATCAAAACGTCTTGATTCATCAAGGTTCTGAGACCATCTAGAAAAATCCACTCTAAGCCATGAGGACTGTTGGTGGTTAAAGATGCCCTTCATCTTGTCAATCACATCCGTTACATCTTCAGCTTTCGTCGCTTTTAAAGTTTCAAGGCCAAGAACCAGGCTATTTTGCTCTTCTTTGGACAGAACCGACTTATCCATAACATAGTCATCCAGTATATGAATACCTCCGCCCTTCCCTTTGCTTGTATAGATAGGGATGCCATTGAGTGAAAGTGTGTCAACATCCCTATAAATAGTCCTAGACGACACTTCAAAGCGCTCTGCCAATTCTTTTGCTGTCACTTTGCCTTTGTTCACAAGAATCTGGACAATCATAAAAAGCCGGTCAATTTGCATAGACTATAAGTATCCTTTCAATAGTGGGTTGATCATTACTTGAAAAAAACCATCCATTTCTTTGGCAGTGTATTTTAGATTTTTACCCATACAGAGTTCAATCATATTAATTAATGTCATTGCAATATGATTGGCTAAGATGTCTGCCGGTATAACAATGTCGACTGGCTCATCTACATCACTATCCTTACCACTTTCACTACTCTTATTAGCCTTACTACTCTTATTAGCCATATTTCTCTTCTCAGACTGGCGACTCTCTAAGAAGTCTTGTATAGCACCACGCCAATAAGCAACAGCTTTGACTCTGAACATTTCCATGCTCTCTGCCACAAACAAAGATTTGATTATTTTGTGATTCTCATGGATATGCTCAAATAGGTTCTGCAGTGACAACATACGACCTTCATCATTGGCTTCGGTAATCAACTGAATAATATAGTCGTTGAGCTGGTCAAGATACCCTATTGCCCTTGAAAAAAAAGAAGGTCATCTTTGGTTTCAAAATGGGCATAAAATGTTGAACGGCCCACATCAGCCCTATCAATAATATCCTGAATGGTAATCTTATTGTATCGTTTCTCCTGCATCAGTTCTGACAATGCACTAAATAGGTTTTCCCTAGTTCTTCTGACCCGTCGATCCGGTGTTTTTTCAGTCATGAATTCCACTCCTTCGTATCATATCTATTGATTATTGAAGTCTTAATAATTTTATTCGTTTATGGACAATTTGGCTTATGTGTTCAGTAACTGACAAATCTTTACTATTGTAGATTTACTTTTGTAACGTATCTAGGTAATCTATAAGTAAGTAATCGAACAATATGTTCAGTAACATATATATTGTACATTAAATCTATTTGAAAAGGAAGTGACATTTATGAAAGAAAAGAAAACATTGATAAGACTTGAGAACTTAAAGAAAGACTATGAAATGGCAGGCAGTTCATTTACAGCACTAAGAGACATCAACTTAAAATTTTGCCAAGGTGAATTTATTGGCATTGTTGGTAAATCAGGCAGTGGCAAGTCCACAATGATGAACATGATTACAGGTATTGACAGACCTACCGAGGGTAATGTGGAGGTTGACGACAAAATCATCACCGGCATGAGCGAAAATGATATGGCTAAATGGCGAGGCATCAATGTAGCATCGTCTTCCAATTCTTCCAATTACTCCCTACCTTAACCATTCTTGAAAACCTTATGTTGCCAATGGATTTCACAGGACAAATTCCTAAGAAAGAGCGAAAGAATAGGGCCTATATGCTCCTAGATATGGTTGACATAAAAGACCAAGCCCACAAGTTTCCATCAACCCTATCTGGAGGGCAACAACAAAGAGCTGCCATAGCCAGAGCCCTTGCCAATGACCCTAAATTGGTTGTTGCAGATGAACCCACCGGTAATTTGGACTCAAAAACAGCTGAAGCTGTTATGGACATTTTCAGAAAATTGACAGCATCTGGCAAGACGGTCATCATCGTTAGCCATGACAAAGATATTGAAGTCCACTGCGACAGGATTGTCAAACTCAAAGACGGTGAGGTCCTATCAGAAATGGCCGACTTAGAAGGAAGTGGCGATTATGCGAAACTCGAAATGGTTTAAAATAATCAGAGATCTGAGGGCTCAAAAATCCAGATCATTTCTTGTTCTTCTAGCTATGTGTATTGGTATCATTGGCTTTTCCATGGTCCTTAGCGCTTACGTAATTCTGGAAAGAGAAATGGATAAGAACTATTTGAATACCACACCCGCTTCCGCTTCTATATGGACACCACCTATGAGTGATGAAACCCGCTCCCTAATAGATAGTTTTGAAGGGGGGGTAGCCCAAACTGAGACCCGCCAAAAAAATCACTGGCAGAATAAGTATTGGCATCAACGAATACAAGGACATAGAATTATTCGTTATTGATGATTTTAATAATTTGAAACTGGATACTTTTACACCATCTGATGGTGCATACCCACCTGCCACTGGTGAAATCCTCATAGAGCGTGTCGCAATGAATGTAGCCAATACCGCTATAGGTCAAACTGCGACATTACGTATTCCTGGCTCTGATAGTATGGATTTATATGTTAGCGGAAGCGTTCATGCACCAGGTCTTGCACCGGCATGGATGGAAGGTTTTGCCTATGGTTTTATAACACAAGAAACCTATGAACTTCTTGGTGGAAGGACCACTCTTATTGAAACAAAAATAAGACTTGATGATTATGATTTAAGCCAGGAAGAGGTCAAATCCATTATTTATGACTACAAAGATATCCTTGAATCTCAAGGTATTACAGTGGAAAAAATCAAGGTTCCAGTACCTGGAAGACACCCTCATTATACCCAACTTATGTTGCTTCTATATTTGATGGAAATCTTTGGAATTATCGCCGTTGTTCTTAGCAGTGTCCTTATAGCCAATATGATTAGTGCCATCTTAGAACAACAACGCAGACAAATTGGTATCCTAAAAGCCATAGGGGGGGCTACCACTAGACAGATATTCTTATTGTATATGTCCATGGTTTTGCTTCTTGCTACTATCGCAACAGCCATAGCTTTACCACTGGGCATTAGTCTAGGTCGTAACTATGCTGAATTTGCAGCCACGATGCTGAATTTCGACATCTTTGATGATGGCATACCTAGCCAGATGATCTATCTTCAGATTCTCATTAGTTATATCATTCCAGTCGTCATTACTTGTCTACCAATTCTAAAAAGCACCAGAATCAGTGTCCGTGAATCACTTAGTGATTATGGCATTAATCTAAAGTCTTCAACTGACAAAGAATCTATCCTTGGAAAGATGATGCCAAGAAACCTGATTCTAGCAATACGTAATACTTTTAGAAAAAAAAGACGCGTTTGATAATGACATTATTAGTGATGGCTGTAGGTGGTACTGGCTTCATCATTGCTCTAAATGTCTACGCTTCTATGTATAATACAGTCAATGTCAGAATGGAATCAACCAACTTCAACATTCGTTTATCCCTTGACGAGCCTGCATCATATGATGAGCTGTACGACATTGTGATGAATGTTGACGGTGTAGTCAAGGCTGAGACATGGAATGGCACACTTGGTCAGATTGGTTATGATGATGGTACTTATGGCAATGCTTTAGTATTATGGCACCAAAAGCAGATACTGTTATGATTGATTCACCAACCTTATACGAAGGTCAATGGCTTACAGAAAGTGATACCAATGAGATTGTCATTAATCAACGTATTCAAGCGATAGATCCTCATCTTAAGTCCGGAGATACCATACCCATACGTATCAATGGTAATGACTATCCCTTCCTAATAGTCGGTGTCCTTGAAGAACTAGTAGGTCCGCCGTATGCCTACGTGAGCAGCGACTCTTTAGATAAAATTTATGACCTCGATGGCTATGCGACCACATTAGCCATAGTGGCCGAAACAGACAAGGTCAACGAAGTCGCAAAAACTCTTGAAGCCAAGTTCGACTCAGAAGGTTTAAGAATAAGGAACTTGCTTAAGATTGATGAATACAAAAAAAGCCGTTGAAGATCATTTGCTCATTATTGCACTTTTCTTAATCATCATGTCAACACTGGTTCTGATTGTCGGTGGTCTAGGACTAGCGACGACGGTCAGTATGAATGTTCTTGACCGAACCAAGGAAATCGGCGTAATGCGAGCTGTCGGTTCAACTAACAGGCAGATTATTGGAATGGTTCTGACTGAAGGGATTATCATTGGATTAATGAGTTTTATTCTTGCATCAGTGCTGTCAGTTCCCTTAAGTCAACTTGTCAGTTACAACTTCGGAATGATTTTCTTTGAAGCGCCACTGAGATTCATGTCATCACCTTGGGCCTATATCATTTGGTTTGCTGTTGTCGTTCTTTTTGCATCGTTAGCCAGTTTCATTCCATCTACCAATATCAATAAGACTAAAGTCCATGAAACTTTGGCTTATGAGTAGTCCATATATGAAAGGAGTAACATAATGAAAAAAATCAACCAAAATAGTGATAACTATTCTTGTTATTTTTGTGGTAGGTGCATCCTTGCATCTTGTTGGCAATGGTCTTGGACTCGCCTTATCAAACCACTTGCCCTTCTAATTAGGAATTGTAGCCAAAAGCAAGTCACCTGCCTTTAAGGACATGGTGGCTTGCTTGTTATTATGGTATAATATAAGATGCTATACCTATCGTCAGGGGGGGATTTTCTTCTATTAAATTGGGAGTGTTCTAATGCGTACCACAATCATAATCCTTATTTTGTGTGCCTTCATTTTCGCCGCGTGCAAGGATGGCACCACAGTTCAAAACACATCTAATTCAGATGCAGGATCAAAACCTGTTAGTTTTCATCACTATTTTTCCGGCACATTGGGTGGCGGTATTGAAGAAATGGTTGATGTGTATAATCAAACCCAAGAATCTTTCCACCTCAACGTCGTACCTATTGACCATGAGGCCTACAAAATAAACATATTAGAGTCTTTTGACAATAATACACCTGCCGATATGAATTCATACTGGGCAGGTGCTAGAACCGAGAGCGTTCTTAAGCATCTTGAACCTCTTGATGTCATGTTTGAAGAAAAGGGGGGGTTAAAAGACAAATTTCACCCTTCTCTACTAGAATCCTCAAGTATCTACAATAATCATTACTACTTAATGCCAATTACACAACACTATGTTTGTTTCTACTACAACAAAGCTGTTTTTGATAAATACAATCTTAGTGAACCAAGTACTTGGTCTGAGTTTGAGGCAATTTGCAAGAAGCTCAAAGAAGAAGATGTAACCCCCCCTATTGGCCTTGGTGCAAAAAGTCGGTGGCCAGCACAGTTTTGGTTCGACTATCTTTTACTTAGGACTGCAGGCAACGATTATCGCCAGCAACTTATGTCTGGTGAAGCAAAATACACGGATGACGAAGTACTTGGTGTTATGGCCATATGGAAGGACCTTATTGACAAAGTTTATATGAATGACAACGCAGCTGAGATTGACTGGGACCTTCAAGTTCTTGAACCTATGATGGCTGGTGAATACGGTATGACTCTAATGGGTACATGGTATTTCAGCATTCTGGATTCAGAAGGCTTTGATGACCAGTATGGTGTATTTTCATTCCCATTAATTGACAAGACCATTCCAAACGCTTCTCTAGGCCCTGTTGATGGTGTTGTTATTGGAAAAAAAATGCATTGAATGTGGAAGGTGCTAAAGATGCACTCTATCACTTCGCCAATCCCAAAAATCAAGAAACAATGGCCCTTGGTTCTGGTGGTTTTGCCCCCCCAAGCTTAGAAGTTTCGGACACCATTTACAGCCCATTACAACTTGAACTCCTTGAAGACATATCCAATAACACTGTATGGGCCTTCAACTATGATTTAGCAACTGAACCTAAAAAATCAGAACTAGGCTTGATTTCTTCCTTGAATTCATTGTCTTCCCTGACGCCTATGAATTTTTACTAGAAGAACTACAAACTAATATGACCAACTAGGTGATACTATGACCCTCAAATTACGGCTCATCATTGTGTTTTCTGTCCTAACAGCCACCTTATTTTTCTTTGGCCTGTATGCTGGAAGTACAATCAAGTACATTAACAACCAACATGTTGTTAATCAACATATCTCTTCGATGAATACCAACATATTGCAGGTTGAGCTGAACCAACTCCGCTATGTCTACACTGGAGGACGCGAAGATGCCAACCTTGTTTTTGATGGCCTAAGATCCATGTATAATAACCTAAATTCTAATGATCATGAAGAATTTACCAACGAACAACATATAGAGATCAATACCATCAAAGAACATATAGAAGATTATGACAAGGCTTTCAGTCAAATGATTAGCCTAAGTGATCAATTGGTGGCCTTAACCGTCAATTTGGAAGAAGACATCAATCAGCTTAACGGTTACATTACATTGTTATCGTCTAATGGTGTTTCACAAACTAAAAACGTTACTGAACTACGTAAAAATCTTATTTTATTCTATACAGACTACGTCACTCTTAAACAGTCTGAGGAAGCCTTTGACCATATTGATACTTCAAGTTTAAATGAAATAGAGCATATTGCTGACGATATTATGTTAGATACAACAGCAGAGCTTGAATACCAAGTCACTGGACTTAGAATATCCAAGACAATTGAGCGAATCAAAGAAAATCTTAAAAAATATAAGGCAAAATCTAGTGAACTCACCCTCTCAAGTGATGCTCTAATGACAAGAACCGCAACTATACGTGAGAGTTTCTCTAATATTATGACACTCCAAGAAGACATTATCACCAAAGAGCAAACCAGGGTCTATGTCTTAACCAATATCCTTCTTGCCATCACAATCAGTGTGTTCTTATCGGTCATTATCTATATTTTGAATTACACAACCAAGAATCTTAGAAATATTTTAACCACAACGGATAAAATTGCAGACGGTCATTTTGAAGCAAGGCTTAATGATATCAAGAATGATGAATTTGGCCAGCTTGGTGCTTCAATTAACTATATGGCCACCTCTCTTGAGAAATCATCAAGGCGCCAAAAAGATATTACTTCCAACCTAGAGAGAATGATTGCTGACAGAACCAAAGAATTATCAGATGCCAAAAGCGCTCTAGAAATCAGTAACAAATCTTTGGAGAAGGAAAAAGAAAGGCTTGCAACTATGGCAGTAACAGATGAACTAACTGGACTGCACAACCGTAGAGCTGCCCTTACTTTCTTACAAGAGCAGATTAATTTCAGTATGCGTTACAACCATCCACTAACCATTATGGAAGTGGACCTTGATCATTTCAAAGAAATCAATGACCAGTTTGGCCATATAGCCGGTGATGAGGTCTTAAGAAAATTGGGGGGGTCAATATTCAATCACAGTATTCGGACCATCGATTTTTGCGCACGATTTGGTGGAGAAGAATTCTTGTTCATTTTCCCAGAAACCACTATCGAAGACGCTGCAGTTTTAATTGAACGTATACAAGTGAACGTAAAAACAACACCTTTCACTTTCTCAAATATCACAATGACATTCAGTGCAGGTGTTGCAAAGTATAATGATGAAACTGCCATCGAATTGATTCGTAAAGCAGATGAAAAATTGTATCAAGCCAAAAAATCTGGGCGGGATTGTATCATCTACTAAAAAACAAGGTCTTGTTTATATGATTCAGTTCCCTGATGCATTTTGAAATCTCGTCTTCACTCAAATGGGCATAACGTTCACCTGCCCGCTTAAGAATCGTTGCCATGACTTTGTCCATTACCTCTGAACCCTTACTAGAAGCCACTATCTGATGGCTTCTTTTGTCGTTAAGTGAACACTGTTTCTCAAGATACCCTTTCTCTATAAGTTTCTTCACTTCTCTGCTGGCATTTGGCATAGACAAGTAAAGGCATTCACTAATACCGCTTAGAGTTGAGGAACAATTAAAATAGACATATTCCAATATGTTGTGCTGTCCTTGGGTTAAATCATCTGGTTTGGTGTCTTTCCTCAGTTCAAACAGTACTCGGGTTGACTCGCCAAACAGCGACATCAGTCCTTGCATTAAAGTATCATCCATAATTAACTCCTTTGTTTCAAATCTCTCTTCAACATTCGATTCCTATTTACTCTATTATACAATATATTTATCAAATTACAATTATCATTTGACAACTATATTGTGACATGTTATAGTTTACCTATAATTAGTTGTCAAATGATAATAACTTTAACCTATCAAACACGCTGAACTTAGGAGGAAGATATGAATATATTAGTTGTTTACACACATCCAAATCATGAAAGTCTTAATTATGCCTTTTTAGAAAAGACCATAGAAGGCATCACAAATAATGAGAAAAATATCAATCTAGAAGTCCTTGATTTGTATAAAGAGAATTTCAACCCAGCATTGTATTTTGACAAAGATGTCAAACGACGTCATATGAATGAGGATTCAGAAACAAAAAAAACACCGCGAGCAAATACTGTGGGCTGACCACATTGTCTATATATACCCCCCATTTTTTGGGGGGGTAGACCACCAGCCATGTTACTAGGCTATATTGACAGATTGTTTTCAAAAGATTTCGCTTACACCTATGAAGGTAATAGTGTCTTTATGAAAGGCCTTCTCAAAAATAAAAAGGTTACTTGTATCTCAACGATGAAAGGCCCAACTGGTTACCTTAGGCTGTTCCTATACAATATGAATCAAGTCATTATGAAAAAGGCAGTCTTTAATGTTGTTGGGATCAAAGATGTGAAATTCTTCGAATTTGGCAGCATGGAGACCAAGAAAAATAAACAAGAAAAAAAGCCTGAACAAGGTCAAGCTTTATTTTCAGACTGTGTGATATCAAAAACCAATGTGAATGGTCCACTGAGTTCTTGTAAACATTTTCGAATTCTTGAACCATTTTAAGAAACTGGGCGCTATGTCTGGGTCTTCAAAGTAAGACCACTCCCCCCCTAGTAACTTGATGCTTGGGTGGAAGGACTCTATATCCTGTCCTTTCAACAAGCCAAAGTTATAGGATGAACCAGCATCGCTGCCTAAATTTTTCTTCATTTTCATCTCAACCATCTTCTTATTAAGTCCAGTGGTATATTTCTTGTTGATGACTTCAATAATGGCTTGGCAATGGTCGAAAGTCTCAGCCATACGCTTCAGTAAATCGATAACGTCTTCTTCATGAAGGTACATAAGCAGTCCTTCAGCAATAAAAAGTATGTTGGTTGATTGTCTATCTGCCACTTCTTGAAGCCAAGTATCATCAAGTACCGACTTACCTATAGTTGTATAGGTCAAATCATCCCCCCCTAGCAAAGTTCCTTTGATTTCAATCATCTCTGGCAGGTCAAGTTCAATATACTGACTTGTGTCTAATCCCAAACGATAAAACCTTGTATCCAAACCACACCCTAAGCTAACAATCAAGCCATCTGGATGAGATTCGAGAAATTCTCTACAATAGTCATCGTACTTTCGTCCTCTAAGGGCAATATGTCTTGTTAGCGAAGATGGTGTTTTTTTATTGATAATATGACTTTGGCTTTCACTGCCCTTTTGACCTGGATTGTAGCTACCATTCCTTATACCTTCTACCAAAGAATTATAGACCTCTATGCCCTTTTCATCATAAAAGTTATTCAGGCCCTTCTTTGATTCTACCACTCTAGATTTTAGGGTGACAATGGCTGTTTGTGAAACCGAACTTAACATAAGACACCTCTTCCTCATCACTATCTATAGTCTGCTACCTAAGACAAACCTTATCTCTGCCTGAATTTTTAGCTTCATATAAGGCTTCATCAACTCTTTGACATGTGTCTTCAAGTGCTTCCTGTGGCTTCACTTGTGTTACACCAAAGCTACATGTTACTGTGCCCACTTCTTCAAATTCATTTTCTTTGATGGCAGACCTTATTCTTTCTGCAACATAAGGGCTTCTTCAATCTTAGAGTCAATGACGATGATAATAAACTCCTCACCGCCCCCCCAACGTGCCAAAGTATCAACATCTCTTATATGGGTTTTCACAATATCTGTCATCCCAACCAAGACAACATCGCCTATGTGGTGACCATAGGTGTCATTCACATTTTTGAAGTGATCAATGTCAAACATTATAACTGAGAAGCATTGCCATATCGGTCAAATCTTTTTGCTCATTCTCAAAGACATTGGCAAAATGTAAGCGGTTATAGGTTTGGGTCAATGGATCTGTTATAGATAGTCGGTTGACCTCTTCAATCTTCTCATCTAACTTCTGGGCAAGGAGAACATAACGACCTACCAAATCATAGAGGAGTTCATTCTCTATCTGATCATCATACCTGGTTGCCATGGCATCTATGACTAATTTCTTCAACTCATTATTGGTGTGATTTGACAATTTTGTCAAATCCGTTTCACCAAGACCTTCAATCCTCATAAGACACCCCCCCCTCAAGATACCAGTCAATACCCACATTTTCAATCTGTCTTAGATGGCCAATAATGCTATTGATACTTTTGGGACCAACAATAACACTACCATGTTGGGGGGGTGCAATGACATCAGGGTTAATCTTTTCAACCATACTGAGTGCATAACCAAGGGCTGTTGAAGATGTCATTATTCTTTTGTGAAAATCTATAATACCTTTGACTGGACAAGGCACCTCTGTATGAGGGCATGTAGATGTTACCCTGCAACCATTACACCTGTCTTCTAATTCAAGAAACAAGTCCCAGATTCGATCATAACTACCAAAGACATCACTTGAAAATAAGGTCCTTGTCTTTGTATCAAAAGTCATAAAACTTCCTGGAGAATGGGCATATGGCGTTCTAATAAACTCAAGCTTACGACCCGATTTGAATGTATATGCCATGTCAATATCTTCTATACACTGTTTGGGTCGCCTTGAAGAATAGTATTTGATGAATATGTTGTTCTCTCTATGAGAGATAATCTTAAGTCGGTTATTCTTAATCAAGTTCTCAAAGTGTGGGATACTGCCGCATAGATCAGGATCATAGTGTTGATAAATAAGCCTTTCAATATGATTTGGGTCTGTCCCCCCCGTTTGCAATAACTTCATCATCACAGTAGAAAAATCATCCCGGCTACCACCATCAATAAGTATGGCTTCATCTTCTTCCACAATTAAATAAGGATTGCAATGTAGTCCTGCATTATCATCAGCAAAACCTACCCAAAATATGCCACTATCCACTTCAATGGGTCCACTATAATTATAATCACTCAATGTTTTGACCTCCAAAAACTTTCTTAGATGCATTATATCACTCTAAGATGTTCTTTAAAAGTTCTCCAGTATAAGAATCAACAGAAAGGGTAATTTCTTTTGGTGTGCCCTGCCCGATAAGATAACCACCTTCAATACCGCCTGATGGCCCAAGGTCAATCATATAATCTGACCTAGCAATCATATCCATATTATGCTCTATAACAATGACTGTATTTCCTTGCTTTACCAACCTTTCAAGAATTGTCAACAGCTTGTGAATATCTTGATGGTGTAGACCTGTAGTGGGTTCATCGAAGACATAGATTGTATTGCCACCACCGCCTTTACCAAGTTCTGTGGCAAGTTTTAGTCTTTGGGCTTCGCCACCTGAAAGGGTAGTTGCACTTTGCCCAAGCTTAAGATAGGACAGACCTACACTTTCAATTACGCTTAGAAGGTCTGCAATATTCTCTTCCTCATCAAAAAGTTCCATAGCTTCGCTAATCTCAAGGCCCAAAACATCTGAAATTGTCTTGTTTTTGTACTTAATATCTAATATAGGCTTCTTGTATCTGGTCCCTTCACAGACATGACACTTAGTCCATATATCTGGCATGAAATTCAGTGAAGTCTGAATTTTTCCAGCCCCCCCTTTACAGTGAGGGCACTGACCCTTCTTGCTATTAAAAGAAAAATGTTCTTTAGTCAATTTCAAAGATTTTGATTGGTCTAACTTTCCATATAGATCACGTATCATATCAAATACCCCCCCAGAGTAAGTTGCTGGGTTAGATCTTGGCGTTCGACCAATAGGCTTTTGAGATACATAGATTAGGTCTTTGACTGACTCATAACCCTTAATACTCTCGTACCTTCCAATGCTTTCTACTTTTCTCCCTAGTTTAGACAAAATCGCTGGACAAAGTGTTTTTGTAATCAATGAACTTTTGCCCGAACCACTAACACCTGTAACACAGATGAAGTTACCAAGAGGTATGGTCACATCGATATTCTTTAAATTATTTTCACAAACACCTTTGATTATAATTGACCCTGTCTCTTCTAGCTTATTAACAAGGTCACTAGAATCAGAACTGCCATAATCAAGTACTTGTTCATCTGCTGAGCTACCAGCAATATAGGCCCTGTTATTGAATCTTCATTTGCCATGACTTCTTCAATTGTGCCCTCAGCAATAACCTCTCCACCGTACTTTCCTGCCCCCCCAGGACCTACATCTATTAGATAGTCTGCCATTAGAATCATATCTTTTTCATGTTCCACCATTATAATTGTGTTGTCCTTGTCACAGAGTTCTCTTAGTTTGTCCATAAGAAACTTATAGTCTTTTGGGTGTAAACCCATTGAAGGTTCATCAAGTACATAAAGTATGTTGGTTAGATTTGTAGAAAATTGAGATGCAAGTCGGATGCGTTGCCCTTCTCCACCAGATAAAGTGGGAATTGCCCTGTCAAGATCTAGGTAATGTAATCCAACTTCTTCAATTTTCGTAAGCATTGGTAACATCTGATCTAAAATAGGTTTGGCTTTCTCTAAATCCATGAGAGACAAATCAATGTATAAAGATGATAGCCATCCCTTTAAGTCAGTAATGGTCATAGACGCTGCTACAGGATAACGAAGGCCCTCAATCTGAACCAAACGACTCTCATTAGTCAATCTTTCACCATGGCACATGTCACATTGACTTCTTCTAAGGAAACTATCAATGGCTCTCGACATGGCAGAGCTACCACCAGAATTATTCTCGATCAAACGTTTCACAATATTCATGACACCTTCTGCCGGTCGCTCAATAACACCACTTCTGCCTTTGGCATCATATTCAAGAATTACCTTGCGTTCACCGCTTCCATAAAGCAGCTGTTCTTTAAAGTCCTCGGGCAGCTGATTGTAAGGTAGCTCTAAATCAACATCCATATCGTAAGCAAGAGCTAATACCTCACCGCGCATCCAATTGGCATTAGGCTTCTTAGCATGTTTTCGAAGGTCGCCCCCCCATATCTTTGATGCACCATCCAGAATAGACTTATCTCTCTCTCCTATAACAAGGTGCTCATCAACTTCTAAGGCTTCGCCTAAACCTTTGCACTTAGGACACATATGTTCTGGGTTGTTAAAACCAAACATGGCTGTACTCATATCAAAGAAAACACGGTCACATTGATGGCAATAGGCTTTAGTTTGTAGCTGTATAGGTTTACCGCCATCAACACTTAACTCATAAACACCTTCTTTGACCTCATTCAATGTCACCTCATGATTTTTTTCTTAATAGCGCAACCTTTTGTCGTATTTCTTCTTCTGTGATTGGGTCAATTGGTGAATGACACTCAGGGCAATGTCTCGTACCAATAGCTACATAGAGCATACGCAAATAATCAATAACACCAGTGACAGTACCAACTGTAGAACGTGGGTTTTGCCCTAGTGATTTTTGCTCAATGGCTATGGATGGTTGTAATCCGTCTACCCTGTCAACAGATGGTTTCTCATAGGCATGATTTCTATCACTGCCCATAATATCCATAAACTGTCTTTGACTTTCAGTATAAATAGTGTCAAAGGCCAAGCTTGATTTACCACTACCACTAACCCCCCCTGTTATACAGGTAATCTTGTTCTTAGGAATTTTCACATCCACATGTTTTAGGTTATTCTGATTGGCATCAACAACATGAATATGATGACTGTCAAAGTCTTTCATATCGTAATCAGCTTGCTTTGCCTCCTGTAATGGCGCTATAACTTCATCTTCTGACTGCATAAGCAAATCATCAAGGACATGTAGGCCACTTGACTCTAGCCTGATTTCTTGATCAAAGTCACTTGGTTCTACAAAAGTTTTTGCCTTGGGCCAATGGGCTAGCCACTCAGGTAGCTTAACAGCAGCATCAAGCACATGACTTTCATAGGGAACAATACCAATAATCTTTGACTTGTCAAAGCCATCAAATCCACAGATTTCCAAACACTTTCTCATTGTATCCACAGATAGAACCTTTACGACAGTTGTAGCTATTGGGTTAGGTCTAACTGGTGACCTTGTAGCAAATATACCTGTCTCAGGCGCGTTGTCGTATGGGGGGGGATGACAAGTTCGACTTTTTCTGAATTGCTTTTTCTCAAAACGATTGAACCACCAATAGACACGGTAATAACTCCTGGCAGGCAAGTCGTTTTTATTAAGGACAGTGTCATCTTCAAAAACGATGGTTTGACGGCCACTATCCACCTTAAATTCTGCAACTGGCCTAGTTATACTTAACCCATTATAACCAGCAAGTGTATCCTCTATGGTATCTAAACTTGGGCTTATACCTTGTAGGTGACTGCCTTTTCCTCATCCCTTTGCTTAGGAATATAATCTTCATTAGGGAAATAAGGTTTAATGTCATAGACATCGGTCTTTGCCCCCCCCTTAGATGTGCCTTGTATCAATTTCACCTTAACAAGACCCTCATTCATATTTATGGATTCAAACTCACATAAACTGTGTTCAAGTGTCGATACATTGTCATAGAAAATCAAACCATGACTAAAACACTCCAGTCTTAGCAATGCTTTTTCAAAACCTTCATTGAGTTTTATAGTGCCTGACCCATCCATTTGACCTATGGGACTTAGACCATAACTTGGTAATTCATTCTTTGCCATCTTCCTACCTCCTGTTTGGCGCTATAGGAATACAAATATCAACAACCCTGTAACCTTCTTTACTTGGCTTGATCTGGGGGGGGTATGCTTCGAAAGGATATCTCGAATCATGATGGTAGTCACTTGCCACAAGCCAGTGGATAAACATATGGTCCCAAGCTTTCTGATAATCCTCTGTTAACACTTCATAACGAGCAATCACATATAAGCCACCTTCAAGTACATACTGCCCAATATCACCATCCACCTGGGGGGGCATTTCATCCACTTCAAGACAGACACTTAATCTTTGATAATCCTCTGATGTCATTGACCCCCCCAAATCATGGTACAAGGTTAGCCAATTGGCTTCATATGCTTGGGCATCCGTTGAGATTAGTCCTTTCTCCCTTACCCATTGGTATAACTTGGTAAACAATGTTTGAAAAAGATTGGCATCACCCTTATAGGGTCCTTGATATCTGGTATAAACAAGCCTTTTGGGTTTGATGTCCTTAATGGTAATTGACAGGGGGGTTGATACGATTTTATCTGATCTACATAGCGCTCAAATTCCATAGTCTCAGTATACTCAACTGGCAAAGCATTGACTTGTCCATTCTTGCCTTTTTTATAAGCTGACGGACTTAGGTTATAAGCTGATTTGAAAGCTTTGGCAAAAGATGAGGAATTAGAAAATCCAACAGAAAGGCCAATATCAGTGATACTCTCTTTGCTGCCTGAGGTTAATTTAAATGCTGCCATTTCAAGTCGTAAACGCTTGATATAACTATAAAGAGATTCTCCAGTAACCAACTTATATAGCCTATGAAAATAGTATTCTGAGAAATAGGCTTTTGAAGCCAACCGCTCTAATGTCAATTCTATGTCCATATGCTTTTCTATATAATCTTGTACTCTATTGACTCTACTGACACACTCTTTTGATATTTCTCCCACTGACGTGTCCTCCACATTTTTATCTAGATTATATCATAATTACTTTTATTTGATTCCAAGAAACACACATTACTTTCAAATTAATTATAATTTACACTTGACAATAGTGTGTGTAACACATTATAATGTAATTAACAAGAACGTATGACATACGGGCCCAAATGATTGTGAGGTGAAACAATGAGTCAAAAAGATAAAATACTAGACAACTTAATCGGAGAACTTAAAAGAGGCACATTGGTTCTAAGCGTACTACTAAATACAAGTCAACCTGTATATGGCTACTCCTTGGTCCAATCGTTACAAGACTTCGGCATAGCTATTGAACAGAACACACTATACCCACTACTTAGACGCTTAGAGAAGCAAGAATTGCTTATTAGTACCTGGGACACTACTGAGTCAAGACCAAGAAAGTATTATCACATCAGCCCACTAGGCAAAGAAGTCCTTGAAGCTTTATCGACTGAGTGGCAACGAACCAATAATATCATCACTAAAATGTTATAAATATTACTAATCTCTATGTAATTGTAGACTTTGAAGGAGGTTTATTAGAATGAAACTATTAGAACAATATATATATGCAATTGGTAAGAAATTACCTTACAAATCACGCAATGAAATTAAAATGGAGCTCAAATCAGCATTCCTTGATGAGCTAGAAGCCAAATATGGCAAGACCCCCCCATCCGAAGCAGATATCGAATCCCTTATTGCCTCTCATGGAGCTCCTAGAGAAGTTGCAAGTAGATACAAAACAGACAATGTTGTTATTGGCAGTGGCTATACAGATTTGTTTTTCATGATTATGAAAATCATCATATTTGCCCTAACCATAGCATTCACCGTTACTTTTGTTGTCGAATTACTATCAGGTGATCTCAAAAATTCCATCATGGTAATCGAAGTACTAAAAATACCTGGTAATGTAATCAGTGGTAGTTTAAGTGCCTTTGGTAGTTTGACAATCGTCTTCATCATATTGACAAAATTTAACACTGATGAAAAGATTAACTTAGATGAAGACTGGAAACCTTCTGAACTAAAAGACATTCAAGTAGGTCCAGAAGAAGAATCGAAAGTAGGCAGTGCTTTCGCAATATTCTTCATCCTCATATTTGTTTCTGTCATCAATTCATCACCGCATTTGGTCAATGTGGCCGAAAGAGCCTTCGAATCAAGTGGTTTAGAACTTGGGCACTATATCCATCTTGAGACATTCAAGTACTTCCTTATTCCACTCACCATCATCTGGTTAGGAGAACTTGTATACCATACGATTAACATATTTACAGGCAGCTCTAGAGCACTCGCTTCTATAACTTCTTGTTGGAAATTGGTGGATTCATCATTATGCTAACGATGGTTAACAGCAGTAATCTCTATGTTGGCTATGAAAGCCTACTAGGCTTTCGAGGTCTATTCCTCGTCGTTACTGTAATCGCCGGCATCGAATGTATCAGCAAACTCGTAAAATTCATTAAATATTATGTGTTAGAAGCTTAATTAAGCTTCTAACACATAACTTGTAAGTATGTCATGTATAGTTTTTCCACCACATATAATCAGTGAATGACCATCCTTGATTGTATCCGTCACTACACCACCAGCTTCTTCTATCAAAAGAACACCAGCACAAATATCCCATTCATTTAGTGTGAACTCCCAGTAGCCATCAAGCATACCCGCCGCCACAAAACACAAATCTACAGCAGCACTTCCCCCCCCACGTCTTATCCCAGCAACTTCATTGACTATTTCAAGAAAATAGGGAATGTTCATATTGTCTTCTTTTCTCGAATACGGAAAGCCTGTAGCAATAATACTTCTGTCTAGGGTCTTTTTATCAGTTACCTTAATTGGCTCCCCCCCATTTAGATATGCCCCCCCTTGACCTTTGATGGTTGAAAATCGCATTTTTATTGTTGGTATATCAACGACACCTAGAACTGTTTCACCCTTATACTTTAGACCTATGGATATACAGTGAAATGGATGGTTATGGACAAAATTTGTCGTACCATCAATTGGGTCTATAACCCATTTGTAGTCACTATCCATATCAGCCATCCCTGTTTCCTCTGCTAATATAGAGTGGTCTGGGTGAAATGCTTTAATACGCTTAACAATCATCTCTTCTGATGTCTTGTCGATGTCTGTTACAAAATCAACATTGGAACCCTTGGTCTCAACACTAAAGTTCTGATCCTTCTTGGCTTCTAGTTGGTAGGCACCAACCTCATCAACAATCTCAAAAATCTGATTGATTATTTCTTCATAATTCATACTACGTCCTATTCTGCAGCCTTAGTCTGCGCCATATTTCCCGCAGTCAAAGTATACTATATTAGCAAAGAAATTGCTACGAAGTATAATTCGCTATATAATCCTTTAGCTTGCCACCCTCTAATAAGCCCACCATAATGTTCTTTGTCATCCATGAACCTTGAGATGTTATGTTTGACGACTCTTCTATAGACTTTCTCAATAAGGCTAGGCCCCCCCTTTTGCTGCTTAATTCCATCAACTAATGTACTTGCTGTAGCTTCAATAGTCACTCTATCATCATCTAAAGTATATGGTTTGATGTAGGGGGGGTTGACCTTTACAGCAATCTTACCACTCATAATCCCACCTGCAAGTCTAGCTTGTTCCACAATGTAATTATTCACTTTGCCACCACGAATATTTTGAAATGTTGCTATGCTTACAAAGTGTTTGTTGTAAAGGACTTGTCCAGTCACAAAATCCATTCTGTCAATAAAACTTTTAAAGAGTCCTGTGACTGATGAAACGTAATTAGGTGACCCTAGTACCACCCCCCCATCTGCCTCTTCTATGGCTTTTCTCACTTCCATAAAGCCATCTTGCTTATCAAGAGGACAATAGCCCTTGGCATAACAAGTCGTACAGCCCACACAATAATTCACTTTATAATCACACAAACAAATTCTTGTCACCTCTGCACCACATTCTATTAACTTTTCATATAGTATGTCCATCACACTTGCTGTAACACCTTTTTTCTTGAAAGATCCATTAATCATTACAATATTCATTCTTTACCTCCTTCTTAAAATATGAACTATAGTTCGCATTTTAGCATATCAGCTTCAGACCTGTCAATGATAATATGAATTATAGTTCATATTTATTGATTTAGCCTTGGCAAAATGGTATACTACTTGAATGAAAACAACGACGCGAACCCCCCCCAAACAAAACCGTTCTATACAAAAAAAAGAGCAAATCATCGCCGCGGCAATGTTGCTCTTTTCAGATAAAGGCTATTACGATATTAATTCAAAAGATATCGCCAAGGAAGCAGGCGTATCTGTTGGCACATTTTATGCTTATTTCAAAGACAAAAAGGAAGTATTCCTTTGCCTTCTAGATAATTACAAAACTAAAATCAATGAAAGTGTCTTAGCTAGACTCAGTCGTATAGACTCTATAGATTCGACTGGTCAAACTGACCTGGCAATTTCAACTGTTATTGAAACCATCTTATCAACCATTATTGGTGTTATAAAGACCTATCCAAAAGGCTTCTACAATCAGATCATTGTACTTTCAAAAACAGATGATGACATCAAGGATAGATACAATGATCATATGTCATATATGGCAGGCGAGATAGGGCGCCATCTTATTAAACAAAATTTAGGACAAGACAATCCACTAGCAATGGATGTCTTATCCAAATTCATTGTTCACCTAAACGAAGCCTGTGTGACCCTAATCTTAAATGAAGATAATGAGGCATTAGGACAAGACTACAAAGCCCTTTATGCAAACATGCTGTCCATGCTATTGACCTCTAACTAACCGCTTCATTGATAAATTTCACTTGAGCTTTGTATAGGTCGTAGTAATGGCCTTGACCATCAATCAATTCATCATGGCTACCCATTTCTTCAATGCCTTGATTATTTATAACTAGTATCCTATCTGCCTTCTTAATCGTTGACAAACGATGGGCGATGATAAAGGACGTACGACCAACGAGGAGCTTCTCTAAACCTTCTTGAATAACTTTTTCCGTCTGAGTGTCAATACTTGATGTTGCCTCGTCTAGAATAAGAATCCTTGGGTCCATTAGCAAGGCTCTGGCAAAAGAAATTAATTGACGTTGGCCTGTTGAAAGTCTGGTACCCCCCCTCTCATTAACCTCTGTCTCATAGCCATCCGCCAAATCAACAATAAAATCATGGGCTTTGACAGCCTTAGACGCACTAATAACTTCTTCATCCGTCGCATCTAATTTACCATATCTAATGTTATCCATGACAGTCCCTGAGAATATGAATGTATCTTGCATCATAATACCCATCTGACTTCTTAGACTTTGTAACTTCACTTGACTGATATCGTGACCATCGATTCTAAGTTGGCCTTTTCTTATGTTGTAGAATCGGCTAATTAGGTTAACAACTGTGGTCTTACCTGCGCCGGTTGGGCCAACAAGTGCAATACTTTCACCTGCTTTAACATCCAAAGAGAAGTCATCCAGAATGACTTGCCCTTCTTCATAGCCAAACTCAATCTGATCAAAATCGATATCGCCAACAACTTCTGGCAAGTCATAAGCATTGTCGACATCTTTAACCACTGGCTCTACTTCCATTGTCTCAAAGATACGCTCCAGGTATGCACTGGCAGATACCAGTTGATTGTAGAACTCACTAATATTTAGAAGTGGTCCCCCCCATAGGTTACCCATATAACCAAGAACAGCAACAACCACACCTGCTGAGACAGAACCTTTAAAAAAGACCAAAGCCACAGTAAGCATAACCACCTGGGATAGTATGGATATGTTTTTGATAATAGGAAAAATCATACCAACATAATGAACAAAGCTCATCCACCTGTCCTTGTAGTCATCCATTAGTTCGTTGAAAACGCCAAGGTTTACATCCTCTCTTGTAAAGGACTGTGTCACCTTCATACCACTAATACTCTCATGAATATAGGCATTCATATTAGATTGCTTAGCACTGACCTCTTGCATGGCTTTTCTTTGGCGTACTTTGATGTAGAAGACACCATAGATTGCCACAGGTACAAATGCCAATGTTATAAGGCCAAGTCTCACATCTAGTGTTAATATGATTACCACAGCAATGATAAAGGAAAAGCCATCAACAACCAAGTTAATGAATCCGTTGGACAAAAGATTGTTCAAACTGTTGACATAATTAACAACTCTCACTAGGATTTTTCCATGAGGTCTGCTGTCATAGAAAGAAAAAGGCAGGGTCTGGATATGAGAGAAAATATCGTGTCTTATATCTTTGATGATACTTTGACCAATCTTAGACATAAACCTTATTCTAAACTTCATACATATACTACTCATTATGATGACACCAACAAAGAAAATGGCGCATATGACCATCATTTTCACATTAGCATCTGGTATGAAATCATCAATTATAAACTTCATAAGCAGTGGTGTCATAAGATTAGCAAAAGATGACAACATAATGACAGCCAATGCAATAGACATTTGCTTCTTATATTTAGCCACATAGCCCAACAACTTTTTCAGTTGCTCCTTGTTAAATTCACGTTCAAGCATTTCATCTTCTGCGAATGTGTTACGTGCATTCGCTTTGGTATTTGTTTTGGTCTTTGTATTTGTCTTTGACATTAGGCACCCTCCTTTACTCTAGCATCGAACTCACCCATTTGTTGTGTGAAGACATCATAATAATAGCCTTCTTCTTCAACCAAGGATGCGTGGGTTCCTCTTTCGATAATGCGGCCTTCATCCATAACCAGAATCAGATCTGCATCTTTTACCGATGATATGCGGTGAGCAATAATAAAGGTGGTCCGTGCACTGTTAATCTTTTTCAGTTCCTTGAGAATCTTGTATTCAGTCTCCATATCAACCGCTGATGTGGTGTCATCAAGAACCAATATAGAAGGGTCTTCGATGATGGCTCTGGCCAAGGCAATTCTTTGTCTCTGCCCACCAGATAGACCCACACCTCTTTCACCAACAACCGTATTATAATTCTCATCAAACTGATAGATGAATTCATTGACACCAGCAATTTCCGCCGCTAAGCGTATTTTTTTCTTGGTTGCTGAAGGCACACCGTAAGATATATTGCCCTCGATTGTATCTGAGAATAAGAAAATGTCTTGCATTGCTACAGATATATTGCTTCTAAGGGTTCGTTTATCATATTCTGTAATCGGGATACCATCAATAAGGATTTCCCCCCCTTCTGTTGTATCGTAGAATCTTGACAGCAAAGAAATCAATGTTGATTTACCTGAACCCGTTGAACCAAGAATAGCTACAGACTGACCTGGTTCAATCTCAAATGAAATATCCTTTAGGACTGGACCATCTTCATAGTCAAAAGTCACATTCCTAAACTCAACGTAGCCTTCAATTTTGCTGTCTTTTATTGGCACCTTAACTTCTTTGATGGCACTTTCCTCATCCAGCAATTCTTTAACACGTTCAAAGGAAGCAACAAATTTCTGTGTACCGTTAATAAGCCAACCAACCATTCTAAGAGGGTTGTTAACCATCCATAACAATTTGGTAAAGGCAACAAGCTCACCTATTGTCATTTTATTATTGATAATCAAGATACCCCCCCCATTAGGAGTACAACAACATTAAAAAGGACCGCAAATGCATCCAGGGCAGGTAAGTTCTTTTCCCATACTTTGGCAGCATTCATATTCTTATCCATAAAACCTTGGTTGGCAGTCTGAAACTTCTCTATTTCGTAGTCTTCCCTGGCAAAAGCCTTAACAACACGGTTACCGCTGATGTTCTCTTGTACAACTGTGTTCAGTTTGGCAAACTGCTCTTGAATGTCTTTAAACATTGGTCTTACACTTCTTGACAACCTAAGAGAGAAAAAAACAAATAAAAGGCACAATTAAGAGTAATGTAGATGTGAGAATAGGATTGATAATGAACATTGAGATAATTGCAAAGATGAAAACGGCAGAATGAAATAAGCTTACATGGGTAATCCATGCAAGGAAGTGGCGAATGGCCTCTATATCTGCTGTCATTTTAGACATGATTTTACCATTGGGCACTCTTTCATAATAGCCAATGTCAAGACCTTGTAGTTTCTTGTAGAGGGCCTCTCTTAAATCATAGATCGTCTCTTGGGAGAAACGTTCAAAGGCCATAAAGAATTGATACCTTAGGAATGTTCGGAACATGGTTACCCCCCCCATAATGACCAAACACCCAATAATGACAAATTCTGTATCCTGATTTTGTAGAACTGCGTCAATAATCCTTCCTGTAACATAAGGATCCACCTGGGCCAACAGTGCAAATAGCAAAGTCACTATTGACCCGATGATGGCGTGATGAATATAGGGCTGATAAAACTTCTTCAAATGCTTTAAAGAATTAAACATAAGTTGATCTCCTCCTCCAATTTATCGATAATACCGCACTTTATTTGGAGTATTATATACCTTTGGTCAAGAGGTCACAAGCCTTAAAATCAACTTTACCCTAAATCTTAATTTATTCCTATCTTTCTGATTTCATATGTAATAGTTATTCGCTATTCCATTTGAACACTAAAGACTAACTAAAAATGACCTATAAATATCATTAAAGTTATCTGGCCTATCTATATTTGCACAATGGCCAGCATTTTCTATCTCAATATACTGGGCTTTTGGTTCTACTTTAGCAAGTGCCTTGCCTGCATCTTTTGCAAGAGCCAGGTCATGTTGACCACATATAAGTAATAAGGGATATGGTACTGGTTCTTCTTTTTGAACCATTATCTTATCCATGCCTTGCATGGCTCTAAATGATCCTCTTGTAAATGCACTGGCACCTAATCTCATTGCGGCTTTACCGTCCTCTGAATAAGCTGACACTTTGGACACATAATTTCTAAATCTCTTCATACTAAAAATAATGTATAAAAGCCATTTGCCCATTTCCTTACGTTGAGCCTTCAATATATGGCTATTATCCTTATGAATAGAATAGCCACCAATAACTGTCACGGACAAGACTTGGTCCGGATAATGATAGGCAAAGCCTTGTGCAATAAGAGACCCAAGTGAACAACCTAGAATATGTGCTTTGTTAAAGTTAAGTTCCTTTAGAATCATACTTATTATGTCAGGCATATCCCCCCCCATATTAACATTGCTTTTGCTTGGCTGACTTTGACCATGTCCTATCATATCAATCATTATCAGATAATAGGTTTCCTCTAGAGCCACAATTTGCTTACTATAGATATGTCGGTCACCGAATGCGGGATGTAACATAACAATAGGTTCACTTTCATTGTTGCCATAGGTTTCATAATAGATTTTGGTTTGTTTAAATAGGATATTATGAGTCATGGTCTTCTTCCTCCTTTTTATTGTCTTCTAATTCTTCTCTAAGAGCCTTAAACCATTCCAAGTTACTCTTATGATTATGGATGCCTAAACTTAGTGTTTTGAATTGGTAAGTCACATAATCCTCTTGTTCTTTAGTCCATGTTCTATTCTTGAAGGTCTTTTCTCCTTCTTCATATTTGGCTATAAGTTCTTCTAGATACTTGATAACCTTATCGACTATGACTATACGGTCTTTGACTGCCATAAGTCCCATAAAAAATAATCTGGTAGAGGTCTCAGCTTCAAATTTTGTATGACTAATACTAGTTAGCATATAAGCCTTGAAATAAGCAATCCCACTCTTTGTTATTGAATATAGGTTCTTCTTTCGACCATTAACCGTATCTTTATGAACTGTTATATGTCCATTTTTTTTCAAGCTTCTTAAGAGCGTTCTGTAAACTACCTAGACTTGGTTTATAAAAAGGAGAGACTTCCTCCTTAAGAACCTTCATCAAATCATATTGAGACAAAGCTCTAATCATCAAAAATCCTAATATTACATATTCCATAGTTACACCTCGTATCACTTTATATTTATTTATTCTCACTTACTTCAACTAATCTGTCTATTTGAATCATTACTACATTATCACTATATACCTATCAGGTATATATGTCAAGTTTCACTGACAGACTGACTCCTTGAAAGCAAAAAGAAACCACTGGACAAGTGACTCCTTGTCTAATGGTTTCTTGATTATATGACTGCAGATGGAAAATCATTGGTCAATTTGCATCTGATTTTTGCCATTTTGCTTAGCATTGTACAAGGCTTTATCTGCTCTTGCTAAAACAATGTCTGGTGTATCGATAAATCTAGACTTAGTTAACCCCCCCACGCTGATTGTAATATTATGTTCCTTAAATTGTTGCATTGATGCAATAGTCTCTGTTAACTCTATAAGCATCTGCTGCGCTTCCTCGCTGTCCGCATAGATAATACCAGAAAACTCATCGCCGCCCCCCCAACGGGCCACTTTACCTTTTTCTTGTACCCATTTTTTTTGACTATACTCGCTAGTTGAGCAATGACTTTATCACCGAACAAATGACCGTAACTGTCATTAAGGGCTTTGAAATCATCAATATCAAATATAAAAACGGCAAAGCCTTTTTCCTTTAACTCACCATTCTTAAGGGCTTCATATAGCACTTGGTCAAAGCCTCTTCGGTTCAATAAGCCCGTTAGTTGATCTGTAATAGCCATCTCATTCATTTTGATCTGGTAACGCTTGATTAAGCTACTAGTTGTCAATAATACACCTAGGATGACCAGCATTACAATAATTAGTACTTCTGCAACTTGAGAATATAGGGTTTTTCTCAGAACAGAAGTATCCTTTTTCACCATAAGATACCAGTCCATATCTTCTATGTACCTTGTTATCAAATAACCATCTATACCATTTTCAGAATACCTATAGGTCTCAAGGGTCGACTGATTGGCTAAAATATCAGGTAGAAATCCAAGTATGGTATCGTCTTCTTTTACATTATAGGCTTCAATAAGATTGTTGCTTGTATGAACTTGAGTCAAGCCAGTGCCATCAACCAAAAAAGCTTCAAGGTCATAGGCATCTTCAAAAGTACCAAGAATTTTTTTGAACTTGATTCATCCTAAGTCCTACACCAGCAACACCAAGCAAGTCTCCCTGGTCATTTTCAATTCGACAGTTCACAAAGACAGTCAGTTCATTCCCGGCAGCTTCATCATTGTCCACATCAAGGCTGTAAGCTATGTCTTGATCGACAAATTCAAAATACCATTGATCATGATTATCTGTATCTGATACGGTCTTGTGTAACCCTTGATAATGGTAATAATCTTTTGTCCCTTCTGATACCAAAAAGACTGAATTGTAGCCATACTTTTCATAGAAGCCATTCAGATAAGTCAATAAATCCTCTTCGGAAGCTTTGCCTTCTTGTTCATCAACAAGCCACTTCTTTAGAAAGCTATCATTGGCCATGGTCAGAGAAACAAATATTGGCTTAATAAGCTCATTGTTGATCTCTGAATAGATATTGGTTGATGACAGCTTGGAAATATTTTTGATGTCCTCTTTGATAATCCCATTATAAGTTAGTGTATTAATAACAACACTGGCCAAAAAAAACCAAATAAAATAACCAAGCTAATCAAAAAGTTGATTCTGTACTTGTCGTTTCGATATAATTTTCCCATTAGTTATGATTTACCTCAATCAAATCTGTTAGTTTTTCACTTAAGGCTTCAATATCTTTTAGTGACATAGTTAAGTTCTCAATATTGGATTCTTGATTCTCTATAGTTGCAAGTATTTCTTCTGTTGATGCTGATTGCTCTTCCGATATACTGGCAATATTAGAGATACGCTCATGAACCACAACGAAGGAATCGTTAATCTGGTCAATCATCTTAATTTCTCTATCAAGTTCATCATTATTTTTAACAAATGACTCTTTGATCAAATTGTATTGGTTGGTAATGCGACCAATGATTTCAGAACCTTCATCTACGGCTTCGTTACCTTGGTTAACAGTGGTTACGGCTTCTTGAGTCTTACGACCAACTGATTCAACTATGTTATTGATATCCTGAACCGATTCTGCACTTTGCTCCGCCAATTTCCTAATCTCATCCGCAACAACTGCAAAACCTTTACCAGCTTCACCAGCCCTTGCACTCTCAATAGAAGCGTTCAAAGCCAATAAATTTGTCTGTGAAGATATGTTTGTGATGACTTCAAGGAAATTCTGAATGTCACCCATACTGTTTTCTAGTTCTTTAACCGTTACAATTGCCGCTTCAATAGCATCATCTATAATCTGCATTTGGTCTTTCATATGGGCAATCTGCTCTTCTCCATTAGTCACTTCGCCCATCATATCTTGGTTAGAACCAGTTAGATGTTCTGATATCTTGTGGGCTTCGCCCACATCATTAGATATAGCTTCAACTTGCATATTGATGTCTGTAACACTACCAGCTTGCTCTTGTACCCCCCCAACCGCAATCTCTTGCATCGCTATTGCTACTTGCTTGCTGGACTCAAGTGTGGCTGAAGCATTATCTGACATTGTGGCCGTATTGTTCCCAAGAATAATGGTACCATTTTCAACCTCGTTCATCGTGCTTGACATTGAAGCAACCATTTCATTAATCTTACGTTCCTCACTGGCTGATAAATCAATGATTTTCTTCCCCCCCCATTTATTAAGGAAAAATAAAAGGACTAGTGCACCATCCAACATAAGCAACAAGGATAAGAAGTTGCCAATTGAAGTCCCTGCACCTATTAGGGCATCAGGAACCGTTAAGTACATAGCGATTATTGCAAGATTGAGAAAAACACTATAGACAACCAATAATTTCGCCTCAAAATAAAGTGCTATGATTGCTACAGATATGATTAGTATATAATGATGTGCCAAGTTAAAGCCATTAACATAAGTCAGTGCGATTCCTGTTAGGGTTGGCACCAAGCCAATGAAGAAACCCTTAACTAAATCATTCATTGGAATAAAGAAGATAATGGTAACCAGAGCCATTACACCCAAAGAATATAGTGCATCCTCCATCCCTTTTTCAAATAAGACTGTCTTAATGATAAATATTAGTGCGATGCCATAGACTGCAAATAGATTAACTCTGTGAATTCTTTTTAAACTGTACCCTTGTCCCATAAGCTACCTCCGTTTTCTCTCCCATCAGTACTATTTTAACATATAACATAAGATCTCGTAAATATGAAAGAACCTACAAACAAGGCTCTTGTTCGCAGGTTCCTACATATGGGTTCAATGTCCTAATGAACTTCAGTATTGGTTCGAGACACTATTCATTCAGTGAAATATAAATATCCACTGTTTGATTGGTCATATCTTCTGAATCATTATGGTAGTGCTCAAAATCACAATCGTATTTTCTGTCTAAGTCCATTTTCCATATTGCCATCCATGCTGCACCTACATCTTTGGCAATATCACCTTTCACAGTAAACTTGGCATAAGTTCCACCACTGATAGTGACTTGGCCCAAACCTTCTTGATTCTGCGAATCTGATTGAGAACCCACTATATCGTCACTTGATGAATCTACTTCAAATCCCGCCACAAAGGTATAAGGCTTGGTATAATCACCTTCGTAAGCCGTGTACAAGCCAATTGCCTTCTTATCAACCTGGCCAAGTGGTCTCATATGAAAACCTTGCCCATAAAAGGATTGCCACAATGCGCCAATATCCTCTACCACCTTGTCGTGATTCTTTGTTCTAAGTGATAGGCCTACCATCTTCTTTTCTTCAAGTGTTACTATTTGATAATCCATGTTTCTTCCTCCTTATATCCTTTGTTGTTATTGATACATCTTATGTGACATATCTAAGTGATATAAAGAGTATACGATTTATAATATGACATAAGTATGTCATATTATAAAATTACACTAAACTACTCTTGAGCAACTACAATGTTGGAAGATTGTTTAGTGTCTATTCTGACCCTAAACATGGATACCACGATTGGAATAATTGTCAATGTCATAAGCAAATTAACTGCCATTCCAACAACAACCACCATGCCAAAATTACTCATGCCAGGATGGTTAATGGTCCCTAAGCTACCAAACCCAATCATTGTCGTAATCCCAGTTAAAAGAATTGCCTTTCCGGTCATCATTGTTAAATCAGAAATCTTAACATCACCATCGTCTTTCAATCGGTGAATCAAGTGAATGCCACCATCAACACCAATACCTATGATGATTGGAAATGAGGCAATACTAAATAAGTTAATTGTCACATCAAACACTGGCAATAGACCCAGGGTTAAATATAGGGTAATCCCAAGAGGTATGACTGTTAATAAAGCATATTTCATCTGCCTAAAGGCAATCAAAGCAATGATAAATATGGCACTCATACATAGAATTGAGATTCTAAGTATATCTGATGTCACCAAGTCAGTGATTTCATTCATGACAATTGCTATGCCCACTGGTGGTCTTCCTGATATTGCCATAACCTCATCAATGAAATGGTTACAAGCTTCACCGTCATATAGGTTAATAGACGGCATTATTTCGACTAATAATTTGCCTTCTTTACCTATATAATTATTACGAATCATCAATGGTAAGTCATCTATACTGACTTGCCTAAGTGTTAAATCATCTAGATTTAAACCATCGTCAATACCTATTTGTCCTAATTGACTCAAATAAGGCATCATTTTGTTCATCTTTTCTAGTTTGACATCTTGATTCTCTGGCATGTAATCCAAAATCGAGTTAACTGATGACACGCTGCCCAATTGTTCTAATTCTATAACCCCCCCATTACGTAACTCATCTATCGAATCAAAATAAATTGAAACGGTATTCGTGCTATAATCATAAGCTTCTTCTAACACCTTGGCATAATTTAAGCTTGGCAAATCATCAGGGTATATTGCAGAAACGTCTGTTACAACGTTAGTCCTTGAGACATTAACAAATAATGCACCCATACCTAATATCACTATTATGAAAATAGCCGTCTTCCTTCGTATGGTCCACTCACTATAGTGACTTATCCATTTGAAACTACTAAGTCTAGAAGATTTCATTTTGGGGGGGGCAGTATTGCCTCTATCAAAAATCCGTATTAGGGATGGCATCAAGACAAGCATGGCTATACACAAAATGACAATACCTACAGCTGAGATAATCCCCCCCATCTGGGTAAAAGCCTTGAATCTTGCCACATAAAAAGTTCCAAAGGCAAATGCCGTTGTAATAGCCCCCCCTATTACAATGGACGAACCTGTAGACTTTATCGAAATACCAAGAGCTGTCTCCAGGTTACTACCTGTCATGCGTTCCTCTTTATACCTTGCTATAAGATGCACCGCAAAATCAATACCAAGGCCTAGGAGCAATAAGGCAAAACTTACCGAGAACATATTGATAGAGCCAAATATTATATAAGCAGCTGCTGACGCCGCTACAGCACCAAATATAAGTGGGTACATGGACAATATTGGTAACTTCAAACTTCCAAAAAAAACGATAACCACACCTAATATACACAGTAAAGTGATAATTAAAGTACCACCTAAACCTGAAAATGCAATGGTGTCAGCTTCGATATCTTGAATGAAAGCACCGCCAGTGATACCAATATCAAGTTGAGTGACGTCATAATCTTCTTTGATTTGATCTATGATTCCAACTAGTCCGTTATAGAATGCCATTCTTGATGCGTCAAATTCAGACTGATCAATGATTGGTTTGACCACCATCATATAGTGATTCTCATCTTCACTAACAAGGTATTGATCCTTCGATAACTCATTTTCATCACTTATATGACTTAGTGTCTCCGATAGGCTGTCATAATCTTCTTTCATTAATGCATTTTCAATTGAATCGTAAACATCCATATCTATATATGCCCAGGCATATGGCTCAAGGCTATCTGTCTCAACTTTATACAATATGGAACTGACAAATGACTTTTGCTCAAGTTCACTGGCCAATGTGTCCATTATTTCTTTGGCCCTTACTTCAAATTCATCAATTTCAAGATTGCCTTTGTTGCTAATTAAAACAACACTTTGGTCTTGGCCTTCAAAATACCTGTCAAAATCCTTTGATGCTACAAGGTTTTTACTATCTTCTGGTAACATGTCTTCCATATTGGATTTGACTTCAAGCTTACTTACCAAATAAGCCGCTAACACAAATACCACAATACTTATTGTTACAATTGCTAATGAACGCTTCATCAAAACATCTCCTTAGTCTCTAGGACATAATGTCTTCACCAGCAGAACCTCCAAATTATCTTTTAAATCATCAAGGTCAAAAGGCACTTCCTCAAGGAGAATTCTATCGAACATCTCATGGATGCCATAGAGCATGAAATAAGCCATAAACTGTGGATCATCCACTTCGAAGGCGCCTGCCTTCTTCCCCCCCTTCTCAAGCCATGCATGTATAGGCTTTACCCATCGTCCAAAGTATCGCTCTTCCATTTGTTTTGTACCAAAGAAACTGGAAAAGCGTGCATTGTGCATTATACGAAGCACAACGATGTTGTCTTTCACATACTGGATGATGCGTGCAACAATCTCTTTGATAGCTTCTGCACTGAAGCCAAGATTCTCTATGGACAATATCCATTTATTGGCACCTTGAAATTCATATTCTATATAATCCCATACCACATCATCTTTTGATTCGTAGTATAAATAAAAAGTGCCCTTGGCAACACCTGCTCGCTTAACAATCTCATTGATTGTCACTTTCTTGACGCTTTTTTCTGAGAAAAGCTCTCCTGCCGCCTTTAGAATTGATTTTTTTGGTGAGTTCTGCTTTCTTGGTTTTCATAGTTTCCTCCAATTAGATGCGCATCCATTGAATCATTTTTCATTTACTACGCCAGTGTCATTTGTGACCACCGGTCATAAATTCATTATACCCTCTCCTGACACAAAAAAAATATAGTCAAACCTTTCAAAATGGTCAGTTCTGACACAACTTATTAGCCTGTTTGACACTTTTCACATTACAAACTGCTCATTATTGGCCAAATCTCTTGTGACTTCATATGTAATGCTATATGATTATTTAAAGTGAAGCTAAGTTCATGACTTGGCCTGCCCTTATCGGCTGTTTAGGAGATTATTATGGAATTTATAAAAGATAGAAAAAGTGCCGTCATTGGAATGATTATGACAGCACTACTTTGGAGCCTTGGTGGCTTACTTATTAAAATGGTTACGGGACATCCCCCCCTAGCTATATCAAGTGCTAGGCTGGTATTGCCGCCTTGTTCATGTGGGCCTATGTTGGTTTTAAGACAGTCAAACTTAATAAGACACTTGTTCTAGCCACCATATTCTACACCATTACTGTTGTAGGCTTTGTCGCTTCAAATAAAATGACCACTGCAGCCAATGCAATACTTCTTCAGTATATTGCACCTGTTTGGGTTGCCATCTTATCAAGAATCTTTTTAAAAGATAAATTACGCTTGTCTGATTTTGTCAGTATCTTTATTCTCCTCATAGGTCTATCACTATTTTTCCTTGAGAAGTTGGAAATAGGAATGATGCTTGGCAATATTATTGCTCTTATAACAAGTTTTTCTTTTGCTTCATTTTTTATTGCTGTGAAATCACTGAAAAAGGAAGAGACCATATACCCAATTATCTATGGTAATGCTCTAACCTTTGTTATTGGTATACCTTTTTATTCAATGATTATGGTAAATACGAAAAGTATATCAAGCCTTCTTGTACTTGGAATTATACAGATTGGTCTTGCCTATATCCTTTACTCAAAATCAATGGTCTACCTTCGAGCCCTTGATGCAATCCTGATTCCTATGATTGAACCCTTACTTAACCCAGTATGGGTCTTTATCTTCATTGGCGAAGTGCCTTCGCTACTTAGTTTTATTGGAGGTATGATTGTCCTTATCAGTGTTGTTGGTAGGTCCTATTATCAGCAGAAGCGACCTGTGAGTAAAAGAGACTCGAGCATTGAGTCTTCTGTTGCTTAAGTCCTCTATATAATTAATCAGACTTATTAGCAATAATCACATAAGTCCTTCGACTTTTTGTCATACAGTCACATAATCTCTTCGACTATTCATCATGTTTTTGAAAGAAATCCCTGACATTATCCAGCAATGTCAGGGATTTTATTAATTCTATTTATCGTTTTTAGGATACTTCACCTTTTTAGTAGATGTTCCAAGCAAAATATATTAAGAATGAACCGGCCACATTGTCATATTTATTGAAAACATAAACCAGGACAAAATGTACTAAAAAGTCTTCAAGTTCAAAATTCATACCAGATGCCGTAAGCACAGAGAACATAAGAGCCACAATGGCAATTCCAAGCCACTTATTACCAACCAAAGTAACTATTCTTGGTTGAATTAGTCCTCTATACATAAGCTCTTTGATAAACATATATGTGGCGAAATATAAGCATACCCACAATATATTGATACCGTCATACTCCTCAAATAAGCCCTCAACCAATATCTTATAAGCTAGTATTGGCACTGCAACAACAAGACCTACAAGCAATGATTTTGGCAGTGTTTTGAAATTAATACCTATTGCCTTAAGCTTCAACTTAGATGCTTTCAGAATAATCAACATCATTACAAATAATAAGATGTTATACGGAATGATGTAGAGAAAACTTCGTAGTTCTTCTGATAAGTTACTGCCTACATTATAGTCACGCATCATCATTAGTCTGTACAATTTGGTATTGGTCCATAGGATTGCTACATAACCAATCCAAAACACGATGGCGCCTATGCCATCTTTTTTTTGTCAAGCCAGTGGTGTCGATGTTAATGTCTAACTTCTTAAGAAAACTGCCTTTTTCGCTCATACTAATCCTCCATATGTTATAGCCCATAATAGTTGCCCCCCCAAGGATTAGTATAACTTCATCACGCTAAAGTGTCAAATCGCATCACACTCATCTATTTCTAATCCTATTCACATGAGATTCTAATTGTATAGAAGTATTATATATCTATTCGATGTATCGCAACGATACATAATAGAAAGGATTTAAATATGAATAAAATAGTAGAAACTCTCTCAAAGAAACAACTAATTTTACTACCTTTGGCAATAATGATTGGAATATGGATTGTCATCATCATTGCAAGTAACCTAAATGATAGGCCTATCGCCTACCCCCCCGCTAGTGAGGATAACTTAAATATACCTTTTAACAGTGAACAAAGCCTTAAACTATGCGTCTTTTCAACAGATGATTTGGAACGAACCTTAGGTGCAGTCATTTTGGTAAATACTGAAGAGTTCATACTTCCTCTTCAGTTATCCAGTAAATTATACACCGGAACCACTTCCAAATATTTTGATGATGCAATGTCGTATATTGAGAATATCAAAGAGGCTAAAGAACTTACAAGGACTCTAATAGATAAAAGCAGTGAGCTTATATCTTCGGATAGTCTAATAAATCCAAAAGATGTGACAATTCATCCATTCATTGATACGCCACCTAAGTTCATTCATGGTGCGAATTCACGAAAACATCATAGAAATGCTAAACGACTTACAGTTAAGGGATGGATGCCAGGAATTGCTACTTTATTCCTTAACCCATATAACTTCCTTACAGGGGGGGATAGTTTCTATTCAGAAGTCAATGAAGAACAAGAATTCGGTTTCTTTCATGGAAATCCTCTGAATCACTATAGCAATGGAGATACTGTTGCATTAAGGTATAAAGGTCAAAAATTAGATGTTGAGGCAGAACTTGCTGTAGTTATTGCAAAAAAAATGGCACTGATATAGAAATTACTGAGGCTTCAGCCTACATTGCAGGTTACTTGATATACAATGATCTTAGTGATCGAGCTATACAAGACAATGAGCGTCTTGCTTTTCTTGGTTATCAACAATCCAAATATCTCAATGCAAGAAGTAACTATCTGGTGACAGATATAGACCCAGAACAATTTGCAATCCAAGCTTATGTTAATGGCAAGGAGGTATTTACCTGTAGTCCTGCTGATATTCTTGAATTTATGTCCATTGAAGAACAATTAGTTGCATATTCTCAAAATGGTGGCCTAGCGGCAGGTGAAATAATTGGTCTTGGTACAATGGCAGGTGGCTCACTCAATGAGCTTGAATTACCCCCCCACCTCATTTCAGGTGATACTGTAACCTTCATTGGTAATCAAGGTCTAGGTGAATTAACACTGACTATTAAATAGCTTTACATAGATATATCGGACTGATACAATAATATCAATTCGATTTGGAGGTATTTCTATGCTTGGTTATATAATATTAGGTTTGTTGGTTAAGAAGGATATGTCAGGTTATGATATTAAAAAGGAACTTGAGATAAGTACTTCAAATTTCACTAAATCTAGTTATGGAAGTATCTATCCAACCTTAAAGAAATTTCTCCATGAAAACCTAGTTAGTTTAAATGAAGAGCAGATAGGTCTTAAAATTAAGAAAATCTATTCAATTACAGATGACGGCCGTAACCACTTCACAAAATGGATGAAGTCTCCCATTGACGATATACAGTCTTTCGAACAAATATTGGCGCGTGTCTTCTTCTTTCGTTTTATGGAAAAAGAAGATATCACCTTTATTCTTAAGCAAACTATTAATGACTTAGATGTGAAGATACGTGACTATGAATCAAAACAGAATTATATTCAATCCGTCACAGATGTATATGAGTACTCGACTTTTCGCTATGGTTTAGGTTACCTGTCTTATACGAGAGACTGGTGTCAAGAATTGCTACAGTCTTCTATGTAAAAAGTAACTGATCCAGGCTTAGATCTCTTAGTCATAAAGTCAACGGCTATAGACTGTGAATAGTTGACTGCATCCTCATAAGAATCCCACATATAGATTCCTTGGAACTCACCTGTCCCATTATTGACTGTCCAATATTTTGATGCAAATCCAGTAAAGCCCATGAAAACCATCATTGGTAATCTTGAGAACTTAATATTATCTTCAATACTCATATCTTCGAGCGTGAATCTTATAACAAATCTAGCTTTAGGTTTGTGTTCTTTATACTTCTTGATAACTACATGGCGAAAAACGGTGAACACTTTACCGTCATCGTCAATCAACTTTTCACCTATCCTTTCCTTTTGAAATTTCACTTTACGAGTCACAAATAGATAAAGTGTTACTAAAATACCTTTCAGTGGATGGGTTTTGGATGCATGAACCCATTTTTCAAATGTTGGCATCATCTTATGTAGCCACAACAAATTGATTAGAAACAACACACCACAGATTAGGGTCACACTAGCAACTTGTAACCAATTGTAATTGGCATTCATAAGCATTTTCCAAATAATATAACTGCATATGGGTAACAATATAAAAGATGTTGTTACCCCCCAGGTATATATGCTTTTAACTTAATGGCAATGCCTATATGTGGGATAAAATGTATGACCACAGCTATAAATAGCCCTAGCCAAATCAGGTAGTTGTCAGATAGTTGGGCATAGAGTGATACCCCCCCTAAGATAATCAATAACTCTTCGAGTACTGCAATCGTGAATGAATACCTCGAGAGATAATCTGAATATGGCATAACCTTCACTACTTTTATAATTTCTTCCAACTCATGAACCATAAATAAGACCGGAAACATCCACAATAAGCAACTCATTAATAAACTCCTCATTTCTCCAACATTTGCTATTCTCTACAACTGTCACACTTGTGACACTTCTAATTCTATACTATAATGGTGTATATCTTTAGTCAATGGATATGGCCTAAGTGCTACATTCATGGCTGATGTGTGACACTTATGACTCAGGGTCATGGATATAAACCAAAAAAAAGTATTGGAGATAGTTATGAAATCAACTAGAGAAAACCCTACCGCCCGTCAATCAAGGAAAATGCTTATCAACGCTCTTCTTACTTTGATGAAAGACAAAACCCTCAAATCGACTAGTATCAAAGATATTACTGAAGAAGCAGACCTATCTCGTCGCACCTTTTATCGCCATTATTCAACTAAGGAAGACATTCTAAGTGACTGCTTTGAAATGCTTTTTCTCGATTATGTAAATCATCTTGAAAATGAGACCTCTTTGACCTTACCTGAAATTACAAAAGTCTTTTTCACTTTTTGGACTAAACACCTAGATACCCTTAGGATACTGATAAATAATGAGCTTGGCCATTTGATACTAAAGCAAATGAATGAGAGCATTCCCATTATTTATGAGAAGTTTAAGGGCCACCTAAATGAATTCGAAAATCATGAAACACTTAAGTACGCCTTAGCCTTTTCTACAGGTGGTCATTACAACATGTTAATGGAATGGGCTAAGGATGGCGCAAAAAAAGAGCCTTTTGAAATGGAATCCATCCTTCAAAAAGCTCTTGGTGTTCATAGATATTTATAACCACAACTAAAGATTATCTTATCTTGTATATAATAATCCTATGCCCTCATATGGTAACAAGTAACTATCCTTAAAATACTTCTGTCTAGAATAATTTGTTATTAGTATTTCAGGAATGCCCTTAAAATCATCAGAATCTGGAATCATAAAATCACTTGTTTCATTACTGAAATTACATACTACCAGCAATATCTCATTTTTATATCTTCTTGAATACGCGAACAAGTCGTCATTATTGGTCTCAACCTCTTCATATTCTCCATGAACAATCAATGGCTTTTCTTTTCTCAGATGAATTATTTTTTTGTAAAAAGCATGAATTGATCTTGTATCCCCCCAATTTGAATATCTACATTAATCTTGGTGAAATTGTCATTCACATCAATCCATGGAATCCCTGTTGAGAATCCAGCATTTGGTGTGCTATCCCACTGAATCGGGGGGGTTCTTGCATTATCTCTACTCCTAGCATGGATGCATTTCATCATTTCTTCTTTTGCATATCCCAAATTACTTGTACAAACATTATAGGCATTAATTGTCTCAATATCCCTATAATATGTAATGTCATCATAATAGATATTTGTCATCCCTATCTCTTCACCCTGATAAATGTAGGGTGTACCTTTCAGAAGATGCAGACATGTAACCAACATCTTTGCAGATTCCAGCCAATACTTTGTATCATCACCAAACCTCGATACCACTCTTGGTTGGTCATGGTTATTCCAATATAAACTGTTCCACCCCCCCTTAGTCTTCAAACCGTATTGCCACTTATTTATGACACGCTTAAGGTAGATAATTCGAAACGCTTATCAGTCCACTTATTTTTTCCATCATTCTCAAGCTCCATATGCTCGAACTGAAAAACCATATTCAGCTCATTTTCTTCTGAATCTGTAATTTTTTGTGCTTGTGATACAGTAACAAATGGCATTTCACCAACAGTCATTATGTCATTCTTAGATATGACTTCCTTATTCATTTCTTTCATATAAGTGTGAAATTCTGGACCACAAGAAATAAATGGTGCCTTTTCAGTATAGTCTGTCCCACTAATTGGTTTGCCATCTGGAAATCCCTTAGCTTTAGAAATAAAATTAATGACATCCATCCTAAAACCATCCACACCCTTATCAATCCACCACTGCATCATTGTATATATTTCTCTTCTTACTTTCTCATTATCCCAATTCAAATCAGGTTGTTTTTTAGAAAACAAATGAAGATAGTACATACCTGTTTTCTCATCAAACTGCCATGCAGAGCCTCCAAAAAAAATGATTCCCAATTATTTGGTGGATTTCCCTTATTGCCTTCTCTCCATATATAGTAGTCTCTATAAGGATTATCTACAGATTGACGACTTTGCTCGAACCAATTGTGCTCATCAGATGTATGATTAACAACTAGATCAATTATGACCTTCAAATCCATTGAATGTGCTTCTGTAAGTAATTTGTCAAAATCATCCATCGTACCAAACTCATCCATAATGGCCTGATAATCGCTTATATCATAGCCATTATCATCATTTGGCGACTTAAATATAGGTGATAACCATATGACGTCAATACCAAGATTCCTTAGATAATCTAATTTCATTCTGATGCCATTGATATCACCAACCCCCCCATCACCATTGCTATCCATGAAACTTCTCGGGTATATCTGATATATGACACTTTCTTTCCACCATTGTTTTTTCATTATTAGTCCTCCACATCAACATAATTACACACTAATTATTTAATAGCTCCATCTGTTACACCTTTGACTATATATTTTTGACTGCTAACATAAAAAAAATAATAATTGGAATCATACCAATAATTAATGCTGCCGTACCAAAATCCCATCTCTTTGCAAATTGGCCAAAAAAATAAATATGTTTTAAGTGGTATGGTTTGCCATCCTACTTTATTAATGACTAATTGAGGTAGTAAGAAGTCATTCCATATCCACATGGAATTAATTATGCCAACTGTAACCATTATTGACTTAAGTATAGGTAATACGACATTAAAGAATGTCTGAAAAATGTTACAGCCATCTATAGCTGAAGCTTCTTCCAATTCAACTGGAATGTTTTTTTATAAAACCATGAAACAATACTATGGACATACTACATCCAAAGCCAATATACATAATGACTATACCAAATCGGTTCATTAGATTTAATCGACTCATTAAATCCACTAAAGGGAGCATGACACATTGAAATGGAATAAATAGGGCAGAAGCATACACCATAAAAAGAAAGGTACTTTTTTTTCGTCTTGTATCTTACAAGCACCCATGCTGCCATTGATGAAAAAAGGACAATTAAAGAGGTAGAAGCTACTGTTATAAGAATAGAATTGGTGAAGGATGTCATAAAATCCAACTTGTCAAAGGCCTCAATATAGTTCTTGAAAGATAAGTGTTCCGGTAAAGAAAGAATGTTAATATATATCTCCTTCAAACCTTTGAATGAGCTATTTAGAAGAATAAATATTGGCGAAACACATATTATTGCGAAAAATGTTCCTATTAAGATTATTATTAACTTAAACAACTTCTCTCTATTGCTCATAGCTCCACCTCTTTTTTCTTAAAAATTACCAACTGTGTTAATGAGATGCTCGCTACAACGATTAAAAAAATAACGGCTTTGGATTGTGCTAAGCCAAATCGGCCTTCTAGAAAAGCTGTATTGTATATATTAAGGGCAACCATTTGAGTGCTATTTGCAGGTCCACCATTTGTTAGAGCCACATTTTGATCAAATAATTTGAAGGCATTGGTAATTGTAAGAAATAAACCAATAGTAAAAGCAGGTGCGACTAAAGGAATTGTGATGTGTTTTAGTCTATGATAGGCATTGGCACCATCGATTTTTGACGCTTCAATAAGAGACATTGGTATGTTTTGTAACTGGGCAATGTATATGAGCATCATATAACCAGACAACTGCCAAATAACTATAATGAGAAGACCAATAAAACCTGTTTCCTTGTCTGATAACCAACCTTGTAACCACTCAATGTCCATAGTATTTCCCAAGCATTAAATATTTGAACAAATATAAACTGCCAAGTAAATCCAAGCAAAATACCGCCAATAAGGTTTGGCATAAAGAAAACTCCTCGAAGTAGGTTTGCACCTCTAAAGCCTTGGGTCACAATAAGTGCTAATGTGAAACCACATATATTGACACTAATGACAGCACATAAAGTGAATGCCAATGTAAATGTAAATGCATCGAAAAACTTTGGATCGCTCGTGAAGGCTGTTATGTAATTGGCCATTCCAATAAAGTTCTTTGAACTCCCAATACCATTCCAATCAGTAAAAGAATAGTATATGCCACTAATTATTGGAATAAGCTGAATGATTGAAAACATCACTAAAGTTGGAGCAATAAATACCCAGAACCCCCCCCATTTTGATTTCTTCATATTTTTGTCCTCCTAACTTCATCGAAAATATTATACTAGAAAATGATTTTTGAAACTTACCAAACCACATTTTACTAGCCAAATAAAATGTGGATGGTAAACGCCAATGTTTTTTTTAGTTATTCTTTAAGTCTATCCAATCTGCTCTAAGTAATTCTGCACATTCATCCCATGTGGTAAGACCACTTAAGTAAGCTTGGATTCGAGCTGCTGATTGATCTTGATATCCAGATGGGAAACCACCAAATACCCATGGCATAATTTTGCCTTCACTGACATAGTTCATTATTGATGCTGATAATGGATCAACAATTTCAATACCGTCATAGTTGGAAAATGCTGGAATGTAACCAAGTTCATTGATTACTATTTCCTTACCTTCATCCGATTGATATAACCAGTTCATGAAGTCTTTTGCAGCATCCTTATCTACATCTTCTGAATTATTATTTACACACCAGTAGGCAGGTACACCAACAGCAATGCTATCCTCTTTAACACCAACAAGGGGGGGTAATGGAAGAAAAGCCAAGTTTTCATATACTTCTGGTGAGATACTCTTTACTTCAGGGCCTATCCAGTTGCCTTGTTGTATTGATGCGACTCTTTCTATTGCTATACCACCGCCAACTTGCGTAGAGTAATCAACTGCCATTAACATTGATAAATCATCACTTGAGGAAGTATACTTAGTTAGCAGGTCAAATAGGGCTTCCAATTCTTTTGAATACTTTAATTCAATGGTATCAGCTGCCAATGTTTCTTTTGCACTTTGATACTCATTGGCCATTGCAATATTCAGTGTATGTAAACCCAATACCCATGATTCTTTTCCAGCATACTCAAATACCGCTTCTAGTTGAGGATACGCTTCACTTAGTTCACCCGAATCGATTATAGCTTGCAGGCTGGCAAATGCATCATCAATTGCCTTATAAGTTGTTAAATCTGTTGTGTCAATTCCGGCCTTTTCAAATATCGCTTTATTGTATGCCATTCCATACCCTTCGATATTAACCGGTAAACCAACAACCTTTCCATCTAGGACAGCATCACCTAACAAACCCTCTGAAACATTTTCAATCCAATCTTGGCCTGTAAAATCCTCTAAATACTCACTATAGTTGTTTGCAATATCATTTGCACTTAATGCCATAATCTCAATCGAATCATCCACTGACATTTTTGCTTTTAATGCCACGTTATAGTCATTTCCTTGAACTGTCTCAATATTAATGGTGACATTTGGATTAAGTTCCATGTATCTTTTTGCAGCTGCATCTAACTGATTGGCTACTTCAGATTTGTTTTGAAATATGTCTATCGTTGCCTCTTCAATAGTCGCTGCCTCAGATGTTTCACTTTCATTACCCTCTTGTTCAGTTACAGTTGCACTTTCTGTGGTAAGTTTTTGATTTTCACTAGTTGATTCTTCACCTTTTGCACACCCAGCAATCAAAGTTGTTCCCAAAATCAAACATAGCAGTAAATTCATTACTTTTTTTTCATATAAATCCTCCTTCAAATACTAGTTAATGTTATCATTGCTAATTATATGGTTTTGTACATAACCTACAAATATGATATAATTGTATCACGCGACGAACTCTCCCACAATAGGTTTTGTACATAACTACTATAGTAACAATCACCACCGCACTTATTTGTGCACATATTACATATCATTTGTTTTTTTATGCAAATCAAACCTTTATATGATCGGAGATAATTATGATAACAATAAAAGAAATAGCTGAATTATGTGGTGTTAGTACGACAACAGTGTCAAATGTCATACATGGAAAAACCAAAAAAAAGTCTCACCAGAGAACATCAGTAGAATTAAAAAAGTGCTTGAAGAAAAGAACTATCTACCTCGTATGGGTTTAAGTTCTTTAACGAATAGAAGTTCTAAAATTATAGGCGTCGTAATCCACATAAAGAAATACTATGAAAACACCATAATTGCGAACCCATTTTATGGAGAATTATTAGGGTCACTTGAAAAATCAATAAGTGACTCTGGTTATTATATGATGTTGTATACATCAGAAAATCTGAATGATATTTTTGAGATGGCGATTTCATGGAATGTCGATGGCCTAATTGCTATTTCCTTTACCGAAAACGACTATAAGAAAATAAAATCTTTAACGAACAAGCCTATTGTCGCTATAGATCTATACAATGAAACAGACGATGATTTTTATAATGTCGGTTTAGACGATGAAGAAGGTGGGTATCAAATGACTAAATACCTAATTCACAATGGCTATAAGAACATACTGATTATAGGCAATAAAAATTATGGTGTGGACCACCAACGATTTCTAGGCTATACAAGAGCTTTAAATGAGTTCAAATTGCCCTACAAAAAAGAAAACTTTATCATATTTAGTCAAGATAAAAACAAAAGAATAGGGGGGGTTTATAACCACCTTATAGGATTGGCCAATAAAAATTATGCTTTGTTTTTCTTATCAGATCAACTGGCTAGTGATGCACTAAGATATTTACAAAATCATAATATTGTTGTACCAAATGATATTGGAATTGTAGGTTTCGATGATAACCTTTATTCAAGACTAACAACACCTCAGTTGACTACTGTCAACCAAGATGTCTCAAGAAAAGCCTTTTTAGCTATTGAACTTCTATTAAAAGTTATTAATCTGGAACCTATAGATAATAATAATATTATTTTACCAGTTAGAATTGTCAAGAGAGACTCTACAAATAAGTCCCCCCCATCTTCATCCCTTGATTAACAAAGTAACGATAGGTCTCATAATCAACCGTATTTGGAATAGAGTGGTCACTATGCAGGACATAGGCGTTCTTCTTCAGCAAGCTAGGAAGCTTAGATTGAAGCTCTTCATCAACAATTGCTTTATCATTGCTATAAAGCTTCCTCACATCAATACCTCCCATAAAGGCTATCTGGTCACCATATTCTTCATATAACTTAAGTAGATCCATGCCTGCTTTGATTTCAATAACTTGTAGACAATCAATGCCTGCCTCAATCATACCAGGCAACAATGGTTCAACAAAGCCACAAGAGTGCATAATGACAGGCATATCATGGCTGTGTGCATAGTCAATGGTATATATATGTCCCGGTTGAATAATGTCCTTATACATGCCAAAAGACATAAATGGTTTTTGCTTGAATCCCATATCTTCATAATACCAGATGCCATCTGGATAGCCTTCTACTTCAAACAACCGCTCCTGTAGTTTAACGGTTAGTTCAGCAAAAGTTTTAACCATATCCTTAATCCAGTCAGGATCAAGGGCCATGCCCATTAACATATATTCATGTCCACATATTGGGTGCATTAACTCAAAGACATTGGCACCAGAACAGCAGAAGAATCTACCGCTTCTTTTGCACTCTTTTTCTTGATTCGATAGCCTTCAAAATCAATTCTTCGATCATCTACTTCAAGAAGATGAGGCTTAATGTGCTTTTCCCATCCTTCTCTATCTTTAACAGTAAAATCCACATGTTCTGGCGTCGTATTATGTAATTTATGATTTCTAAGATATGCGCCATTACCATCTTTTGTCAAAATGGTTTCTTCGGTCTCTTCTATGACCTCATCAACAAAATCAAGGTCCGCTTTAAAATTAAAGGTCCAGTGGATGTCCATGTCAAATTCAAAGTGGTCTGGAATTGATTCCCCCCCTTCTTTCAAATGCCCCCCCTGTTTGGTCCACAACTTCTCGGTATCACCCCCCCAGAAATGTTCAAATAAGGCAATACGGTCTACCGGTTCATGGTTCAGTATTCTTGTGATTCTTTCTTTCCCAGTTAATGTTTTTACAGTCATCAAAAGACCTCCATCATAAAATTATTAAATATATTGACTTCCTACTTTTGATTCTATACTATTAAATAAAGGAATTCGATAGCCTAAGTTGACGAAAAGATTAATTATATTGACCGGAGATGCTATGAACCCACATTTAATATCTTGCAGCCAAATGAATATTGATAAATCTGTACCACCTGGACACATGTATCAAGAACGGGTTGTCAGATGGTATGAGTTTGAATTATATACTGAGTCTGACCAAGGTTATATTCTCCATGTGGATCACCGTGTTGAAGTCAGCAAAGGCGTGTTATCCATAAGGCGACCTGGTATAGTTGTGACTGGCGTTACTTCTTATGCTTGTTATTCATTTGCATTTGATAACGATTATGACAAGGACCTTGAAGCTATTATGCCCAAAATAAGTTTGACAATGCCACTTCTGATTTGCTGATGAAAATGACCAAGAAAAAAAAGTGCCTTTTCTAGAGGCACTACCTGATTCTATCACCGTAACGGATTACAATTACTTTCTTAATATATTCAAAGGCGTAATGGATTGCTATTTGAATCCAACCAACCACCATGATTTAACATCAAAGAAATTAATCTACCAACTCCTTGAGGCTGTAGCCCTTGAAATGGAAATGGGTGAATCCTTGAGTAATCCAGCCTTATTAAAGGGCTATGAATCCATTGAGACAACTAAGGCCTATATGCAAAGTCATTATAGGGAAGACTTGTCCCTCGGAACCTTAGCCGACCTTATTGGTTATTCAAAGGAAGCCTATTGTCGTCTATTTAAAAAAAATGCAAGACTGCAGTCCAATTGATTATCTGATCAATCAACGTATCATAGAATCAAAGAGACAATTAATGACCACTAACAAGGCCATCAGCAATATCGCCTATGACTGTGGTTTTAACAATCCAACCCATTTTTATAGTACTTTCAAAAAGCGTGTTGGTCATTCACCAGGTAAATTCAGACAGCAACACCGTTTCCGCTAAAAAAGCAACAGGCCCTGACTTAGTCAAGGCCTGCTACTCAATTATATCTGGGGGGGGAGGGTTTTATTATCTATTGGGGGGGTGTTCTTTTTATCATTGGGGGGGCTGTTCTTACTATCCTGCTGCAAGTGCCACATTGTTCCATGTCTCTTCAGCAACAATGATGTTTGGATTCTTAACAAGCTTAACAATCAGCTTGGCTGAATCTGTATACAAGTTAATGGGCAAGGTAATCCATTTGTAATCCTCTGACTCTTGCATATGGATTGTTGAACCATAGACCTTGAAGCCTTCATTAAAGACATCGCCTTCTTCTGACAAGTACACGCTGTATTCGAGGTCAGTCTCAGCTGTTGCTTTGACTCTTACGCCCATATTATCTATATTATTTTTGAATGCTAAGTATTCTCCTAATGTTGATGCCAATTGTACCAATTCCTAACTGTGTCAATTTGTAATCAATTGTGTCAATTTATGTGTTCTGTTTGATAATACTATTATATAACCATTTCACCACAAAAAAAATGCATTATTTCGTGAAAAAGGTTCATTTTTTTTGCTATATTTGCCTGCAATAAAAAAAATAACAGCATATATTTGCTGTTATTTTATCGTCAGTCATTAAATTTATGCTAAAAAAACTGTAAGCATTAATGAGATTGAGCAAGATAATACACGCAACCAGTCCATTGAATATCCTAACAATGTGGTCATGGCTTAACTTATGATTAAGTTGGAAGCCAATTAGACCGCCCATTATTGCACCTGGTATCATAAACAGTAACATTGAAAAATCAATACCAACAAGTCCACCCGTCACACCAAATGTTACGATTTTAGCAAATTGGGACAAAAGGATAACAAAAACGGATGCAATAGCACTTTCCTTGATATCCATCTTAAGGAACATCATGATGACAGCTACATTGATCGGCCCACCACCAATTCCAAGAAATGATGCGGTAGTACCTAGTACAAATCCAACCAATACAACCACCAAAGCATTCTGTATGTCATAATCAGGTAAGAAACCTTTAAACATAACAATTAGCAAGAGACCTGCAAGTATAAGGCTTGTATTCCAGCTGCTTTATCTTGAGCCATTGAATTTAGAAGCAATGTGAAGAGTTGTTTCCCTACGACACCACCCGCTAAAGCACCAACTGCCAGATATACCAATCGCTTCTCAACGATAAAACCTTTGCGTAATTGCTTATATGTAGAAACAATCGCCATTGAAAACACAGTAAAGGTTGACAATAAAGAAATTGTTACAATGTCATAGTGTCCAAGAACATCAAGGGCTGGTTTGATGATTACACCACCGCCAAGGCCAGCCAGAGCCCCCCCAACAGTCGTAGCAAATATTGCTACAATAAAATAAATGATTCCCATAAAATCTCCATCTCTATACAACTTCTTGATAAAAACTAATAGTCATGCTTCAATACAAGCACAACTATCAGTATACAATATACACAGCATTTGTCAATTTCAGATATGATAGTTAATCAGGTGTTATGGCCCACTGAATGCTATTTCGTATAACTTTCTGATACATTTCGTTCATAAAGACTTCTTTATTGTGTCCTGGATGTAAAATGACACATCGACCTTTGCCATAACTGGTCGTCCATCCACTCTCATAGCTACTCCCATTATAGTCATAGGTCATGAAGATATCCCGGTCAACATCACTCGATATATCATAAAGATATGGCTCCTCATTAATCACAAATTGATGAACGTCTTTCATTATTGGGTGATCTGTGGTTCTAGAAAATACCAAGTCTACCATATCTGGATGCTCCCTAAATGCACCACCTGTCATACCCTGTAATAGCTTATTGTTGGCAAGGGATATACCATTGTGAATAAAAATAGCATTACCACCCTCTTTTATATAAGTCATCAAAGCTTTTGCATAAATATCATCAATAGGTACTTTCCAACCATCTGAATACACAAGCAAACATGTATAGACACTTAAATCCGAAAGCAGAACATTAATTTGATCCGTCGTATCGAGACTATAATCTTCTAAAATTTTTTTTCAATAATCCCTTCGACATTGTCTAGTGGGTGCCAAGGCGCCAATTCATTATCACCAAGTAATAATAATCTTATTCCATCATTTCTTACCATGGCAAATCATCCCCCCCTTTATAGTCTTTATAAATAGGTTGCTTTGTTATCTCTTCTTTCATTTCTTTCTCAACAACTTCTAGTACACCCCCCCTAGCAGATTCTTTTGCTTCCAGGTGACCCTGTTCATTGAAATGCCCAAGCATATAAGTTTTTACATAGCCAGGGTGTATCTGTATAACGCGTCCACCTTCTTGTTTAACCTTCTGATGGGTAATCACTGCACTCATATTAAGAGCAGCTTTTGACATACAATAACCATACCAGGCTTCCCTATTACAGTCTCCGATGCTTCCTGCTTCTGAAGATATATTCACTATGACTTTGTCTTCACTAGCCAAAATCAGATTAATGATGCTATTAGTCACCCTCATTGAGCCAAGTGCATTAACATTGATGGTTGTAAGTATATCCTCATAATCAATCTCATCCTTGATTGTTGAATTGATTTTCCCCCCCAGTATGGCCGCATTGTTAATGAGCATATCCACAGAATTGCTATGTTCTTGGATAAATTCTGTAAAGTTACTTACACTCTGATTATTGCCTATATCTAGTTGGCACAAGTGTAAGAAATCACAATCTGACTGAAGTTTCTTAAGCTCGCTTCCAAGTTCTGAATGATGCCCACCAATTACATGCCACCCATCCTCAATCAACTTTGTCATTAATGCAAAACCTAAGCCTCTATCAACACCAGTTACTACAACAGTTTTCATAAGTAAACCTCCATTTAGGTCCACTTTATCACAGTTGAATATCTTATACCACGCCTTCAAGCGCCTTAGGTCATAATCTTAATAATTTCTGATTGCTATTAACTGTTGGATATTATATTGATTATACGAGTAATTACTCTTTAGCTGCGAGTACATACACATCAAAAATTCTGTCATAACCTAATCCTTCAACCAACTTAATGGACTTAGTATTAGCTGTGCGTACCACATACATGGGGGGGACAACGCCTCTTTCCAAGCACCAGCTCACATCTTTGCCTACAATGGCTTTGCCATAACCTTTACCCCCCCGATATTGGCTATCAACTAATACACCCGTATCCGCAATACTTTCAGAAGAATAACGGTGACTGGAATAAGCAATCATTTCATCGTTCTTGAAGCCACCCCCCCAAATAACAGGATCTGCTTTATCAAAATCAATGTCAGCATCATCAAGATCGAAGTCACTGAATTTCTTATAAAAAGCTTCTACGAGGTAATCATCCTTCTCTGAAATTCTTTTTATTGTTAAATCTGTTTCTACCGGTGTAAAGCTTGCCTTCAAATAATAGTAAAAATTGTATAGGTGTATTAAGTGCATCTGATAATCCTCAAAATATTGGTTCAAATAATTCCTAAGTACTTGAGGTACACATGCCCCCCCTAATGCTTCAATTTCTTTTACTGGAAATGTCATTTCTGGATCTACCCTTATGAAACTGTGTTGCTCTGTATTTGCCACGGTAATGTAGCCTTTGCCCCCCCGAAGGCTCTCTTCATTAATAATGGTAACGCCTGGCTGTTCGAATGTATCTAAACTACATTTATACACTTTCTGCCTATCGGTGTATATTCTTATCATACTAAGATTCATATCTATTCCTCCATATATGCTGTCATAATATCTATGATACCAAAAATAAAAGGCTGCCTCAAATGAGACAGCCTTCAAAAAACATTCATTCGATAATTTATTTAATCTTACTAGAAAGAGGTTTATGCTGCAGTAAGAATATCGATAATCCATCCAGTTGTAGCAACTGCGATATCTTTAATTCTTTCTGTTAAAGCACCACCAGAAGTGCCATTGGCATTGATATAATCAATTAAAACTTCATCCATAGCACCATACTCACCAGCAACTGTCTTACCATCGAACATCTTGTAACCGTCCCCCCCACCTGCTTGTAAGAAGTTATTTGTTACCAGTGTATAAGTTGCTGCTTCATCAACCGCAACATCCCCCCCAATCATAACACTTGTTACTCTTGAAAGAGCCTCTTTCGATGAATCAAACTCAACTGTCATTCCAGCGATATGTGGGAATGCGCCTTTAGCCTCAGGATAATCTGTTAATCCAACTTCAAGGGCTGCAATGATATCAGCGCCAGTAAGTTCTATCTTAACAACGGTATTTCCATATGGTAATACTGTAAGAACTTCACCTTTGGTAATATCTCCAACATCAATAGATGATCTTATACCACCACCATTAGTAAGGGCAACGTCAGCATCACTAATATCAAGAATTGACTCTGCAATGAGGTTACCAAGGTTAGTTTCTCCAGTTCTAACATCGGCTCTTTCACCGACTAGAACTTCTTCAGTTGTCGAAACAATTTCTTCTTCAATAACTGCATTAGCTGTATTAATTTTTTCAATAAGTGCAGCCACTGTTGCATCTTCTTCAATACCTTCAGCATCATCTTTTGTAAACAGTTTTGCTGATGTACCTGATACAACACCATTAGTTAATTTCACCTCTATAACACCTACATTAGCTGTTTTCTCTCCAGCGCTTGCAATCAATGTATCACCTACAACTATACCTTCGGCATATGCTGAGTGGCTATGTCCATCAATTATTACATCAATACCTGATGCGGCTTTTGCAACTGATTCGGATGTTGTATCACCTTCATCACCTAAGTGAGCAAGACACACAATCACATCTGCCATACCTTCAAGTGTTGGCACAAGGGCTGCTGCTGCTGTTGCAGGATCTTCAAATGTCAATCCTTCTGAGTTAGCAGGATGACTCTTATAAACTGTTTCTGGTGTAGCAAGTCCAAAGATTGCCACTTTGACGCCATCTACCTCTTTAATAACGTAAGGTGTCAAGAAATCTGAATCATCATCTTTTTTGATATTTGCTGCTAGAACTGGAAAATCTGCTGCTGCCACATTCGCTAGAAGTGGTTCTTGTCCATAATCGAACTCATGGTTACCTGTAACCATGGCATCATAACCTAGCGCGTTCATAACTTCTATTGCTGTTGCTCCATCTGATAAAGTTACTAGATTGGCACCTTGAGTAGCATCTCCACCATCAAGGACCAAAGTTTTATCTGCATCATACATATCAAAGACTGTTTTTAGTTTCGCTGCACCCATTCCGTCGTATGAACCTTCAATAAAAAATCCATGCATGTCATTTGTATGTAGTAATGTAACTTTCTTCTCATAATCTGGTATAGTGAGCATTTGACCAGGGAAAATGAGGTGTGGGTTATCAAGAGCATTCTCTTCTGCTAACGTTTCCCAATCTGTGCCATTCGCTTTGGCAATTTTCCAAAGAACATCACCTTCTTTGACAGTATATTCTGCCATAGCACCTTGAACAGTAGCACCAAATGTCATTGACATAATCATAACAAGTGCAAGTATAATACTTAATTTTCTTTTCACGTAAATATCCTCCTTTAATTTTCTCTATAATTTTAGTTACCTATTACAGTCTAGCATATCGAAAACCATAGATTGATAGGACATTAAGTGCTTATGTCACAACATTGCACAACCCTCACCCCCCCAACCCCCCCTTGATTCTAAAGGGTTTCAGGACACACTTTTTTTTCGCATGGGACTAATTACCTATAAGCATTTTCTATATATTTACTTGTCACCCACCTCAAAACATTAAGCCTCTGTATTTAGGTCATAGAAGCACACCATAAGTAAACATTCACACAAGTTCCGCATCAGATTATTCGCCAATATTCCTCAAATATTTTAGTAAATATTTCCAATAACTACCAATTATGTCATTACACAACCATTTACATTTCCATCTCCAAATGTCCCCCCCTTGTAACGACATATCAGCTATTTAAAATCAGTTATATGTACCTAAATTTTCAGATTATTAGTTCTTTGTTCTCACAACTCATCCATCTAAAGTATGAGACTAAATTTATATATTGTTTTACTAAGCAAAAAAAACAGCCCCCCCCATAGTGGGGGGGACTGTTGGTTAATAATACACTTATACAATTGGTTAAACTACTGTGCTAACTCATAAATACTGACAATATCTTTTGTCATCAGCTGGCCAAAAGCACCAAGCTTACGCGTATCATTTCTGGTTGCTTTTGCTGCCATCTCCTCAAACATATCTGTCGGTATATCAACATCTGATAACCTAATTGGCATACCTATTGACATATAGAAGACTTCCAACGCTTCAATACCAGCAATAACTGTTTCTTCTAAATTCCTTGTATTGATTTCAACATCAAATACTCTGTTTGCCCATTGAGCAAATCTAGGTATGTCTTTTGTATAATTGTACTTCATCCATGCTGGGAATAATATTGCAAGTCCTGCACCGTGAGCGATGTCATAGATACCACTAACCTCATGTTCAATGTCATGTGTACCCCCCCAGTCATGGTCTCTTCCAGTACCAACAAGGTCATTATGGGCAATGGATCCAGCCACATTATCTCTGCTCTTAGGTCATAGTCATCTGGATTTGCCATCAACTTCGGCCCAATGGTCACGATAGCCTTCATTAAACCTTCAGCTATTCTGTCAGTCAACTCAACATTCTCTGTAGGTGTGAAATAACGTTCAAACACATGCGCTAACATATCTGTAATCCCACATGCTGTCTGATACGCCGGCAATGTAAATGTCCATTCTGGATTCAACACTGAAAAGACTGGTCTAAGAGATCTATGTCCAGCTGGACGCTTTAGGTCACCGTCTTCGTTGGTGATAACCATACTATCACTGACTTCTGATCCCGCAGCAGGTATGGTCAGCACTGTAGCTAGTGGCACTGAATCTCTTATTTCTGCCTTATCAACAAAGAAGTCCCATACATCGCCATCATAACGTGCACCAGCAGCTATAGCTTTGGCAGAGTCAATAACGCTTCCACCACCTACAGCCAAGATAAACTCAATGCCGTATTTTTTGCATATTTCTACACCTTCACGAACTAGGGATACACGTGGGTTGGCTACAACGCCACCCAGTTCAAATATCTCAACATCTGAAGCTTTCAAACTATCAACCACTTTATCATACAGGCCTGATTTCTTGATACTGCCACCACCATAATGAAGAAGTACTTTCTTACCTTCATTGGCTGTTAACTGGCCTACCTTGTCTTCAGCACCTTTTCCAAAAATCACATTGGTTCGATTATAAAACTCAAAATTATTCATACACACATCTCCTTGTCATACTTTACTATTTACTTTTGATACACACATACCTTTATCATACACCTTTGAGCGTACTCTAGGGCAATCTTTTTCTTCAGGATTGCAATAGTAACATCATGGTATAAGTAAATTATGACACAGCTAGACTTTTCAAATCTCTTCGAAGCATCCAGACCGCAATAACCATACTTAAGATATCTGCAAGTGGAATAGCAATGAACAGACCATAGACCCCCTACATATTGGGGGGGTAAAATCAGTACCAGCGGTATAAGGATAATCACCTGCTTAAGCAGATTAATCATTACAGCTTGCCGACCTTTACCGAGGGACATGAAGTAAGATACAGTCAAGTGATGAACACCGTACAAAGGGAATAAAGCCGAAGTTGATAGTAAGACCCAAGTAAACGTCTCCATCTGAGTTGGTTCGATGCCAAAAGCACTTCCAAGGCCATTTCTAAGTAAAATCATCACCAGTAATAAGATGACACCAATCCCCCCCAGACTGTACTTAAAGGCCAAGGTTAAGGCTTCTTTTATACGGTCATAGGCACCTTGACCGTAATTTTGTCCAATGATTGGTTTAAGTGATGTATTGATTGCTGCTATAGGTGCTATAAACAAGCGGATAATTCTCTGCGTTGCTCCAAAAGCTGTAATATGAATGCTACTGCCATAGTCTCCTGCCAATGAATTGATTAAGATAAGAGCAACACTCATACCAAGATGTCTTACAAAAGTACCAAAACCAATCCCCCCCATCATTACCCATAACTTCTTAATAGATATGGCCAATGTTACTGGGTGGTATGTGGTCAGTATTTCCTTATTCTTCAGTGCTTTGATATGCATATAGCCATACCATATCACTTGAGATATGGCTGTTGCATAAGCAGCACCTGCAACTCCCAACTCAAGAACATATATGGCCACATAGTCAAGAGCAATATTGATTGTTGTACTAATAATCATGGCTTGCATGGCAATACGAATCTCACCTTGAGCATTAAGTTGATGAAAATATACCAAACTAAGACCCATAAAAGGTAAGCCAAATAACAAGGCTCTGTAATAATCTGTCGCATAGACAACGATATCATCTGTAGCACCAAGAATCACCATGATTTCCTTCATTCCAAGGACACTAATCACAATCAAGATAATTGATAGCCATAATGTGGTACCATGGCAGTTTTGATTGAAGACATAATCGTTGTGTCCTTAGACGTTATTCCCCCCCTAGCAACAACAGAAGCCAGTCCCTCACCAATGAGTGATGCAAAAGATATGATGATGATGGTCAGTGGAAAAACCACTGACACACCACCAAGAGCTTCTTGTCCTATACCCTTGCCAATGAAGATACCATCAACGAATCCATAGAGTAAGTTCATGATAATCGCCATAAAAGCAGGTATGCTAAGACGTATCATTAATTTACCTATTGAGCCATTAATGAAATCCACTTGTCTTCTTTTTGACTCTTTCTTTACTTTCTTTTCTTTCTTATCTTTCATTGTTTATTCCTCAATTTCCTCCAATAAGGTAATGATACCTCTTGTAGCATCCACAGTAACCAGCTGACCATCTTGTAACACATTCATTGCATCTTCTACTCCAGCAACACATGGTTTACCATATTCTCTTGCCACAAGTGCTCCATGTTGTAGCAGACCTCCAACTTCAAGTACAATGGCCGCTGCATTGATAAATAGCGGTGTCCAACCTGGGTCTGTTGCTCTAGTCACCATAATTTCACCAGCCAACAAAGGTTTTTCATCTGGTGTATTAAGGACTTTGACACGTCCTGTAACCACACCTGGGGGGGATATTGGCTGCCCACCTACTTCACCTTCTTTTGCTTCAACCGGTGGTAGTGTTAGTATCTTGCCTCTTGAATCAATGAACTTTGGAAAAGCCTTCACTTGACTGAGATGCTTGTAGAATTCCTGATTGTAACTAACAATCTCTTTAAGGTCTATATCACTTTGAATACCTCTGACAAGTTCTTCAAGATGTAATGCAAAAACGTCATCTCTATGATTTAGTCTACCTGCTTCTACCAATCGATCTGCCTCAACCAGTAGTAATTCCCTTACAGCTGTTAGCCCTCTGATAAACCAGTACTTAAGGGCCTCTCTTTTACCTCCAAGGGCTACCAAGGTCTTATAATTCTTTTCAATCTTTTTACGCTTGGCACCACTCAGATTACTAATAAGTTCTTGATAAGTCTTTTCCCTTAGTTCAGTCGATGATTTATAAATTGATACTGGACTGTATGCGTCATCCACATGTGACATTCCCTTTATTTGAGCAACCAGATCATCTAGGGTTTCAGACATTCTTGGAACGCCCAAGTCAAGTTCTGTTGTTGTACGACAACCAAAGGTATCAATGTATGCACGCCAACTTGCTGCAAAATCCTTTGATACTTTGCCAGCTTCAATATTCCTTAGAATCATATCCCCCCCATCCACTGACTTGAATTCTGGCATTTGAGACAACTCATACATAGCCAGTCCCATATCAATGGTCACATTATCTGGTAAAGAACGCTCAAGATACTGCATTCTCTCATGACCGTCTTCAAAATCCTTTTCCAGTTGTTTGCCAATAGACTTTCTGGCAAGCTCTGCAGCATAAGTCATTGGTACCATTTTGCTAAGCAAATCAATAAACTTCTTAAAGATAACTTTTGGCGCTTCTTCAATAGAAAGTCCTTTCTTATGTATGTCTTTTAGATAAACATCAAATTCATCTTCAAAAGGTTGGTACCAGGTCTTATAGCAGCAGGGTCTTTGCCAGCTTTTCTCATCAAACCAATAGCGCCCATATTATTCTTTATAGCCCCCCCCACATAGCCCCCCTTTAAGAATCTCTGGCGTCTTCTTTGGGATATAAGATTCAAGATTTAGTTCTCGCATCATATTAGCTGATGTGATGTCCACCATTTCCCAAGTATTGGCCATACGTTTGGTTCCTTGGAATTTGGCAGTTGAAGAAACATTAATGTACATCCTGCCACCTCTTGTAGTAGCTAGGCCAGTCAAAATATCTGCTGTCACATCTTTACCCATCAGATCTTCAAACATAACCTGTTGTGTGACGGTAATGCAGTCGCATCCCATTACAGTTATTGGTACATTAATGCCTTGTTTGATTAGCGACCCATCAAGGTAGAGAACTCTTTGATTGCCAGGCTTTGTTTGCATCTCTTTTGGCAAAGGTACATACGTCGTAATCGGTCTTGATTGAAGCAAATATAAGCGATTATTTGCAAATGCCCACTCTATGTCTACTGGGAAGCCATAGAACTTTTCAACTTCTATAATAAGCTTTGTTAATTCATTAATCTGCTGATCACTAAGAGCCTCTAATTTATCTTCCATGTTCTCTTGATTAATTATTTGAGTACCGCCACCTTTTTTTTAGAATAATGGCTTGTTCTTTAGAACCAATACTTTTGGATAAGACATCTCCTGTAACCTTATCAACCACAATCTCATCAGGTGTTACCATACCAGATACTACACTTTCGCCTAGCCCAGTATTGGCATTGATGACCGCTTCATCAAAACAATTATTCAGTGGGTTTAGTGAAAAACCTACCCCCCCGGATACTTCCGATGCAATCTGTGATTGAATGACAACAGCAATTCTAAGAACCGATGTATCAAAGCCATTCTGTTGCTTATAGAAGAAAACACGTTCATCCATACATGATACAAAGGCTTCTCTGATTGATGCCTCCATTGTCTTAGCTGTAACACCAAGAATTGTCTCATAGCCGCCGGCAAACGAAGCTCCTGCAAGGTCTTCCTCTGGAGAAGAAGACCTAACTGCATATAGGTCAATGCCTTTAAGCTCTGAAAGAATGGTCATTATAATAGCCTTTTGCTCTTCACTATAGATTAGGTCAGCGGCCTTAGCCTTTAGTTTATTGCCAAGTTCCTTAAATGCTGATGGTTCATGCCACATGCCTTCAAACTCAGTGTCATTAACAAGCTTTTTAATCCAATCACCAAAAAAAATTCGACAGTTAAGACGGCGCCAGTTGGTACATTAAAACCACCTTTTGTTAAAGTCATAAGTGACTTGGCCTTACCGCCAACCTCTATAAGTTCTGCCTCTTTCTTGTCATTAAACATATAATAATTCATTGTTACACCTCCGATAATTTCATCCTAATTGATTTATACATCATTCATATTTACTAGTTATTGAGTTCGTCCTCATAATTTGAGTATACGCTCATATTTTTATCTTGTCAACACTTTTTGTGAATTTATTTTTTTTGGCACAAACCTTGATTATTAGGGCCTCCCCCCCATGTATAATGAGTTTGTACTCATAAAATGAGCCAAAATTTATATATCTATGTTTAATCAGAATAGGAGGGTTATCAATGAGTCAGATTAGCGATAGAAGAGCCAAAAGAATCGAGCGTGTCCGTGGTGAGATTATGGACGCAGCCATTGAGATTATCTCAGCTAAAGGCTTTAAGAATACAACCACTAAAGAGATTGCGGTTGTGGCAGAGATGGCCGAAGGCACACTCTATAATTATTTCAAAAATAAAGACGACATCCTAATGAGCATCGCAGAAAGGTATGTTTCCTATAAACGTAACTTCGAACCAAACATCGAAGCCAAATCAATGGAAGAATTTATTGCAAGCATTTACCGTTCAAATGCTTCGACGGTTGCCAAAGAGCATCCTACCGAACGTAAAGTGTTAAAAGCATTGCTCCCAGAGTTTCTAACAGATAAAGTCCTTGGCAAGATGTATTATGAAAGAATCGTCAAACCTTTTATTGCACAAATAGAGAAATCCCTAGTTCCAATGAAGGAAAAAGGGATAGCAACTGATTATGATGTCCGTATTATGTCAAGAATCTTGTATTCCTCAATGGTAGGCTTTGCCATTCTTGAGATTAACAATGATGAAGTCATTGTAAATGCAGATGATGATTTCCGCCGCGATACAGGCAAAGCATATATTGAGATACTCGGTAAAGGAATGAGCCGTTAGGATACCCTAACGGCAACATTCCCTTTTTTTAGACCATTTTCCACATACCTATGGGCTCTTGGCAAATCTTCAAATTGATAAGTATAATCTACCATGGCTTTTAGAATATCTTTCTCAACGATACGGCTGATAATCTTTAGGTCCATCTTTTTCACATAGTCTTGTCTATCTGTCCCATCACCAACGATTGACTTTGTATAGCCAAGTAGTGGGGGGGCTACAGTCGATGACAAAATGGATGCAGTTCTATTAATAAAACTTGCCCTCGTAGTCATGTATGTGCCATGTGTGCGAAGTAACTTCTTACACTTAAAGTAGTTGCTTGTACCTGCAACATCGAATACGATGTCGTAAATCTGTTCTAGCTTACTAAAATCTACTTTGGTATAATCTACCAACTCATCAGCACCTAACGCTTTTACCCTATTAAATTGTTCTGTTCGACAAACAGCCGTCACGTGAGCACCGTAGTACTTTGACAATTGAATGGCGTATGAACCTATTGTGCCTGCTGCACCATTGATGATGATGCGCTGACCGAATTTAATCTGAGCGACATGTTTGAGAAAATTCAAGGCATTTATTGCCCCCCCATATGGAATTGTAGCCGCTTCAAAGTGGTTAAGTTTTGAAGGTTTCATTTCAATAGTCTTGGTCTGTGGTAGGCAAATATATTCTGAATATGTACCCATACATGTATCACTTAATCCATATACTTCATCACCAAGATCGTATTTTACAACATCTTTGCCTACTTCTTCAACAATACCACTAAATTCCGTACCAAGAACCTTCTTGTTTGGTCTAAGTAGCCCAGTTAATAATCTATTATGACCTTCTCTATGTCTACAATCTCTAGCAGTGACTGATGTGGCAATGACCTTAACTAGGATCTCATCATCCTTTGGCATTGGTTTGAAAACTTCTTCTTTCTCCAGCACCCCCCCTGGTCTGCCATACCTTCTATGTGTCATTATTTTCATTTTCAATTTTAAACACTCCTTAGCTCGTCTCATTCTTTTTGCTCACTTAATGTTTGATACATTCCTCTATCGCTCTGCCCGATTATGCCCATATGCATTACCTCCTTGGTATTTCCTGCCTCTTTGTTATAGTTATATCTTACGCCCAATTATTGTTTTGCATAAGTAACATTTGTCATAACTATGACCATGACAAAAGTCATAATAAAACAGGTGATACCCTACCATTGGTAAGGTATCACCTGTTTTATATTGTTACACTGTCATCAAACTTACTTTTCAAGCAAAACGTTTCTCATCCTACTAGCTAACCATCCAACTAAAAGAGAAGTTAAGTAACTCATTAGCAAGGTCACAACAAATACAATAAGGCCTTTAGTCATAGCTGACAACTCTACTCTCAGCAGTAGATATTGAATCCATGATGAATACGCATAATGGATTATATAGATAGCAAAAGCATTCTTAGCAATGGATGTAAGCACTTTATTGGTTCGATCAAAATAACGGTTAAACAAACCTATGAAGCCTACCGAAAATAGTGCTGCTAGTATACTGAGCATGAGCCCTTGCAGCGGTTGGATAATAAAAAGTACAAAGAACATAACAAAGCCTAGTATCAACCACAGAAACCATTTAAGGCCCGGTCTACTTTTCTGGTATAGGTTGATCTGGTCAAAACCAAAAGCACCAATAATTGTTCCAACAACAAAATACAGGAAATAGTGAAAAATTCTGCTTGTTTGGAAATTAATAGCACCAAATCCAAGCCAGTGAAATGGGTCCATTCTTGCTGTCATTGGTAAATAAACGGCTAGTGATAGCACGATTAGCAAAGTTATCAACAACACGGTGTTTCTCATTACTAATGGTGGCTTCTTATTTGACGATTCACCACCGTCTATACGATCTGCCTTCTTAGTTACCTTATAGATAATAGCCAATATAACATCAAAGGCCAACAATACCAAGATAAACCAAAATGGTCCTGACAAAAAAAACCTTTCCCAGCAAGAGCCCACCAAAACTGAAGGAAAGTCTCCGCTTGTTCTCCTGAGTATAGCGCCCTTTGAAGTACAGCTGGGTAATAGGCAATGGGTATAATCACTAATACACCTACGATAAATATACGGCCTAACCTTATAGCTCTGTCTTTTATATAGTTACCAATACCCTTTCTTCTTAAACTTCCCCCCCAAACAAACAATCCAGATATGAGAAACATTAATGACATAAACCAAGTATCGTTAATGCCAGTAATCAAATCAAATATTTGCCATTTCTCGGCATCTATAATAGGGTTAATCAGGTTACTAACGGGAATCATGTCTGCGAACAAATAGGCATCATAATAGGCAAAAGCCGTATGATAAGCCAACACTGCATGGTGAAGCACCACCAAGACAATGACAAAAGCCCTCAGGTTGTCTATAGAATTTATTTTACTTTTCATTGAAATCTCCTTTAACTTTTCTAGAAGTCAAGTCTTCTAAACAAGTTCTTCTTTGATAAACTGTCGTGTAGCAATAAGTCCAAATAGTAAGGTAAAGACCATAACAATTGACATATTGGAGGCAACATCACTCCATAGTGGTTTTGCTATCCATCCATCAATGGCATTAATAACCCATTTTTGAGGCATTAAGTAGGCAAATCTTTGCATATACTCAGGCATTCTATCTATTGGCCATAAGCTGCCTGCAAGCATGGCGCTTGGCATCGCTATCAATGACATAATTGCATTGGCCTGTCCTGTTGACTTAGCTATGGAAGCAATCAAAACACCAAGACTAATACTACAGCAAGCAAAGATAAATAGAATAATATAGATACCAACTATGTTGCCATAGATGTTGAACCATGGTAACAAATACACTGTTAACAACAATATTGCAATCTGAATTGCCACAATAACCATATTGGCTATAATATTTGCAAGCGTATAATACCTGCTATGTACTGGTGAAATGCCAATCCTTTTGAATGTGCCGCTTATCTTTTCATCTACGATTTGAAAGGCCACTGACATAGTTGAGAACATGATAATAATTAGGTAAAGTCCTAACATTCGTTTGAAGGCATATCTGCCTTTTGCCAAATCTTCTACTGATGATTTGTTGATGGTATAAGCAGAACTAGGGTTGGTCCCAGACCCGTCCTGATTATAAGAGCTCACTCTGGATATTAGAACATTTTTCACCCATTTTAGGGCTCCTGCATCATAACTTGTTTGTACTTCTATCTCCATCTGATTAAGTGATGTCATACTTTTTTCATAGCCGTAGGGAATAATAATGCCAAAGTACAACTCTCCATTAGCAGTGTATGTGTTCAATGACGTCTTATCCATCTCATAAACCATTATATCCTCAACATCTTCGAAGAGTTTAACCACATGCCTAGATAAGTTTGATTGGTCCATATCAACAATACCAATATGCAAACTGCTATCCGACCCAATGTTAAAGACAATTAGTAACACTATGGCAATCAAAGTTGTTACAACGAATCTAAGAAATATCTTTAGAGGGTGTTTGATTAACCTTCTAAGGTTATGTTTGATTAATACATTAAGTTGATTCATCGTAACACCTCTTTTCTTCTAACAATAAACCACATCAATCCCCCCCCGAAGAGAATTGTTAAGCCTAAATTAATGGCAAATGCCTGTATAAGTAAGTCTAATGATTGACTGTGAACATAATCATTGATGCTCTGTATCATCCACCACGCAGGTGAGAAGTATCTTCCAATTTCACCCAACCATCCTGTACCCGCTATGGGGGGGAAATAACCACCTCCAAAGAAGGCAAATATAACTATGAATGTATGAACTAGAGATAAGGCTAAACCATTACTCTTAAAGACCAATCCAATGAAGGTACCAAGAGTCACCAACATCACTACCGAACTTATCAACAAAAGAAGGATTGGCAATAAGTTTTGTCCCCCCCAGTTCACATTGAAGATAAACACAGTTGCTAACATTACCACTGCCACTTGAAGACAATTTATAGCACTTTGTCCTAGAAGTTTGCCTAAGATAAAGTTTCTTGGCCTAACTGGCGAAGCAAGAATCCTCCAAAAATTTCCATTCTTCTTCTCTTTCATTGTATTGGCTACCGGGTTGGATATGCCATAAAACATAAACAACACCATAAATGCCACACCAAAGTAATCTAGTATAGAGCCTTCCACTTCAGACGCTATTTGACTAAGCCTAATGTTTTGTGATGACTTAATTGCATGATCTTCCAAAGTATGAATCTCTGCCATCTGTAGGCCCCCCCTTGTAGGGTAATCTGTCACACCAACCGTCTTTGCCATAGCTTCTACTATAGCAAATTGTCTTCGATAACTATCGTTACTATAGAGATTAATGCTATTTGATGCATAATCAATGTCAACAACTGCCCCCCCAACATGATTAAACTGTAACTTCTTCAATACACTTGATACTTCTTCTTGATTAGTTTCTGCTTGTATATATGCTACTGTCGGATTGCTTAAGGCTTCCGGATTGTAACCACCACTAGAGAAAGCTGACCCAACGAGAAAAATCAGTACAATTGGGTATAGGGTTGTAATGGACATAATGATGGGGGGGTCTCTTATATTTTGGATAAATTCTTTTTTGGCTATACTTAATATACCCATCAGTCTCTAAGCCTCCTACCCGTCATACTCAAAAAGGCCGTCTCTAAATTCACTCCATCTGTTTTTACTTGAGTAATAGTCCGTCCATCTCCAATAACCTCTGTAAGAATAAGACTCAGTAAGTCCGCTTCTTTTAGGGTGTCAACATCAATTTTATTGTCATAATTAGAAACATTGATAACACCCTTGATATGCTTAAGACCTTCAAAAAGTCCTTGGCTTATTGGATCATCATATTTTAGGTCAATAGAGATTGTATTTCTATCTGTAACAATACTTTGAAGTTCACTAGGAGTGCCCTCTGCGATTAATTTGCCATGATCGATAATACCTACCCTCGTACACAAAGCTTCGATTTCTTCCATGTAGTGAGAAGTATAAATAATGGTCATCCCTTGTTTATTAAGGGTGCGGATACACTCTAGAATATTGTTTCGTGATTGTGGGTCTACACCTACTGTCGGTTCATCCATAATTAATAGCTTAGGTTTATGTGCCAAAGCACAAGCTATGTTTAATCGTCTCTTCATACCTCCGGAATATGTCTTAGCATAACGACTGCATTGATCTTCCAGGCCAACAAACTCTAGAGCTTCTAGGGATTGACTTTTAAGTTCATTTCCACTTAGTCCATATAAAGAAGCAAAGAAGCTAACATTCTCAAAAGCTGTCATATCCTCATAGATAGCAATATCCTGTGGCACAATACCTAAGTCTTTTTTTATATATGATCCTTTTGAATCAACATTTTTACCAAAGACTTTAACGTCACCCTCATCTTTCTTTAGGGCATTGGTTAAGAGATTGATAAATGTCGATTTACCTGCGCCATTTGGTCCAAGCAAGCCATATATTTCGCCCTCATTTACCGTAAGATTCAAGTTCTCAATGGCCACAACATCGCCAAAGGATTTATATAGTTTGTTCACTTCAACTGTTTTCATAAGATTCTCCTTAAGTGTTTATCCTTTTATTTTTCTTAGTTTTGTCTTACTAAGTTAATCATATATAAAATGACCCTCCACCATAAGTGAAAAGGGTCACATATTAAGACATGACTTTAGTCATTAATTCTTTAGATAATGTATTGCAATCTGAGTTCTATGATTAAGTTCCAACTTGGATAAAATTGTCGACACAGCATTCTTAACTGTCCCCCCCTCTGAGATAAAGAGTGTTTCTGCAATTTCTTTATTGGTCAGTCCCTGTGCAATCAGTTCAACAATCTCACCTTCTCGCTTTGTCAAGCCATCAAGTTTCTTGGTCCCTGACATGGTTTTTTTTACTGGTAATCTGATTCATCACGATGTCCTGTACAACCATATTACCATCAAGGACTGATATGACAGCATTCTTAATCTTATCAGCAGAGTTATTTTTTAATAAGTAACCAGAGGCGCCATTGTCAAATGCAGTCTTAATGAACTCATCCTCATCAAAGGTTGTCAAAATCAAGACTTTGGATTCTGTTTCAGATACTATTTTGAGGGTTGCTTCAACACCGTTCATTACTGGCATGCGCACATCCAACAAAGCCAAATCCACCTTGTTTTTCTTACATATTCTGTAAGCTTCGGCTCCATTTTCAACGGATTCAATAACATCAAACCTTTCATCTAAATCAAAGATTACCCTAAGCCCATCTCGAATAAGCACATCATCATCTGCTATTACAATCTTAATACTCATACCTTGCCTCCTACATCTAATAACATGGTCAAAGAAAAGCCACTTGACCCGTCTACAATCAACTTGCCACCTAGTTGGGTCATTCTCTCTTCAATACCACTTAGACCCATACCTTTTTTGATGTTACGACAACCCACACCATTATCTTCTATGGTCACTTTAATCATTTTGTTTAATCGACTAAATTTCACTTTACAAGAAGATGCATCTGAATACTTCATCATGTTGGTCATTGTTTCTTGAATATTCACCGTAAGTACTTTCCACGTTGGGTAATCGATTAAAGAAATGCACTCATCATATATAAGCTGAATATCAATACCGCTTTGTCTTTTTGTTTCAGAAATCAATGATTTGACTTTCTCAATGTTAACAACAACGGATTCTGGTTTCATATCCTTAAGAATAGATCGCACATCATCCATTCCATTACTCAGATTTTCTCTGACCACATTCAATTTCTCTTTGGCCTCTTCTGGCTTTTTGTCAAAAAGTAAAGACACTGCTTCAAGTTGAATGATATTGCCTGACATAACATGACCTAACTTGTCATGAAGTTGCTGAACAATATAGTTTCTTTCCTCAAGTTTACTGATTGTGCTGATCTCATCTTCGAAGCGCTCTGTTAACAGTGCACTTAATTTAGCTTCTTTTAGTTTCTGATCAGTGGCTTTAAGTCTAAGCTTATAATCTCGTAACTGATGATCATAACCTTCAACTAAGACGAAGCCAAGAGATATGGCAGCATTGATACTCATTATAATGCTGTCAAATCCTATCATCATCATAAAGAAACTAAGTATAGCAAGGGATAGTAACGCTCTAACATAGACTTTATGACTATTGGTTTGCATTACAGTAAGGCCAAAAAAGAGTAGTATTGGTGGAAAACTATAGCCAATCACAAGCAAATATATTAGTACAAGCCATAAGGTCCAGTCATGTTTTTCCTTATACAGTCGGACAATGTAGACACCAACCTTGATACTCAGATAAACCAGACCAATGAGTATAAGTCTATATAGACTCACCTTTTCTAGAAACATGATTTCATATACATACCATACTGTTAAAAAAGCCTCAGCTAACATGTAATTACGTATCACTGCTCCATCACTTCCTCACCTGTTTTTTGGACAATTCCTGCTCCAAATGACTTACTCAGTATCTTGGTATAGCTATATAACTGCCTTCAAATCCATTTCGTAACTTCCATTTATCCATGTAAGTCATTGCTGATATTGACGGCCTAATAATGGCACAATCGTAATTCCCATCAATTATCGCTTTAGCAAAATCATTATCACTAAGGACACAAGTAACGTCAAAGTGACATCCCAAAAGTCTCACATTCCTAAAGCTTGTATTTCTAAAGCTGCATCCAATAAATGTCACCTTATCAAACACACAAGTATCCAGTGTAGCATTATCAAAATTCACACCCACTACTTTAATGCCTGACCACTGCCTTTTAATAATGCTGATACCTCTAAGGTCAATGCTATGAGCTTGTTTATCATCTGGTAGATAGTTGGCTGCAAAATTGGATAGGCCTATTTGGCTTTTCCCACGTCTGATGCTGATAGCTGCAAATTCTAATGTGTCATCTCTTCCACTGGCTGCTTTTTGATTGGCAATTCTTAGTTGTCGGTCTATTTCATGTCGCAAAAAAAATACCAAGATTTGATGCCCAACGAACTTTCTGGTCAAAAACCTTTAGTTCACCTTCTAACAAACTATAACGTGATTCATATGACTTCAATATTGCTAACTTATGGTCATTCCAGTATTCATATATATTGTCGATACCATTATAACCATATTCATAGAAAAAAATAAGTTAATGATTGTTTGTGTAACATGATACCCTCCCATATGTCTATACAACTAACTCTATTATATCGTATAAAAAAAAGACATTCCACACTAGTGCAAAATGTCATTCCTTTTACATGACTTTAGTCACGCTCTTTTTCTATTAGATTTTTGCTCATAGAGTCTACGGTCTGCCTTAACAACATAATCCCATGCATCATCAATACCCTCTGGAATGTCATTGATCCATCCTATGCTAAGGGAGAGTTTGCCATTCTTGGCACCAATATTTTCCACGTCCTCTTCCATAACTGAGTTCATAATTGTGTTAATCAAATGATTTGTTTCAACATAAGAAATGTCCTTCATGGATAAAACAAATTCATCTCCTCCATATCGCCCTAGGTTAGCATTATAATCTCTTGTACTCTCTTTTAAGATTTTACTTACAATTCGTATGACTTCATCACCAGCAACATGCCCATAATAATCATTGTATTGCTTGAAATAATCAATATCCATAATAATAAGGGTCAATCGTTCTTTACCCAACACCGCATCCTGATACATTTCGTGATAAAGCTCTTCCCATTTTCTTCTGTTATATAGATTTGATAAAGGGTCAAAATAGGATAAAAATGTTAACTCATGATTAAGAAGTTCCATGCTTTTTCTTTGCATAAAATTACGCTTGCGTAGTTCACTTGTGTGGTAACAGATAATCAAACCAAAGAAGATGTATTGGAGTGCTGCTTCTTCAACCTCTGAAGTATCAGGTATCAAACCACTGACACTATGTAGAATCACTCTAAAGGCTAGATAAACCAATACAAACAAGGTCCCCCCCATTTCAATCAAACTCATATTAAGTACAATGGCTATGACAAATATACTCAAGTAATACACAACGATGTCTTCACCCTGAAACTGATCAGCAACGGCGACACACATAGCCCAAACATGAAGCACCATTAAATACACCGCTAATAATCTACTGGCTGCTTTGCCACTAAGTTTATACTTCTTAATATATATATTTGTTAAGACAAGGAATACAAAATTCAGACCTATCATAATCTGATAGAATAAGTAGTAGGCACTTAGAACACTATCAGTCGCTTCAAAAGGCGTCTTAAGTGTCGAAAAATAGACGAAAAATTGGACAAGCAAAGAACCTATGCCAATTACCATAAGAGACTTGTAATTGGATAGCATCTTCTCATTGATATAACCATCTTGAAACTTCTTTGGAATTCTCACAAACAACTTCTCTAACATTAGATCCCTTTCTAGGATATCTATATAGGTATGAGACTTCCCCCCCCTTATCCTAATTATAAGGTCTAAAGACCTATAAAACAAGGTAATATCCTTTGCTTATTGGTAGTTTTATACAGCTTATCACTATATTTTGACCACTTGTGCATAAATCTCTATAAAAATCTTCAAATCCAGTAAAGTAATAGTATCAACAAATACTTAACTGGAGGATACACAATGAAACTAAAGAAAATACTAAAAGTAACCCTTATTACTATATGCACAATTCTTGTAATAGGCTTTGCAACACTCACTTACCTTAACCGACCAATATCCAAAGAAGCAGCAATGGAAAAGATTCAGAAGAATTTAGATAAGTATGTTGATAAAAACGAAGATGTTTCTGGCGCTATATTCAGTGTTCATTCTGGAGATGGTACATTATCAGAAACAGTTTATACCGATGAATATCAATCAGCTAACCAGCCTTTTCACATGGCCAGCGCGGGCAAAACATTTACAGCCGTCTTAATCGGCCAACTAGTAGATCAGGGCAAGCTCTCCTATACTGATAAAGTTATTAGACTATTACCAGAAGGTACACTCGACGGCCTAGCATTATACCAAGGCATTGATAACAAGGACCAAATCACTGTCGAACATCTACTAGGTCATACATCTGGTATCGCTGATTTTTTTGAAGACCCTGTTACCTCTGGGGGGGATTCCATGATGACACTTATGGTGGAAAATCCTGATCACATGTGGAAACCAGAGGAGTTAGTTGCATTTAGCCGTGACAAACAAGTCTCTGTGGGAAAACCTGGTGAGAAGATGCACTACTCTGATACAGGCTATGTTTTACTTGGTCTGATCATCGAAACCGTCACTGGACAGACTTACCACGAACAACTTCACTCTGGCATTCTCCAACCACTTGGCATGGATGATTCCTATCAGATTCTCAAATCAAAACCACAAAATACCCAACAATACCCTTTACTATCAGCATGGCTTGGCGGTACAGACTTAATCGAAACAAATGCTCTTAGCATTGATTGGGCTGGTGGTGGTGTCGTCTCAACAGTGGATGATATGCTCCTTTTTTATAAAGCTTTAAATGAAGGGAACCTAGTTAGTAGAGAAGTCTACGAAAGAATGATTAACTTTGATAAGGCATATTTAGATGGTATCTATTACTCAGAAGGCATGATGGAATTTAGGTTTGGTGACTTGCACCCAATGCTTAGTTCTATGCCAAATCTATATGGTGGAGTTGGGGGGGCTACTGGTACTTTTGTCTTCTACGACGCTGCTAACGATTTATACATTACATGCAACTACGGCTCAGTTATCGACATGCAAAACCATGTAATGAATCTCATTAGCAATTTAAACACATTGTCCCGAATCAAGAACTAATATATACTTATGTATATAGATTTATCAGACAGAAAATGATGAAACATAAGGTTGGTGCCTATGACTCTGCAGCTTATATGCTCTAAAACTATCACAGAAAAGTTAATAAAGTTGTGTAACGCTGGAGACATTGGCACTACCAATGATACAGATAAGGCTGATTTTATAATGTGTGAAAGAGGCTTGCCTCAACCAGAAGGTAAGATATGCATTACCTTTGATGCCATTGACTATATGGAATCTTTTGAACTAGTTAAAAACTATAGGGCTTCAAATGACCAATCAGTCCTTACAGATACCATCACTGGTTTTGCAAACAATCGATATAGTGTTATAGGCATTGTTGATATACATTATATTGAAGCAAGCGGATCAGAAGTTACTTGTTATACTTCTAACAGTGATTTTCAACTTAAGAACACCTTATACCATTATGAACAAGATTTACTTTCTTATGGCATCATTAGGATCAACAAGTCTCAATTGGTTAACATACTAATGGTTGAAGAAATTGTTCCCTGGTTTAATGCACGGTTGGTTCTTAAGATGAAAGATGAAAGGGAATTTGAAGTATCCAAACACTATGCCAAATCATTGAAAAAAAACACTGGACTTATAAAGGAGGCCACTATGCTAAACAAACTAAATATTAAAGGCATTTGGTTGTCATCTATTATTGGTCTGATTATTGGTAGCTTAAATCTTGTTTTCATATATAAGCCTGCCAACACCAACGACCTTATTATTGTCCTTATAGCATGCACCTTAATAGGACTGTTTATTGGTGCAATTACAGAAGTTATCACTGCACTATTACCAATTTCTTTAGCCAATCCCAAACGATACTTTTTTATTAACAACCTTATCGCCTTAATAACAACATGCATCATTCTAGTTATCATATTTGCTATTACAAGTGCGGCGACCTACCGATTAATTGATTTACTAACCATCATAGGTATTGCCATTACAGTGGTTATTGTCTCTAATGGAATGGACTATCTCTACTATGTAAGAACCAATAAGAAGCTAAGGGATTATCAATCAAGAAAAACTGTATAGCTTGTCTTATTGGTACAATTGCCAACACCCTTCGTCGATATTAAACCTGACAATGGAATCCACTAGCTCTCCTTCAACGTTGGCCTTACAACTATAGCTTATCGATGTGTCTCCACAATACTTACCATAGCGTACATCTATCACTTCAACAATTGAATATGTCTTGGCTTTGCCTTCCTCTTTAATTCTATATTTGACCGGTTCTATGTCACCAGCCCTATTATACATACAAACAATGGTTACAGGGTTATTCTGCATTTTCACTTCACATCACCTCTACAAACATTATACCGAACAAATGTTCCCATGTCAATCGACGTGACAGCAGTACGTGTCCCCCCCATATAAGGCCAAATTAGTGTATTTCAGGCACAAGTAAACGATTACTAACTTTTTCAATGTACTTAGCAATCGTTTACTTTTATTGAGTAATCATTCATTCATTAATAATTCTGTGCTTTGATAGTTATCGACTGTATAGATGTGCTACCACTAATCACCTTCATTATGATAGAATGCTTGCCTTTGCATAGTTTTACTCTCTCTTCAAGGCCATGTGGACCCATGACATCACTTGATATGCCAATAACTTCTCTATATGCATCATCTATCATTAACTCTAAATAACTGGCAGTTGTCAATCGTTTAGCTGAAACACTGATGTCGTAGTGATTATCTTCTGGAATAGTCACCTCATACTTAAGCCACTCATCTTCCCTTAATCGGACCACACTTAAGTCATCTTCTTGCCATCTCTGTCCTTGACCATTAGAGAAATTAATTTGCAACTTAGTACTATCTACAAAGCTGATATGTGTCTTATCCGATTCTCGAAAGCCAATGTCAGTATTATAGTCCGCATTCATATAATGTCCTTGACCATCACCTAGATAAGAATAGAATATTGCTGGTATTGTAATTGGCGCCCTACATAATAATGCATCAACAACACCTTTATAGTAATGGCAATGATCAAACTTGATATTATCGATAAATTCATTCAAAATCATCTGGGCAATCTTATAATTTGTTATCTTGTTATTATGAATATTTTCAACCAGTGAATCCCAGTCCTTAGGCTTCTTAATAGAACATATGGAGTTATCATTATCCATCTTCTTATAAGTCCAAAAATTCCATGATATTTCAAGGTCCTCGAACATGGAGAATGCACCTATGTACCATTCTCTGTTATTCTCTCCACCTTCGCCCATGTATATTGGTACTTGATGGGCTTCTCTAAATTCAAGGTATTGACCAATACTTTCCTTATCAGGGTTATTCCAATATTTATGAAACTGATAGAGCACATTATCGTCTAGCAATTTGTCAAATATTGACCAGTCTGTCGACCAATGGACACCTTCAAGAACAATCATATGTCTCTCATCCACTTCTCTAATTGCCGCAATTATATCTTTGTAGATTGCATAACCATATGATTGTAAGAAGAAAACCACTCAGGAAGAGGTTCATTCATAAGGTCATAGCCAGCAACAATCCAGCGGTCTTTGTAGCGCCTCGCCAAAAATCGCCACATGTCTACTGTCGCAGTCTGATACGCTTCATTTTGAAAAAAACTCTGGCTGGTCATTAAGTGAGTCATCAATGTTGGTGCCCGTTTGACCACCAAGAACGCCATGCATATCTAAAATAACGTATAGCTGATGCTTTTCACACCAATTAATGACTCTGTCTATATAAAATAGTTCCGATTCATCATAACCATCCTCGGCAAGCAACAACCTGGCATTAAAAGGTAATCTAATTGAATTAAATCCCTCTTTTTTCATTTGTATAATGTCAGATTCACCAATGAAATGACTTCGGTAACTTCGCCAAAAACGTATAGCTGCCTCTTTGCCAATACACGATTCGATATAAGCTTCTATTCTTCGTGGTCTATCACCTTCTTCTGGAAACTTCCACATGTAACCTTCTGGCAACAACCAACCACCAAGGCCTACCCCCCTCGAAGAATTATTTCGCTACCATCCCCCCCATTGATTAATTTACTTCCTTTAGCTTTGATATAGCCTGATACCTGTTCCATAGCTGTTTCCTCCCTTGTCCTTTATCCTTTAATTGCACCATCTGAGATGCCTTTAACGATGTGTTTTTGCAGCAAGAGATACAGCGTAACCACTGGCAACATTGACAGAATTAAGGAAGCCAAAATCGCCGTCCAATCATTGTTATTGTATTGTCCAAATAGCATGTTAATCGACAGTAATATAGTGTAATTGTCAGAATCAGAAATCATCAATAAGGGTAATAGAAAATCATTCCATATCCAAAGGATATTCAAAATAGCAACTGTCGCAGTGATAGGTCTAAGTAATGGAAATATGATATGTAAATAAACACTAAAGTTTCCACATCCATCAATGATAGCTGCTTCCTCAAGTTCATATGGAATTGATTTCACAAAACCATGAAAGAGGAATATTGCCATTGGCACTCCAAGTCCAATGTATATCATACCAAGGCCATATGTGGAACCTTGTGCATAAGTTGCTTTTGCAATTTTTGTTAAAGTAATCATAATTGAGTGAAATGGGATTAGCATAGACATAACAAATAAAGCAAAAATAAAATGACTTAAGCGCGTATTTGTCCTTGCAAGTTTATAGCCTGCCATAGAGCCAAAAAATATCATACCACTAACACCAACTGCCGCAACAATAAATGTGTTCACAAGACTTTTGAGAAATTCAATCTTATGATAGGCATCCACAAAGTTCATATACAAAAATTCTTTTGGAAAAGCCATAATATTATTCATCATTTCACCATCTGTTTTGAATGCATTGAGCAATCCCATATACACTGGAAATAGGCTGAAAATTGCATAGGCACTTAGAATAATTAGTACCAAGCCAGAAATTGAATAGTCATAGACTTTTTTGTATTTGTCACTAATAGCTATCATAATTCAACCTCTTTTCTTTTCATAATTCTTAGTTGAACCATTGTGATAATGAATACGATGAAGAAGAGAATCATTGCCTTAGCACTGGCATACCCATACCGATTGTTCATATTAAAGGCTTCTTCAAAAATATTTAAGGCAATAACTTGGGTCATTCTTCCTGGCCCACCACCGGTTAGGGCATAAACAGCATCAAATACCTTGAATGATCCATTTAAGGTGACAAACAAACCAATTGTCATGGCTGGCATAATCATAGGCAATGTCACTTTAAAAAAATATTTGTATACTGTTGGCACCTTCAATGGCTGCTGCTTCTTTGTGCTGTTTAGGGACACCCTGCAATGCCGCGATATAGATAATCATCAAGTAACCTACACCACCCCCCCAAAGAGATAATATCAGTATAGCGATGAAAGAGAATTTTGGATCACCAATCCATGATTGATCAAGAAACATCATTCCTGTTTCGCTGGCTATGTAAGGCAATACTTTTGTGAAAATGAACATCCACATAAGCCCGCCTATTATAAGACTAATCATGTTTGGCATAAAACATATGGTTCTAAAAAGCACTTTTGTCCTACGTCTTGATTCAATTAGCGCCGCCAAAAACAAGGCAATGACATTCTGAAGTATTACCATAAACACCACATATTTAAGTGTGAAAAAAAACTGATTTCATAAAGACCTTATCATCCAGTAATGCTTCCTTATAATTTGCGAATCCCACCATATCATAGGTGGGATTCAGGCCATTCCAATTTGTCATGCTGTACCATATGCCTCCCATAGCAGGAGCTAGGACAAAAGTCAAATAGAATATGAGTGCTGGGCAAACAAAGGCAAGTAGGATGAGGGCTTCACGTTTCTTTTTGCTAGAGTGCCGACTCATCTAAAGACCTCCTTTACTGTTGTGCTGCAATAGCATCCGCCCATGCTTTATCTAACGTTTCAATAATTTCTTCTTTTGTTGTTGCATCTGCATAGTAAGCTTGTAGCAACTGAGCAGTTTCATCTGTGACACCACCTGGTAATGATAAATCCAAATAGCTTTGCCATCAGCTACGTAGCTCATAGCTTCATCAACCCATGGTGCTGATTCATATGTATGCATTGTTGCAATTGGATTGAAGTTTAATGATTCAAACAATGCGGAAGAATCTTGTTCATCTAGAATATAGTTAAGCAAGTCATTGGCAACTTCTCTATGTTTTGTCGTAGGTGATATAGCTAGTGATGTTGATGTTGATAAGTTGATCATAGCACCTGCTGAATCAGCACTTGTTGGAAGTGGTGCTACACCAATCTCCATCTCAGGATTTACTTCTAGTATTGATCCTGACATCCATGGTCCTTGTACCCACATAGCTGCTTTTCCATTAGCAAAATCTGCTGAACCTGCAGCACTACCTACTTCAAAAGCTTTTTCTGTTCCATTTGCCATAATGATGTCAATAATGTTAAATACTGAAGCCACATCATTGTATGACCCTGTACCAGAGTTCATATCATCTACAAATCCTGGACGCTCTGATGTAACTGTGCCACCCAGTGATAATGCCATCATTAGCTGTGGAATCCATGATTCTTGGAATGCTAATAAAAATGGTGTTTCACCGTTATCATTAAGAGTTGTTACCACATGTTCCATCTCTGCGATTGTCTGTGGTGCAGTCAAATCATATTTAGCAAAGATTTCTCTATTGTACATATAACCCCCCCAAGCCAAACTCTCAAGTGGCAATGCAACAACTTCTTCATTGTATGTGACTGTATTTCTCACACTTTCAAAAACAGTGTCTACATAATCAAGGTCAGATAAATCAGCTAGATAGCCAGCTTCATAGTAAGAAGGGATATCTGCGATTGCATGTAATGTGAAAATGTCAGGCGCATCATTTGAGGCTAAACGTGCCTGGAGAATCTGACCAGCTTGGTCTGCACTTGGCATTTCAAGTTCAATCGTGACATCAATATTATTCTCTTCAAGTTGTTTGGCTTTGAATTGTTCAAAATACGCTTCAAACTGATCTTTGAATCTAGGAAAACTCATAAAGACCTTGAGTTCTACTTTTTCTGGTTCTGCTTGAACCACATTGTCATCCTTAGCTTCTTCTGTTTCAACTGTTGTCTCACTGTTTGTTGATTCATTTGCTGCTTCTGTAGAAGTTTTTTCTTCTTGTTTCGCGCCACACCCCCCCACTGTCATTGTTAACGCTAATATTGTCACCATCAATAATGCAATTAATTTTTTCACTTTACTACCTCCATTTTTGTATTCTACCACCCAGTTACTTACTGGTGATTATAAATACATTATAGTAAGGATGCCTTATCAAGTCTTTTGACAATATTAACATCTTCTATTGGACATTATTGATATTCTTCTTTTTATACTCTCCTGGTGCAATACCTACATATTTCTTAAACACGCGGTAGAAATAAGCCAAGTCACTATAGCCCACCATATTTGCGACATCTTTTATAGCCAAGTCTTGGTCTACCATCAGTCTTTTGGCCTTGTCCATCCTGAGGCCTATTAACTGCTCATTAATCGTTCCTCCATAAGTTGCCTTGTAGGTCCTGCTCAAATGTTCCTTAGTCACATAGAAATGATTGGCAATGGACTCAAGGGTTATATTTTCACAGAAATGATTTTGAATATAGGCAAGAACTGCTTGTGTATCTAGGTGTTTTTTTTCTTCTGTTTCATTTCAATAATGCCTGTTATAGATGAGATATACAAGACTTTCACAAGCTCAAAGGTATCATCAAAGTTCCTTACATCCTCAATGGCCTCAAGTGAATTTAAATAGGACTTTTTCCATATCTCATAAAATTCACTGACTTCTCTTACCATATACTCCTGTAGCATTTGAATAAAGTCATGACCAATCTTAGTAATCATCTCATTCGTTCTATTTTGAACCTTGTCACTTAAACATTGACATAACTCATCCATTAACTTGTCTAGTTGATTTGCTTGTTGACCAACAAGTGTTTCAAATATCCTCTGCCTATACTTAAGGTATTCATTCATTACAGCCTCGTCTTCAAATAAGTGTAATGTGCCAAACCCTGATAAGCCTTCACTCTTCTCCTGCTTAAGTCGTTCAACACTTCTTCTTAAAGCAGCGTTGAGCTCAGCTGGATCAACAGGCTTAAGCAAGTAATCTACGGCGCTAGATTTAACCGCTTGCTTAAGATAGATAAAATCATTGTAACCACTCATGGCAATAATCTTAATATCCCTATGGCTTTCGTTAACACGTTTAAGTAGGGCTGTACCGTCAAGACCTGGCATTCTCATATCTGTAATAACTATATGAGGCTTGTGGTGGTCAATCATCTCCATTCCTTCTACCCCCCCGTCACTGGCTTCACCAACGATTTCAATATTATACTTTTCCCATTGACCAAGCTTTATTATTACTTTACGCGCCCAAGGCTCGTCATCAACTATTAGAACTTTATACATGGTTTTGCCCCCCCTCCATATCCTTTTCAACAATTGTTATTAGTACAAGAGTCCCTTGCCCTTCTTGACTAAATATACGTATTCCAGAGCTTTCCTTGAATCTAATTTTGAGTCTTGAACTGACGTTACGCAGACCAATTCCTTTTTGGCCCTTTCCAGCGCCTTGGGCGTTGGACTTAATCTTCTTGCGAACCTGCAAGAGTTGGTCTCTTGGCATGCCTATACCATTATCGATTATTGCAATGCCTATTCGACGTCCAAATCTAAAGACTCTAACCTCCAAACGCCATTGGCCTCTTTTAGGTTGCAAGCCATATTCAAAAGCATTTTCAATAATTGGCTGTACGATGAACTTTGGTACCATCAAATGGTTGACACCATCTTCAATGGCCATATTGATATGACATCTATCTTCATACCTTCTTTGTTGAATGTTTAGATAATTGCCAACATGAGTCATCTCATCTTGTATATCAACAAGATCATCCGCATTGGTCACAGAATAGCGTAATAAATCACTGATGCTTCTTGTAACCTCATATATATCCTCTATATCATGTTCCAGGGCCATACCTCCAATTAGATTTAGGGTGTTGTTGAGGAAGTGAGGGTTAATTTGAGCTTGAAGGGCCAGAAGTTGGGCATTTTTCAACTCTATTTCATGTTCATACTCTTCTTTGATAAGCTCTCTTAGACGGTTAAGCATCTTGTTATACCCTTTTTCAAGTAAATCAATTTCATCAACGTTTTGATTGGATTCAATAATTGGTTTATCCAGATTGGCGGTTTTCATGGTTTTAGCCAGCTTGATAATTGGTTGACTAATTCTAAGGGATATAATAATAGACAATAGGATGGATATAAGAATAAAGATGAACATAATAAAAATACTGGCCTGAATGGTTTTTGTCTGGCTAGCATTAACAATAGATAAGGGGGGGACGGTTTTCACCAGCAATAGCTTGCTGCCATCCACCTCATGTATGAAATAGTAATAACCCTCAGTCTTGATGAACTCGCCACCAATATAACCATCATCTTTGTAAGACAGGATGAATTCTATGGTCTCATTGGCATGCTTTTTATCCGAAGAGCCTTTTAGAAGCACTCTCTCATCGTTAAATATATAGACTTCGCCTTCATTTCCAGAACTTAGAATACCTACAAGTTCTTCCCATAGATCTTCTCTTATTTTGACGGCTAATCCACCAAACATTTTCTGGTTCTCAAAATAATTCAAACTGTGTACACCGTAAATCTCATCGTCAATTTCATCAAAGTATATATTGGTCTTAGTTGTCTCGATACGACCTAGATAGCCTGTTAGTTCATCAATTTCTTTTATTTCACCAACATTGTCGTAACTGACGCTAAAGGATTTCTTGTCTTCATCAATGTACAAAATAAGTTCATCAATCTTCCTTGAATTGGCATAATAGGCCGTAGATAAAACATCACTCATGTAGGACTGGGCCTGATACTGAGTATAGGTGTTCTCAGCGTCCAGATCCCCCCCCATTGAATCAATCAACACATCATTTATCTGAATTGAATAGAACATACGATCCATCTGATGTATTAATTCTTCTAGAAAATGAGCACCCCCCCATCTCACCCTTGATAGGTTACCGCTAACATATTCGTTCTCAGAAAAATTCCTTATGTTATTTGTTGCTACCAAAGTTGATATGAGCACTGGCAATATGGCTACTGCAATCATCACACTCATAAGCCTTACGCGGATACTTGTCTTTTTCATTGAAACCTCCATAGTATAGAACCATACTACTAAGTCTAACAGGTTCTATACCAAGAGGCAATAAATTGAATTTTATTCGATCACTTCAATCACTCAACAACAACCACAGCACTAGACTCAGTCAGCTGATTTTGTCCTTTTACAACCACATTCATAGGCTCATCAACATCTTTGATCTCAATCCAGTCATCCTTAGTACGACCGGTCTCAACTTCTGATTTGCTTAGAACATCGTTCTCATAAGTATAGATATATTCATTGGTACCACTACGAATGATAGACTTGGTAGGAATCAATATGGCTTCATATCGCTCAATAACAAATTCCACTTCTGCATAATCACCAATGATATAGTCTGCTACATTCTCCACTTTTATAAGGGCATCAAAGAGCTTTGTCTGCATATCAGGCAAGGAATTGACTTCATCAATGATCCCTTCTTGAACTTGACCGTCATCACCATCAAGTTTGATCCGTACACTATCACCTACTGATAACAGCTTCTTCAGGTCACTAGAGATAGATGTCTTAACAAATAGGGCACTGTCATCAATGATGGTCATAGCCAATTGGTTGGCTACTGCTTGCCCTTCTTTGATATAAACAGCCGCTACCATGCCATCAATAGGGCTATAAAGCGTTCTGTTCTTCACAGAGTTTTCTAGGTTTTCTTCTAAGGCTTCAAGTTGGGTTGTATATGCCACAGCTGCATTGGTATATTGTCTTTGAAGGCTAGATACCTGTAGTGTTATTTGGTCAAGTTCTGCTTTGGTTACAATACCTTCTGCAAAGAGGGCTTCTTGGTTGGCCATAGTTTCTTTGGCTGAAGCCAATTGGGCCTTAAGGTCTTCTCTAACTGTACGTAGTTGACTCTCGGTTGAATTGTATGTGGATCGGTCTGCTTCATTCTCATCAAGCTGGATGACCATCATATCTTTGGTTACCATATCACCTGTAGCAACGGCTATGGACTCAATAAAACCATTGCCAGTTACAAGTAAATCAATTTGATTGTTTGGTACCACTTCACCGATGGAGACATAGGTGTGTTCCACCATGTCTTTTTTTCATCATATCAAGTTCAACGGGCACGAACTTCACATCGTCAACACTTGACTCTGCTTCTGGTACAGAAGAACATCCTGCTATAAATAAGGATAGTGCTGCAATCATCATTGTTACCACTATCATTTTGGATTTCTTAATCTTCATCATGAGGCTACCACCTTTCTCCTTCGTGTAAATAAGCCATAGATTGTTGGTATGAATATCAATGTTAATATGGTGGTCACCATAAGCCCAAAGATCAGTGCAAAAGAAAACTGAGCGTAGTAGGCTTCCTTGAAAGCCAAAGGCAATACACCACTGATTGTTGTTAAGGTTGTAGCAAGCACTGGGTTAAACCTGGTCTTACCTGCTTCCTTAATTGCATCTGGAACACTTCTGCCTTGACCCCCCCTTAGGAAGTTAATATAATCTATAAGGACAATGGCATCATTCACAGCAATACCAATGAGTGCAACAAGTCCCATAAATGCGTAGAAACCAAATTCGTTACCTGTAATCACAAGTCCCCCCCATATGACACCAATGAATGCCATTGGCAAAGTTGTCAAGATGATAAAGGGCTGTGTAATAGATTTAAACTGCAAGGTCAATATAATAAATACCAAGAAGACTGCAAGAATCATACTCTGAAAAAGGTTGCCAAAGTTCTGATTAATGCCTTCCACATCTCCCGAATATCTAAGTTCAACACCATTTGGAATACTATCAATAGGGTAATTGGCTCTAATAATACCAACAATATCATTAACGTTGTAGGTCTCTTTTAGGTCTGCTGTAATAGAGATTTCTCTAACACCGTCTTTTCTTGAGATGTTGGAGATGCCACTTGAGACTTCAATATCCGAGAAGCTACTCAATGTAAGCATGTTCTGTGAAGGGGGGGTTGCAATAAAGAGGTTCTCAACTTGCTCAATCTCATCTATAAGCTTGAGGTCTTTTCTAAGAATGATATCAATCTCCTCATCACCACTACGAATGGTGGAAGCTTTAATCCCATTAAGCTCACCTCTTAACTGATTGGTCACTTGGACTGGTGTTAAATTATAAGCCAATGTCTTATTCTCATTAATATCAATAAGAAGTTGTGGCACTCCCACTGAAGTGCTGGATGCAACATTGTAGACACCTTCGATGGTTCCTAGGTAATCAAATAATTCTCTTGAAAATAGGTCCGAAGCTCTAAGGTCATCTCCTAGGATTCGAAGTTCTATCGGTTTGCCAACTGGTGGTCCAGAAGCTTGCCCTACGATGCTCATCTTAGCACCGGGCACTTGTTCTACAAGACGCTCCACCTTGTTACGAATATCAAATCCATTCATTAATGAATTGTCTAGTTCTAGTGAAATTCTGGCAAAATCTATTTCGTTGCCCCCCCCTACAGTTGTGTTAAACTGTGTGATTTCTTCAACCGTATAGAGTTTCTCTTCAAGGTCCATAACCACTTCGTTGGTATCATCTAGTGTTAAGCCTCCAACTGTATCCACATTAATGGTTAAAGCATTGGGCTCATTGACTGGGAAGAAGGATATCTTAAGTAGGCCTGTTGCAAAAGTTGAAAAACTAGCAACAAGTATTGCTATACCTATGAAGAGCACTAGGGCAGCACGCCATTTCTTAAGGACAATCCACCTAACGGCTCTACTATAGTTCTCTGTAAGCGCTGTGGCTTCTAACCCTTTCTCCGAAACAAACATGGTTCTTAAGAACATAAGTACTGTAAAAAGTGTCATCATGCTATAAGTTAATACCTTGTTGCCAATATCGTTAAATGCAATGTAACTAAGGGCAGCTACCATCAAGGTAGATAAAAGGACTCTCACCCATTTGTATAGCTTAACCCGACTCTTTAACTTAAGAATCTTTGAAGAAAGACTTGGCGTTATAATAACCGAAACAAAAAGCGATACGGTAATCGTTATAATGATGGTGATTGGTATCGTCGACACAAACGCGCCAAGTATACCAGGCAATATAGCCAATGGAAAGAACGCCGCCACTGTGGTCATCGTAGCTGACGTAACGGGAAAACCCACTTGATTGGTCCCATAATAAGAGGCTTCATTGATGTTAAGGCCTTTCTTACTCAAACGATCAATGTTCTCCATAACAATAATGGAGTTATCAACCAACAAACCAAGGGCAACAATGAGTCCAAGGATGGCAAATGTATTAAAGGTAATGCCAAAGACACTTAGAAGTCCAAGGGTTCCAAGTAAACTAAGTGGAATGGTAATGGATACAATTAATGATTCTTTGATACCAATAAATAGGAACAAAACGATAATAACCACTAGCAAGCCTGACCATGCAGAGGATTGTATCTTATCTAGGTCAGCATCCACATTCTTGGCTAAATCATTGGAAACATAGACTGTCACGTCTTCTGGGTATAAGTTGCCTCTGCCATCTTCTAGCAAAACTTTGATGGCTTCACTCGTGCCAATAACATCACTGTTAACCTTCCGACTAACTGTCAAGAAGAGTGAAGGTAATGCAGTATCATTAAGACCTCTGATATAGGTCTTATTATAGGATTCAATAGGTGCAAGTCCATCTACAACACGTGCAACATCTTTGATGTACACGTTGTCTTTGATGAAAGTATTCTCAATCTCATCAGTCGTGTTATAACGCTCATCAACTCTTAGGTTAAACCTAACGCCGTTAAGGCTAATTCTCCAATAGGGGGGGCACTAAAGTTCTTTGATTGGATGGCGTCTTTGATGTTATTGAAAGTTATGCCATACTTCATCATTTGAAGTTCATTCATGACAATCTCTATTTCACGTTCTACTTCACCATTGATGCCAACACTGTCAACACCTCTAACACCTTCAACCTTATCTTTTATATCATTAGCTATGCCTGTTAACTGGGTTAAGTCATAATCACCAGCCACACTAATGTTCATGAGTGGTATCTCTGATGTTGAGAAAATAAATGCCTCTGGATCTCTAACGCCATCCGAGAATTGAATTTCCCTTAGGGCATTGTCTAGTTCAATCTTCTTCTGATTGATATCAACAGACTCAAGATAAGTCACTGTCACCACTGAGAAACCGAAACTGGTCTCTGACTCAATGGAATCAATGTCATCAAAATCCTTGACCTTGTTCTCAATCTTCTCTGTTACTAAGCTCTCAACATCTTCTGGGCTTGCCCCCCCAGGGAAGATTGTTTGAACCGTAATGGCTGGAAATACAATCTCAGGAAGTGATTCCTTAGGAAGACTTGATAAACCTACCACACCAAGACTGATTATTAAGAGTATCAGTAAGATGGTCAGCTGGAATTGATTGATAAAGAGCTGAGCTGTTTTACCAAACACATTTATTTTAATTGATGTTTCATTGATACTTCTATCTTCATCGTTATGGATATCTTCATTACTCATATCATACCTCTCCTTCTATTGAGAGTCATTATCGTTTGACTGTTAAGTACATTATATCACAATTTGTGATATAAGCAAGCTTTTTGATAATAATTATCAGCTGTCTACACATTTCGTAATAATAATGGGCCTACCACAAAGTAGACCCCCCCTTTAAATACCGTATAATATTTTCATTCAACCACACTGGAGGTTACCTTCATGATAATGGTTTCAAATTTCTCCATATCAAACGGTTTGATAATGAAATGTTTGGCCCCCCCAAGCTGCAAGGCTTTGAGTGCCAATTTCTTTTGCGTCATCGCACTAATGACCACTATATTGGCTTTTGGATGTTTCATCATTATATGTTCAATTGTCGTAAGCCCATCAAGTTTGGGCATCGTGATATCCATGGTGACGATATCCGGATGGAATATCTCATACTTCCTAAGAGCCTCAATACCATCTTTTGCACTACCTATCACTTCAAAATCAAGTCTTGTGGCCATCTCAGTAATTTGTTTAATCATCCACTCGGAATCATCAACAACCAACATTCTAAGCTTTCTGTTCACTGCTACTCACCTTCTCTTCAAGACATAGCTTGTTTGAGTCAAGAATTGCTTTACCAATATTTTTCTTCCCAAACGTTCGATAGCATGTCTAACATCTTCTATACTGCATTGTATGCTGTTTTTTTCCTTTGAACCATATCATCATTCCATCACTTCCACTCTTAGTATTTAATACTATTATAACATTCATTATTTGAGTATGCATAACAAATTGACTCTATGTTCTTATAATCCTTACATAAGAAATGACCTCACTCTTTGGCGAAGTCACTTCTTTCGTCATAATATTGGTCCTTGAATCTATACCTTCTTATTTCAAGTCCATCTATCGTTATGACTCCCCCCCAGAAGGTCCAAAGGACCTATCACCTTAATCATAAGTTCTCACTGGGGGGGTTTATACAATAAGATCTGCTTATTTGCCCACTTTGATCGATTATTTACTCGAATAGTCGATTAGTACACCACCCAGATGGATAAATCCATATCTATGGTATGTCTTACAGTATGGTGGTATGTTTATATCAGGTGATTGATTTGAAGAAACTTAGCATGGCTATAGTGAACCGGTTGGCTCACTCAGAAAATTACACATCAGACCAGCGAGAGCAGATGGTTTTTGCCCTTGAATCTATCCTTAGTGACATGAGTAAGTCATTAGTTTTATTTATTCTATTCTCTACTTTTGGCTATGGTATGTATTTTATCGTGGTCTATATGGCAACTGTATTAATTAGAACCAACATAGGCGGCTTTCATATGACCGGTTACTGGAAGTGTTTTGCCTTCTCAAGCTTATATTTTACTGGTATGCTCATTCCTTATCTCTACATTCAATTACCTTTTACAATGATGATTGGTCTGGCAATAGTTAGTCTGCTTATCCAATGGTTCATTGCACCTGTGTCGACACCTCAGAGAGAACAACTACGTAATGTTAACAGGAAAGCCTTCAAAATGAAGGCGATGGCTATTTCCTTTGTTATCATGATGCTTCATATAATAATAAACAACCCATACACCGCTATGGGCCTATGGGTTGTTGTTATACAGACACTGTTCATAGTCATTTATAAAGGAGCGAAACTCTATGAAAAAAATGTCAAAAGTATTATGTAGCTTATTGTTAATCGTTGCACCACTTATGGTGGTTGGTACTTATTCCCTTATCTTGTGGGAAGAGACTGAGATTCCAGAGTCCCTAAAATAATTATTTGTAATGAAGAGAGATGTGTAACATGTTGGCAGAGGTATCGTAGCGATTCGTTATGGTACCTTTTTCTTTGTCAATCATCTTCTGAATCTTGGTCAACCCGATACCATGACCTGGCTCTTCTTTGGTTGAATAACCATTTTCAAACATCTTGGTGACTTCAGCTGTTTTCATTGGTAAGGTTGAATTGGCTATATGTAGTAAATTCTGATCATTCTCATAGGCAATCTCCACATCCACTATCTTCTCATCTGTTTTCATTGCCGCTTCTATTGCATTATCAATTAGTATGCCAAACATCTCCACCAGCTCATAGTCCGTGAAATTAGTTGGCATCTCATTATTGGTCACATCATAGTGTATGTTGATACCTTGCTCTTCTGCTTGGGCGTATTTGCTATACAAGAATGCCATGACTACCTTATTCTTCATATAAATCAAGCTATGCCATACGTCTTTACTGATAAGCTTATCAATGTACTCATCCATCTTTCCCTCTTGTAGTAAGCTCGGATTATCCCTCATAGATATCATGGTCTGAACATGATTGTGGTAATCATGTTGTTTGGCTTTAAACTCTGCCATAACATCATCAATAACTGGAAGATAAGTCTCAAGAAGCTCTATCTTCTCTTCATTGGCCCTGTCGACTATGCTACCTCTGAAGAACATAACATTTATAAGTAGTGAAATCATAATAACGACAATCAGTTCCATACGCGCTTGTATAATGCTATCAAGTTCCAAATACCAGGCTATTGTCAAGAAATAATAGACCAGGTACAGGTTAATGACAATGGCTTTAAACACGGTGTTACCCTTAGTTATAAAGGCATTGAGCTTGATCAATGTTCCAAGTTTCCACACCACAATCGCAATGATTAGGCCCAGACTTTGGGCAATAAATCCATAGAATAAAGTCCTATCAAATCCAGGCATCAAGGCTTGCACTGCAACAGCACTGGCGATTTGATAGACAGTTAATATAATCGTCGCTAAAATATAGGTTATAATATAGTTGCCAATACCTTTGGGTTTAAGATATATATACAACCATATACTGTTTACTAGGGTACTATAAACATGAACGATCACGCCCTCTTCAAATAATAGGGCGCCTAGCGCTATTATTCCAGCACCAATGACAACATACACAAATGTTCTCAAAGGTTTGTAGGTCGTTCTTTTTGACAATGCACCTGCCACTGATATCATCATAACCATATCAAATAATGAAAGAATTAGTATATCACTCGCTGACATTAAGTCTCGCCTCCACATCTTTTCTAAAACTACTACCAATTGGCAACAACTTCTTATAATATTTCATCTTAACCTCGTTCTCTGCAAAGTTAACAGCTTTGAAGAATTTGGGATTAATGACAAAGGCTTGATGGACCTGTATGAAATAACTTGGAAGCTCTTTCATAAATTTTTTTTCAGAGGTATGTGTTTATAGATTAGTCTCGAATCCTTAAGACATAAGACAATCCTTCTATTCTCATACTCCACATAAACAAGGTCATTCAGGTTAATCACTTGCTTGACACGGTTCATTTCAATAATTAATTCTGTTTTCTGAGTGGTGCTTTTCTTGATATAGTCAATAAGAACTTCTTTTAGGATTTCTTCTAGTTTGCTGACTTTGAAAGGTTTTATTAGGAAATGATAACAATGTATACGTCGATAGGCTTCCATCTCCATACTAATAACACCAGATATAAAGACCACTGGTGTGAATTGATATTTTTTTTAAGCTGCCTTAGCTGTTCGACTAAATCATAACCCGAATAGTCTTCTAATTGGATATCTACAAAGAAAGCCTCAATACGCTCTTTCTTAGATATTGATAATGCTTCCCTTGCACTACCTGTTGAATGAATAACTACTTGATTGCTGATTTCCTTAGCTTTTCTTACTAGGAGCTCCCTCACTGTAGGCTCATCTTCGATGATTAGAATGTGCTTCATAGTGCCTCCTTGAGTCTTTCTCTCTATAATGCTCCTCATCCTTAATCATATTTTAACCCTTCAAAAGGTAAGACACAAGGAAAATGCCCGAAAAAAACAAGCTTTGTATATTCATAGCTTATTTGTGTGAATTTGCAGAATGATTGATGGATGAAACACACCCAAGTACTGATGACACAATATCTATTGGTACGTGACAAGACACGTGGTATCTTATGAATAGGTGATAACTTATATGATTAAAAAAACTTAGTAATAATTTAGTAGATAAATTGAGTCTAAATAGTGACTATGACATGGTCGATAAAGAAAAAAATGGCCTATGCTCTTGAAGGTCTCATGACAGATGGCAGTAAGACCTTACTACTATTTATAGCCTTTGCAATGTTTGGTCAAGGCCTTTTCTTTCTTACAACATGGTCAGTCACAGTTCTTCTAAGAAACAACCTTGGTGGTTTTCATTTTAAAGGTTATTTCACTTGTTTTGCTTTCTCTTCATTATATTTTCTCGGTATGCTACTCCTGTTTCTGGCTAGCCCCCCCGGAAACGGAGTGGTCATACTGACACTGGTTGAGATTTGCATTGTTGTCCAGTTGTTCATTGCACCTGTTACAACCCCCCCGATGAAAGATACCGTTAGAAATATAGACAGAAGCGTAGCCAAAATCAAAAGCGCCGTATTCTCTGTTGTCATTGCCGTTTTATTCATAATAATAAACAACCCTTATACGAGCATCGCAATGTGGGTTGTTATTATACAGACACTATTCATTTTACTTTACAAAGGGGGGGTGAGAATATATGAAAAAAAAGACTAACAATCATAGCTAAGTTACTTTGTGCACTTCTACTATTATTAGCACCATCAATGGCAGTAAGCGCGAGCTCCATTTTCTTATGGGGGGGTGAACCTGAGATTCCAGAATCACTAAAATAGTTTTCTAGAAGTGTCGAACCTCAAACAACATGTATTTATCATGGGTATCGTAACTTGCTGTTATGGTACCTCTTTTTTTGTTCAACATACCCTTAAGTTTATGAAGACCAATACCTCTATTTTTGCCTTCCTTATTACTAATTCCATAGCCAAACATTTTGTTGACATCAGCAACACTCACATAGTCTGCAGTGTTTTTAATTATGAAGATATTCATTTCACCTTGAGTGTCAATCTCAATCTCTATTCTCTTTACATCCAAACGCTCAGTTGCTTCTATGGCGTTATCAAGCAATATCCCATACATTTCAACAAGTTCTGAATCACTATGTTTAGATTCAATAGAGTAATTCTGTATCTTAAAGACCATTCTTATGCCTTTGTCTTCAGCAATTTTATATTTGTTGTATAGGAGAGCCATCACTATTTTATGATCTATCTTAACAAGATAACTTAAGATATCATCTTTGATTAGCTCACTAATATATCTATCAAATTCCTTCTCATCGTATAACTTCTCATTTTCCTTCATTGAAATAAGAGACTGAATATGATTATGATAATCATGTTGCTTAGCTCTTAACTCTTCCATCAGTGTATCGATTATTGGTTGATATGTTTTAAATGTACGCAATTGTTCCTCATTGGCTTGGTTCAAAAGACCTTCTCGAAGGAAAATAGTATTCATCAATAATGTAAACATAATCATGGTCATCATTCCTATTTTAGACTCTACAATACTATTAATACCTGAGAACCAAAGCATTGACGCAAAGAAGTAGATAACATAAATATTTATCACAAGCATCCTAAAGAGCATGTTTCTATTCTTAATAAAACCGTGAAGATTGTTTATTGGTAAGAATACACTGACACCAGCTACAAGTATTAGAGAAATACTTTGGCTAATCAAACCATACTTGAAACTATAATCAAAGTTACTATCAATCGCTCCTACAATCATCACACCACAGAACTCAAGAACGAAAATGAAGATACCAGTGAGTATATACACAAGGAGTAAGTCATTCCAGTTCTTAATCCGTGTGTAAGAACGAATCCATAATATACTAATAACTGTACTAACAACATGTGAAATGGATGGATCACTTACCAGAAGATCATTTAGATATATTGCTATACCTCCAACAACCATATACATAATAATACGTACTATTTTTTCTTTTCTCATTGATATAAGAAATGATGCCAATAACATCATCATTCCATATTCAATTAGAGACAGTATAGCAGTCTCAATGGATGTCATTAGACCACATCCCTTCGAATGTTCTAAAGCTACTGCCAATAGGTAATGCTCGGTCAGCACCATGAACAACCATCGTATGACGGTTACGGTCGATGTTCTTAATGTGTTTTTTGTTAACTAATAAAGATTGGTGAATCTGAATGAAGTCATCACTTAGGTCCTTGGCAAATTGTTTTAGAGGCATATACTTGTATCTATGTGGTTCTTCATCATTGATGAACTTGATTAGTATACGTCTCAATTTGTATTCTACATAAGCTATGTCTTCTAAATAGACTTTTTGAGTGTGGCCTTTGTAGTCCAGTGTTATTTGTGACATATCCTTTTTCTGGGCATCGAAATAGTCCACAAGCACCTTCTCTAGGATTGCTTCTAGTTCTTGGTCCGTAAAGGGCTTTAATAGATAATAACACCAACCAATCTGTCTGTAAGCCTCAATCTCTCTTGTTGGCATACTGGTAATAAAAACGATTGGTGTAAAGTTGTATTGCCCCCCCATTTTTCGTATTTGGTCAGCTAGTATCATCCCATTATAATCCAGCAATTGGATATCAAGGAAAAAAAACATCAATCTTTTTCTCCCTAGCAATCTCAAGTGCTTCTTTGGCATAACCTGTTGTTAGAACTTCTATGCTTGATTGATTTCTTTTGCTTTTTTAACGAGATGGTTTTGAATGTTCTTGTTGTCTTCTACGATTAGTAATTGACTCACGTTTTGTCCTCCCGGCTATATCTATATGTGCCGAACCTCTACTAACCATTTTACCCTCTTCAAACGTAGATACAAGAAAATAACGAAAAAAAAGTGGGTTTTCATCCACTTTTCCTAGTTCTTGAGTCCTATTAGCATAAGATTTTATTTATATGACTGAAATCTAAGCCTTTCATTGGTCTTTACCTTCACCAGTGAATCTTCTTCAATCTCTTGAGGTTTACGGCTAATTGAGCTGAAATTTCTATGCATTTTTGACCTGCAAGTATCACAGTATTTACCAATATGAATCTTTTCACCACACTGTAAACAAGGTATGGCTACTTGAGATTCCTCAGTAAAATACAAACGTTCTTCTCTAATCCACTGAATAATCTGCTTTGGTGATACATGACATGCTTCTGATACTTCTGCAATGCCTGACTTTGCGTTTTTTTCTAATGAATTGTTTCACTTCTCGAAAAACCTTGTTAAGAGCTTCCTTACATACTGGACATACATCCACATCGCTAGTGGTTTCAAATAAACCCTTACATCTTCGACATGCCTTAACTTCTACTTTATCTTTGACCATATAATCACTTCCTTACAAAACAAAATCCCTATTAGCAAGACTAATAAGGATACCAATAGACGACCTCATATAGGAATGACATCATCTTAGTTACGGCAACCTGGCAGCCCTATTCTTTCGAACTTAGACCCATAGCTTTGCGTCTTAGCCTTTCGACTAATTTGCTATTATACAACATCTATAAACTTTTCTCACTTCTATTTATACCATAAGTCCTAGTAAATTACAAGTTTTATAGGTCCCTGGAACTATTGTCAATCTTTTATTATATCAAGAATTGGCATTGGTCTCGCGAAATAGTAACCTTGTCCATGGACACAACCAATCTTAGCAAGTTGATCATTTTGCGCTTGCTCTTCAATGCCTTCACCGACAACTTCCATTTTTAGAGCATAGCCAAGTTGAATAATCAACTTAACAATCTCAATGTCCTTGCCTTCACCTAAGACACCATCCACATACGTCTTATCAATCTTCAAAATATCAAGAGGTAACTTCGAAAGATAAGACAGAGAAGAGTACATAGTACCAAAGTCATCTAAGGCAATTCTAAACCCTATGTCTTTGATACGTAGCATTGTATCAATTGTACGATCAAAATCATCTACAATAGAATGCTCTGTAATCTCTAGCACAATCTGTTTGGGATCAATGCCGTAGATGGTTGTTTGCTCTATCAAATAACCTACAAAAGCCTTTGAGTTAAAAGACGTGGATGATAAGTTGATGTTAAAAGTATATTGACCCAGTTCTCTATTTGATTGTATCTGTTTAAACAATGAAGCTACGACCCATCTATCTATCTCACCAATTTGTTCTGTTCTCTCAGCAGCTTCAATGACATGGCCAATATTGTGAAAAATAGAATCTTTATGGAACCATCTAAGAAGCACTTCGTAAGATTTAATTTCTTTTGTGCTTAGATTATAAATAGGTTGACAATAAAGCTCAAACATATCATTACTCAGAGCTTTGCGTAGTTCGTCTTCCATCCTCGTATAATACTCAACCTCTTCTGATAGAACCTTCGAGTATAGAACATGGGAATCTTTTCCAAGTTCTTTTGCTTTGTTAATACAAACATCAATGTTTTGGTTCAACATTTTGGTGGTTGTCCCATCCTTAGGGTAACTAATAACACCGATACTGACTGATACGTTAAAGTCAAAGTCACCAAAAGACCATCTTGTATTAGACATAAGCTTTATCTTATTAACAAAGTCTAGAAGTTCACTATCTAGATGATTGCCTTTTAGAATCAATAGAAACTGGTCACCCCCCCACCATCTATAAGCTTCAAAATATTCAAGCATTGCCAGTTGATCACCATAGCCTTGTAGTAGTTGATCACCATACTCATGACCATGTATTTCATTCAGATGTTTGAAGTTATTGATATCTATGACATAAACTGAGAAAGTCTGCTTTTTGCGAATTAATCTGGCCACATCGTTGTCGAATGTTATTCTATTCTTAAGACCTGTCAATTGATCATAATAAGCCTGCTTGTAGATTTTTGTTGCATCATAACGAATCACCAAATATAGTAAAAAGGCGGTAAATACAACGTAGAACATACCTTTATAAGTCTGGATACGTTCATAGACTTGTTGGTCTTGAACAACCGTTCCAAGAATCTGGTCAGAGAAATAGATCCAGAGTATGCCAAATATAAGATAGAAGCTACTGGCCTCCAAGGGTTATTCGCTATTTTCTTGCTTTGACGTCTAAAAAATTCCATATAATAACCTTCAATCATTTTTATTGATCCGTCACCCTCATAACGGTAAAATTCTTTTATAGAATAACATGTAGAAGACACTATGTCTATGTTGCATGTTCACAAAAAGCAGACTCAAATGAGTCTGCTTCTTGCTGCTTTCATGTATACGATTCTTCCTATCTATTACTTTACTAATTCTTCTTTGAATTTCTCAAGTTCCTTAGTTAAGACCTTGCCCGTAGTCTCCTCTGTGGTTTCATCAAATTGTTTGGTAAGTAGAAGACTTAGTAGTCCCTCTAGAGGGTTTAAGCTATTCTCGCTTTCACCAGAACCCATATTTACATAAGTATTTGGCACAATTTGAATCTGACCACTTTCAATGGCTGCAGTGTACTTTGTCACAATGTCTTGTAGCACTTGATATCTTGGACCACCGTATGCTTTAACTTGCTCATTAATAGCTACAGCTTTACTGATACCAATTTTCGCTTCCTTCTCCGCATCTGCTACCGCTATAGCTTTAATCTTGGCCGCATCAGCGTTTGCCATTGCTTTGATTTTCTCTGCCTCATGAAGTGATTTCTGATAAGCTGCCTTACCTTGGTTGTCCTGAACTTTGATGTTAATTTCTGACTGTGTCAAAGACTTTTGTTGCTCTGCCTTTGACATAGCCTCATTAAGTTCACGTTCTTTGACCGCTGCCTTTTCTTGTTGGTTGTAGGTTTCAATCTGCTCCATAGCCACTTGTCTATCTCTAAGTTGACCAAGGATGATTTCAATCTTATTATCCTTAGTGGAAGAACTTGGTGTACCAATAAGTACCTCCTCAAGCTCTATATTGTAGTGAGCAAACTTACCTTTCATCTCTTGTGATGAGATTTCTTGAATTTCACTCCGTTCCTGAAGTAATTCTATAAGGGTCTTACTTTGTCCAATATTCTTGAAATAAGCACTAACCATTGGGTCGAGTGTTTGATCTACAAGCATTTTGACATCTCCAAATCGTTGGATGACATAAGGCGCTTTCTTGTAATCGATATGCAAGACTACAGATAGTGGCAATGATGGTTCAAAAGCATCTTTGGTAATCAAACTTACTTCTTTCAAGTTTGTGTCAAAGAGGTGTTCGCCACCTTCATTAGATATCCACTTAAGGATAATGTTGGTGGTTGGAACTTCAACAATCTTACCTGCGTATGTGTTAAATGCATACTTACCAGGTGTAAGTGGGTCCTTCCAAACACCACGATAGCCTTTACCAACTAACTCACCATGTTTGTAATCATCTCCTGAAGAGTCAATGCCTACCTCTCCTGTATAAGAAATAACTACGCCAACACTACCTACAGGAATAACCGTTTTATGAATCAGCTCAACTGTAGCAAACATCCTGTTGATGAAGTAAGTCCCTTCAGTTAACACTTGATACTGACGACCTCTATAGCCTCCAGCCGTGAGAAACTTCTCAACATCCTGGAAATTGTTGTGATAATTCCTTGTATCTGCTCTGTCGTCGCCAACTATGGGTGCCACAATATGGTCCTGAGACAATGAAGGTCCATCATGGACTGTGACAACACCTAATTGATCATCTACACCTTTGATAACGATTGGTGTGAAACCACCACGTTCATGGACTTTCTCACTCATCTTCTTTATGGTTTCTCTTTCACCTTTCTCTAGAGACAAGCTATAGATAGCTGATTTGCTGAGAATGACAAATTGCGCCAAATTAAAGGCATATGTACCTTCACGAATAATGGCCCTTTGGATACCTTTTTGTCCTTTGTTTCTTAAAAACCCTTCTACATTCTGAAAGTTATGTGACTCAGAGACTACACGTCCAAGTGTCTGAGTACCAGGTAGTGATTCACCATCTCTGGCAAATACATAGGCGATTTCACCTTGTTGTATTGTCACTAATGGACAAATATGAACTCTGAACATAAGTGGTGTCAAAAAGTGAATACCACCTCTTAGTACCTTAGGTTGATAACCCGCTTCCTTATTAAGGGCAATAATCTGCTCATCTAATGATCCACCAAAAGACCACCATTTCTCAACGATACCAATTTTGTTGTTGGGAATGACCCTAAATCCTGCCACCCATACCATTAATACCAAAAATGCCAATACCATAGCGCCACTAATCAAATACAACATAGTCACAACCTCCTTAGTACCAACTGGGTTGAATCGTGTAGATATTACACAATTCTCGTTAATAATTTCACATTTTTGGCATCAAAAAAAACACCTAGAGTTTCTCTGGTGTTTTTCATTCGCTAAGTAGGCATCGCATAGATACTCTCTTTCTATGCTGACGAGGTTAGCTGTCGGGCTCGAACTGAAAGAGTGTTCTATCCTGGTCTTCAGGAATTCGCCCCCCCAAGTAATTGGGTCCCCCCCCGCTCCGTGTGGATTAAGCAGTTGTCTTTGTGAAATTATGCCTTAATATTACACCCAGAATATGGGATTGTCAACAGTATATTACGACGAAAGTTATAATATTCTATTACGAGATTGTTAATTTATTATTTTGGCATTTTGATGCGTGTTTTCTTTTCCTTTGACGTTGCATTATTAATAATCACGAAGAAAGCACATACGACCAATAGACTTACCGGCCAAACATAGAATTTCTTAGAAATATCATCCTCAAGAAAGTTCTCTCCATCTTTGTAGGTTGTTACAATCAGATCAATCTGTTCAATCTCAGCCATAACTGATGGAAGGTCCTCAGTGGATTCATCACTTATACTAATATGGTCAACCAAATCACTGCCTTTTTCTATCGTCATATTACCTAGTTCTTCTGATATGCGAATACCCATTACCCCCCCTTGCGGTGATGGGGGGGGCTGAAGACCATGTTCATCTTCATTCAAAAATAAGAGAACACTATTGCCGTGTTGATTCAGGCTATAATGAAGAGATGTTGTGTTATCTGGTGTATCTACAGTGATAATTGAATCAGACTTATCTCCTTTAAGGTAGTAGTCCACCTCAACTTTCCAGTGGTCCACACCCATCATGCTGCCTGGGTAATTACTGTGGCCATCCTTTTCAAGAATAGTGCCAATAACAATAACTCTGGACTGGTCAAACAATTCTTCCACCGTTTGCCCTACCCAGCATCCATTAACTTTCATACTTGTTGCAATCAAAATTAAAACAATCACCAAAGCTAGGACTCGAATCAGCCTAGTCTCTCTCAAATATACCATTATACTCTCTCCTCATTTATCATTATATACTGCACACTATAAGAACCCTCATTCCTATATACATTATTACATAAAGACATAGATGTATCAAGTCTCTAAACTCATCAGCATGAAAAGCTCTTGCCCGAGCCTACTATCCCGGTTATGGCCATAAATATTGGCTAATATACCTATACCTTTTTAGCTAATACCATTATATAATATACCTAATAACTGACAATTCACTTTATCTAGGAGGTGTATCATGCGTGTTTCAACAACTGTTTTTCAAAATGCCTTTGGAAAATATCTAAAAGCGTCAATGGATGGTGACGAAGTCATCGTTACAAAGAATGGACGCGGTGTAGCAAAATTAATTAAGTATGAAGATCCTATGGTATATATTGTTAAAGAAGGGGGGGCACCTGGCTACTATATTCGCAAGCGAGTGACTTATGATGAATATCTAGAAATTACAGAGAAATCTGAATCTAGGTATGAACTAATTGATGGCGAGCTCTATCTGATGTCCTCACCAAGACACCAGCATCAGCTGGCTGTTCAAGAAATTTTTGTACAAATGCATAACTACTTTAAAGAACAGTCTTGCAAACCATTCATTTCTCCATATGATGTACGTTTGTTTAACGATTCAGCAAGCTTTGAAGATGATCCCAACGTGGTTCAGCCAGATATACTTGTTATGTGTGATGAAGAAAGTGTAGATGATGAGGGCATCTATCATGGCATCCCCCCCTCCCTTGTTGTTGAAGTACTCTCGCCTTCGACTAGAAGCAAAGACATGACCAAAAAAAATTAAGCCTCTATATGAAAAGCGGCATTAATGAATACTGGATTTTAGATCCAAAGAATAGAAAAGTGTTTAAATACATTTTTCTGATAAAGATATTGAAGACCTAGTTGTGCACAACTTTGACCAAGTGATTGAATCCTATTACTTTTCAGGATTACAGGTTAAGTTAACGTTGCCATCTCAAGCCTAGCAAAATATTCAGGTTGATGGAAATTAGGCCTGTCGCCACCAACATAGTTCCAAGTGGCATATTGGTCATCCAAGGTGCCACCACAACGATAAAAGTTACCATACCAGGCGGGGGGGCTGTACTTGGCTCCGTCCTTTTCTGTGTGTGGGAATAATTCATCTATCAGTGTAAAAGGTATGTCGATATGTAGGGACCACCAATCATCATTGTTTTGGATAATTTTTGGCTGGCCTTTTGTCAGTGAGGTCCTTATTTTGACCTGCCATATTTGTTCTTGACTAGCTTCTCTGACAACAGAACCGTTATTATAAGCTAGATACATGGTACCAATACAATTAATCTCAAAGTTCAGATAGGCACTGCCTTGTCTTTCCTTTGGTGTCACAAAGAATTCAAAACAACTGTCTTTGTAAACACTGCCATTGCTTTTAACCACCTTGGCACTTGAATGTTTGTCTATGGCCATGGCATGGATGTGAAGATGGCTATTGGTCCTTGCCACCTTCACATATGTTTCTTGCTTGTCACCTGATTTGTACCATGGAAATTGATCGATTGATAGTGCCTCAACCACTTCCCAGTCTACCATTTTGTCAAATCTCTGTATTGTATATGACTTGGTTGTACAAGCTTCCATTTTATCTCTCCCTATACCTTTGTTATTCTACTGGATCTAGAACTGTGATACGAATTTGACTTCCCGCTTTATAGTTCCTTACCAATGTATCCTCTACAAACAACCTTTTCATCTTCATTACTTCGTCATAGACACCATCAAAGGCCTTGTCATTAACAAGAAATTGTCGGTCACCTACAGTCTTATTATCATCTGCTTCGACTTGCTCATAGGCGATGGTTATTTTTCTTCCAAGGTAGTCATAAGACACCTCCAGGTTGCTAAATGGTTGGTAACTGCTTGGCTGTACATAGAAGCCATCCAGTGCTGGTTCATAACCATAAACATACCTAATAATCGTTTTAAGTAGTACATTGGAGCTACCTGTTTGCCAATCTGCCATGGATTCGCCATCGATTCCCAAGTCTTCGTTATAACCATAGGAATTCGGTGCTACATATGGAGATATAGAGACTTTTTCATGTGTAAAAGGCAATAATTTAGCCAGTTGATCCCAAGCTTTCTTAGACTCACCAATGGCAAAGAGTGACATAACACCAAACATACTAGCATGTATATAAGTTGCGCCATTCTCCGCTGTTCCCTTTGGCAAGTTAGGAATACGTCCTACACCTTCTGTGCCTTTTTCAAAATGAGGATGGAAGGTCTTAAGACCGTACTTTGAATCAAGTCTATCGTAAGCATCAAGGATAATTGATCTAACTGAATCATTGTTCTTCTCTTTATCCTCTAAGTGGTAATCACTTCTAAGCAGTCCTGATAGAATCCAAAATGCATTAGATGTAAGGCCATCACGGGCTAAGCCATCAGGGTCCTTAGTGCTGCCAACCATATAGGATTTTTCATCACCCCCCCAACCATGGAGGATTCTGTCGTCAAGGAGAGCATGTTCATGAAGACCATCTCTAATTTCCTTCTTAGCAACTTGGTAGGAATCAATTAAGTCTGCATACTTCTCATTGTCTAAATGGCTTAGAATCTCAACCATCTCATCAATATTTTGATAGACCTGTAGAGTAGCCATTACAGACACACCTGTACCGTATTCTTTAGTAGGATCATTGGATTTACCTAGACCATCTAGTGCATCATTCCAATCACCATAGAGGGCCAGAACGCACTTAGTATAATCATGGTCTCTGTTGGTAAGGAGGTAATCCATTATCTTAATCATGTGGTCAAGAACGCTGTCCTTTTCATCACATTTTCGTGCAATATGTTTGTGCTCATCAACAAAATCATGGTAACCGCATACTTCATCAAGAAAGCCAAAGTCTTTGGTATGTCTAAGGTAAGTAGCAATGGCTGAGATAACCCATACACCTTGGTCAATAAAAGGTCTAAGGTCCATAGCAGGCGTAGCACCTTCTGATGAAGGTAAGGAGTACTGTCTTGGCAATCGCCCTTCTGGGTTAGTAAATCCTAGTGCCTCAACCATTTTAGCTTTTACAACTTCCGGTTGCCAGAAAACAAGACCCTCAAGAGCCTGAAAGACATCTCTTATACCAATTAGTGAGAAGCTTGACAGTTGTATATAACCTTTGATGACCGAACAAAACTCCACTTGCTTTTTCAAATGGTCCATAAATCCGTTGAAGACTTGATCTTTGAGCTTAAGCCTATCTGCCCCCCCATCTGTCTTGTTTTCAAACTTCATGGAAATGCCATCGTTATTGGCTGCTTCTTCATTTATAACTTCGTCTAGATGGGCATCAACCCATTCTTTATCATACTTTTGATCAATAAGAAGCTGGGCATCAACCTCTTCAAAACAATAAGCAAATCTCAAATCAATTCTTGCCTCATCAGTCACTTCAAGCTTAAGGACATCACCACATATAGCGGTTTCTGTAAAAGAGCTAACTTTTTTTTCTCTTCTTTAATATCACCATCTTGCAGTACTTTAGCTGAATGTAAACTAGACCTTGCACCACCGACATAATCATAGCGTGAAGTGGTCACTTTGACATCTTGAACAAGGGTTTCTTCGTCAATCACTCTACTTAAGATACCGTAATTGGTGGCCATACCAAGTCGATCACGTTCCTCATAAGCTTCCACTTTGAAACATGATTTCTCTTCAATATACTCAACAACTCTGAACCATCTGTCTGTTGAATTCTCCATCATAGCATTCTTGATGAATGGGTTGAAGTAGGTAGATAACTTAATATCAAGTGCCTTAACTGTCTTGTTCACCACTTCTAGAGTAAAGTACATATTTCTGGCCTTGTCTACAAATGCCCTAACACCAAAAATGGCTTCAGGTGTCTCAGTCACATAATAAGTGGCTGACATAGTGAAAACTGTATACCTCAGTATATCTTCACGTGTACCAAAAACAACAGGCACTGACAAGAGTGAAAACATTGGCTCTCCGCCAATAGCTGCAAAGAATGCCACCTTAGGTTCTGCCCCCCCTTCAGAAGCTCTAAGAATTGGAGAATAGAGACCTTCGTTACAGTGCATATAGCCAGAAGCATAGGTCCAAAAGTTAAACCCATCTTTTCCATAAGGATAACGACTGTCGCCATCATCTCTTGGAATTGTCAGGATTGTGTTGCCATCAATAAAGTAGGCATCACCTGGCATCTGACATGCTTCTGCTTTCATAGGATTATTCCTTAGTTCATCAAATGTCTTTGAATAATGTTGTAATAGTTCTTTCATATCGATTCTCCTATTTACTTGATGAAGTTCAGTGCTTTGGCATCGTTATAGTTGAACTTTGCACCACCAAAGACACATTCAGCAACTGCCTCAAATATACTATTAGTTATACCACCTGTAACAATGACATAGTCCGATAACTCAGCCAAGACTTTTGCATCCATAGGACTTCTTGACGCCACACTGATAATGGTTTTATCTGGACAGTATTTACGAATTTCCTTAAGGACTTCAATCTGCTGGTCAAACCTATAAGCATTAACTGTTGTGAATAAAATCACATCTGAGATAATACCTACATCAGCAAGGGAGATAATTTCCTCATGTGTTGGGTGCCATGGCATAATAGCTTCTTTGATATTGGTATGGCCAGTGACGTTGCCAATAACATCCTTCAGTGAAATATCATAAAGGTTGGTTGCATCGGACATTACAAGTCTTGCTGGGTTACCAAATAGTATGCCAAGCTTCTTATCTTCAAGGTCTAGTGGTAGCTTGTCTTCATCTCCTTTATAGAGAATAATACCTTTGGTAGCGATTTCTTTTGAAAGTGTATCACCATCTTCTTTTGAAAATGTCTTTTCCTCTGGAATTGGTTTAACACATAACTGCTCTTTATATTTGAGTATTCTAAGAGCGGCATCATCAATTCTTGCTGGGTCAATGTTGCCCTTGTTTACTTCTTCTTCAACATAATCCACAAACCAATCATCGGCACATGTTGTTATCAACAGGTCTGCACCTGCATTAATAGCCATCTTAATCGGTTCTCTTTGACCATACTCATCTAGAATTGCTTTCATAATTAGGTCGTCTGTAACTACTAGACCATCAAATCCAAGGTCATTTCTTAAGTAGTCCATAGCCTTTTTACTAAGCGACGCAGGATTCTCTGGGTCAATGGCGTCGAATATACATGGTGTGTCATTATACAGCCTAGACCATTATCAATGGCCTTCTTAAATGGTGCAATCTCAACTTCTTCTAGACGTTTCATGTCATAAGGACTTCTGTCTACCTTAAAATGTGTGTCAACTTCTGTAATTCTCATTCCTGGAAAGTGTTTACCACATGCCAAGATACCTTCATCGTTAAGGCCATTGATAAAAGCTGTCCCCCCCATATCCCCCCCAACAACTGTTGGTTCTGTTGAAAACTTGCGGTTATCAACAACAGGCACACCATTAACAGCATCGTAATCTACATCAAGTACAGGTGCATAACAAATATTGATTCCTGCATAGTTCAGCTCTTTACCTACATGGCGACCTTGGTCATAAGCCAATGTTTTATCATTAGCAAAGCCCAGTGTCATATTCCCTGGGAATATGGTTGTCTCATTGAAGATTGCTGTTAGTTGTCCACCCTCTTGGTCAATGGTCAAAAGGAATGGCAGATTGTATTTATTCTCAGATGCCAAGTCTTGGATTTTCTTTGACATATCATGGAGCTGAGTCAAGTTACGAACATTGTTACCAGAAAAGTATATGAAGCCACCAAGTTCGTTGCGACGGTTCATCTCCTTAAACTTCTCCGGCACATCATCATACCCTTGGTAATATTGCAAAAACATTTGAGCGATTTTTTTCTCTTAAAGTCATTTGCTTAAAAACATCGTTAGAATTAAACATCACTGTTGCCTCCTGAGTATTCATCATTATTTTTAGTGCTCTTTATTCAGATATTGCCAGGAAAGATGACCATCTATAGTGCCTCTGGGCCTCTCCTGGCAATCTCTTTTCATACAATATATATACAATAAACTACTATCTAAATACCAAGAAAATCTTTCATTTGCTTAACAAGTACATTGGCTTCTTCTTCACATGATTGCTCTGCAAAGATTCTAATGAGTGGCTCTGTACCGGAGAATCTGGCTATAATCCATCCACCATTTTTGAAGTAAACTTTCACACCATCCATATAAGATACACGTTCTACTTCAATATCAAACTCAGGAATCTGCTTCTCTTCGTATAGTAAGTTAAGTAGTCTTGCCTTCTCACTTGGGTGGAAATCAAGATTGGCTTCCACCATCTCAAAAGCACCAAATTCACTTTCAATCTCTTCAAGCATCTTTGCAAGTCTCTTGCCTGTAACACTAATCATCTCAATCAATAGACCGGCAGCAAAAATACCATCTTTGCCTTTGACATGGCCTTTGATTGTTAGACCACCGCTGCTCTCACCGCCGATAATGGCGTCATGCTCAGCCATACCGCCTGAGATATGCTTGAACCCTACTGGTACTTCATAACATACCTGGCCATTCTTTGTTGCAATGGCGTCTAGCAGGTGGGTTGTAGCTAAATTTCTAACAACCCCCCCACCTTGCCAGCCTTTATATTTTAGGAGGTAATAATAAAGAAGCGCCATGATTTTATTGGGATGTATAAAATCACCATTCTCATCTATAATACCAAGTCTATCGGCGTCACCATCTGTTCCAACACCTAGGTCATAACCTTTTTCAACAACCATGTCACTAAGTCTTGTCAGTGTTACGGCACTAGGAGATGGCAAACGTCCGCCAAACATTGTATCATGTCTATCATGAATAACATCCACTTCACATCTTGCAGACATTAGTATTGTCTGTAAGGATGTTTTGGAAACACCAAACATCGGATCTAGTAGAATCTTAAGGTCCTGCTTACGAATGCTCTCAACATCAAGCATCTCAAGGATTGTGTCTATATACTCATTAGAAGGATTGATGACTTCCACTGTACCAGCTTCAAGTGCCTTAGCAAATTCAAGCGATTTGATGTCTGACTCTGTCATACCTTCCATTTGTCCTTCTATTTTCTCAGTCGTTTCAACATCTGAATCACGACCACCTTGCATAAATACTTTGATACCATTATAAGATGCAGGATTATGACTGGCTGTTACAGCCATGCCATAAGTCGTTTCCAGCTGCTTCACCGCAAACATGATGATAGGGGGGGTCGGTGCTTCTTTGTCTACAAGGAATACTTTGATGCCATTGGCAGCAAAGACCTCTGACAACCACCTTGATGACTGGGTCGAGAGGAATCGTCGATCATAACCGATGACGATTCCAGGCTCTGTAACACCCTCTTCTATCATAATGTTCGCTAGCCCTTGAGCAACACGGACAATATTTGATTTAATGAATTCATCACCGATGATGGCTCTCCAGCCACCGGTTCCAAATTTTACCATGGGATTTCCTCTCATTTCTTTTGATTTTTCTACTGCTCCAGACGAAAACAACTACCATCTCTTTCAAGCTTCTTCCGGACTATGGTTTTTTTTATTTGATAAAAACAACCACAATCCGGCTGGATGCTAGCCGGTTTGTCAAAGGTCTAACCTTTGACTGCTCCGCTAGTCATCCCTTCTACAATATAATTCTGAGCGGCAACGTAGAATGCTAGTACTGGGATTACGATGATAACGATAACTGCGGCCATTAGTCCGTAGTTAGTTCCGTATTGTGAACTGATATCTGTAAGTAGTACGTTGATTGGCATCATGTCTCTGGTTCGTAGGATAATCAATGAACTAAATAAGTCATTGTAGGACCATAAGAAGACGAAGATGGCAACAGCACTAAGTGATGGTTTGGTAATTGGCATTACAACTCTAAAGAATACCTGTCTTGGTGTACACCCTTCAACGATGGCCGCTTCTTCAAGCTCCATAGGAATAGATGTCATGTAACTTCCAAGTACCGATACTGCAAAGGCTAAGTTACCTGCTACTTGAGGTAAGATAAGACCAAGGTGTTTGTTGAAAAGGTCCATCTTAATTAGTAATCCAAAGACTGGCACGATGGTTGCAAATATTGGAATCATCAAACTACTAAGGATTAATGCTCTAACAAATGTTTTACCAGGAAACTGGAATCTTGCGACGATGTAACCTGCCATTGATCCAAATAGTAATGTTAAGGCAACCACTGAAAGGGATACAATCAGTGAGTTGGCATAACCTCTTCCAATGCTATTTTCAAATGCTCTAATATAGTTATCCAAATTGAAGGATGCTGGTAATGTAAATGAGTTATCGATAATCTCTTGTGATGTCTTGAAGGAATTCATGATAATCCAACCAAGAGGAAAGATTGTTGTGAACGCCCACAAGCTCAAGATGAGATATTTAATTGGTGTTAAGACATTTAACTTCTTTTTTTCAGTCATCTCATTCTTCCTTTCTTTACCTAGTAGGTATAATCCTCTTGTTTAAAGACTTTACTAACGACATATGAAACAACAAATCCGATTGCCACAATTAGGACTGATATTGCTGCTCCGTATCCGAAAGCTTCATCTACGAATGTCTTTTGGTACATATATAAACCAAGAACCTGTGATGAGTTTAGTGGACCACCACCAGTGATGATAAGTGGAAGGTCAAAGACTCTCATTGTTCCTGTGATTGCTAGCACAGTACAAGTAATAATAACGTTTCTGATAAGTGGTAAAGTGATGTATCTAAGTTCTGTAAATGGGTTAGACCCGTCGATTTTTGCTGATTCATAAAGTGATTTTGGTACTTGTTTGATTGCTGTAAGGATTAAGACGAAGTAGAATCCAACATATTGCCATACTGTAGGCACTGCCACTATCTTAAGGGCTGATTCAACGGTCTTCCAAACTTTATACTCGCCTCCAAAATATGCAATTATTGTGTTTAGTAATCCGCCATCATATGCATAGAATAAGTTGAACATCATACCGATTGCTGTAGCTGAGATGACAATTGGAAAAAAGTATACAGTCTGGAAAAACTTTTTACCTTTTGTGATACTGTTGACCATAACTGCAAGTAGGATTGCAAAGCCAACTTCAATAACGACGATGTAAAGCATTAGTTCAAATGTATTTTTGATTGCCTTGTGGATGGTATTGTCTGTAAACATCCTTCTGTAATTGTCAAGACCAACAAATGCTGTGTTCATAAATCCATTAGACTCATTGAAGCTTTTGATGATGTTCATAATGAATGGGTAGAACAAAAACACAGTCATGAAGGCTAGAGCCGGCAACAAAAAGAGTATGATGGTTTTCTTGTTCATATAATATTTCATTATATAAGGGCCTCCTTTTGGCTTTCAAAGTAGTGAAAAAGGGCAAAAGAATAGTAGCTAAGCAATTTTAGCTACTATTCTGTTTTCCTTGTAGGAAAATCCCCCCCAATTGATTGTTATGGTAATGTGTGCTTGTCTAGCGTTTCACTCGCCGTGGTGAATTTAATTCTATGGAATGAAATGTAACCAAGCTCGTCCGTCATTTTCTACTTAGTAGTAAATGACTTACTTTCCATTGATTTTCTTTACTTCAGCAAGTACTTCTTCAGCAGTTCTCTCACCGAATGCGATGTATGGAACACCTTCTTTAACGATGTAGTTAAATGCTTCTGGTGTAAGTCTTGAGTCGATAGGCATTGCAAGTGCTGTAGCTGCTGCTGCCATTGCGTGACCGTCAAGAGCGATTTGTGGAAGACCTTCAACTTGTACTGCTGCTGATGGCGTACCACCGTTTGCTGTTGCGATATCTTTGATAGCGTCTGCAGTTGTAAGGTAAGCTACAAGATCAACTACTGTTTGTTGCTTAGCACTGTCTTCAAATGAGCTTCTTGAGATGTAGTATCCTGATGAGAATCCTGCAACGATTGAGCTAGGATCTTTAGCGCCACCTGGTGCTGCTGGCATTGGGATTACTGTCATCTTAGCTTTAAGATCGTCTTCACATCCACCGATGAACCATGAACCTTCAAGAACCATTGCTGCTTTTTCTTGCTTGAACAAGTTTTGAGCTGCTTCGATTTCCATTGCTAGAGCGTCTTCTGAGAATGCACCTGCATCGTAAAGGTCTTTGATATTTGTAAGTCCATCAACCCATGATGCTGGAACTTCACCGTCAAGAACGTTCTTGTACTCTTCAACTCCTGCTTCTGAGTATACGAAGTGCTCGATCATGTAGTGTGATTGTGAGATAGGTCCTGCGAAAGGTACAACGCCGTTAGCTTGAAGTACTTCAACAGCAGTCATTAGCTTGTCCCAATCTGTAGGAAGGTCAAGTCCATTTGCTTCAAAGATTTCTTTGTTAACAAAAAGTCCTTCATAGAAACCAGTTAGTGGAAGCGCATAGATTTCTCCGTCTGCTTCTTTCATAGTGTTTTTGATACCGTCTGAGATGTCTGCTCCAACTTCTGGGAATGATGCCCATACTTCTGAGTAAGGAACAACTGCTTCCATCTCTATCATGCCTGCTGCGTCAGCACCAGTGTAGAAGAATACTACGTCTGCTTCATTACCAGTAGAGAAGTCAGTCTTAACTGCTGTTCTATACTCGTCTCCAACAGATGTCATTGATTCATTAACGATTGTTACATTAGGATTAGCTGCTTGGAAGTCAGCGATTTGTTGTTCGAATGTTTCTGTTGATGGGTCAGTTCCACCAAACATTGTTACGATTCTTAGTTCAACTGGTTCAGCAGCTGCTGCTTCTTCTTCAACTGCTTCAGTTGTTTCTTCACTAGTTCCAGCTTCTTTTTCAGTTGCAGTTTCAGTTGTCTCTGCTGGAGCTGCCTCTTTACCACATCCTACAAAAAGTGATGTCATAAGAGCTACTGCTAGTAATAATGTCATTAATTTTTTCATTGTAAATCCTCCCTAGATTTAATTAAATGTTGATTGGGTTGTTTTGGTTTCAGTAACCATATCAATTACTGTAATTAAATATTACCACCGTCCCAATGTAATTATAAGAAGTCTATCTTGGCAAAAATTGTCCATTCTTGGCTTTATTGTCTAATTTAGACTATAATCGACTATTATCTTGTCTTTTTATGTCATTTTGAACAATTTTTCCATCCAAAATGGATAAAAGTAACTAGAAAACAAAAAAAAGCCCCCCCAAGGCCGTTGTCAAAAAGTGGCCAAGGAAGCTCATAATTTTAGATGATTAGTGTGCTACAACCTTCTTTCTATATTCAGAAGGCTTCATTCCCGTTTGCCTTTTAAAAAGTTTGTTGAAATTGGAGGTGTTATTGAAGCCACATGCTATTGCAATAGACAAAATACTCATTTTACTGGTCTCTATAAGCTCCATGGATTTTGAGATTCGAACTGAATTGATGTATTTTATCAAACTAATGCCTGTATACTTTTTGAAAAGTGTTGACACATAAGACTCACTAATACTCAGATGCTTGGATATCCTTTTAAGAGATATTTCCTCATTGAAATGCTGATGGATATAGATTTTTGCTTCACGTATTAACCTTAAGTGGTCGTTATTTTCATTTTGATTCAGCGCATCAATTTCGATATCATAGAAGCGTATAAGTTCAAGCATCAATTCAAAGAGCTTAAGTTTCACCGATAAATCATACCCTATAGCCCTACTTAGAAATTCATTTTCAATGGTCAATATCAGTGTTCTTAAGTTTGAAAGTAAGTCTTCATCCCCCCCAGAAAGTCGATGTCTATCCCCCCCATATACCCCCCCTTCAAAGAACATTTGAAGAAATCGAAAATCCAGCAAGGGGGGGTTCTCAATAGAATAGAAAAATTCAGGCTCAAAGTGAATGACCAACATTCCAAAAGACTCATCCCCCCCTTGTATGTCAATAATGCCATGTTCTTTGCTTCCATTTAGTAGAAGTATATCTCCTGCTTGTATGGTCATAGTCTGACCATCAACATAATACCTTGCACGTCCCTTTGTAATAAGAGAAACTTCAAGATAATGATGTTTATGCAAGCCATGTCCACGATAATCTGTAGGAAAAACATAACGCTTTAGACTTAAGGCGATAATACCATTAACCGAGATAAAATGATCACTGTATTGAGAAATTCTATAATCAATCATTCTGTCACCTCACAGCAAATATCTTTAATATAATAGTCACATTATGCCTATTATTTGACTACATGGTACACAAAAATTATAGCACAGAGCTTCACCTTCTTCAAAGAATGTATGACTTCATTAAAAGAATATTGAAGTATACAAGGCTGTTCTATTATAAGATTTAGATGTAGCTTTAAGACATGTTATCAGTATTATTAAGGAGAAATGGTATGAATTTTGGTATAGAACGTGACTATAATGTTGAACCTTGGAAGGTTTCAGAAAATGATTTCAATATTGAACGTAACAAAGTAGCTGAATCCATCTTTTCACAATCGAATGAATACATGGGTACAAGAGGTATGTACGAAGAAGGTCTTCCTAGTGAAGATAAGAATGAAACCTTAGTTGGTAGTTACATATCAGGCATGTTTCACAAGGAAAAGTATGACTATGTATGGAAAAGAAAAGGATTCCCAGATTATGGAAATTACATGAGCAATTCCACCAACTGGATTAAGATGACCGTAACAGTTGGGGGGGATGAAACTTTTAGTATGGCCACTTCCGACTTTTCAGAATATGAGAGATTACTTGATATGCAGTCTGGCCTTCTAAGTCGAACCCTTACCTTCAACACCAAAAAAGGTAAGCAGACTAATTTGTCTTTTGAAAGATTCATCAGTTTTGATGATCAACATATTGGTGCCATAAGGTTAAAGCTGACACCACTAAATCACGACCAAAAAATTACAATCTCCCTGTACTTGGACAGTTCTATTGGTAATCAACAGTATGGTTATACTGAGGGTGCCACTCTTTTCGATCAAAATGCTGATGATAACGATATTTATTTACTAAATAACATATCAAGTACAGGACAATATTATATTCATCGTATGGGGGGGCTTGCAACTCATAATCTAGAACAAGGCACAATAAAATACCATAAAAACGATAACAGTGTTGCATGTCTTATTTCTTTTAAGGCAAAGTCAGGAACGGAGTACATTATTGACAAACTTGTTTCTGTATGGACAAGCAAAGATGCCGGACATCCCTATGGTCTTATAGAAAAGAACATTGCCGATACCAACGTTAATAAAAATACGGAAAAGGAAATTGTCGAATTTCTTAAAACACAAAGTAAAGAAAACCTAGACGCCTATAATGAAACCAACAGCTACAATCAACTAAAAGAAAAACATATGACAATTATGAAAGATATGTGGGACAAGGTAGATGTTGAAATTAAGGGCGACCCTTTGTCACAACAAGGTATCCGTTATTGCATCTTCCAATTGCTATGTACCTATCGAGGTGTTGACAGCTATGCAAATATTGGTGCAAAAGGCTTAACTGGGGGGGAGCATTACATGGGCCGTTATTTTTGGGACACAGAAAGTTATTGCATGCCCTGTTACCTATTTATAAACCCTGATGCGGCTCGTAATCTCATAGAGTACCGTTACAATACTTTGGAAGCTGCAAAGAAGAATGCAGCAAGCTTTGACTATAACGGGGGGGCCATATATCCTTGGCAAACCATAGATGGTTCAGAAGATTGTATATACTGGGAATATGCCTATTTTGAAATTCATATCAATGCCATCGTTTCTTATGCAATTAAGCTCTATACACAAATAACAGGGGGGGACACATCCTTTGTATATGAAAAAGGGATTAGTGTCTTAATTGAGCAATCCAAATTCTGGTCTGAAAGGGTATCATGGATGCCTGAAAAAGCCCAATATGGTGTTCTACGTGTCACTGGTCCTGATGAATACCAGCAGCTGGTCAACAATAATTATTACACGAATTTCATGGTTAAAGAAACCCTTGATCATACTTTGGAAGTTATTGCAACCATGAAAGAAGTTGCACCAGAATTGCTGGAAGAAGCCGTCAATAAAGCTGGACTAGATTTAACTGACCTGGACAGATGGCAAGATATATCTGACAAAATGTTCCTTCCAGAGAATGACACCTACAAGGTTTTCCCACAAGACGATATGTTTACCACTCTAGAACCTAAGTTCAAAGAAGACTTGGATAGGGAAAAAGACATTCCAGCTGAAGCCAAATGGTCAATTGATCGATTTACACGCTATGATATGGCTAAGCAACCCGATGTATTGCTAATGATGTTTTTGCATCGTAACCGTTTTTCTTTAGAGCAAAAGAAAAATAATTTCAGGTTCTATGAACAGCGCACTGTCCACGGTTCTTCCTTATCCCCCCCATCCATTCATTCTATATTGGCATCTGAAATTGGACGTTCCAATATGGCTTATGAATATTACTTGTGGGCTTCTAGACTCGATCTTGATAACTATAACAATAACTCTGATAAGGGTCTACATATTTCAGCTATGTCAGGCACTTGGCTTAACATCATTTTTGGCTTTGGAGGTATGAATGTTGGTGGTGATTGCTTAGAATTTAACCCTTCACTGCCTGATCAGTGGGAAGCCTATTCCTTCAAGATTATTTATAGAGACAGTGTTATTAAAGTTTCGGTTGATGACAAATCGGCAACCCTAGAAATTCCAAATGGCAGTCCTGTAGATGCCATTATATACGGTCAAAAAAATAACCATTACCAAAACAGCTAATACTGTAACCATGCCCGAATCCATTGCAAACCGACCAAAGTTTGAGGGTGCTATTTTTGATTTAGACGGCGTTATCACTGATACAGCACATTATCATTATCTCGCATGGAAAAGCATTGCAGATGAAGAAGGCATTGACTTTGATGAAAAAAATCAACCAACGCTTAAAAGGCGTAAGCAGACAAAGAAGCCTTGAAATTATTATGGAAAAGAGAAGGAGAGAATATTCAAAAGAGGAATTTGATGCCCTTGCTGCAAAGAAAAATGATCGATACTTAGAAATGCTCGAAGCTCTAACACCAGCAGATATCCTACCTGGCATTAATGGTTTTATATCTGAATTAAAGTCAAAAAATATAAAGGTAGCCTTATACTCTGCAAGTAAAAATGCCAATATCATCCTTAAAAAATTAGGACTTTCAAAGGCTTTTGATACCATAGTAACTGGTAGTGATGTTAGCCACTGTAAGCCACATGTCGAAGGCTATTACCTTGCTGCTAGGAAGCTTGGCATTGAAACCAAGTCCTGTGTTATGATTGAAGATTCATTTTCAGGTGTAGAAGGCGCCGTCAATGCTTCGATGAAAACTGTTGGCATTGGAGAGAAGCTTACTCTACACAATGCAGACTATGTACTGAGAACCACTGAGCACCTGACCTATGACCGTCTTCATATATTATTTTAGTTATCTGTCATTAATTTCCTTGGCTTCAAGTAGAACCTCTTCAGAGGTCTTATTACCATAGACAATATAGGGAATGCCATCATTGATGATATGGTTGAAGGCTTCAGGCCTAAGCCTTGAGTCAATAGGTAGTGCTTTTACATCAGCTTGTAGGAACATCCTCTGACCATTGATTGCTAGTCTGGATAAACCATCAACTTGAACATCGGCTGATGGTATTCCACCATTGGCAGCCGCAATAGCTTTGATGGCTTCACCAGAAGTTAAGTGACTCACTAAGTCAACAACCACCTCTTGCTTAAGTTGGTCATCATAAGCTTTTCTTGATATGTAATACCCTGCTGAGAATCCAGCAATGATATCTGAATCTCCTTTTGCACCATCTTCTGGTACCGGCATTGGCAATATGACCATCTTATCTTGTAAGGCTTCATTACATCTTCCAATGAACCATGACCCTTCAAGTATCATTGCAGCTTTTTCCTGGGTGAACATATGTTGAGAAGATTCTATTTCAAGAGACAAAGCATCTTCTGGAAATGCCCCCCCAAGTTCATTAAAATGTTTGAGGTTATCAAGCCCCCCCTTAAGCCATGACTGAGGAATTTCGCCCTCTAAGGTATCCTCATATTCTTCTTTGCCCGCTGATGCGAAAACAAAATGTTCGAAGAGATAATGAGACTGAGCAAGAGGTCCAGCTATTGGCGTGATACCATTGTCTCTTAGAACTTTAACCGCAACTTCAAACTTCGCCCAATCTGTTGGTAAGTCTAGGTCATATTTGTCGAATATCTCCTGATTAACATATAGCCCTTCATAGAATCCTGTTAATGGCAAGGCATACACCTGACCATCAGGTTCCCTAACTAAATCCAAAATATCTGGCAATATATCTTTTCCAACACTTGGGTAAGTTTCCCAAATCTCAGAATAAGGCACAACTGCCCCCCCAACTTCGATAAGTCCTATAGCATCAACACCATTATAGAAAAAAAATCACATCTGCCTCATTACCTGTAGTAAAGTCTGTTTTTACAACCGTTCTAAACTCATCCCCCCCAACAGAAGTCGCCGATTCATTGACTATGGTTATACCTGGATTCTGCATTTCAAATGATTCTAACATTAGTTCAAATGTTTCTTTAGAAGGATCTGTTCCCCCCCCAAACATAGTTGCTATTCGAAGTTCAATCTTTTCTTGGTTCGCTGTACCATTATTTGAATCCTTGTAGATATCATCTGATGGACTGGTAATATTTGTACAAGCAGACATCATAAATACTAGTAGACTAATTATGACTGTAATTAACTTTAACCCCCCCTTCATAACAACACCTCCACTCTATTAACTATTCCTATCTGTGATACAACATTAATCTTTTCTAATACTGACTATTCCTATATTGATTTGGGGGGGTCATACCCGTATACTTTTTGAAGGTTTTGGTAAAATAAGGGTTGTCTGTATAGCCAACCATCTCACAAATCTCATAGACTTTATGGTTGGTTTCCACTAATAATTTCTTAGCTTCACTAACCCTTATTTCATTCAGTAGCTGAACAAAACTATTGTCCACTTCTTTTTTTAGTACTTTGCATAGATACCAACTGCTAATAAACAAACTGTCAGCAACAGTATGTAAATCCAGTTTCTCAGCATAATGTTCCTTCATATAGTTTATCGCACCAACAGCTAAGTATTTGATTTTGTGTTCACCTTCGCCTTTGACAACCTTACCACCCTCTTCAGTGACATCATCTGTTGTCTCTGTATCAGCCTCATCTTTTAATGATTCAACCGTTTCATTACCAAGGGTCTCTATCTTATCTCTTAATGCCTTGATGTCTTCATCTTTGGAACGCTCGTCATCAAGCATCATCATCGCTTCAATGACAGCTGATTTGATTTCTTCTATATTGGTAGGCTTAAGTAGATATTTAACAACCCCCCCAAGATTAATGGCCTTATTGGCATAGTCGAATTCTCTGTGGCCCGTCAAAATAATGAATTTCATATGGGCTGACACATCACTTAGGGCTTCAATCATCTCTAGACCACTTAACTTAGGCATACGAATATCAGATATAACAATATCAGGGCTAATTTCCTTAACACCTTTTAAGCCTTCTTCACCATTTTTGGCAAATCCAGCAACCTCACAACCTATTTCTTCCCAAGGTACCAATTCTCTTAGACCTTTTATAATCATAGGTTCATCATCAATTATGAAAATCTTATATTTGGCCATCTTTAAACCTCATCTACTTTCATGATCATGTTGCCGTCAACGTCAAGCTCAGTTGCTCTTGGTAGTGCTAAAGTAATGATTGTTTTATCATGCATATGACTATAGACTTGTATTGATGCTTGTCCATCATAGATTAATTCAACACGTCTAGCCACATTCTGAAAACCTATACTTTGACGTTTGCCTTTTTGAATATGGGCATTGCGAATTTCTACATCAATTATATCTCTAATTTGTTGCAAGGTACTAGGATCCATTCCTATACCATCATCTTCAACTTCTACATACAATTTATCCTCCTTAGCGTAACACCTAAGGATTATTTGACCTTCACCCACCTGTTCAATACCATGCTTTACGGCATTTTCAAGTAAAGGTTGGATGATTAGCTTTGGCACATAACAGCCCTTGACTTCTGGGTCTACTTCTAATGTAAATGTTAATGACTCAGTATAACGCATCTGCACAAGGTACATATACTGTTCCATATAACCTACTTCTTGTTCCACAGTAATGAACTTAACATTGTCACGATTGATACTGCCATCCATTAGTTTGGAGAGTGCTTGTATCATAAGAGCAATATCTTGTTGTCCTGCTAACTGGGCACGCCAGTTAATAGACTCAAGGGTATTGTATAGAAAATGTGGGTTAATTTGCTCTTGTAATGCAGCGATCTCAGCATCTTTTCTAGCCAACTCTTTGATGTAGACATCATTGACTAATTTCTTGGTGTTCTTGGTCATATCATTAAAGGCCGTATAGAGATAACCAAATTCATCGCTTCGGGTATGTTCTGCTTGAACATCAAACTGACCTTCTTCAAATTGGTTCATTTTGGTTATTAGATGTGCCACTGGCTTATTAATATTATTATACAAGAAAAATGCCATCAATAAAAATAGTGGAATATTGGCCACATACAATATGATAATAAGGTCCGTAACTTTCCTTGAATCCTGTGTTAATACATCGGATGGTATCAAAGTTAATACGGTTAACTCTAACCCTTCTATATCTTCGGTGATGATGTAGTAGTCTTTTCCATCATCCTCCATGGTATAAACATCTGGTGGCATATTATAATAGCCACCCTCTTCAATCATGGCAGAACCACTGAGCTTACCTTCTCTCGCAATTAGGTCGCCTTGTTTGCTATAGAGATAAATTGTTTCTTCGCCTTGGGAGTAGCCATCATCAAACACATTCTCTAGGTAATTGGGATCAACTCTAAAATAGAGCATGCCTATTGGCTCATATGTATTGGTGTTAACAAGAGGCTGATTGATGTAGAAGGTTATTTGACCCTCATCATCAGCAAAATAAAATTCGGATGAACGACGCCCTTCTATTGAAGCATTCATTTCTAGATAGGGAATATTCTCATCGGTAATGAGTCCTGCTTCCTCAGCATCAAATATATTAATTTCATTATGGTAGAAATATATCCCCCCCCAAAGTCCAGACTTTTCTTGGCAAAGACAATGGTACCTAGATAGTCTTTGATGTCATTACGAAGATCAAACATCTCTATAGAATTTACATCTGTTTTTGGCTGTTTGATTAGAATTGAGTTAAAGGCTGGGTCTTGTAATGTCTTGAGCACTGACTCCTTCATATCCTCAACATCCGAATTCAGGTACGATGAAATACGGTTCATGTTCCCTATGGAGTAATCAATGAACCGTTCTTTGATGATATTGTTGTAATTGTAAGCTGCAATTATCCCCCCCATTAATACCATTGGATAGATGGAAATAATAATGCTCAGCATTATAATTTTTGTACGAAGTGTAATGCCTTTCATTAACTCATCTTCTTTCAAGGAGATTGGAGAAAACTGTATATCTATATTAACAATAACACTGAGGACCTAGATTTGTAAAGTATCTTAACTAAAGCAATATGAAAGCCACTGCGCCCATGAAAGGTGGTTGCAGTGGCTCTCGTTTTATGAAAGATTCATAAAAGTTGGCATATTTAAGTGTATACCCCCCCTTTGCCTGACAACTGAAGTCTCAGGCAAAGGAGAAGGGGGGGGTATTAATTACAATTGACCAATTCTAACTGGCCAAATTGACGGTAATTGGAGGGTGTTACATTGTATGTCTTTTTAAAAACTCTAGCAAAATAGAAGTAGTTCTTAAAACCAATCCTATCGGCAATCTCTATGACTTGCATACTAGATTCACATAACAATCGACACGCTGTTTCAAGTCTGACCTTTGACAAATAAGCCGTAAAAGTCATATTGGACCCATTTTTGAACACTTTACTCAGATAAGAAGGACTGATAAAGAAATGTTCTGCGACAGATTGTAAGGATATCTCATCCATAAAATGTGTGTTGACATAATCAAGAATATCTGGAAAACTTGTGTTCTCAGTATGCTTTAGTTCAACAATTTTGAAAGACTCAAGAATTTTACTCTTTCTGCAAACATCAATGGCTCTTTTTAAGGCCTCTCTCACCATATCTTCATCAATTGGTTTGAGACAATAATCAACAACATTGTATTTAAGGGCTCTTTTTACGTATTCATATTCAGCATATTTTGAAATCGCTACAAATGAACCTCTAAATTTACGCTCTCGCAACTTGCTAATAAAGTCAAACCCATCCATTGTGGTCATAGCAATATTCACATATACCACATCCGGTTTCTTATCTAATATCTCATTGAATGCTACTTTATAGTCAATTTGATAACCGACAACTTGTGCCTCACATTCTTCCCAGTCAAGACATCCTTTGAGCATTTTTAGTTGAATACTATCATCATCTAATAGGTAGACATCAAACATTCAATCGCCTCTTCTCTTGTACTACTTGAAATGAGTTTGAAAAAACCGCGAAATAGTAATCATCAAGAACGCTAACAACAGAGTCTAGCGCAATCTCATAAGCGTCGTTTTTTTAGGCTTCCTTTACGAATTTTTTGGTACTGGACTGGCAAAAATTGGCTCAACAAAGATAGGGGGGGTACCTGGGTGTCCTTGTAATTCTCAAACATTTGATCAGTTGCACTTTGGACACATGGGTCATTCATATAGTATCTTGACCTATCGTAGAAACTGTACTTTCTAGCTAATTTCTGTTCACACTCATCTCCCTGATAGTGACCAAACCAATTACCAGGATTATCCACCATAACCTGATCTACAACATTGACCAAATCTGAAATATCTTTCTTGTTTGCAAACAATTCTTCTTCAATACGTGATAAGGCAAACAAGCTCTCTCTAAGTGCAAAGGTTAGGCCTGGCCCAACTTTAAGAATTGCCACACCATCTTCAACCAACTGCTTTAACTTCTCTGCTTGCTGATAATCTGTGGAGTGACCCTCAAAAACAAGACTGGCAAAATCTTTTCGCTTCTGAATTAAGCCAGAGGCCTTTGCTCTGTCATATTCATCTACATAGTCACTACCAAATTCCACACCTGGTTGAACCACTAAAGCAATAACATCCTCCCACAAGTCTTGGATACCTTGTTGGCTGAAGGTTTGCTTATAAATGGCAATGGTCTCTTCAAAATCTTCAACTGATGTAACTTGGATACCTTCATCATCGTTGGCACCACCTGGAAATGGGACTTCACTTCCAACAACATACACAGGCCTCCTTGCTTTAGGTCTTAAGGCACTTAGTGAATGATATGCCTCATCACATTCTTTAATTAACTTAGCCCCCCCTCTTGAAGCGATAACTGAAGTGGACAAATTCCCATCAGGGTCATCCCCCCCTAGTTTCATACTTGTATCAATATGAATCTTTGTGAACCCAGCGATAACATAAGCTTTTACCAAATCTTTGGCTTTATCCATAGCCCTATCGGCATCTTCGTGTCTAAATGTCAATGGACCCAAATGGTCTCCACCAAGTATAATATTGTCTTTGTCAAACCCAACACTATCTGCAATTGATTCTACATATAGTTTGAACTTAGCTGGTGTCATACCTGTATAGCCACCAAATTGATTAACCTGGTTGGCTGTTGCTTCAATTAGCACATGGGTGTTAAAATCCATTGCCCTTTTCATTGTAGCTTCAATAACCATTTTGTTGGCACTACACACTGAACATATGCCAATTGGAATATTTTTATTTTGAAGTGATGCTATTTTCTTAAGTGGGTGGTCTTTCATATTACTAATACCTCCTAATTAACTTCTGAGTGATTGGTATGTGCTTTTGCTATAAGTGACATCCCCCCCATCGATAATTGTCATCTGTACTTTGTAATCATCGTCCACAATGACAAAATCAGCTATTTTCCCAACCTCTATGCTTCCTTGTATAGTGTCAATATCAAGAATTCTAGCTGGAACTTGAGTTGCCATCTTGACCACCTGCCACAGGTCATAAATTTTGAGTGACATAACATTTCTAATAGCATCTATAAGTGTTAATGTACTACCAGCCAAGGAACCTTCTTTGGTCCTAGCAATGTTATTTCTAACATCAACTTCCATCTCACCAAGCATATATGATCCATCTTTCATACCGCCTGCTCTCATGCAGTCAGTTATGAGACAAGTTTTATCATGACCTTTGCACCTTATGATCAAATCAATTACGGCTGGATGAAGATGTATCATATCCGCTATGACTTCATTATATATTCTGTCATCTGTCAGAGTTGCACCAACGATGCCTGGCTCCCTGTGATGCAGTTGCCTCATCCCATTAAATGTATGAACCGCAATTCTTGCACCTGCATCAATGGCTTTCTTTGTTTCATCATAGCATGCCCCCCCTGAATGTCCAAGTGATGTTCGTATACCATGGGTCTCAAGCTTACCTATTAAACTTTCTGCATTATGTTGCTCTGGTGCTATGGTAACCACCTTCAGATTAGGTGCAATTTCAATCAATTCGTCTAGCAACTGACTTTCTACCTCTTTGATATGTTGTCTTGGGTGTGCGCCTTTATAATCCTTGTTGATAAAGGGACCTTCAACATAACTCCCCCCCAAAATTTTGGCTCCGCTGACACCATTTTCGATGGTTTTTTTCTGTATTGATAACCGCGTCCTTAATATCATTCCACGTCGAGGTCACTGTTGTTGCTAAATAAGATGTCACACCGACTGTCGGTAAATAGGATGAGATTCTTTCAAGGGCTTCATATGTACCATCCATAACATCTGAACCATCAGCGCCGTGTATATGAAGATCAATAAGTCCAGGTAATATTTTACACTTACCAAAGTCAACGACCATATCTTGTTTAGAAGGATTAACACCAATAGACTTAATTATGCCATTCTCATAACTCAAGTAACTATTATGTAAGCTTGTATCTGCTAAGACAATCTCTTTAGCTTTAATAAAATAATGCATCTAAACATCCTTTCCAAACATTTCGTGGTCAATATCCTCAAAGGAGTCAAAAGGTATATGGGGGGGTATCATTTGTTTTTCACAGTATTGTTTTAAATAACCTGTGGCAAAAACAATGTCTGCTGCTTCCGCAACACAACGGTCTGTTAAACCATCACCTATATAAATGACCTCGTAGCCTTTAGATTGAAAATACCGTAAATGCCTTGTTTTACAATTGCCACAAGCCGCTTCATCACATAGACAATTAGCTTCATCATGATAAAACTGGACTTTAATTCTATGATTTTCAAAATGCAGTTCATTGGCTAAAATACAATCAATCGGAAAGCCACCATGGTTAAATATTGTCTCTATATTACTTACAAAACCGCCACTGACAATGGTATATGGCATATAATTTGCTATAACTTTCTCATGAAAAGAAGCAAAAGCATCATCTATAGTTATGTTCTCTACTAGGTATTGCTTCATTTCATCAGCAGTTATTGACAAGGTATCAAAATGTCTTTTCATGCCTTCTCTTGTACCAATCTTCCCTATGGCATACAACCACTCTATATGTTCATTATCTTTTGTCCCAAAATGCCTAAATAGTGCATCGTTTGTATCTTGATTCGTTATAGTGCCATCAAAATCCATCATTATAGCTTTATTACTTAGTATCATCAACAGTTTCACATCTTTCTTTGGAGTGTGTGGGCCACATCATTGATGCGGCCCACAAAAGGATTCTATGATTCAACGTTTACTGCCTTCTTATTCCCTTTGAATTTAAAGGACAGTATGATTGGTAGCGCAACTAAAATTCCAAATCCTACATATTCAAGGCCTAAGCTAAAGAATAGTTTGATTAATGCAAGTACGGCAATACCATCAGGTACTAAGAGTGCAACACCCTCTACACCGTAACCTGTAAGCTCATACAATGGATAGAATAGGGCAACTGGAATCGTAAGAATAAGTCCATAGACAAATCCTGAAACACCTGCACCTCTTCGTCCACCAACTGCATTACCAAAGATACCTGCTGTTCCACCTGTGAAGAATCCACCAATAATAGATGGTAGTGGTACGATACCTCCAAGTAAACCTGATACAAACATACCTGTCATCATTCCAGCAACTGAAGTGATGAAACCAATCATAAGTGCTGTAGGTGCATATGCAAATACTACAGGACAATCCAATGCAGGTATTGCACCTGGTACAAGTTTAAGTGCTATACCTCTAAATGCAGGCACCAATTCACCAAGGAACATTCTTACACCTTGTAGAAGAATTAGTACACCAGCTGCAAAGCCAAGTCCTTTTAGAATGCTAAAGACAATGAAGTTCTGGTCACCTGCCACACCAGCAACATATTCGTTTCCTGCAGCAACGGCTGTAATAACATAGATAACCACCATAACAAGTGAAACAGATACGGCTGTATCTTTAAAGAAATCAAGTCCTTTTGGTAATTTGATGTCTTCTGAGTTCTTCTCTACATTACCTACTAATTTGCCTACATAAGCTGAAACGACGACACCAATTGTTGTTAAATGCCCATATGCAATGGTGTCATTACCTGTGATTTTTCTCATAATTGGTTGTGAAATCACTGGTAAGAAAGTTAATACGATACCTTGAACAACTGATCCAAAGATGATAATTGACATTTCTGGAACACCTAAATCATAAAGTGCCCATGAGATAGCTCCGGCTAATATCCACATCATGTGTCCAGTCAAGAAAATGTACTTGAATGCTGAAACTCTTGCAGTTATTAAGTTAACCACAAAACCAAATGCCAAAATAAGTGATGTTGTTCTTGCAATAACAGCAATCTTCTCTGTTAATGCCCCCCCTACAACTGCTTCATCAAATGGAACGACCCCCCCCGTCAATCCAAATCCTTCGGTAAACATACCACTAAATGGTATCAGGTTGTCTACAATTACACCTGCCCCCCCAGCACTTAGTATTAGTAGACCAAGAATTGTCTTAACAGTTCCTTTAATAACTTCTGATACATGCTTCCCCCCCTGCAATGCCAAACCTAGCAATGCAACAAACCCCCCCAAAATCATAGCTGGTGTTGTGATGATTCCAATAAAAATCTGTAACATTTTACTTCCTCCTTAAAATATTAGTTTTTACCAATAGCTTTTAGTACCTTCTCCCTTATTTCATCTGTGTTTGTCATATTATTGATAAACACAATATTCCCTTCTATATCAGAAAAATTACTACGCATGTCTTCTGAGGCAACGAACAAATCAGCAGTTCGACCTTTAACTGATCCTAGGTCCCATGCATCCACTTGCGCATCAATTTTTTCTTCCCCCCCCAAAATATCATCAATAGACATTTTCATCATTAGACTCGTTCCAAAACCCATACCGCATACACATACAATATTCAATGTTATCGCTCCTTCCAAACTTTACTCTAACCTTATAAACAACTAATACGGTTTCTATACTTCTCGATATAGGCTTGATTGATGTTGTCACCTTCATCTGTATTAGCACTAACCCATATTGGTGGGTTATAACCTTCTGCAGCCAAATACTCAACAACTTGTGCAACAATCGCTTGCAACATTGTAAATCCAATAACTGAAGATGTTGGTGCAAATTTAGCTTTAACACCTTCTACTTCAAAGATTGCATCCCCCCCTAGAACACCACAGTTATCTAGAACAATGTCTGAAAATTCATAAGTCTTTTTACCACTTTCGTGTCGTGATGTGACATTCTTAGTAAACTCATAGGAAGTTAAAGTAATTACCTTAAGTCCACGTGCTTTCGCTTCTATTGCCATTTCCACAGGGACAGCATTACGACCTGACGTTGATGCTATAATGAGGACATCCCCCCCTTTGTTAATGTTCTCATTATCAAGAATCGATTTGGCAAGGCCTGCCTGTCTTTCACCTTGAGTGCTTAGTGGCGCTTTTGGCTCTAGTGATATAGCAGGTGTTAATATTGCATTAACTGGAACTAGACCTCCTGCTCTATAAAACAACTCCATTGCATACATTTGAGAATGACCACACCCAAATACGTGTAATACACCGTCATTTTTAATTGACTCAGCAATAACTTTTGCCGATTCAACCATGGTTTCACTCTGTGTTTCTTCCACTACATCCAAAATTTCTCTGACTTTCTTAAAATAATCCTTATATAACATTTCCTTACTCCTCCAGTAATTTATTTAGTAATAACAATACATCTTCAACGTTGTCTGATTCACATATCTTACTAATCATTTGGCTGTTGCCTAGAAGCTTCATCAGTTCTGACAATGCCTTGATATGGCTTTTGTGGTCGATTGCTCCAAAGGCAAGTACCAATCCTACAGGATCCTTTTCATCTGCGCCAAAAACCACTGGTTTCTCAAGTGTCGTTAAACTCATACAGATTTCATTAACCCCCCCATCTTCTGGTCTTGCATGAAAAAGTGCCACGCCTTCTACCAGCACTATGTATGGTCCATACTTCTCAACGCTACTGATGGTAGCATCTACATATGGTGGTGTAACACCACCTGATTCAACCAACATCTTTCCTGCTATCTGTCCTGCCTCTTGCCATGTCTTTGCTTGAGCCTTAAGTTGTATGTTGCCATCTTTTAGTAAATCTATAATCATATTAGCCTCCAATTAGTATATATCTACACCTTGTACCACTCGGTTGACTTCACCACTAGGACAGGGATTGTCTGGATTAAGTCCAAATTGAATGGACTTTTGAACTGCCATTAACTGAGTAAATGTCAAATAATTGAACATAAGGAAAATGTCTTCCATGCAATTATCTACAAATGGTTCCAGGCAGAAATAATTGTCTGCTAATTCTTTTGCTTCATCGTTGTAGCCATAAGAGAAGACAAGAAGTTGACTATTGGTATCATCTTTTGCTATCTCTCTTATTAAATCTAGTTCATATCGTCTTGTATAGTCATTCTTAGACAGGTATGCAACAATGACTGTCCCATCTTTAACCACTGATTTAGGTCCATGTCTAAAGCCTAGAAAAGAATCAAAACTCGTTACAATCTTACCGTTAACCAGTTCAAGCATTTTTAAGGCAGATTCTTGCGCCAAACCTTTTAGTGCGTTGGAACCAAGAAATACCATTCGATCGCCAAGAGACTCTGATATTTTGATAAGCTCATCGAAATACCTAACAATGATTTCTGCATTTGCCATTCCCACTCTATGCATAACTTTCTTAGCACATGCAAGATTGTCTTGTGCAAAAAGCAATAAGACACTTAGTACCATCGAAGTAAAAGAACTGGTCATTGCAAACCCTACATCATTTGTTTCTTTGGGTAGTAGGATCAGTAATTTGTTGTCTGCCTCTTCTGCCGAAAGGGCAAGTGTACCCTCTTCATTACATGTGACTATCACATGATGTATATCATCACAACATTCGTCTGCTTGATTAACAGCTGCGATACTTTCTGGACTATTGCCTGAACGTGCACATGATATCAATAATGTGCGATGATTTTGCCTAAAGTAGAACTTTGGGTTGGTAACAATGTCTGTTGTAGGTATGGCCTTTACATTCAAACCATATTTTTGACTTAAATAGGCGGCCACACTTTGACCGACAAATTCTGAACTTCCTGCGCCTGTTACAATGATATCCAGCCTTCCATCATCAATAACGTCCTTCATATACTTTTGTATTTGCTCTAATTCATTTTCAAAACAGCCAATAGTCTCATTCCACATTCTACTTTGTTGTTGTATTTCTTTGAATGTTGCTGATAATTCTATCTGCTCTTTTATATTAATTGTTTCCATTATCTATCCTCCTTAATCTATCTTGTTAGGACATCCGTACCAGTTGTTTTAAATTTTTTATTTTTCTAGTACAACGCCATATCTAAACTTGTCTCCTCGGGCAATTCCAAAGCCATATTCGATAACTGCGCCACCTTCATAAGTGATTCTTTCAATCTTCATACTTGGTGAATTGACATCAGTTCCAAGAAGAACCGCTTCAATTTCACCTGTATAAACAGGTTGAAAGTGTTCTTCTGCTTTGCTAAAGACCGCATTAAATCTATGAGTTAACACATCGTACAATGATTGGCCTTCCAAGTCATCTTTTGTAATACCAGGAAACCTCTCAACTGGTAAATAGGTTGTCACAATCATCATTGGCTCATCATCGGCATACCTTAATCTAACGATTTTATAGAGCTTAACTTCGTCCTTAAGCTGCATTCGTCTATTAATCTCAGCTTCATTGTCAATGATGTCAAAGCCCATAATCTTTGTACTTACAGTCTTACCAAGCTTTCTCATCTCCTCGGTGAAACTGTAGAACTTAAGTAAGTCTTGGTTCATCTTGATAGGTGACACGAATGTCCCTTTTCCATGTTGCTTATAGATGACCCCCCCTTCTTTTTCAAGAATCTGAATTGCCTGTCTTACAGTGGCTCTACTGATATCATAGGTATCACACAACTCTCGTTCTGAGGGTATGCGGTCATGCTCTTTCATCATACCTTTCTCAATGCGCTCCATTATGATATCGATTAATTGGTAATAGAGTGCCACTCTACTTGTTTTATCAATCGCTTTCATATAATCACCTTTCACTCCCGAGCTAGTACGGTGGTCCGTACCACTTATGCTATAAGTTTATACCCACTCTAATAAAATGTCAAGGGGGGGTGTTTGTCTGGATTCTAATAGGATTACTCTGACAAGCAATTGTCTTTCTAAATCTATTATAGTCCCTTTATGGAACTTCGCATATATACTTTCTTGACCAAAATATACACTTTCATTGCTCTCAATCATAATTCATCATGGTCCATGCTATACTTTCCCTAGTCAACAAACACAGTAAGGAGATGAATCATGTGAATAGTCTAAAAGGTAAAATACTCATTGTTACACTAAGCATAACACTACTATCATTTTTACTAATTGGTACAACAATCAGTCTCAGGATTAATCAACAACTTCAGGAGGATACAACGACTCAGTTACTTAAGGATGCTAGGGTGGTTGGTAAAGAAATGGATACTTTCTTTAGCAAGTACGGTATGTTGGTTCAGCAAATGGCTATGAACCCCCCGACCTTGTGAATATGGTTCTTGACTATAATGATAGATCTATGAAACGTCAACATCCAAACTATGACAAAGTTTCCTCGGTTCTACTTAATATTAAGGAATCAGATCCTAACCTAAGCTTAGTATGGCTTGGAATTGAACCTGTGAATGATCTAATTACAGATGATTATGGCTATGACAAAGGGGGGGAAGACTATGATATGTCGCAGCGGAGTTGGTTCAAAGAAATGCAATCAAACAGTGGACTTACATATACGGATCCTTATCTTGATGGTGTTACTGGCGAATTGGTTATATCCATTTTATACCCAGTCACTAAAAACAATCAGGTTATCGGTAATGTTGGCATCGATCTCAAAATTACAGACATTGCCACTTATATGAAATCTTATCAGATTGGTGACCAGGGCTACCCCCCCATATTGGTATCTAGTAAAGGGACTGTGGTTTATCATATTGATTCAGACGAAATAATGAATACCAACATCACTGAGAAAGAAGGTAAAATCGGCCTACTAGGACAAAAGATGATTGATGGAGAATCCGGCATAGATAGTTATACTTTAGATGGAATCGAAAAGCATTTCGCCTATGCGCCGATTACTGCTAACAATTGGTCTGTAGGCACAATTATACCTAAGTCAGAGACAGACCAAATAATCAATCGATTCGTTCTTATTAATATTGCCATGTTTATTGCAGCAACCCTAATCATCGCCATTACAATATATGCAGTTGTTAGTCACTCATTAAAGCCTCTGCCTAAACTACTAGAGAACATGACCAATTTATCCAAAGGCGCTTTGAATAAGCAAATGCATATAAGTAGCAATGATGAAATTGGCCAAATGGGTTCTGCTTACAATATGGCGACAAGCAACCTTAATACTGCTATTACCGAAACTTATAACGCTTCTGATGAAGTCAATACCTCATCAAGAACAATGGTAACAATCGCTAATGAATCACAAGTTGCTCTACAAGAGGTCAATCGTGCAATTACAGACGTAGCTGCTGGTACTAGCAAGCAAGCTGAATTAAGTTATGAAAGCGTCACTGTCATACATTCACTATCAGAAGAAATAGAGAACATTATCGACCGAACAGATGAAATCTATAAAAGAACCAATGATGTACAAGAATTATCTATACAAGGTACTTCTGCACTCTATAACTTGAATAAGCAATCAAACCACAACCAGTCGTCTATCGTTGCCATTAAGGAAATTGTTAAGAATATGGATACAGCTTCCAACGAGATCTCTGTTATTGTCGATCTTATAACATCGATATCTGACCAGACCAATCTCCTTGCTCTCAATGCCTCAATTGAAGCTGCAAGAGCCGGTGAAGCTGGCAAAGGCTTTGCTGTTGTTGCAGAGGAAATAAGGAAATTAGCTGAGCAAACCTCTACTGCAACAGAGGACATAAGAAATAAGATAACTCAGATTCAAGTCAAGTCATCCGAAGCTGTAGCGCAAACAGACCAATCCGACAAGATTGTCTCAGAAAACACCGCTATTGTGAAAAGTACAGAGAATGTATTTAATCAAATATTCACCAACTTGTCTTCATTGTTCAAAGTATCGGAAGAAACCAAAGGTGCTGCAACTGAAATTCGCATCAAGAAAGATCAAATCGTTGATTTTATTGATAATGTGTCAGCCAATTACGAGGAAACTTCTGCTTCAATGGAACAAATGAGTACCTCTACCACACAACAACTCTCAACCATTAATGACCTTAATGATGAGGCCAACAAACTTCATTCATTGGCAGATAGCCTTCATACACTCCTCGATGTGTTTGCAACCTAGATGTATTTGCAATCTATGTGAAAGAAGCCTGTATCCTCCCGGATACAGGCTTCTTTCTATCTATATTCCGTTGGTGTCATTCCATAAGCTTTTTTTTGAACACCCTTGCGAAGTAGAAGTAATTAGTAAAGCCTACATTCTCTGCTATTTCCGCTATTTGTAAAGTAGATTCTTTCAGTAATAAACAGGCTTTGTTAAGCCTTTTTTTTCAAGAATATAGCTTGTGAATGTCACACCAGACTCTTGCTTAAAGATTTTACTAAGGTAGGAGGTATTAAGAAAGTACTTCTGGGCAACGGATTGAAGGGTAATCTGTTCACAATAATGTGTGCTTATATAGTTAATCACTTCATCATAAACTTGGTTGCCTGACTGATCAATACTCTTGATTCTTAGAGATGCCATTATTTGCTTCGTTCTTTGACTTTCCCTTGCCTTATTAAATACTTTCTCAAAGGTTTCTTTATCAATTGGTTTTAGGCAGTAGTCAACCGCATCATATTGAATGGCTTTTTGGACATACTCATACTCTGCATGGCCTGATATAACAATGAAAACACCTTCATAACCATTGTTTTGAAGTTTCTGAATTAAGTCAAGACCGTTTAGTACTGGCATACTAACATCTGTTACAACAATATCTGGCAACAGAGATAGTATTTCTTCATATGCTTTAAGACTATTGGTTTGTGAGCCAATAACCTTTGCCTCATAGTCCTTCCAATTCATAAGTTGCTTAAGACTTTTGAGTTGCCAGCTTTCATCGTCTAATAAGTATACTTTTAGCATAGTACCTCCTCCATTAGTCTACATAACCACTGTTAATTCTCAAATACACATGGGTACCCTGACCTTCAACACTTTCTATTACGATGCCTGAGTCATCGCCATAATAATGTTTTAGCCTATGATGAACGTTTAAAATCCCAATATGTGTTTCATTGGAACAAGACAGTTCATCACAATCAAGAGCCTCATTGATTGACTTTAGTTTCTCAGATGAAATACCAACCCCCCCATCATCAATAACACCAAATTCCAAGTAGGTTGAAGTTTCTCTTCCGGTAATTAGAATGTGGTTCTTATCATAGGAGTTTTCAACACCGTGTTGAATGGCATTCTCAAGGATTGGCTGTAGAATCATTTTCACCACTTTTGTTTCAAACAGATGGCCTTCAATGTCATATTCAACTTCAAAACTATTCTCAAATCGTATCATCTGTATCTGAATATAGGCGTCCACAATATCAAGCTCCTGGCTCAGAAGAACCATTTCTTCACCTTTGATGCTGTAGCGGAATATCTTCACCAAGGACATGGTCAATTTCTCAATCTCGCTCTGTCCATACAAAGAAGCAATGCTCTTAACTACGTTCAGTGTGTTATAAAGAAAATGAGGGTTGATCTGACTCTTCAAATAACTCAGTTCTGCCTCTTTTCTTGATATCTCAGCACGGTATAAGTGGCTAGTACTATGGACAAGGTGTTTGGTCAAGCGACTCACTTCGTCTAATAGACAATTAATCTCATAAGAAATATCACAAATCTCTTTGGCACCTTCTGGACTAATACGTTTCTTAAGGTTCCTATAATCACCTTGACTAATACTATTAATAAATAGATTAATACGCTTAAGGTGGGTTACAACATTCTTAGATATAAATAAATAGGAAATGACCAAAATACCACCAATTAGAATGCCAACTATTGCGAAATTCACCCACATTGACTCGAAGCCACTGCTTTGATCCACCTCAAAATCAATGGCTACTAGATGAATAGCCATATCATCAAATAACCATTCATTTGATGATATCAATTTAGACCCTTCAGATAATTGTTGATCTTTGATTGTTTTGTCAATGGAGGCAATAACATAACCACCATTGTCCGTTATGACATATTCACCAACATCACTTTTCATCTCATCAAGGAAAAATGTGTCATCAAGTACAAAAAGTAAAATCCCCCCCTTACGCTGCCAAGTTGTTGTTGTATCATAAACACTGTTGCCAAAGACAAATTGTCTGCTCCCATCTTCTAGTATTACTTGACCAAGATATCTAGCACAGTCGATTGGCCAACAAGGCTAAACATAGGTTGTATTTGCTTGGTAAACTTTGGGTTATAGCCCATATTATAATTGATCGCATCATTATGAAAAATGATTCGGCTGATGGAATTGTCAAGAACACTGAGGTGGGTCACATAATCATCAATTATAATGGCACTCTCAAAAATCTCTCTTGAAGTTTGATCGTTAAATATATCAATGACAGCACGATTGAATGTGGCGTGGATCATCATATCTTTGATTTTTTTTGCAGTCTATTGTTCACATTGCTTTGTTTTTGCAGCAGGGCATCCTGCATATATTCTGCTTTTTGATCTTCCATTTGATGTCTTAACCCATCGTATAAGGTGAACATCATAATGAGACCCAATATAACCAAAATACATTCAAAATAGACCACATGTAGGCTTATGGACTGATGCTGAAAATATTTTTTTGATAGATACAATCATTTTCCCTGTTTTTATTACTTTATTCATCTAATCACCAAAGTCACCAAAAGCTGATTGAGGGCACTCAATCAGCAGTGGTGAATTTCAAACTATTTAATTACTGAATTCCTAAAGCGTCAACTTTCTCGTTAACATCATTGATTGCGTCAGTTAAACCATATTGCTCATACTCCGCCAAAGCCTCAGCCCACTCTGCATCTGTATCACCATCTGACATGATAATTCTAAGCATGTCATCTGAGTAAGAGATACCAGCAACAACTGATTTACCTTCTGCAGGTAAGAGTTTTACGTCAAAGTTGGTTGGCATTGGCTCAATATTAGCCACTGAATAGTCCGTAAAATCATTAACCAAATCCATCAGGTCATCCCCCCCAAATGTGGCTCTGTTTTTACCTGAATCAGCTATGAAGTTAATACCATCCCAAGCTGCTAATGAGTCAAGTACTGCTAGTGAAGGGTATTTCTCAGCCAAATTGACATAGACACCATCTTCATTTTTCTCAAGAAGAATGTTGTAGTTGTCGCTATCTTTTTCAAAATCAACGCCCTCGATACCATATAACTTGATTTCAGTCCACTCTGGTGATAGCAGCCAATCATATAACATCATTGTACGTTCCATCTCTACTTCTGACATCTTACCGTTAAAGTATGACTCAGACCAGAATGTCGTTTGTACAAATGAATGTTGTACACCTTCTGCATTGGCCCAAGGATAAACGATTGCTATAGCATCTGCAAAGTCTACATCATGATCATACTTGTCCCACATGGTTTTTAGCTCTTTCAAATGACCTGGTCCTACTTGTTGAGCGATAACCCCCCCAGTCTTACCTTGGGCAAATTTGTCTTGTCCATCACCATTCTTCATAATTGCGAAGTCTTGGTCAAGCAATCCATCAAAATAAAGTTCCTTTATTTGCTTAATACCATCAAGTGTGGTTGATGCAACAAATGGTGGTACCCATTGTCCATCTTCGTATACCCACGCACCATTTAATAATTGTGGTGTCGTACCTAGGTAGAACACATCCAACATGGCAATATTCTTGTGAGTGATACCAATAGTATCTGCAACACCATTACCATCTGGATCTTCATCAACAAATGCTCTAAGGACTGTTTTGTATTCTTCGAAAGTCTTAGGTACTTCAAGTCCCAAGTTTTCCAACCAGTCTTTACGCATGATTACCCCCCCTCTGTCATATCTCCAGTAATCTGTTGATGGGTAATTAAGACGTGGAATCATGAAGAATTCACCATCTACCTGAAGTGGCGTTACGTCAGGTTGTTGCATTACTTTTTGGATATTTGGATAGTTAGATAAGTCACTTGGTAGTGGCTGTATCACACCTTGGCTAATCCATGAGTTATAAGTATCTGTGTTGAACTCATCAATCGCAAAGATATCAGGTAATTCATCAGCGGCAGCCCATAACTTATACTTCTCTTTATAGTCTGACCAGGAAACACCTTTTGATGAAAAGCTTACATTGAATTTTTCTTGTACATAATCAAGTACTGGATCATTTTCACCGAACTTGTCTGCTGCACCCCCCCAAAAACCGACGCTTAATTCAACCGGTTCTAGTTCCACTGCCTCAGCTTCTGCTCCTGCTGCCTCAGCTGATTCATCTGTTGCCTGTGCTTCTGCTTCTTCGCCTGCCTCTTTTGCTGGTTCAACTTGCGTTTCAGATTTACATCCCGAAATCGAAACCACTAAAATCATTGCCAGTAAAATAGCCAGAACTTTTCTTAAATTTTCTTTCATCTTGATAAAACCTCCCTAATTCGTTTTCATGTTACTCTTTTATTGAGCCAACCATTACCCCCCCTGCTGCAAAGTGCTTCTGGAGAAATGGGTAAACCAACATAATTGGTACAATTGTCACAACAACGGCGGCCATCTTTATGCCTTCGCTTGTGGTTTTCTTAAGTGTGGAAATCATTGACTGAGCCATGTTGTTACTTGCCATGTTGCTAATATCAATCAGCAGTTCCCTTAAATACAACTGCATTGGATACTTATCTGGATCTATTAGAAATAACATTGCCAACCACCATTCATTCCAACGATCAACAGCATAAAACAATGTAATTGCCGCTATGGTTGGCTTACTAATGGGAATAATGATGCTTATAAGTGTTCTTAAATAAGAAGCCCCCCCATCAATTTTGGCTGACTCTTCAAGTGAAGCAGGAATGCTTCTGAAGTAGTTCATCATAATAATCATATAAAAAGTGTTAATGGCATTTGGTAAAAACATAACACCAATCTTATTAATCAATCCCAAGCTTTTGATGTTCATATAATAGGGGGGGATTAAGCCTCCATTGAAGAACATGGTAAATAGGATGAATGCCATTAAGAATTTTCTGCCAGGCAATGATTTTTTTAGCTAAAACATAGCCTCCACATATGGTAATCGTAATACTAAGTGTTGTTCCAACAACAGCAATGAACAATGAAACACCAAAGGCTGTTGTAAATTTCCCGCCATCAATAATGGCTTTATAAGATGATATGTCAAAGGACGTTGGAATCAAGTACAGCTGCTGCTCAGCTATAGATGATGGTGTGGCAACTGACTGAATAACCACACTATAAAACGGCAATATCATCAATAAGGCAATCAGTATGCATACAAAGTAAATCAAATAGTCTGCCAGGTTCTTTTTTCCTATCACATGATTCCCTCCTGACCTAATTTCTTTGTTGTTGTGTTGGCAACAACAAGTAATACACAATTGACAGCTGACTTAAACAATCCCACAGCCGCCGATGAGCTAAATGAAGCACCTTGTACAAATGTTCTCCGATAAATAAATGTGTCTAGGATGTCTGCCACCTCATAAACACCTGGATTGTAAGTGTTTAGAATCTGATCAAAACCACCTAGGTTCATAATCTGACCAATCTTGAGAATTAATAAGATAACTATTGTTGGCATGATTGAAGGTAATGTAATGTAAATAATACTATGCCAGCGATTTGCTCCATCTACTTTTGCAGCTTCATATAAATTAGGGTTAATCCCTGCTATTGCTGCCAAGAAAATAATGGTACCCCCCCAACCCATTTCCTTCCATATACTAGACCCAAAAATAAATGGTCTAAAATTATCCGCTTGAGCCAGAACATTCACTTTGTCCATCCCAACCATCTGTAAGAAACTGTTAACAACACCAGAATCACCGAACATATTTATGGCGATACCACTGATAATTACCCACGAAAGGAAGTGAGGAAATGTATAAACAATTTGAAAAAAAATTTCTTTGCCTTACCACTTCTTACTTCATTTATTACCAGGGCCAAGGCTATAGGAATTGGAAACTCATAAACGATCCTACCCATAGCAATATACAATGTGTTTTTTTTAGTGCCTTCCAAAAATCTGTTAACTTGAACATCTCTTCAAAATATTTGAAGCCTGCCCAAGGACTGTCCATAATGCCAAGACGGTAGTTAAAATCTTTAAAAGCAATAATTGCCCCCCCATACATTGGTTTGTACATGAATACCAAATAAAATATAAGCACAGGTACTAATATCATGTATAAACCTCGGTGTTTATAGATTTCTCTCAAAACCACCTTAAGATTTGTTCTTTTATTTAAAGCAATGTCTTTCATAAATCGACCCTTCCATTCTTTAAATGTTTCTATAACCCAATTATAGAGACAGCCACACATGTTTCATATGGCCTACATCCGCCTTAATATATACTTTCTTCTCCTTTATCACACGCCATATACGGTGCCAATATGAGAAACCTCTTCCCAAAATACACATGTTTTCTCAATGCCATTAACCTTTTTCTTAATAAATGGTAGTGAAGCTATTTCTAATTCTTCAATTACTGTAATATCCCCCCCATTCACATAGGACTTAATTCGCTGACTGCTACTTTGCAAACGCTCTTTAAGGCCACCTGTTCTTAGATCAAAACTTTCAATGCCAAATGGCTTATGTATACTATGCCAATACTTGCGGTAATCATTTTGGTAGCCACTTAGATCATCGATGATACAAGGGATAAGTTCATCACAAATGACCATCAAATCGTTATTGTCATTTTCTTGATAGGCTTTATAGATTCTATAAGATAAATCAGCCTTCAGACTAAGTACCTTTGATAAAGAAGACATCATATTAAAAAGTTCTTTATATATGGGTGATTTTAATGCCCTATCTGTATAGACTTTGATGAGTTGTGCGCTATGTCTGGCTATCCCTTGACCAATTTCCCTTGATCTTATTAGTCCAATCATAGGGTCTTCATATAAAAGATATTTCGAGGGATTTTCACCCAGTTTTGCAATGGACTTTTCTGACAAGTCATTAAGACAGTCTAGTGCAAGAAATGACTCATAGTCACCGCCAACACAGGTTTCAAACCTAATAGACATTGTCTTCTCATCCATATCATCTTCACGCCAAGACATTTCTGCCCAGTATTGATAGACAGGCATCACTGTAATAAAGTCTGTTTCTCCACCGTTATCACCCCCCAACTGGTCAGTAGTAATTCCTTAATAGAATTGTCCTTCATTGACTTATAAGCCATCTTTCCAAGTTCAATACTTTGACGGTTATGTGGTACCAATCCAGACCACCGCCATGCACCTCCAGCGAATATAATATTGGTCCCCCCCATTTCCATATGTCGTTCCATCATTTTCTGATAGGTAACCTCGTCCTCACTGTAGTAATCCCAATAAACCAAATCCATACCCTTTGGAATTTTGTTGATAACATTCACATCCATTGGATTGTCGACACTGTAATACTCACCACCATTTAGGAGTCTAAAAAAAACATATCACTCCACATCATAGGTCTGTAACCGTACTTGATACAGATATCATTCACACGCTGTAGGTGTTTTAAGATGATTTCCACTCTGTCTTTATAACCATGTTGATTCAGATACTTGCCAAGACCAATTTGGTGAGCCTCATCCATTCCGATATTGATGCGACGGCTTGATATTGATTCTGACATTGTACGAATCATGGCTTCTATCAATGTATAAGTTTGGTCATTGTCACATAATAGAATATCATCACAATCGACGAAGTCATGAAAACGCTCCCACTTTAAGGCCTTACCAAGATGAGCAAGTGTTTGTATACAAGGCACTAATTCAATGCCTAATAGGTTTGCATAATTATCCATCTCTTTTAACTCTTCACTTGTGTATCCACCCCCCCTAAAATAGCCAAAGTAAGGATAACCTTCAATCTCATATGTGTCTTCTGTGTATAGCTGAACCATATTAAAGCCCATCAATGCCAACTTCATCAAATAATCTTTGACTGTCTCAACTTTTGCCACTGCGTTTCTTGAACAATCTATCATTGCCCCCCCAAGAGTTGTCAATTCACATTTTTCCGAATATATAAAAGACTCCTTTAATTGAGCCCTTTCGTATAAAAGCCCCCCCAGTGCTCTGACCAAACTAACTCTAGAACTAAAAGCAACAATATACTTATCACATGTGCCTTCAATTGCAAATCCCTCATCTTTAGCCATAAATTCTATTGGTATATCACCGATACACTCTTCTAACTTAAGCTTCTCAATAATCTGATAGACACATCTTTCTTCACTTTTTGTTAAACCAATAATAGTCAAAAGACTACCTCCTTCTTTTGTTGTTCACTTCCTGATATAAACGTTTCAAAAAACCAATTGACTTAAGCCAATTGGTTTAGAATATACTTAATAATGTCTTTCTTGGTTTTGCGGTAAATGACAATGGACTTCTCATAGTCATCAAAAGTTCTAAACATCTGGTGAACGTAGTTGGTCATCTTCTCTGAATCAATGGCTCTAACTTTCTCTAATAGCAGGCGATCTTCAAAGCCGATTCTATGGGCCTCACTTCTAACAGATATAAGTGGTTCATTATAGCCTGGATAATAGACACAATAGTCTCCCGCGGGCAAGAACATTGCTCTTTTGGGATGAAACTCCAGAACTTGCTCTGAAAACATTGTTGCCTGTCTTGTAAAAGGATCAAGACCCATGTACTGATTTCCACCCCCCCAATGTAAAAAGCCAGAAATGTTGGAATACTGGGCAAATGACCAACCAAACAAGACACATCTGAGGCGTTCAAAATCCAAGAAGCGGTTCAAATAGTTGCCACCTGGTGTCAGGCATGTATAAACAAATAATTCCTCTCCATCAGCGACCCTACCATTGTAAAATGACTTATGTTTTTCGAAGATATCTATGCTTGGACACCATACGTCAAGCATCCCTTCAACCTTTTCTGTCTCAAGAACAGGTTCAAGGATTTTTATATCTGGCATGGTCTCTCTTATGGCTAATGTGACTGCTTCATACGCTTTGGCTAGTTGGTCATTTGGTTCATCAAGAGCACTTTGCATATAAACATCTTTTAGGTTGTTGCTAGTCAAGAAACTGTATAAACACCTTCCCATTATTTTGAGCTCCTCAAGTCCTTTGTCTGATGGCAGTACTGTATCAAGAAGCGTCAAAGCTTTATGACCATTATCAAAAGCTTCTGCTGCCTTCTGAAGAAAATACCTTGCAACATCGTCTGTCTGCAATATAGATGACTGATCCATTTCATTGTAGAATTGTTCATTGTCTTCAACGTTATCATATCTACTTGCCAAGCGTCGCCATTGAAGTATTTGATCCCTGCTTCTTTTGCTATCTGAACAATTCTTTCAAGCCTACCTTCATTGAATTTTATGCCACTGCTTGTTCTTTCAAAACAGGCTTTGATGGGTAGGTTCACCATATTTTGTCTGGAATGAACTGCGACACGCATATACTTATGTAACATCCTGAAGTAGTCCTCTGACCATAATACTATGTTATGATATTTGGCTATATTTTCATAATTAATCCAGTTGATATACTTAAATTCATCGTCTCTTGTCTTTGGAATATCAATGGGATACCTGCTGACTGTAAATTCTAACTTGGAGGTATAACCACCATGTTCTATATATATTTCCCATAGTTCATCATGCGCATTTGTAGTGTACTCAACTATACTTTTAAAATTAAGGGCAAGGACTGATGTGTCGGCAATCATCACATTGTAAACAGGAACTAAAGCATCATAAACCATGAATGGTGCTCTACGAATAACATTCTTATTATAGTCATTCTTTAAGTATTCTGTGCGCATTTTGGCCCCCCCCGTATTAACTTCAACAGGTGCTGGAACCATCTTAAACAACTTATGCCCTGTATGAGGCCCCCCCTTAACTGAAACTGCCACTGGTAAGCCTGGTTCCAATCCAGATATCATTATATTGACACCTGCATAAGTACCATTACAACAATCTACTTGATAAGACGATTCACCTTTTCTAACATCCGTATCCGGATAACATGCTTCTAATTCATCAAACATTTTTGCTAAATATGCCATATTGACCACCTTTACTTACAACTTTTACTACTTATACCCATTATAAAAGTGCATATACCATTGGCATATGCACTTTCATGTTGTAAATATGACATTTTCACTGTACTTTTAATAAAATCTTATTTGAACAAATATTGATATTTCCTTTTTTTGTAGTCTCATTATATCCACAACTCTCTTTTTCACTTCATTTGAATAACCATCGGCTTCAAGCAATTTGCCTTCAAGGTATTCAATGGTAAAATCAAATTGAATCTTCTGCCCATACAATTTCTCTGCTGCATCTAATTGGTCATCAAAGCTTGTGCAAAATGTTTTTGAAGCTACTTCACCTATAAGTGTTTGAGTATCTGCATTTAGTGGGTAATCAATCTTTGAATCCGATAGAAGACAACCACCATTATCAAAAATTGGACAATACTGATACTGTCCCTCATGGTCTAACAATACTGCTATATTATGTGTATGTCGATCCTCGTTCAAAAACAGTGCATCGATTGTCATAAGATTACATATATAGGTGCCGAAATCCTGTAGCCCAGTAATACGTACAGTCTGATCCACCAAAAACGTATTCTTGCTTCGATATCATTAATTGAATAAATACTTTTATGTAAACTTTGACCAAATGAATTCATAAAGAGTCGCTCTAAAGTTATCAGCTGCCATCCTTTTGGCAAAAAATTTTCACTTCGACATCCTAGATACTCAACACGTTTATACCGTATGACTTCTGTTTGATAACTTTGGTAACTTCCTTTGTCTATAGTTGACTTTCCAATCAAAGATGAAACAATATATTCTGCCAAACCTTCATAACCCGTATAGTCTGCTTTATACCAAACATTGTCCCTTAGCCATTTCATCTGGTTACCTTTTGAGGATTGCCTATTCTGTGTACGTACGTCATGTTCAAATAATTCAATCATCACAATTCCCTCTCAATCGCAATGTGAAACTCATCTTCGCCATGCTGCCATTGGTTTTCTCAACTATTAGCATTGGATCATAAAAAGGTATATCAAGCTCTTTAAGCACCAACTTCATCTTGTCTCTTTCACGAGGGATACATCTTGATTCAAGGAAACTTTCGTAATCCTCATAAGTTGGCTGATCTATTTTGCCAAATGCTCTATAAATAAGCTCAGTCTGATAATCGTACTTTCTGACACGTCGATTACGCTCATCCACATCTATTATTGTACACAATTGATTTCTAAAAAAATACTTCAATCTCAAGGGATAAATCATCTTAGGTATTTCAAATTGTTCTGAAAGCTCGGGACTATTAATAAGGAGCTGGTAAAGTGTTGTTATTGGCCCCCCCGTAATCTCTTTATCAGAAGTTTCCCATCTTTCAACTGTTTTTTTTGATACATTTACCAAAGAAGCAAATTCAACTTGTGTCATAACTAGCTTCTTTCTCAGCCTCTTCAAATCATATTTATCAATTGTAGTTGGTGCGAAATACCCTTCCATATCATCATTCCTTTCAGTAATACTATGGCTCATTCTTATTATACCCCCCCCAATTTGAGGGTCTGTAAAGCTGTTTTAACCCTCATTTTATCCGTTTTTAGAAAGCGCATGCAAAAAAAAGGCCTCCAAAAGAGGCT
>JDSG01000008.1_pt1 | contig 190757 bp, 231 predicted proteins | sample 199341 | NCBI WGS metagenome assembly JDSG01 (sample SAMN02584197, study PRJNA231836) | bioreactor metagenome | isolation source: continuous culture bioreactor short generation time transfer1 day 52 after... | place: Germany: Bremen | reverse complement strand
AGCTTAACCGGAAGTGATTATATTCATCAAGTGAATTTTATCTGTTCCGTCGTTTGATTATCATTTAATCAAACACGAGCTTGAAGGTGATGGAAAATCGTTAGACGATTATCTGTCTGCTTCAATTTCTCTTTTAGCCGGAAGTGATTAATTTCGTCAGACGAAAATCATCTGTTCCAGTTGTTCGTTTCACTTAATTACCATCGTAATATTTCTTACGTCAGCGAAAAATATTATATCATAACCAACTTTGCTAGTCAATATCTTTTTCACATTTTTTTGAAAGTATTTTTTTCAACGGAGAAGGAGGGATTTGAACCCTCGCGCCGCGCTAACGACCTACTCACTTTCCAGGCGAGCCCCCCCTTCAGCCGCTTGGGTACTTCTCCATGTTGTTAAACACGATGCCCAAACACTTTCGAATATATGACGCTTATATAATACAATTTGTAATGTACATAACAAAACCACCATTTCACTTGCGAAATCACCTTAGCGAATTCGCTTCGTTCGGCGGTCTTGTTTAGCGGAGAAGGTGGGATTTGAACCCACGGTCTTTCGGGATCACTGGTTTTCAAGACCAGCTCCTTAAGCCACTCGGACACCTCTCCATGTTGCTAATAGTGCGCTTCAACGTCGAGCGCTTAATTAATTTATCATATCCCCCCCCTTAAGGTGTCAATACTTTTTTTAACATTTTTTTCATTTATTTTGCTTCATATGGTTTTTCATGAAAAAAAACAGCCCTAAGCCTAGCAAACAAAGACTTACAGCTGTCTTACAAATCCACGATTGTCACTTCAAAAGATAAAATATTACACTATTTTCAGACAACTAACAACACCTCGTCGGTTATGCAAGTTAATATAGAATCAGTCGTCAAAACCTTCATATTCATCACCAAACTTTTCATACGCATCCAAAAGGTTAATGTGTTGTTTTTTTTGCTGGCTTATGTTTTGGTTCAAGTCTACCAAGGCGATTATTCTCAGATTTATGTTCGTCCTTGTGACTTCTTTTATGCTTCTTAATACGTTCACTCTTATCTAGCTCTACTTGCTGACGCTTTTTAGACATTTCGGCCTCCTAATAAACTTAACATTTATGTTGTTACGTTGTAACTGCCGACAACGGCAGGCAAAGTTTATCTATAAACTAAACTATGCAACTTAACTCATACACCATCTATTACAAAAACTCTTCTTAGATACACAACTAATATCATCACTACCACAAGAAGGACATTCCTTTTTATCATCGATATACTCTACCGGATACATAGAATCACAATCAGCACACTGCATTTGACAAAAATGTAAAACATGATTTCCACCAACAATTTGTATGTTGTGACCCGAAAATAGTGCTTGGGCAACTTTCTTTCTACCACCATCAACAATATTTTGGAAGGTTTGCCTAGATATACCCATTATCAAAGCAGCATCTTGCTGATTCAACTCTTCTACATCTTTTAATCTCATTGCTTCTAGTTCTTCTACCATCAATTCTATATCATTATTCTTATAGGCGCCTTCAACTACATAGCGACTATGTTTAGGAAATGCCGCAATTTTTCTAGCAATCATCTTTCTAGCCATGTTTTTCCTCTAATCTTCTATTTATAATCCCTTCTCCTATCACCAAATCAAGAGGAGTCGTAATTTTAATATTGTCATATGACCCTTTAACCATCACAACATCTTTTCCTAATAACTCGACAACCATAGCATCATCCCACAAAACGCCTGAGTAATCCTTAGCACTGGAAAAAGCTTCTCTTATTAGAGACACTTTAAAACCTTGTGGAGTTGACGCAGCATATAACTGATTGCGCTGTAATGTCCTTCTGACTTTCATATCAACAGTCATTAGTTTGATGGTATCCTTAACTGGTGTACCGACCAAGCTGCACCTTCACTAACAACAGCTTCAATCACTTGGCTAACTTCATCAGCTGAAACAAAAGGCCTTGCGCCATCATGAATAAGTACAACACCATTGTGTTTGACTTTATCCAATCCATTATTAACTGAATCTGCTCTTTCCTCACCACCAGAAACAACACTTTGTACTTTATAAAACTCATAGAGCCCTAAAATATTCTTTTCTACATAACTGATTTCTTCCTCTTTGACAACCAGTATAATTTCATTAATCTTGGGATGATCTTGAAAAACTTTCAGAGTGTGGTACAAAATAGGTTTACCTGCCAGTTCCAAAAACTGTTTGTTCATACCCGCATTCATTCTACTTCCAAGACCAGCTGCAACAACGATAACACTCGTCTCCATTATTTTCCCATCCATTTCTCTAAATTAATTCAATTATACTAAACTTACTCATCGTTTACAAATAATATCCACTTTCATTTAAATCAAATAATTGCTATAATACAAGGAGATAATCAAAGTTTTAAAAGGAGGGCTTACTATGTTAAGTAAAAAAAATTACAAGAAGCAATACTAGACCAGATTACATTTGAATATTATTCTGCCCACGTCTATTTAGCGATGGCGGCATATTGTCATAGAATTGATTTAGATGGTTTTGCCAATTTCTTCAAAATCCAATTTGAAGAAGAGCATTTCCACGCAATGAAATTCTTTGAGTTCTTAAATGAAATGGATGTTGATATTGACATCAGAGGTTTTGACACCCCCCCAAGCAATGACTATGAAAATATCGTCGATGTATTTGAACATTCTCTTGCTCACGAAAAAAAATTGTGACCAGCAGAATCTACAACTTAATGGATATTGCTACAGACGACAAAGAATTTGCAACCATCAGTTTTCTAAAATGGTTTATTGATGAGCAAGTTGAAGAAGAGGCGAACTTTAAAGGTTATTTACAAAAGCTTAAGCGTTCAGACAAAGATATGTCTGTCCTATACGCCATGGACGATGAAATGGCAGCAAGAGTTTATGTCGAACCAAAATAATTCTCTCAACTAATAAGAACATCATAAGAGGCTGTGCTCAAATGAGCACAGCCTCTTTTATCATCATAAATGACTCTACATTTTTTTATTTTTTTACCTAAAGTTAGGTTTGAACTTGCATTCAATGTCATATCATGGGATATACCATTTCTATAATCATAGTAGCCTGCAACACCAATCATCGCAGCATTATCTGTACAATAAATTGGTGATGGATAATATAGATTAAATCCATGTTCTTTTGCCATAGCTGTCATTGCTTCTCTCAACCTACTATTGGCAGCAACACCGCCAGCTAGAGCAATGTCATTCAACCCTTTTTCTTTGGCTGCTTTCATCGTCTTGTTTACAACAACTTCAACAACAGCTTCTTGAAATGATGCCGCAACATCTGCCTTATTCACCTCTTCATTACGCATCTTCATTTGATTTAGGTAATTTAGGACAGCTGATTTGATGCCACTAAAGCTAAAATCATAAGATCCTTCTTCAAGGTATGTTCTTGGAAATTTGATTGCACTCCCATTACCTTCTTTTGCCAGTGCGTCAATTTTGGGACCTCCTGGATATCCAAGGCCAATACTTCTTGCCACTTTGTCATAAGCTTCACCTATTGCGTCATCTCTGGTTCTTCCAATAATATTATAAGCACCATAGTCAATCACCTCAACAAGATGTGTGTGACCACCTGACACTACCATACACAAAAAAAGGTGGTTCTATCTCATGTTCAATATAATTAGCATTAATATGTCCTTCAATATGATGAACGCCTATTAGCGGAATATCAAGGGCGAAAGCAATGGCTTTCGCTTCTGCCACCCCCCCAACTAAAAGAGCCCCCCCAATTAAACCTGGTCCATAAGTAACTGCAACCGCATCAATATCACTTAGTTCAACGCCAGCATCCACTAGGGCCTCATTGATGATAGGATTCATTTTTTTCAACATGCTTCCTCGAAGCTACTTCAGGAACAACGCCTCCAAACTTCTCGTGGAGTGCTATCTGGGAAGATATGGCATTGCTTAATATTTCTCTGCCATCACGAACAACAGCCGCTGACGTTTCATCACAAGATGTTTCTATTGATAATATCAAAAAATTGTCTTTCATTTGGTGTCAAACCTCAACTTACACTTTTATTTTATGCCACTTACAACCTTATTCAATTACTTTGATTTCGCTTTCGTCCATACCTACCCAACCTTTGATATACCAAAGCCCATCTTCTTCTCTCTCAACCAGATATCGCATATAAATATCATCTGATGAGTCAAAACTGTTTGGTACAAAGGCAACTTTAACAGTTGCAACATTGTTAGGGTCTGAATTGCTGTATTCAGGTGGAAATACATTATAATCGATAATCCAACTTGTTTCCTCATGAGCCTTCTCTGCTTCCTTAACAATACCCAACAAATGTAATGCTTCAGGGTTAATCTCAAGCAAATCATCATGGTAATATTTCCTCTGTATTTTTGCCAACAACTCTATTTCCTCATCTTCAAGCCTAAAATCTTCATACCCATACATAACTTTCATAACCATTGCATTAAAAGCAACTATTTGATCTGGCGCTCCCTGAAGTGATTCCACACTAAAATCAAGAACACCCTGGTCTGCTTTGGCAAGTTCCAGAATTTCTTCTTCTGTAATATTGGTATCATATAATTTACTGGTTTTGTCGTCATCTTTTTTTTGTTGTAAATGCTGGGATTGATGATTAACAAAGCCCCCCCAAGACCTATTAATATAAGTACTGCTATAACCTTACGCATCTGATACCCTCCTAATGGACTTCATTTTCTCCAAAAATGGTTACTTCGTAACAGCCGACAACGGCAGGCTAAGTCCATCGCCTTATGGACCTCATATAAGTATATCGGCCTATTCTTCCTGAAATTTTAGGGTCCTACTATAGCGATCTTTTGCAACATGTGTATTAGGGAAGATTTTCTTAGCTACATGTTCAAACATTTTCGGCTTAACCAATGCAGGACTGAAGTGGGTTAACCACAATTCATCAACTTCTGCATCTTTAGCAAGCTTTGCCGCCTCCCAAAAAGCCATATGTTTATATTCCTTAGCCTTGTTCGCTTCCTCCGGGTCTCCATACATCCCCCCCTCACAAATGAAAATATCTGCATTCTTTGCATAAGTCACTATATTTTCAACAGGACGCGAATCCGTACAATAAGCCACTTTCAAACCCTTCCTTGCTCCACCAAGCACCATATCAGATGTGTAGATTTTACCATCAATTTCCACGTCTTCGCCTTTTTGAAGTCTATTCCAAGCTTTCATTGGTACATTCTCAGCCTTGGCACGCTCTACATCGAATTTACCAACCCTATCTATAATCAGGTTATAGCCGTAGCAAGTCACCTTATGATTCAGCTTATAGGCCTCTACCTTGTAACCAAACAAGTCCAGTTGATGGTAATTCTCTGTCAACTCGATAAACTTAAGTTCGAATGGTAATTCTGGCGCAATAACTCTAAGCCTGAAACAATTCGTTGCAGTCCTTTTGGACCTACCAAGGTCAAAGGTTCTGTTCTATCAGAGTTCCCCCCCATAGTCAGCAATAAACCTGGCAAACCACTTATATGATCTCCATGAAAATGTGTAAAGCAAATTGTGTCAATTGATTTGAAACTCCACCCTTTTTGCTTAATGGTAATCTGAGTACCTTCACCACAATCAATTAGCAAGTTACTACCATTATATCTGGCCATCAAAGCCGTCAACCATCTATTAGGAAGAGGCATCATTCCACCTGTTCCAAGTAAACATATATCCAACATATTCATTCGCTTCTTTCTACTATTATGTCTTATCATTAAGTCTTATTTTGACTTCCTTAACAATTATAAGGCTTTTGCCTAAAAAGTCAATTACCACTCACAGACATTATAACATATTCATTTGTCTGAAACTTTCCTTCAAATTAAAAAAAGGCTGTCTCTAAATGAGACAGCCTTTGGTTTTTTTTAACTATTATAGAGACTTTGCCGCTTCATAAACAGCGTCAGTTGTAATACCATACTCTTTGAAGATTGTTGCTCCTGGCGCAGAAGCACCAAATTTATCAATACCAATCACTTTTCCATCAAGTCCAGTATACTTAAACCACATCGCTGTAGCTCCTGCTTCTATAGCAACACGTTTTCTACATGCGCTTGGAAGAACTGACTCTTTGTACTCTGCTGATTGACCATCAAACAAGTTCATTGCTGGCATACTTACAACTCTAACGTCTACACCCTCAGCTTGTAATTTCTTACCAGCTTCGTAAGCAAACTCAACTTCTGAACCTGCACCCATAAGAATCATCTCAGGTGTATCAGATTTAGAATCAAGAAGTACGTATCCACCTTTAAGAGCTTGTTTTCCAGACTCTTCGTAGTAAGGAACGTTTTGTCTAGTAAGTACAATCGCTGTTGGCGTTGTCTTATTAGTCACTGCATAGTACCAAGCAGCTGCAACTTCTTTATGATCCGCTGGTCTGAATGTAGTGAAATTAGGAATTGTTCTAAGCATTGTCAATTGCTCAATCGGCTCATGAGTAGGCCCATCTTCACCAACACCTATACTATCATGTGTTAACACATAAGTAACAGGTTGGTTCATAAGTGCTGACAATCTACCATTGGCTTTAAGTAATCACTGAATACGAAGAAAGTTGATACAAAAGCTTTGTACCCTCCGTGAACACTAATTCCGTTACCCATAGCAGCCATAGCAAGTTCACGAACACCAAAGTGTAAGTTCATTCCTGAATAATCATCAGCCGAGAAATCCCCCCCTTGACCATTCATGTATGATTTGTTTGATGGTGCTAAGTCAGCAGAGCCACCGAACATGTTAGGAATGATTTTTGTAAGTCTTTGAATAACTTCACCAGATATATTTCTTGTAGCATTTGACTTCTTGTCAAATGTCCAGAAATCATCTGAGTCAAGAGCATCCACATCCACATCACCGCTTAAGAATAATTCAAGCTCTTTTGCAAGTTCTGGATTGGCTGCTTTGTATTTGTCATAATCTGCTTGCCATGCCGCTTGAGCATCAACACCCTTTTGAATTAAAGTATCCATGTGAGTGTAAACATCAGATGGAACACCGAATGGCTCAGTTAATGGCCAATCAAGGTTTTCTTTTGTTGCAGCAATATTGTCATCACCAAGTGGCGCACCGTGACAATCGTGTGTACCTTGAAGTTCAGGACAACCATACCCGATAACAGTTGTAACAATAATAAGCGTTGGGCGATCAAGGTCTGCTTTTGCATCAGCAATTGCAGCACTAATTGCAGCCAAGTCATTTCCGTCAGCAACTTTGATAACTTGCCATCCGTAAGCTTCAAATCTTGCACCAACATCTTCAGTAAAAGCGATGTCCGTACTACCTTCAATTGTAATACTATTTGAATCATAAAGAGTAATCATTTTACCAAGCTTAAGCGTTCCCGCAAGAGATGCCGCTTCTGAAGTTATACCTTCCATTAAACAACCGTCTCCAACGATTGAATAAACGTAGTGGTCGATTACTTTTGAATCTTCTGTATTGAATTTTGCAGCCAAGTTAGCTTCAGCCATAGCCATACCTACTGCAGTTGCAAATCCAGCACCAAGTGGGCCAGTTGTTGTCTCAACACCTACTGTATGTCCAAATTCTGGATGTCCAGGTGTTTTTGATCCCCCCCATTGTCTGAATTGTTTTAAATCATCAATAGTCAAACCGTAACCAAATAAATGAAGCAAAGAATAAATAAGCATTGAACCATGTCCTGCCGATAAGACAAAACGGTCTCTATTTACCCACTCAGGATCTTTTGAGTTGTGGTTCATATGGTTAGCCCAAAGTTCATATGCCATTGGTGCTGCTCCCATTGGTAACCCAGGGTGACCAGAGTTTGCTTTTTGAATTGCTTCCGCTGATAATAGACGAATGCTATTAATCGAAAGTGTGTCAACTGTGTTCATAAGTACCTCCTTGAATTGGTTGTGTCAAAGTAATATTCATACACCACCATGTAAAACTAGTTATTGCCGGTCTAACCTTCCATAAGCATTGTACCACAAAAGCTAAGATATTCAAGTGAAATATCTTCTGTTAAAGTGTATTATTATGCTTCCACATAATTAAGGCATCTTCATTTGGCTTGTCATAGAAGTTCTTTCTAATGCCCGCCACCTCAAATCCAAGACTTTCATATAGCTTAATTGCGCCAATATTTGAACGCCTTACTTCTAATGTAAAGCTATCAATACCTATCTTGGCAGTATTTGTTAACAGGCTACTCATAAGCCCCCCCTTACCAACACCTTTGTTCCTGTAACTGTCTTTAACTGCAATATTGGTGATATGACCTTCGTCAAATATTTTCCAGAGACCTGCATAAGCAATAATCTCTCCATCTATTTCAACAACCATATAATGGCTTCTTTCACTTGACACCTCAGACAATATAGCTTCTCTAGACCAAGGTGAAGAAAAAGACTCTTTTTCTATGGCGTATATTTGATTCACATCTGAATCCAGGATATTTCTAATGACCACTCTGCTTCTCCTCATACTCACGTTCAGCCTGAGACAATCTATAATAGTCTGGTTGATGGGTTATATAATCCTCTCCACCACCCTCTATAAGCATCCGTTCACCTATGAGACCTATATTCACAGCTCTTTGAAGATTATCCGCCCCCCCTCTTGCATGGACTATTTTTTTCAAGTGGCAACGTTTTTTTTCTATTAAAGACTGATGAGCTTTGTATCCATCTCCAAGAAAAATCACCTTTTTGCTTCGACCCTCTTCATCCACATAGTTATCTAGAACCTTCATAAGTTCCTTAACTGCCATTTGATCAATGCCAACAACTTCTTCAATATTACCTTCACAGTTATAGCGGTATACACCAGCAAATACATGTTGTCTTCTCGCATCAAGCATTGGGCATATCAAGGCATCAGTCTTACTAATATTATAGGCTAGACTCTTTATTGTTGATATACCAACTATTGGTATGTCAAGGACATGAGCCAAACCTTTTGCAGTTGCGCTACCTATCCTAAGTCCTGTATAAGAACCCGGACCAGCCGACACAGCTATAGCATCCAATGTGGCCATGTCTAAATTCAATTGCTTCTTCATAGCTTCTATCATAGGCATAATCGTCTGTGAATGGGTCTTCTTATCATTAATGGTATAATCGCAAATAACGACACCATCATGGATTAGGGCAACCGAAGCGACCGTTGCCGCACTCTCTATGGCTAGTATTTTCAATTCAACACCTCGACCTTTCTCTATTTATATGTGATGCGTCTATAATCCAGACCTTTGTCCAAATCTTTCTCAATATCAATCTGTTTTGCACTCGAAGGTATCACTTCTTCAATTAAGCTTGCCCATTCTATCATGGTTACGCCTTGTCCAAAAAAAATAATCCTCATAACCGATTTCATCAAGTTCATAAGGATCAGCAATTCTATAAACATCAAAATGATAAAAAGGCAACTTGCCTGTTTCATATGTATTGATTATTGTAAATGTAGGACTAGTGATATGTTCATCAATCATAAGACCTTTTGCAAAACCTTTTGAGAACACAGTCTTGCCAACACCTAGGTCGCCATTGAGACAAATAATATCTCCCGCTTTGGCTTGCTTGCCAATTTCCATCCCTACTTCAAAAGTCATTTCCTCAGAAAATGACTCATATGTCTTTTGATTCATCTATTTCTTCCTCGCCATAACGTTTCTTAATATGTATGTCCATGCCTTCATCTTCGACAAACTCTGAAAGAATCTCTATATCATCTAGACAGGCAAAATTTCTTTTAGGTACTATAAGTGCGTGGGCTTCTTTGATGTAAATAAAAAAAATAATCTTTTGCATCAACAATCTTAACGATATCTGTCCACACTATTTCACTGGCCCCCCCAGTATACATAGTTGTTCTCAAACTTGCATCACTGAATGCAAAGGTCATCTTATTCTTAAATACAGGGTTTGACCTTAGTTGTCTCAAGGCTTTCGAATAAAAGTCAAGGGGGGGCGTTATAACAACGTACATCAGTGCCACAGCTGCAAAAACCAAGCCAGTAAGAAGATCCTTTTGAAATAAAAGTACTGGAGCAAGAATAAGGCCAAGCAAACCCAAAGCACCCGTCAACTTTCCTCCAATAGAACTATAATTATGATAGATTAAAAATGTGAATAAATCTTTCACCGTTAATTTTCCAGAAACAACAACTTCCTTAACCATTATTACCCTCCCAAGCCTTAAATGTATCAAGTTACACTATGATTAATATGCTAATCATAGTCACTCATATTCTATCATAATCCAGTATAAATGCAACCTCAGGATACTCTAATAACCACATTCCCTTTTTTGTGGCCTTTATCAACATAGACATGGGCTTTAGCCATATCTTCAAAGTCATATGCTTTGTCAATACGTGACTTTAATTGGCCTTTCTCAATCATTTCATTAAAAAAACTCAAAATCCTTAACTTTGTCAGCAGCTTTTCTTAGACCTGTAGCTGCAAATATGGCCTTCTTTTTCTGACTCTTTGAGGTAATCAACATCTGAATCATAACCGAAAAACTTGGAACAGTGGTCAAATACTTACCCGTTAATGTTAAGGCCTTTTTACATTTTGCATAAGTACTCTTGCCCACAGCATCAAATATCACATCGTATTCACCTTCATTACTTGTGAAATCTTCTTTGGTGTAGTCAATCACTTCATCTGCTCCAAGGTCCTTAACCAATTGAATGTTATTGCCACTACAAACAGCTGTAACATGTGCACCATAATATTTAGCAAATTGTATTGCATATGTACCTATAGCCCCCCCTGAAGCACCATTAATCAATATTTTCTGCCCTTCTACAATCGCACCATTATCTCTTACAAAAGGCAAGGCCGTTATAGCCCCCCCATCACTTATAGCCGCCGCTTCTTCATCAGCTAGGGTATCTGGTTTATGTACAATTGGGCTTTCCTCATTAAGGCATATATACTCAGCGTGAGCACCTGATACTGGAGCACTTGTACCATAGACTTTATCTCCAACCTTAAAGCGCGTAACATCGTCACCAATCGACTCTACTACCCCCCCCGCAATACTGTCTCCTGGAATATCTTTTGGTCTTAAAAATCCAGCAAAAAAATCTGGTGATAAAGGGGGGGTCCGCTTTCCTCATTGCTGTATCAGTAGGTGTAACAGTCGTAACAATAACTTTTATTAGCACCTCTTTACCTGTAGCTATTGGCTTTGCTTCTTCAACTATTCTAATAACATCTGGACTACCATACTTGGTATATCTAATCGCTTTCATCATTCATCACCTTCCAAATAAAAAAATTTCATCTATTGAGACTTCAAATACCATCGCTAATCTAAATGCCAATTCTAAAGAGGGGGGGGAATACTTACCTTTTTCAATGGCTACAATTGTCTGTCTTGATACCCCCCCTACTGCTGCCGCCAACTCTTGTTGTGTCATTTCGTCATTGTGAAATCTATGGCTTCTAACCTTATTGCCAATATCCAACTTCTCTGACTTACCCATTTTAAAACCCCCCCCTTCTGTAGTATGTCAACTTAGCTATACCTTCTACCACTTCCGCAATCACCCCCCCTGATACGAGTAACATTATAAACATTACATGAATCTGGTAACCAAATACCAAAGCCAACATAGCCGCGATAAAACCACAAGAGAAAATCACGTAGGACAACCTAGTTGATTTAAGATCAATCAACTTATCCATCTCATCATCATCAACAGGCGCCTCTTCTTGGGTGATAATTGAATGAATTATTGCATGGATAATCTCTTCTACGATTCTTACAACAATTCCTATAGGTACCAGCATCACTACTACCAGACCCCCCCAAAACCTAAGGTCTTCCAATCGTTCAGGGTTGTTGGCTACATATTTGTTGTAAACAATAGCTACATAAGCAATGTTAAAAATAATTGATGTAAAAATATTAATGATACTTTTTCTTTCTTTATAGGACATAGTGATCCTCCTTTAATCTGGTTAATGTCTAGTTAATAGTTCATTATGTTATATTAATTTTACTTAATGTAATATTTTATGTACTTATAGTATCATTCTTTTTACACTATGTCAAGTATTCTTTACATTTCATTTCAAATAAAAAGTACCACCCCCCCTAAATACAAGATGGTACTTCCAATATATTTCACATACTTTCATCTGTGATTAGTTTGTCTTTATCCTTTTCATCTAAGAATTGACCTGATACCATCACAACCACTGCTACTACAAGGGCATTGATAAAACCGCCTATTTGAATATTTGGCGTCATCCAGTCTGCCAACATAATAAGCCAAGCATTGATTACCAACAAGAATACACCAAATGTAATAATCGATACCGGAAACCCCCCCAGTATCATCATTACCGGCTTTAGGATTAGACTTATACCAAACAAGACCAAAGCAAACCATAATAGTGCCAGACTTTTTTTCTATCACGACCGTATCAATGATTAATGAAAGTATGTAAACTGATATTAATGTTATAAATAATCTTAGTATTATCTTACGCATAGCCTTCCTCCTATCTAAGGGCAATTTTTACATTGGCTTCTTTACTTTCTACTACAAGCAAATCGAGATGATGTTCATATTCAAGAATAATTATAATCTTAGCAAGCACATCAAGTACTTGACGTACAACTTCACCTACTACGGCTTCTTTCCCTTCAGTCGATTTGATTCTTACCGGAATTAGATAAGAGACAACCATAATCAGCTCAAGAATACTTTCAAACAAGGCCTTAATCACAAGTAAGGATATAGGAAAACTAATGATTCTTCCATTTTCTTTTGAAATCTCAAACCAAATAAAGTAATTTCTCTTAGTCCACATACACCTTCACCCAAATCTTATCCCCCCCATGCTCGTCTATTGCTTCTACATCTACAATTGTTCCATCGCCTAGTGTTCCTTCTTCAATAGCATTAAGAATCTGATCAATATCAATAGCATTAAAGTCAACACCATTCACATTGGATTTTGCGTCTTCCGGAATGAACTGACTTAAGCTCGCAAGAGACCCTAAGGCTCTTATCAAGGAGATAGGTACATTAACCTTCACCTTTGTAGCGCCACTTTCACTTGTAACACGAACTCTTAGAAATTCATATTGTGTCTTACCTGTAGTTGTGACATTGTCCGTCTTAACTTCTTCAACAACCACTTCTTCCGTATTCTTAAGCGCTTCAAGAAGTTCCATTCCTTCTTCTGCACTGATTTGTCCTTGCTCTATCATTTCCAAAACTTTCTTTGCTTCTTCCATACTTATACCTCCTTGGTCATATTGTCATTGCTCTAAAGTTCATTAATGGCTTTTGTTGCATCTGCTGCAGTCATTTCACCACTCGCTAACTTTTCTATGATTTCAGCCTTAGCTTTTGCTTTGGCCCTGGTTTCAACTTCAACTTCTTCTTTACTCTTTTTTTGATACTGGCAATGTGTATCCAAGTGTATTAATGACACTATCAAGCTTACTCCTTACGGTAGGATAAGAAATCCCCCCCATGGCTTTCTCAACATCTTTGATATTGCCTCTACAAGTAATAAATACTTTGACAAATTCCAACTCGTCTTTTTCCATTCTGCAAAACTCACATGGTTGGTAGACTCCTTCTATACTTGTAGAACATCTTGGACATCCAAGTTTCGTTATGTGCAATTTCTCATTACACACTGGACATTTACCAGGCGCTTTATATTTCATCGTAGGCCTCCATTTCGGACAACGTCTTGTCCAATTATTGTTTCATCATGACTTTTGTAGCTAAATAGCCTGTTTCTTAATTAAATAATAACATCCAAATATAAGTATGTCAACACTTTCCATTAATATATTTAACCATAACATTAATATTATTAATAAACATATTAATTTAATCAACTTTTCAACATCATTCCTTGTTACGCCAGTCTTTTTTTACAATTTATTATAAAAAAAATCACTTTTAGGAGCAAACTAAAAAGAGACGCATATGCGTCTCTTTCAAATCGATCCTTCTATTTGTTCTATTTCAACTGTTTTATCTTCATGGTTAAAGATATTCTTTTCTTAGCTATATCAACCCCCCCAAGGACCTGAACTTCTACAACGTCTCCAACAGACGCAACTTCCAAAGGATGTTTGATATAACGATCTGTCATTTGAGAAATATGAACCAATCCATCCTGATGAACACCTATGTCAACAAAAACTCCAAAGTCAATGACATTCCGAACTGTACCTTTAAGAATCATACCCTCTTTTAAATCTTCCATATCAAGGACATCACTTCGAAGGACCGGCGCAGGCATTTCGTCTCTTGGGTCTCTTCCTGGTTTTTCAAGCTCCTTAATAATATCTTCAAGGGTCGGTGCACCAACACCAAAGGCCTCAGCTTCCGCCTTGATATTGCCAACTTTACCCGAGAGTTTCACACGACCTTCTTTGATGTCAGCCATTGTAATCGACAATTTCTCAAGTAATCCTTTGGCTACACTATAACTTTCTGGATGTACACCAGTATTATCAAGGACGTCTTCACCTCCTGGTATTCTTAAGAAACCAGCACACTGCACATAAGCCTTTGGCCCAAGCTTGGCTACTTTTAGCAATTCTTTCCTAGATTTAAAGGCGCCATTTTCTTCTCTATAAGCAACAATATTTTTAGCAATTGGCTTACTAACACCTGAAATATATTGTAATAACGATGACGAAGCTGTGTTTAAATCTACCCCCCCAACCTTATTAACACAATCTTCGACAACACCTGTTAGAGATTCAGCCAATTTTTTTCTGGTTCATATCATGCTGGTACTGGCCAACACCAATACTTTTAGGGTCAATTTTCACCAGTTCTGCCAAGGGATCTTGCAACCTTCGTCCAATAGATACAGCACTTCTTAATGCCACATCATAATCCGGAAATTCTTCTGTCCCAAGTTTTGACGCCGAATAGACCGATGCTCCTGCTTCATTGACAATGACATATTGAATCGGTTCATCGATTTCTTTTAGCATATCAGCTGTAAAACTTTCTGTCTCTCTAGAGGCCGTTCCATTGCCAATGGCTATAAGCTCCGGGTGATGTTTAGCTATTGCTTTTTTTTAGTTTAGCTTTTGCTTCATCCACCTTATTATGTGGTGCAGTGGGATAAATCACACCTGTACCTAGCACTTTACCATATTCATCAATCATAGCAACTTTACAACCCGTTCTAAAAGCCGGATCTAGGGCAAGAACTTTTTTCCCTTGAATCGGCGCTGCCATAAGCAACTGGGCAAGGTTCTTGCCAAAGACATTTATGGCACCTTCTTCAGCAAGTTCTGTTAGTTCATTTCTAAGTTCACGCTCAATTGATGGTGCTATCAACCTTTTATAGGCATCTTCAACAGCGTCCACCAGCACCGCTTCGGTGTCCACTCCAACTACTCGAACTGTCTTATTAACTAAATAACCAACCAACTGTTGATCCGGGGGGGCACTAATTTTAACCGAAAGAATTTTTTCTTTCTCACCTCTGTTGATGGCAAGGACTCTATGTCCAACGATTTTCTTAATACCTTCCTCATAATCATAGTACATTTCAAAAACTGTTTTTTCTTTGACATTTTTGGCCTTTGAAGCTATGACACCTCTTGAAAATGTCTCTTGCCTAATATACTTTCTATAATCTGCATCATCCGCTATAAGCTCAGCAATAATGTCCCTTGCACCTGCAATGGCTTCTTCAACAGTTTCAACTTCTTTGTCAGGATTGATATAAGCCCTTGCCACTTCAACAAGTGGTTTATTAAGGTTCTGCATCATTATGGTCATTGCTAATGGTTCTAAGCCTTTAGCTTTGGCAACTGTCGCCCTTGTTTTACGTTTAGGTCTATAGGGACGGTATATGTCTTCTACTTCTACTAAAGTCTTAGCACCCAAGACCTTCTTTTTCAACTCATCCGTCAAAGCACCTTGTTCTTCGATTGTGGCAATGACTTGTTCTTTCTTTTGTTCAAGATTCCTTAGATACAACAACCGTTCGTTTAAATCTCTTAATTGCTCATCCGTTAATGACCCATGTGCTTCCTTACGATATCTAGCAATGAAGGGAATTGTATTACCCTCATCAATTAACTTCACCGCATTTTCAACCTGCCACCCATTGATAGATAGTTCCTGCCCCCCCAAAACCTTCAATATATCCATTACAGTCTCCTTATGTTTCAAATATTAGTTGATTTGAATTGATGTTTTCTTTTTCTCATAGAATGCAATAAGTAAAAATCCAACTGTTGAAATCATACCACCATAGAATACGACCTCCCAAATAAAAGCTTGGGAATAACGCTCAATCAGTATACCACCAATCTTAGGACTAAGTATGTATCCTGCGCTGGTGATGACAGATATAACACCCATAAATCTAGCTCTGAAATTGATCGGTGTATGCCGCATCAAATAGACATTCTGATTTGTCACTGCTTGTATTTCACCTATCGTCCAAATAAAAATCGAAACAACAAACATTTCTTTTGTTGTAATGAAGGCCATCATCCCCCCCATACCAACCGCATATAAAGAAGACGCCATTGCTATATTATAGATCGGCTTGATTTTATGTGTCAAGTAGTGAATGAGGGAAGTGAAAGCTATTACGATGACAGCATTAAACATTGTAAGCTTTGCATAGAAAGTTATGCCGTCTCCAAACATTGATTCAATATGTAATGGCATGGCAAAACCAACTTGGGCGTAAATCATGGAATTAATAACTGCAAACCCTACGAACACGAGGATCATCGGTCTTTTTAAAAGAGCTACTAATAGGTTTCCGTGTTCTTTGCTTTCTCCATCATTTTCATCTATCTTTGCCATCTCTTCTTCTGTAATCCTGCGTTCACTAACGAATAAAGCGACAAGTACTACAGCTATTAATGTGGTGATTGCATCTCCAAGAAAAAACCATACCAAGTAGTTTTCAAGTAGGAAAGCCGCCACAATTGGTCCAAGGGCCACACCAAAATTTATGCCTAAATACAAAAGGGAAAAGGCTCTTTTCCTATCTTTTTGATCCACCAAATCAGCTACCATAGCCGTACTAACAGGTCTAACCACAGAAGAAAAGAATGAAGATGCAATAAGAAAATATGGAATCAATGACAAATCAGATTGAACAAAGTAGGCACATGGTAAAAATAATACGGCAGCCGTACCTTGAGCCCACAAATAAATTGTCTTCCGACTGAAATGGTCTCCTAGCTTTCCACCTAGCAGAGTGCCGAGAAAGCCAGCAGCACCTGCCGTAAGAATATAAGTCCCTATCTGAGAATCACCCATAGCCAAATACTTACGTAAAAATAGGGCCAAAAAGGCATGAACAAAACCACCAAACCTATTGATAATTCTGGCTATAAACAATATGTAAATAGAAAATGGTAATCCTGCATAATTCATAACTAGCCCCCCCTTAAGGCTCAGTTTATCTTCTTCTCTCATTATTATTCTCCCTGACTTTCCCCCCCTATCAAATCATTGCTCTATCACCGATAAATATTTCATCACTATATCATATAGTCTTGGCTAGTACAATAGAGATGCTTGACATTGTTAAAATATTTTTCACATCACGAAGAATGCTAGAAAAAAAAGACTTTGGATTTAGTATAAAATCCAAAGTCTTATCATATATCACTATAAAATATTTTTACATTTGCTCTTATTTACCAAGTACAAATTCTTCATGAATTGCATTGACTGCTTCATCTACATAACGCTGATCAATCAATACTGATATCTTAATCTCAGAAGTTGAAATCATCTTTATGTTGATGCCTGCATCATACAAAGCTTCAAACATCTTACTTGCCACACCCGCATTAGATTGCATACCTGCACCTACCAAAGAGACCTTGGCAATGTGATCATCCATCGAAACATCTTGGAAACTTAAGGCTTCTTTGTGTTTATTAATTGTATCTACAGCTAGTTGCGCGTCTTCAATGCTAACTGTAAATGAAATGTCTTTGGTATTATCATGGCCAATTGACTGGAGGATGATATCAACATTAACATTCTCTTTTGATAAAAGGTTAAACAGTTTAAAGGCTCTACCTGGTTCATCACCAATACCAATAACTGCTATTCTAGCTACATCTTTATCAGCTGCTACACCACTTACTAACATTTTTTCCACTGTACATTCCTCCTTGACAACCGTTCCTTCTGCTCTTGTCAGACTTGATCTTACAACCAATTCAACACCATATTTTTTGGCCATTTCAACTGATCTATTATGAAGTACTTTAGCACCAAGTGATGCCAGTTCAAGCATTTCATCATATGTTATTTCTTCTAATTTCTTGGCTGTTTTCACCACTCTTGGGTCTGCTGTATAAACACCATCAACATCTGTATAGATTTCACACTTGTCAGCATTCAGTGAGGCCGCTAATGCAACTGCCGTTGTATCAGAACCGCCCCCCCTTCCAAGGGTTGTCACATCTTCATAGCGATTGATGCCTTGAAAGCCAGTTACAAGAACGATATTTCTTCTACCAAGCTCTTCATTAATTCTTTCAGAAGAGATATTCTTAAGCCTTGCATTTCCATAAGCCGATGTAGTATACATGCCAACCTGGGATGCATTCAGAGAAATAGCATTATAACCAAGTTCATGCAATGCCATTGCCATTAACGATACTGATATCTGCTCCCCCCCTGTTGTTAGCAACATGTCCATCTCTCTTCTAGATGGAGCACTTGTATAATCTCTTGCTTTAGCCACCATATCATCAGTTGTATCCCCCCCTTGAGCGGATAATACAACAACAACATTGTTGCCCTTATCATAATCTTCAATAATTCTGTTGGCAACGTTAAAGACACGTTCCTTGTTTGCGACAGAACTACCACCAAACTTCTTTACTATTAACAAAGTTTCTTCCTCCTACTTCTTCAGCTTCTTTACTTCAAGAAAATAAGCCATCAACTCATGACCTTCAACAAAAGTCACACCTGTTTTTTTTCGGCTTCAAATTCATCATAACTAAGTCCTTTTCCTTCTGCCACACGACTGTCATACAAAGCATACGGCACAGGACTGCTTGTATGAGTTCTGTAAGCGATTGGAGTTGGATGGTCTGGCATAACCAAGACTCTATAGTCATCATCCATAGCCTCAAGCCCTTGGATAATTGGCTTAACAACCCTTTCATCTATTAACTCAATAGCTAGAACTTTGTTGTCTACCTCACCCCCCCTATGACCACATTCATCTGGGGGGGCTTCAACATGGACATAGACAAAATCGTATCCATTCTTCAATGCATCAAGCAAGCATTTGCTTTACCTTCATAATTGGTATGTAAGCTACCATCAGCACCTTCAACATCAATACTATACATATCTGCTGCTATTGCAATACCTTTTAGCAAGTCTACTGCCGATATCATAGCACCTTTTTTCTTATACTTCTCTTCAAATGGCATAAGGCTTGGTTTGGTACCTTCACCCCCCCATATCCATATAGAGTTGGCTTTATTTAGTCCTTTAGCAGCTCTCGCCACATTTACAGGGTGATTATTCAGTAACTCATAGCTGCGTTTTTGCAACTCATAGATTATCTCACCATTATCACCTTTTGGCAAGTGTGAAGTAATCTTTTGTTCCAAGATATTATGAGGAGGTGTAAGGTCTACTTTCGTAGATCCATTCTTCCAAATCAATGCGTGTCTGTAAGATATGCCTGGGTAAAACTTCTTTACTACATCTGAAAAGGCTTGATCAACAACTTCTAGAAGCTGGTGTGCTTCCTCTGTTGTTATCTCAGAAGCACTATGATCAATCATTGTCTTATCATTGTATGATTCTTCTTCTGACAGTGTAACGATGTTACATCTATAACAAACGTCTGTGTCTTCCATTTTGATTCCCATGCTGACAGCTTCTAGTGGCGATCTACCTGTATAATACTTCTTAGGGTTATAGCCCATCACTGACAGATTGGCTGTATCACTACCTGGTGACATTCCTTTTGGAATTGTACTACACAGTGCTACTTCACCATTTTTTTGCCAAAATATCTATAGATGGTTTATTGGCAACCTGTAAGGGTGTCTTATTCCCCCCCAAAGATTCAATAGCTCATCAGCCATACCATCACCAAGGATAACTACATATTTCATCTTGTCACCCATCTTTCTAATCTAATCTTTCAATTCTAACTTTTTTATTTCTCAATTCTAATCATGCTTAGAACTTCATCAATTAATTCATCCTGCCCTAAAGCTTCTAGCTTTTCTTTAATGGCTGCTTCCTTAATTTCATCTGTTGTAAAACCAAGGTCATCTCTTAAGCTGTCTATCTCAACGAATGATACTTGACCGAAGATGTCTTTAATCACTTCTTTCGCACCAACCTTATCAAGGGTCTTGACCCTAATAAAACAAGCCGAAGGTACTTCATCAATTGCCATAAGTGACTTTTGGCTTGTTGACCATTTGGTAATAATATTCTTGCCCTTATGTTTGACTGCATCAACTATATCCGCTACAACTGCACTTGCAGTGGGTAGTTTACCAGCGCCAGCACCATAGAACATTACATCTCCGATGACATTACCTTTTATAAGGATTGCATTGAACACACCATGTACGTTGCTTAATGGATGGTGAGGGTTGATCATCATAGGTGTTACCACCGAGTAAACTTGATTGTCAATCTTCTTACATCTTGCCAACAATTTTATGTCCACATTCATTTTCTTTGCATAGGCCATATCTGTCTTACTAATCTTTGTAATACCTTCAGTATAAATATCTTCAAAGTCAACATGTTTGCCAAATGCTAAAGATGATAAAATTGCAATTTGCGACAGGCATCATGACCTTCAACATCTGCTTCAGGATTTCTTTCAGCATAACCTAAATCTTGAGCTTCCTTTAAAACAACGTCAAAATCAAGGTTCTCCTCTTTCATTTTGGTTAAAATGAAATTGGTTGTACCATTAAGGATACCTGTAATCTCATAAATCTCATCTGCTGTTAGCGATTGGTTTAATGGACGAATGATTGGAATACCACCACCAACACTTGCTTCAAACAAAAAGTTGGCATGACTTTCCTTTGCTATTCCAAGTAATTCTGGGCCATGTTTAGCAACAAGCTCTTTATTGCTTGTTACCACACTTTTCCCTCTTTGAAGGGCTTGCTTTACAAATGTATAGGCTGGTTCAACGCCACCCATTACTTCTGCTATAACATCCACTTCTTCATCGTTTAGAATGTCATTGTAATCATGTGTAAGCACATCTTCTATAGGTGAACCTGGAAATTCTCTCAAATCCAAAACATATTTCAGTTCTATTGCTTGTTCTGCTTTACTGTTAATGCTCTCTTGATTGGTGTTAAGAACCTCAACAACACCCGATCCTACTGTACCATATCCTAATACTGCTATTTTAGCCATATAATCACTCCCTAGATAGTATTTTAACTTGATGCACACCACCGGTGCCAATCAGGTCATTAATCATGTCATGTACGTCACCAGTTGTTGGCAACACTTCAATAGTTATAGTAATATCTGCAACACCATTAATTGGTATTGTTTGATGTATGGTCAATACATTGGCCTGGAATTTAGCTATACAATTAAGAAGCCCAGATAACAATCCCGGCTCATCATCAATTTTCATACCAATAGTAATGGCACGTCCTCTTGAATTTTCATAGAATGGAAATATCGTATCCTTATACTTATAAAAAGAAGAACGGCTAATTCCAACTAGATCAACTGCATCTTGAACAGTCATTGCTTTCTCTTTCTCCAAGTACATTTTTGCCTGTACCACTTTCAGGAAAACTTCAGGCAATGCTTTTCTTTTTATGATGTAATAATTCGCTGTATCTGGCATTCAACCACCTCGTACACATATTAACCTTTGTGTTCTTCTCAGAAACACATATGTTTTTCTAAGGAAGATAATACCACAGAACGCCACTAGACACAATAGTTTAGGCCAATATAGTCAATGTTTTTTTTGCAAAACAAAGGACCACCTCAGAGAGATGGCCCCCCCATTCTATGATTATTCATTAATTTTATCACTTGTTCTTCTTGCTACACTTCTTCAATCACTTCGCCAAGTGTAATTTTTTTCTTCATCTGTTACCAGCAAATCAATATCCACAAGAACAATCATTCTGTCTTCAACTTTCGCTACAGACCTTATATACTTTCTGTTGATCCCAGCAACAATTGCAGGTGCAGTTTCTACGTCTTCTTCTTGAATCTGAAGGATTTCAGCCACAGAATCAACAACAAAGCCTACCTTAATATCTTTTGTATACACAACAATGATTTTAGTTTCATCATCATGAGCTTTATCAGCCAAGCTAAACTTCTTTCTCAAACTAAAAATAGGAAGCACTTCACCTCTAAGATTTATCATCCCTTCGATATATTCTGGTGCATTGGGAACCTTTACGACCTCTTGATATTTCTCAATACCATTCACTTTCATGATGTCAAGACCGTACTCTTCTTTGTCCAGTCTAAACACAACTTGCTGTAATGTTGCCATAAGCCTTCCTCCTTTATTGATGGTTGTCCACTGTAATCCACTTTAGATATGCATTGATAAAATCATCAAGCTGTCCGTCCATGACAGCATTAACATTGCCCGTTTCATGATTGGTCCTATGATCTTTCACCATATTGTATGGGTGCATTACATAGGATCTAATCTGACTACCCCCCCAGCCAATCTCTTTGATTTCGCCTCGGATGTCATCCATTTTTTTCTAACTGTTCAATTCGCTTCTTCTCAAGTAATTTAATTTTAAGCATTTGTAATGCTTTGTCTTTGTTCTTATGTTGTGAACGTTCATTTTGACATTGCACAACAATACCACTTGGTAAATGGGTAATACGTATAGCTGAGTCTGTCTTGTTGATATGCTGCCCACCTGCGCCACTGGCACGATAAGTGTCAATTCTTATCTCATCATCAGCTATTTCAATATCAATATCTTCTTCGATGTCAGGTAACACATCACATGAAGCAAAGGATGTATGCCTTCTACCAGAACTGTCAAATGGTGAAATCCGAACAAGACGATGAACACCCTTTTCTGCCTTTAGATAACCATAAGCATTTTCACCTTTAATTTCAATAGTCACTGACTTTACACCAGCTTCTTCGCCAGCAAGATAGTCAATCACATCGACTTTGTAACCTTTTGCCTCTGCCCACCTGGTATACATTCTGTATAACATATTAACCCAGTCACAAGATTCCGTTCCACCAGCACCAGCATGAAGGGATAATATGCCATTGGAATTATCATATTCACCACTAAGTAATGTTGATGTAATCATTCTGTCAAACTTAGTTACAAAGGCAGGATATTGATCTTGAACCTCATTTAGGATATCCGAATCATTTTCTTCTATTCCCATCTCTATAAGTATATCAATTTCTTCATATTCTTGCAATATCATATTATAGCCTTCAATTTTATCCTTTAAAGCTTTAATACTTTTTAGAACCTTCTGAGAGTTTGTTGCATCGTTCCAAAAATCTGGTGATGCAGAAAGCGCCTCAAGTTCCATCAACGATTCCTTCGCGCCAGCGACGTCAAAGTGAATCCCTCAATTCAATTAGTTTTGGCTCGTAACTTTTTAGCTCTTGTTTCAGCTGTTCAAGTTCGATCATCCCAATCACCTCTATCTATTTATATTTTAACACTTTATATTAAGCTCTGCCATGGCAATGCTTGTATTTCTTGCCACTGCCACATGGACACTGGTCATTACGTCCCACTTTTTTTTCTCGGAACGTTTCACAGTTTGAACTTTGGCACCTTCACCTTTGTTTGTCCCTGTAACTTTTGCAACACGCTCACGTTCAATCTTATGCTTGGCACGTATTGAATACATGGCTCTTACAGTGTTCTCCTGTATGCTTTCAATCATATCATCAAACATATCAAAACCAACAAACTTATATTCAACAAGCGGATCTCTTTGACCATAAGCCCTTAAGCCGATACCTTGTCGCATCTGATCCATACTGTCAATATGTTCCATCCATTGTTGATCAATAGCACGTAATAATACAACACGTTCTGCTTCTCTAAGTATTTCTACTATTTCAAATTCAGACTCTTTTTGTTCATACATTTTAATGGCTTCTTCAGTCATAAGCTCGATGAACTTTTCTCTATCAACATCATCTTTTTGATCATCTGAAAACTCGTAATGGCCAATTGGAATAATCTTACGGAACTTATCCATCATACCAGGCAAGTCCCACTCATCTGGATGGTCCATACCATTTGAGAACCCATTAACAACTCGACGCACGATTTCCTTTACCATGTTCAATATGACATCGCGCATCTCCTGTCCATCAAGTACTTTGGCACGTTCTTCATAGATTATTTCACGTTGCTCGTTCATTACCTGGTCGTAGTCTAGAAGGTGCTTTCTAATTGAGTAGTTATTACTCTCTACTTTCTTTTGAGCATTCTCTATTGCATTGGATAATATACCTGCAGCAATTGGCTCACCTTCTGGTAAGCCAAGACGGCTTATGGTATTTTTAAATCTGTCAGATCCAAACAAACGCATCAAATCATCATCTAAGGATAGGAAGAACTTAGACTCACCAGGATCACCTTGACGACCTGCACGACCTCTTAACTGGTTATCTATACGTCTTGATTCATGTCTCTCTGTACCAACGATTTTAAGACCACCAGCTTCGACAACACCTTCACCTAATTTGATGTCGGTACCACGTCCAGCCATGTTAGTCGCAATAGTAATTGCACCAAATTGACCTGCTGAAGCAACAATCTCAGCTTCTCTTTCGTGGAACTTGGCATTTAGGACATTATGCTTAATCCCTGCCTTTCTGAATCTAGAACTAAGTTCCTCAGAAGAATCAATGGTAATTGTACCCACAAGCACTGGTTGTCCTTTGTCAAAAGAAGCCTTAACTTCATTAACAATGGCTTGCAATTTCTCCTCATGAGACCTATAAACTTCATCAGAATGATCAAGTCTTGCTATTGGTCTGTTGGTTGGTATTACAACAACATCCATACCATAGATATCTCTAAATTCTTCTTCTTCAGTTAAGGCTGTACCTGTCATACCTGCACGTTTCTTATATCTGTTGAAATAGTTTTGGAATGTAATGGTTGCAAGAGTCTTACTCTCACGCTTAACATCTACCATTTCCTTAGCTTCAATTGCTTGATGAATGCCATTGGAATATCTTCTTCCTGGCATTAAACGCCCTGTAAATTCGTCAACAATTACAATTTCTCCATCTTTAACAACATAGTTTTATCCTTAAACATTGTATAGTTTGCTTTTAAGGCAATACTGATATGATGTTGGATTTCCATATTGTCTGGATCTGATAAGTTATCTATTTGGAAGAAAGCCTCTACTTTCTTAACACCATCTGATGTTAATGTAGGATTACTCTCTTTCTCATCTAATACAAAATCACCTGTTTCTTCAACCTCTTCATTTAAAATGGCACTAAGCTTTGAAACCTCACCTATAACTTCACCTTTTTTGAGTCTATTAGCCAGCATATTTGCTTGTGCATAAAGATGGGTAGATTTGGAACTGCTTCCCGATATAATCAATGGTGTTCTGGCTTCGTCGATAAGAACAGAGTCAACCTCATCAATGATTGCGTATGCAAGTTCTTTTTGAACCATTTCCTTCTTATATATAACCATATTATCTCGAAGGTAATCAAAACCAAATTCATTATTGGTTCCATACGTGATATCCGCTAGATAAGCAGCTTTTCTTTCTTCGGTTGTTATGCCATTAAGAATGACGCCAACAGTCAATCCAAGATAATTGTATACTTGCCCCCCCATCCATTCAGCATCACGATGTGCAAGGTAATCATTTACTGTAACAACATGTACCCCCCCTTCACCAGTTAATGCATTTAGATATGCTGCAAAAGGTGCTGTCAACGTCTTACCTTCACCAGTCTTCATTTCTGCGATACGACCTTGATGCAATATGATACCACCAATAATCTGAACTCTGAAAGCCTTCAAACCAAGAACACGGTATGCGGCTTCTCTAACTGTTGCATATGCTTCTGGTAATATGTCGTCTAAATTTTCCCCCCCTGCCTTAAGTCTTTTACGAAACTGTTCCGTTTTTCCTTTTAATGTATCTTCAGACATACGAGCATACTCGTCATCCATCGCCATTATTTGGTCAACAAGTGGTGCTATTCGCTTTAATTCTCGTTCACTATGTGACCCAAATACTTTTTCCAAAAACGACATGTCATTCACCTTCCAAATCCAAAATTTCTAGTCGCGTACACCTATAGGCACACTGACTCACATTACATAATTCTACCATTATCAAGTAGGTCATGCAACCTAAGTTTTCAAACCTTGCAACAAAGTTCATTTTACTTTATTTACATTTAAACTTTACAGTAATTCTATTAATAATTCATAAAAAAAGATGCAGCTTCGACATTAGCGAAACTGCATCTCTTGTAATTGTCATAATTATAGATTACTCAGGAGCGATAAGGCCAAACTCTCCATCTTTTCTCTTGTAAACAACATTGACTTCCTCTGTCTCACTATCTCTGAATACAAAGAAGTTATGACCTAGAAGTTCCATTTCCATACAAGCTTCTTCAGCATCCATTGGTTTAACTGGGAATGCCTTGCTCCTTACAATGTTGATGCCTTCATCTTCGTCATGAATTTCCTCAACAAATGTTGTTCTGAACGTTCCATGATGACGATGTCTGTTGATGAGTTTTTTTCTTATGTCTAAGTAATTGTCGCTCTAGTACATCAACAACAAGATCTATAGCTGCATACATGCTTTCTGCTTCCTCCTCAGCACGTATGATACTTCCTTTTATTGGGATAGTTACCTCAATTATCTGAGTGTGATTTTTTTTGAGTACACTCAAGGTAATAATCGCCTCAGTATCTTGAGAAAAATATTTCTCCAACTTACCAAGTTTGTCAGTGACTGCCTCCCTAAGTGGGTCTGTTACCTGAATGTTCTTTCCACTGATAGTATAACGCATACTAAACAACTCCTTCCAACACCCGAAAGTGCCTATGAAATTATAAAATGAGAATTTCTTCTCACTATGAGGACATATCATCAATAAATATTTAGCGTTTTATCCTATGAATTATCCTCTTATTACAAATATTCAACATCCACATTAATATTCCTCTAAAATATCGTATATTTTTCAAAAAAATCTCTTTCTAATTGTTAATAAATCTCATTTAAAAAGTCAGAAAATTGAATCGATTGAAGGAAATCTTTTGTGGATAACTTTCCATAAACCACTTTTTGACCCTTCAAAATCTGTGGATAGTGTGTTCAAGTCTGTGTAAAACCTTATTTTCCAAGGATTTCCACCTATTTTATTGTGGATAACCCTATTTGGGGGGGCGCAATGTTATGTAAACATACTTTTGATGACTATGTTATGAGATCATCATTTTTTTTGAACAGAACATATGACCTATATGATATATATTATATCACAATTGATTTCAATTATAAATCCAGTCATTCCAATAACTGATTCCCTATAATTTGTGCCTCAATTGACTGATATTTTCGACAAATAAAAGGCACCATAATACACAAGACTGTGTATAACGATACCTCTCAATTTGTATAGCACAAAAGCATGATTTAATCCTGCAACTTATCAATCAATTCAGCCAAAACTTTGTCAGCATCCTCATGAGGCACTTGACAGGTACCAGCATTCATATGGCCACCACCACCATAGCCCAGCATCAACTCACCAATATTGGCCTTACTCGATCTGTTAATAATTGATTTACCCACTGTGTAAACCGTATTTTGTTGCCTAAAACCCCCCCATATCTGCTGTATAGAAACATTGGTATCAGGGTACAAAGCATACTTAACAAATCTGTTGCCAGGATAAATAGTTTCAACATCCTTTAGTTTAACAACTAAAACATTCCCGTGAACTTCAGCATTGTCTTTGATTTGTTGATAGAATTTATCTTTATAAGAGAAAAACAATTCAACCCGCTCTTGGACATCCGGAAGTGCAAGAATCTCTTCTATGGAATGGTTCTTACAATAATCTATAAGGTCCATCATTAGGTTGTAATTGCTAATTCTAAACTCTCTAAATCGACCAAGGCCTGTTCTAGCGTCCATAAGAAAACTAAGCAAGACCCACTCCTTTGGATCGAGTATCTCTTCTTCCGTAAACCAAGCTGCATCTGCTTTGTCAACAGCCTCCATCATATCGTTGGCAATCATAGGGAATCTTTCATCCCCCCCACCATAGTAGTCATAGACCACTCTAGCCGCTGATGGTGCATCGGGATCAATAATATGATTCTCATGCTTTTCATTACGAATTGTTTCACTCAGATGATGATCAAAGGCAAGACCAATACCTTTAACATAAGGCAGATTCGTCGAAATATCATTCGCCGTCACTTCAATCTTACCATCTTGCATATCCTTGGGATGTACAAACTTAATGTCTTCTATTAAGTCCATTTCCTTTAAAATCACTGCACATACCAAGCCATCAAAATCACTTCGAGTAATTAAACGTTTTTTTCTCAGTCATAATAAACTCCTTATGGTCAGTCTCTCATCAACCTATCATTCTTTAATTTTATCAGACATTATTCATAAGTGCAAAAAAAGAAGCATCACACAATGTGTGATGCTTCTTGGAAAAATTCTTATGCTTTGTCTTTACCTTCATAGTGTGTATGAAGAAGATCATGAGCCTTGTGAGACATTGGCTCTCCAAGGAAATCTTTGTAAAGATTCATCACAGCTTCATTCTCATGTGACTTTCTAATTGGCATATCTCTATCAATTTGATAAATTGAATCCATACGCGCTTTAATCACAGAAGAATCTCCATGATGGAATGGTTGACCACCACCACCGATACAACCACCTGGACAAGCCATAACTTCGATTGCATGGAAGTTTCTTGGATTACCGTTTTGAACTTCTTTAAGAAGTGCTTTGGCATTACCAAGACCGTGAGCAACACCAATGTTAAGCGTTAAGCCATCAACATCAACTTCTGCCGCTTTAACGCCATCAAATCCACGAACACCAACAAAATCAACGTTCTCAAGATTTTTACCTGTGTGGATTTCGTAAGCTGTACGAAGTGCAGCCTCGATAACACCACCAGTTGAACCAAAGATGACACCAGCACCAGTTGATAAACCAAGTGGTTGGTCAAACTCTGTTTCATCAAGGTCGTATAGATCAATGTTTGCTTGCTTGATTAAGTTGGCTAGTTCTCTAGTTGAAAGTACAATGTCAACATCTGGGTTGCCATCCACTTTGAACTCATCTCTGTCTGCTTCATATTTCTTAGCAAGACATGGCATGATTGAAACAACAACTAGGTCTTTTCTGTCAATTTTAAGTTGTTCAGCATAATACGTCTTAGCTACAGCACCAAACATTTGTTGTGGTGATTTCGCTGATGATGGGATATCAATCAAGTCAGGGAACTGACTCTCTACAAAGTTAACCCATGCTGGACAACATGAAGTTAGGATTGGAAGCGCAACGTCTTTATCTCCGTTAAGGAATTTACCAAGACGTCCCAAAAATTCAGTTCCTTCTTCCATGATTGTAAGGTCAGCTGCAAAGTCTGTATCAAAGACTTTATCAAATCCTAGTTGGTTAAGTGCTGTAACCATCTTAGGTGTTACAATGGCACCTGGCTCTTCACCAAATTCCTCACCAATCGCAACTCTGACTGCCGGAGCAACTTGTACAATAACAGTTTTCTCTGGATTAGCAAGTGCTTCTACAACTTCCCAAGTATGGTCGTTCTCTGAAAGAGCGCCTACTGGACATACAGCAACACATTGTCCACAGTGTGTACACACTGTCTCTGTAAGTGGAAGTTCAAATGCTGGAGCAACTACCGCATCAAATCCACGATTGATTCCTGATAAAGCACCAACTTCTTGAACATCGTTACACATAGTCTCACATCTTCTACACATGATACATTTGTCCATGTCTCTGATGATTGATGTTGAATAATCGCTCTTGTAAGTTGATTGCTCCTCACCTGTAATGTTGATTTCTCTAAGACCAATCATCTCTGATAGGTCTTGAAGCTCACACTCACCTGATTGTGAACAAGTCAAACAATCTTTAGGGTGATCTGAAAGAATCAATTCTGTTACAGTTTTTCTTGCGTCTAGTACACGCATTGTATTTGTCTTAACTACCATTCCGTCAACTACTGGAGTTGCACATGCTGGAGCAAGGTTTCTTCTACCATCTACTTCAACAACACACACACGGCATGATGCAGTTTGGTTAACCATTTTTGTGTCATGTAAGTCTAAATGACAAAGTGTTGGGATAGTAACACCAAGTTCTTTAGCAGCTTCGAGTACTGTGCTGCCTTTAGCTACCTGAAGTTCTTTCCCATCTATGACGATTTTAATATCTGACATTAGGGTTTGCCTCCTTCTTTAATTATCGCTTCTCAATTGCGCCGAATTTACATTTATCGTAACAAGCACCACATTTGATACATTTATCTTGGTCAATTGTATGAAGTTTTTTTTAACTTCACCTGAGATACAGTCAGTAGGACAAACTCTCTTACATGCTGTACATCCGATACATTTATCTTCAAGAATGTAGTAGCTAAGCAATGATGTACATTGTCCAGCTGGACACTTCTTATCAACGATATGTGCTTGATATTCATCAGCAAATGCTTCCATTGTTGAAAGAATAGGGTTTGGAGCTGTTTGTCCAAGACCACAAAGTGCAGTGTCTTTAATGTTACGGCTTAGTCTTTTAAGTTCTGCAAGATGTTTTTGCTCACCTTTACCATCTGTTATAACTTCAAGAAGTTCATGAAGTCTCTTAGTACCGATACGACAAGGTGTACACTTACCACATGACTCTTCAACAGTAAACTCAAGGTAGAACTTAGCAATTGAAGGCATACAGTCATCTTCGTCCATAACAATCATACCACCTGATCCCATCATAGAACCTGCAGCAATTAGGTTATCAAAGTCGATTGGTGTATCAAGGTCTTTCTCAGTCAGACATCCACCTGATGGTCCACCTGTTTGAACCGCTTTGAATTTCTTGCCATCTTTGATACCGCCACCGATATCATAGATTACTTCTCTAAGTGTTGTACCCATTGGCACCTCGATAAGACCAACATTGTTGATTTTACCTGCAAGTGCAAATACTTTAGTACCTGTAGACTTCTCAGTACCAATAGCTGAATACCACTCAGCACCTTTAAGGATAATTACTGGAATGTTAGCAAAAGTCTCAACGTTATTAACGTTAGTAGGCTTGCCCCCCCAATATCCTGATTCAGCTGGGAATGGTGGTTTTGTAGTCGGCTCACCACGCTCACCTTCCATAGAATGGATAAGTGCAGTTTCTTCACCACATACGAAAGCTCCAGCACCATAAGTCAATTCGATATCGAATTCAAATCCAGTACCCATTACGTCTGTACCAAGTAAACCATACCCTCTTGCATCTTCAATCGCTTTTTCAAGACGTTTGATTGCTAGTGGTACTCAGCACGAATATATACTCTACCTTTGGTTGCGCCAATAGCGTAACCACAGATTGCCATTGCTTCAATTACTGAATGTGGGTCACCTTCTAAGATAGAACGGTCCATAAATGCACCTGGGTCTCCCTCATCAGCATTACAGATAACATACTTTTGATCTGCATCGTAACCAGCAGCGAATTGCCACTTAAGACCAGTAGGGAATCCACCACCTCCACGGCCACGAAGTCCAGAGTCTTTAATTACTTGTACAACATCAGCAGGTGACATCTCGCTAATTGCTTGACCAATAGCTTGATACCCATCTCTTGCGATGTAATCATCTATACTATCTGGATCTACAAGTCCACAGTTTCTTAGAGCAATACGCATTTGCTTCTTGTAGAAATCCATGTCTTTTGAGTCTGCAATAATTTCTTTTGTATCAGGGTTAGTATAAAGAAGTCTTTCTACTTTACGACCCTTCACACAGTGTTCTGCAACGATTTCATCAGCATCAGCTGGTGTTACTTGTACATAAAATGTGTTGTCTGGAAGTACTTTTACAACTGGTCCTTTTTCACAGAAACCAAAACATCCAGTGGTTAACACTTGTACATCATCGCTCATATTTTGATCATTTATTGCTTTTTCTAAATTCGCAACAATTCCATCAGCTTCAGCAGACTTACATCCAGTACCGCCGCAAACCAATAGTTGAATTTTATAGTTCGCCATCATTAACCTCCTAAGTTATCTTTTCGTCAAATAATCGATTCAAAATTATTCGATAGTTTTATGCGTTTGTGGGATAATCCCGTCTACTAATGTGCCTTCTTTAATGTAAGAATCAATGATTTCTTTTGCTTTCTCATTGCTTACATCTCCAAATACAACACTGTCTTGACCTGGTAGTGTTACTTCAATAGTAGGTTCTGCATAACAATAACCCATACAACCAGTTTGTGTTACTACAACATTGTCTACACCTTGACTTGCACACTCATCTACGATGTAGTTCATTACTTCTCTAGCACCTGAAGCGATACCACAAGTAGCCATAGCAACTCTGACTTGAACCAATTCTTCAATTTTGTCGCCTTGTTCTCTAAGAGCAACTTTTGACTTAACGTCTTCTTTGATTTTCTTTAATTCTGCAAATGATTTGATTTTTGCCATAATGTTTGCCTCCTCTACTTAGTATTCAGCGATGATGCCTTTGACATCTTCAACAGTGACACGACCATATACTTTCTCACCAACAAGTACAACTGGAGCAAGTCCACATGCACCAACACAACGAAGTGCGTCGATTGAAAATTTACCGTCTTCTGTAGTTTCTCCAACTTCGATTCCAAGTTGTTTAACAAATTCTTCTTGTACTTTCTCTGCACCTCTTACGTAACATGCAGTTCCCATACAGATTGCAATCGGATTCTCACCCTTTGGTGTCATTGTGAAATAAGAATAAAAACTTACAACACCAAACACTTTTGCAGTTGAAACACCTAATTTCTTCCCTACAAATTTTTGAACCTCTTCTGGTAAGTATCCAAAGATACTTTGAGCTTTATGAAGCACACGAATAAGTTCACCTTTTGTAGAAGGCATTGAATCAATATACTGTTCTAATTCATTGAACATATCAACAGTTAATTCAGTAGCAGCCATAATTTACCTCCTTAAGATTGTATAAAATATTATGATTTTGAATTCAACTAAATCTACTTTATTGAATATAGTTAATTTCTTAACATATTCGTATAGACTTAATATATATTATAAGGATTGCGATTGACCACATTCCTATAATTTTGATTTAAGTGATTCAATAAATGATTGAATCGTACGTTCTTGTACATCCAGTGTCACTTCACAAGAACCAATGTGTCCCAATTCATGAGCATCTGATGACTGGATAACACGGAGCTTATTATATTTCTCCTGATATTCAGACAAGTCTGCATATTTTGAAACCTCAATTGTTGTGAATGACATGTGTTCTGGAATCATTCCCAAGTTAGAAATAACACTGTAACTCGGACGATCAATGTGTGCTGGTATACAAACACCTTGATTGGCCTCACATAGGTCGTAGAGCTCATCCAGAGAGATATCAGTAGCAAATGATAACAAGCGGTCAATGGTCCCTATCTTGTCATCTTCCTTATTGTAAAGTATTTGCTCACCAAAAATCTTTGTTCGATTTTTTAGGTCAGGTAAACCATTGTAGACTTCTTTCTGCACATTGTATGCAAAATCCAGGCTTGGAAAAAGGCAAACTACATGGATTTCTTCTCTTGTTTCCACTTCGATACCTGGAATAACAAGTAAATCCGTTTCTTTTGCCACTTTCAATACTGCCTCAATGTTCTCACATGTATTATGATCTGTAATAGCAATGACATCCAATTCACTAATTAGAGCCATATTCACTATATTGTTCGGTGTCATTTCATCCATGCTACATGGTGACAACGCCGTATGAATATGTAAATCGTAGTTTAGTTCCATTAATCGGGCCCTATTCGTTAAATTATTGTCAATATTACGCATATTACATTGATATTATAGCAGATAAGACATCTGGTGTAAACAAATTTCGAAAGTTTTTTTTAATGGAGCTTTACCCTGATTTTACTAGGCTTAGAGCTATCTTGCACGATTGATTTTTATTATCAATTAGACCACTGATATTTTTGTGATTTGCTAGACTATTTTGACATTTTGAAACTTAATGAAAACTTACAATCAATTACCGACTTTCATGAATTTGACACATTATACATATGCAGAACATATGTAGCTGATATACTCTATAATAGTAAAAACAGGTGGTGATTCCTTGAAAGATTTCAAAATTCTATATGTGGATTCGGATGAAAACTACAGCACGGAACTAGTAGAAACCTTTAAGAAATATGACATTCATTTAGATACAACATCTGATTTGGAAGCAGCTAAAACTTTTATTGAGTCTTCAAAATTAAGTTTACTCATTACAGAGACAAGAATAACAAATGATTCTACCCTTGATTTGTTGATGTATATCAGGGACGACCCAGACTTATCTACTTTACCAATTGTCATCCTAACAAGCGACCGAAGTAAAAGCACTGTCATAGAGGCAATGAAGTATGACATTGCAAACTATCTTATTAAACCATGTAAAGAAGATGACCTAATCTCTGCCGTACTACTCAATGCAGAAGATCAAACCATCTTCGATGCCTCACATAATTCTCTTGCTTAATTACCAGTAAAACGTCTTATATCAAAGATTGGCATATACCTTGTATGGTTTCCATTATTATACAACGAGGAAATTGTTACAAAATAATTACCTGAGGCATGAATAGCGTCACACTCTACGTGGCCAAATTCATAACCTTCTTTTTTTTGTCATATTATAGCCCCCCCTTAGATTACCGTCGTCTTCAAGATAAATAAGTTGGTCATTAACAGTAACAAAATCTTTTAGTATCTGGCTCAGCACTTCCCCCCCACCATACATCAAGGTCTGATTCGATACTGTTATCCTATCTGGCGTTTCTTTAATTAAGGTATGGGCTTGTCCATTTATTGTTAGTGACTTACTTGCTTTGTCATAAGTAATTGTTGAATTGTTACTACCCGCGGATGGGTAATGCCTTACCGAATCGAATTCGTCAATATAATATAAGGTAGAACCTTCCATCCACAGGTGGTCAGTTACAAAACCTGAGACCACATTACCGATATAGTCATAATCTCTGTATAGCTCTATGCCCAATGGGTTTCCAAGCAAATCGTAATTTACAGCATAAGTGTAATAACCATTTGAAACAATTGCATTGCCACTGCTCACATTAGAAACCTGTCCAGCTTCAAATCTCTTTGAACTAATTATACGACTAAGGACAACCAAACTTTCCTGAACAGTTGCATTACCTTTAGGGTCAATAACACCATTTGCTCTACCTTTTACTAAACCAGTGGCTATACACTTCTTTACAGACACCTTAGCCCAACCACTAATAGTTGATTCATCGTCATAAACTGTTTGACTTTCTTCTAATACATAGCCTCTCATTTCGAGAAGACGTATATACAAGGTCATTATCTCTTCTCTAGAAATCAATGCATCGGGTTTATAGGACCCCCCCTCTGGATAACCTTCAATCAAGCCAATACCTTGAAGTGCAATCAGATACAGATCAGAAGTGTCTGAAAATGCATAGGACTTAGATAAATCGATGTCATAGGCTATAGGTTGTCCAGATAAATACTCATACAATTGGTACATCAAATAACCATACTCCTGCCTGGTTATAGGTCTTTGATAGTTATCAAAATAAGTCTCTCCAATTAAATCTGATTGAAAAACCAGTTGAACATCCGACTTCGCCCAATCGCTGACTTCATTGGCATTGGTAATCAAGGTTAACGATACCATCAGTACCAGCACTGCCACTACAACTCTTTTCATTATGAATCCCCCCCCTTGGTGCTTTTTTTACAAATACATCTATCTAACTTTGGTAAATTCTCTTGCAAGAAAATGACCTGTATAAGATTTGGATTCCTTGGCAACTTCTTCTGGTGTTCCTTTGGCAACTATTTCACCACCACGGTCCCCCCCACCTTCTGGTCCCAAATCAATCACATAATCAGCTGTCTTAATCACATCCATATTGTGTTCAATAACCAAAACACTGTTACCCGCATCAACCAAAGTTTGTAGTATCTTAATAAGCTTATGTACATCCGCAAAATGCAGGCCGGTAGTTGGCTCATCTAATATGTAAATCGTCTTACCAGTACTTCTTTTACTCAATTCAGTAGCCAGCTTAACCCTTTGTGCTTCACCACCAGACAGAGTCGTTGATGGCTGCCCTAACTTAATGTAGGATAAACCAACATCATTTAAGGTTTCAAGCTTTCGTTTGATTCTAGGGACATTTTCAAAAAAACTCTAAAGCATCTTCTACTGTCATCTCCAGTACATCCGATATACTCTTTCCTTTATATTTGATTTCCAAGGTCTCTCTGTTATACCTTTTACCATGACACACCTCACAAGGCACATAGATATCAGGCAAGAAATGCATTTCGATTTTGTTGATACCATCACCACGACAGGCTTCACATCTACCACCTTTAACATTAAAGCTAAACCGTCCTTTTTGATAGCCTTTCATTTTGGCATCCACTGTTTTAGCAAATATGTCTCTAATTGGATCAAATACACCTGTATAGGTAGCTGGATTGGACCTTGGCGTACGACCAATTGGTGACTGATCAATATCAATAACTTTATCAAGGTGTTCAAGACCTTCAACACCTGCATGCTTTCCAGGTTTCATTTTAGCTCTGTTTAGGTCTCTTGCCAACCTTTTATAGAGAATTTCATTGACAAATGAGCTTTTACCTGACCCTGACACACCTGTTACACAAGTTAATATACCAAGTGGGATACTAACATCTACAGTTTTCAAGTTGTTTTCTTTTGCGCCTTTTACTGTTAACCACTTGCCATTTGTGGCGCGACGATTCACTGGCACAGGTATTGATTTTCTACCACTAAGGTATGCACCCGTAATTGATTTCTTATTCTTTTTGATCTGGCTAGCAGTTCCAACAGCAACTATCTCACCACCATGAACACCGGCCTTAGGGCCAATATCAACGATACAATCTGCTTCGGCCATAGTATCCTCATCATGTTCAACTACAATAAGTGTATTTCCAAGATCCCTCAGATGTTTAAGGGTTGCAAGCAAACGTTCGTTATCTCTTTGATGTAATCCTATAGACGGCTCATCCAATATATATACCACCCCCCCAACAAGGCCAGACCCAATTTGAGTTGCAAGGCGAATTCTTTGGGCTTCCCCCCCGCCTGATAGGGTTCCCGCTGACCTACTCAGTGAAAGATAATCTAAACCTACATCAACCAAGAAGTTAATTCTTGCGCTAATTTCTTTTATGATTTGATCACCAATCATCATTTGACGTTCAGACAGGACAAGTGTATCCATATACCCTTTGATATCATTAATCGACAATTCTGTTACTTGGGAAATATTCTTATCTCCAAGTCGAATTGCAAGGGATGTAGGCTTTAGCCTTGCCCCCCCTTTACATGTCGGACACTGGTTATTGGTCATCAAGCTTTGATATTCTTGTCGCATGTATTCAGAACTGGTTTCTTTATAACGTCTTTCTAAACTTGGTATCACACCTTCAAAAGACGAATCATAAGATCCTTCACCATGACTATGGGAATAGACAACATGAATAAGGTCCTTACCTGACCCATAAAATATCAGTTCCTTAACTCTATCCTCTAATTGGTTCACTGGTGTATCTAGACTAAAGTTATATTGCTTAGACAAGGCAACAAACATACTACGGACATAACTGTCCTCATTTGCTGCTGATGACCAACCTGGCGCTTTGATGGCACCTTGATTTATACTTAGTGTGTTATCTGGCACCAACAAATCTTGATCAAATTCCATGGTAAAACCAAGTCCATGACAGTCTTGACATGCACCAAATGGATTGTTAAACGAAAACATTCTCGGCTCGATTTCATCAAAAGATATATGGCCATCTGGACATGCAAAATTCTGACTGAAGTTAATCGGCTCTTCACCTATGACATCTATTGATAGGGTCCCACCAGTCAGATGCATGACTGTTTCGATAGAATCCGTTAATCGTTTGCCTATGCCTTCTTTAACAACCAATCGATCTACAACAACTGCGATGGTGTGTTTCTTATTCTTCTCAAGTTGTATATCTTCCGATAATTCATACATATTGTCGTCTATTAATACCCTTACATATCCACTCTTGCGGGCTTGATCCAAAACCTTAAGATGTTGCCCTTTTTTTTCCTTTAACAACAGGTGCCAGTAGTTGAATTCGTTTGCCGCCTTCCATTTCTAGAACCTGGTCAACTATTTGGTCAATTGTTTGTTTTTTTGATTTCTTTGCCACATGTAGGGCAATAGGGTACGCCTATCCTTGCAAAAAGAAGTCTAAAATAGTCATATATTTCTGTCACAGTACCGACAGTTGATCTTGGATTACGACTTGTCGTCTTCTGATCTATGGATATGGCAGGTGACAAACCTTCAATACTATCCACATCTGGTTTCTCCATTTGTCCAAGAAATTGTCTTGCATAAGCAGAAAGTGATTCAACATAACGTCGTTGTCCTTCTGCATATAGTGTGTCAAATGCTAATGATGATTTACCCGAACACTTAGGCCAGTAAAAACCACTAGCTTCTCACGGGGGGGTATTTTAAGATCCACATTCTTAAGGTTATGTTCTCTTGCCCCCCCTTTAATTGTAATATGTTGATTTGCCATATAGTACCTTCCTCTAATAACTTTATAATAGGTATGAGATCAGTAAATTGATCTCTACTTTGATTTGTGTAACTCAGTTTTTAATTTGAGTAGTTCGTCGCGCAGGGATGCTGCTCGTTCAAATTGCAAATCTGCGGCCGCTTTTTTCATTTCTTTTGATAACTTCTCAATAAAGACTTCAAGCTCAAATTTGTCCATGGATTCTGGATCTTTCTCAAGTTCATAAGAACCAGCTTTCTCAGCCGCTTTTGAAATCCGAATAATATCACGAACCGCTTTTTTAATTGATGTTGGTGTAATGCCATGTTCATCATTATAGGCTTGTTGAATACCACGACGACGATTTGTCTCACCAATAGCCTTCTTCATCGAATCTGTCATCTTATCTGCATACATGATAACTCGACCCTCTGAGTTCCTTGCAGCACGACCAACGGTTTGTATAAGTGCTGTTTCAGACCTTAGGAAACCTTCTTTGTCCGCATCAACAATAGCTACCAAGGATACTTCTGGAATATCAAGCCCTTCTCTTAGCAAGTTGATACCAATCAATACATCAAACACATCCATTCTAAGATCGCGAATAATTTCCATTCTTTCAAGTGTGTCTATATCCGAATGAAGGTAGCGCACCTTTATGCCCATTTCTTTCATATAATCCGTTAAGTTCTCAGACATACGTTTGGTCAGGGTTGTCACAAGTACTTTGCCTTCTGCTTTAATAACATTGTGAACTTCATGAATCAAGTCATCTATTTGGCCTTCAACCGGTCTAATCTCAACTTCTGGGTCTAATAATCCAGTTGGTCTAATGACTTGTTCTGCATAAAGTTCTTCATGGTCCTTCTCATATGGTCCTGGTGTGGCTGAAACAAAAAGTGCCTGGTTAATCTTTGATTGAAATTCATCAAAATTAAGAGGTCGATTGTCTTTTGCAGAGGGCAGTCTAAATCCGTACTCTACCAAAGTACTTTTTCTCGCTTGGTCACCCGCATACATACCTCTTATTTGTGGTATGGACATATGTGATTCATCTATCATCAGTATAAAATCATCTGGGAAATAGTCAATTAATGTATGAGGTGGTTGACCTGGTTCTAATCCTATAAGGTGTCTTGAGTAATTTTCTATACCTGAACAAAATCCTGTCTCTCTCATCATCTCAATATCAAAATTGGTTCTCTGAGCAATCCTCTGAGCTTCAAGAAGCTTATCTTCTTCTTTAAATTGCTTAACCGTCTCTTCAAGCTCAAGTTCAATATTCTTAATTGCACCCTCTAACTTCTCTGGTCCAACAACATAATGTGAGGCTGGAAATACCACAAGATGATCAAGTTCTCTTAAGACTTCTCCGGTCAATACGTTGATTTCAAGCAGGCGTTCAATTTCATCTCCAAAAAAATTCCACCCTCATAGCTGTATCTGTAATCGTCGCCGGGATTATCTCAACAACATCACCACGAACTCTAAAGGTTCCTCTTTGAAAATCCATATCATTTCTATCATATTGAATATCAATAAGTTTTCTTAAAACTTCATCTCTTTCCTTAATCATACCGGGACGAAGTGATATAACCATATCGTTGTAATCAATTGGACTTCCAAGCCCATAGATACAAGATACACTTGCAATAATAATGACATCATCACGTTCTGATAAAGATGCAGTAGCCGAATGCCTAAGCCTGTCAATTTCTTCATTAACTGAACTATCTTTCTCAATAAACGTGTCTGTATGGGCTACATAAGCCTCTGGTTGGTAGTAATCATAGTAGCTTACAAAGTATTCGACGGCATTATTTGGAAAGAATTCTTTGAATTCACTATAGAGCTGTGCTGCTAAAGTCTTATTATGGGCCATAATTAATGTAGATTTACCAATTGCTTGTATTATGTTAGCCATTGTAAAGGTTTTACCAGATCCTGTAACACCTAACAACGTTTCAAATTTCTTTCCTTCTTTAAAACCTTTTACCAAGCTTTCAATAGCTACTGGCTGATCCCCCCCTGTTGGATCAAATTCTGATACTAAATCAAATTTAGCCATAATGCACCTCTTTCAATACAATCATATGTGACTAATTATATCATATCATTTCTAAAAAGCAAACATATGTTCTACACTTATCAATTGACAACTATTCTCATTACGTGTATACTAAGGCCATTACTAAATAGATTGTGAGGAATGGAAATGAGAATAGATATATGGAGTGATTTTGCATGCCCATACTGCTATATAGGCGAAAGACGTTTAGAAAAAAAACAATCAAAAGAATGGGACTTGAAGATAAGATTCAAGTGGTTTATAGAAGTTTTCAGCTAGATGTAGATGCAACTGCCCACCCAGATGAAGACATACATGAAATAATCGCCAATAAGTACGACATCACCTATCAACAAGCCAAAGAAAATAATGATAAAATTGTTGCAATGGCTGGTCAACTAGATTTGGATTTCGACTTCATCAACCTAAAGCCTAACAATACTGCCATGGCTCATAGCATAGTGAAATTTGCAACGACAGAGAGTATTGATACTCAAGTTGTTCACCGCTTCTTTAAAGCATATTTTGAAGAGGGTAGAGACTTAGGTGATCATGAAACATTGATTGAACTTGCAGTGGAAGCCGGATTACCAAAAGAAGGTGTAAAGGCACTTCTTCAAAACAATGTATTTGGTGATTATGTTAGCAAAGACCAAGTCATCGCTAAGGAAATAGGTGTTAACAGTGTACCATTCTTTGTCATTGACAATAAATATGCTATCTCAGGTGCACAAAGTGAAGAGAACTTTGAAGCCGTCATCAAACAAGTTCAAGAATCATAAAAGAAGGTGCCACTGGCACCTTCTTTATTTTTTTCTAGTCCCTATTCTTTTTTATGTCTTTTTGAAATTGTAGCAAATGCATCATACCCATATGCTTAATTTGATCATACTCATATATTTTCTCTGGTTTATCAGGAAGGAAAGCTATCTCCAAGCCTTTTAACTCAATGTCTTTTTTATCAAAACTAAGCTTAAGTTCTTGGCCATCCAGACGTTTAACACTAAAAACAATCTCATCATAACCTTCTTTGAGGACGGCTACCATATGCTTTAAATCTAGAATCTCTACACCATTGACCATCTCAACGATGTCACCAATTCTCAAGCCAATATTATGGCCAATTCCTTTATTGTCCACATGTATAACCCTAGCACCTCTTTTGCTTATCGGAAAAATAGCCTGGCGACGCTCTTCTTGCCAATATTCAATCCAAAACGGACCATATGCTGCTCCAAACAAAATAAGAATACCAAGAAAATCTAGACTACTTATGTTATCTATTAAGATTCCCGTAAAAATCAATAGCCCTGCTGTTACAATGTTGGTTATAGCTTGGTCTTTAATCAGCTCTTTAGGTGTTTTTGTAAAACTCATTGATCCATAACTTAGTATAAGGAGCAATGGCAATAAAAACATAATATAGCCTATCTGGTCAAACTGACCTCCACCAATTATCGGCCACCAATCGGGCATTGGAACCGACTCACCAGATGCTACTGCTTCTGAGGCAACAAGCAAAACAACAGGTATTGGCCAGAATCGTTGAATGGCATAACCTAGTATTACATTGCCATCTCTGTTTGCAAGAATTGGCATCATCACTGAATTCCTAAGCACAAAGAGCAAAATCCCTTGAATAAGTAGAAGTATGCCTACAATGCCAATCAAACCTGCCATATTCAAATTGACGCTTGGAAGTGATACACCGAATATCTCTTGCCCATTTAGGGTCATACTAAATAAGCTTAGCAACAATGCACTGTAAGTAATATTGGTGTAACGTACATGGTAATAGCCAAGTACAAAAGATAATGGCAATAAAAAGTATAAGTACTGTGTATATTCGATTGGAAATCCAACAAAGCTAACGGCAAAACTAAAGACAATACCTATAACGATTCCCTGAACAATCATTTCAATCATCATATCTTTTGGACGTTTCATATATTGACGCCCATAGTTATTTGATTGATTGAACTTAAACATAATTAAATAACCTGTTAGTATTGTGAACAAGAAGAAGATATCAAATATTTGTGTTGCAATCCCCCCCCTAAGTGCCATTATGCCAACTTCAACTATTTCCATCTAGTGACCTCATTCATTCATTAGTTTCATTATTTCCCTAATTGCATCATCAAGCTGTGGGTCATAATCTTCTGGATACTCAGCCTCTTCATCAAACTCCGGCAACTCAGATATAACATCTGGTTCAATACCAATACCATGGATGAAATGGCCATCTGGCGTAAAATATCTGGCAATAGTGATTGATACATATGACCCATCATCTAATTCAACACCAGACTGGACAAGTCCTTTTCCAAAGGTCTGTGTTCCAACGACCACACCACGTTCATGGTCTTTAATTGCTCCAGCAAGTATCTCTGACGCACTTGCACTTGATCCATTGACTAGGACAACCAAAGGTTTATCAAATCGTTTAGCTTCATCTGACTCAATAATTTTTCTTTCTCCATACTTGTCTTCACTGTAGTAAATCATACCCTCAGGTAACAATTCATCCGCTATAGCACTTACAATATAAGTATAACCTCCACCATTGTATCTTAAGTCGATGATTAAACCTTCTTGGTTTTGCTCTTCCAATTCTTTGTAGGCAATCATAAACTGTTCGTAGGTCACAGCATCAAAACCGCTAATCCTAATATAGCCTACTTGGTCTTCTAACATCTCATGTGAGACTGTAGGCACTTCTATTTTTTTCTCTAGTGATAACTATATCCATCACATCACCATCTCTGGAAATGGTTAGAGTCACATCAGTCCCTTTAGGTCCTTTAATTAATTTCACTAGTTCTGTTGTAGTCATACCATTAACATCTACTTCATCAACAGCCAAAATTCTATCAAAAGCTTCGATACCTGCAGTTTCACTAGGTGATCCATCCATTGGAGCAATGATAATCAATTCACCTTCATTTTCACCATAACCTACATATGAACCTATGCCTTCATAAGTGCCATTCACAGCCTCAAAATACTCAACATACTCCTCTGGGGGGGTGTAATAAGTTGTATATCTGTCACCAACACCATCAACAAATCCCTTGAATGCCTCTTCATAAAGTGCATCCAGTTCATAATCCTCATAGTAGTACTGCTCTATGGATTCAAGTATTGTTTCAAACTTCTCACTTGGGTCTTCATATTCTTTGGATACAATATTGAGCCCTTTATTGGCTGTATAAGAGATAAAAGATTGTATACCAAAATATATAACAACGAGTACCAGTGATATGACCACACCCGTTACAAGACCTGCCAAATAATTATTTTTCTTGCCCATGCCATTCGCCTCACTTATTTCCAAGCACAAACCCTGTGCCTTCTTTTTAATCAGAGTACATTATACCATGTATGTGTGGCAAAAAGAAATCAAAAATGTGACCATTTAGTGACAAGCACTTCAATAAAAAACACCTCTTATTTGACTAAGAGGTATTTATATTTGACTATTTATTTTACATAATCCATTGGATCTACCCATTCACCATAAACCTGGACCCCCCCAAAGTGCAAATGATTTCCTGTTGACCAACCAGTCGTACCAACTTTGGCAATGGTCTCACCTCGAACAACAGCTTGCCCTACAGTAACCAATAGCTTTGAACAATGGGCATAAACTGTAGCATAACCACTTCCATGATCAAGTATAACGTAGTTACCATAAGAACTAGAGTACTTTGCCACAATCACTTCGCCGCTTGCTGCAGCTACCATAGGTGTTCCTCCTGATGCTGGGATATCTATTCCATTATGACTACGCCATGTTTTATGTATTGGATGAAGCCTTGGACCAAACTTAGATGACAATCTATACCAACCCGGTACAGGCCATTCCATTTTACCACCAGAATACTTAAGTTTACTTTGACGAATTAGTTCCTTAATTTCTTCATCAACCTGTTTTTCAAATTCCTCTAGATCATCCATTAGTTGTTCATATAACAACTGATCGTCAAGGATGTTGTTGATTTCCAAATTCTTGGAAACCACTTTCTCTTCCAACTGACTTTTCTGTAGATTTGCTTCAGCGGATAAATGATTAAGTTCTGCTTCTTGCACTTCAAGTTGAGCTTCTTGTGCCAACATTTCATCCTCAAACTGATCAAGCTCAGCAAACAGCTCTAAGTCAAATTCCACCAGTCGATTAATATACTCCAACCTATTAAAGAAGTCCACCATGTCATCTGAATCAAACAAAACCTCCAAATAACCTGCATTGCCATATTCATATAGAACCTGAATTCTGTCTTTTGCTTGTTCATACAAAGTCACTTTATCAAATCTTATGTCCTGAAGTTCCAATTTGATATCGCTGATTTCAACACGTTTGGCTTCCAACTTACTTTCGATGACTTCAATCTCATACTTAATCTCAACTATATCAAGTTCTAAATTCTTGATGCTATCATTGACATTAGATAATGCATCCCTTGAATCCGCCAAACCTTTTTGGGCTTCTTCAAAGGCCAGCTCAATATTTTCTTTTTCTTTCTCAAGTTCATCCATTGTTGATGCAGCATATAATGTGGATGCACACAAAACCATAAGAATGACAACAGACACTATATACTTGAATCTGGATTTAATACCCAATCTGATACCTAAACTATATTTCAATGACCCATCTCCTATACTCTTAAATACTTGTGAATCGTCAACCTGCTTCCAATAATACCAATCAATATACCCACTGCAGCTGATACTGGTACCAGTGTTTTATATACCACAAGAATATCCATGAAATTCAGGTAACTTGTCAACAATGTGAATTGGTTGGATATTGCTAGAGTAACCTGGTCATAAAAATAGTAAATCACACCAAGTGGGATTACAGTTCCAATCAAGCCAATAATTGCACCTTCAATAACAAAAGGCCCTTTGATAAACCCATCTTTGGCGCCAATAAATTTCATAATCTCAATCTCTTTTTGCCTTGTTGAGATACCTAAGCGTACTGTATTGGCTATTAGGAAAATGGATATAATCAATAATATTGCTACAAGGGTCAAACTCGAGTACCTTACCAAACTATTGATACTCTGCATCATATCAACCACTTCTTCTGCTTGTCTTATATATCTTACATCTGGCAGTGCCACGACATAGTCCGATAAGGCCTTTTGGCTGTCCAAATCTGCAAAGTATATTTCAAGAGATGCTGAATCCTTAAGAGGATTGTCACCTTCAAAACCAGCAAGCTGTTCTTCTTTGCCTTCAAAATACTCAGTTTTAAACCTATCCCAAGCCACTTCTGGTGAAATATAATCAATGCGATGAACTTCCGAACGCACTTCTAAAAGTTTCTTGATTTCTTGAATTCTTTCTTGATCAGTGCTTTCTTCAAAAAACACAGTCATTCCCATATTTGTTTCAACAGCATCCAGCATATATTCAATGTTAACACCTACTGTATAGAATATGCCAACAACAAAGATACAGGCAGAAATTGTTGTTATGGCTGCAAATGACATAAGTTGATTCTTAAACAAGTTCAAAATACCTTGCCCCCCCAAAAGGTAGAATAAGGTTCTAATCTTCATAACCATAATCTCCCTTCTGCATATCTCTTGCCACTCGACCATCTTTTAAAGTTATGACTCTTTTCTTCATTGCATTAACAATCTCTCTATCATGAGTCACAACCACAACGGTTGTACCACGTAAATTAACATCCACTAGAAGCTTCATAATCTCCCATGAAGTCTTTGGATCCAAATTCCCTGTCGGTTCATCAGCCAGTAGAATGGGTGGATTATTAACTATGGCCCTAGCTAGTGCTGCCCGTTGCTGCTCGCCACCCGAAAGCTGGCTTGGATGCATCTTAGCTTTCTTCGAAAGACCCACCAATGATAGAACCATGGGTACATTTCGACGAATTTTTCTTGCTGGTGCTTCAGTTACCTTAAGGGCAAATGCAACATTGTTAAAAATCGTCATTTTTTCAAGAAGTCGAAAATCTTGGAACACTACACCAATGCTACGCCTTAGTTTAGGAATCTTTCCCCCCCTACGTAATTTGGTAATGTTCTTTTCTTCTACAAAAATTTGCCCACTGGTCGTGTTGATTTCTTTCATTAATAATTTTATGAAAGAAGTCTTACCTGAACCAGAGTTTCCAACTATAAAGACAAATTCGCCTTTTTCTATTTCAAAAGATACATCATCAAGGGCCTTAACACCACTTGGGTATACCTTGGTTACATTTTCCAACCGAATCATATAACACTCTCCTACCGTAATACTTCCAAAAAAAGCAAATTCAGTGATTCCCCCCCCACCAAATTTGCTTTTTATCATTTGTGATCCATGCTGTTGCTCTGATTATGTCCGAGCTATAATTCTAACTTCACTAATCAAATTCTCGCAGACAAGGTTACGTTGAAACGTCGTAACTTGTCTGCTCTAATTGGAAAGTGAATCGTTGAATTCTAGTAGTCTGACTCGGACATGTACTTCATATACTTAACAACCATGAGTGCGATTTTGAATGTAATGGCATCTTCAAAGACTCTAAGGTCAAGCCCTGTATTCTTTTGGAGTTTATCAAGACGGTATACAAGTGTATTACGGTGGATGTAGAGTTGTCTTGATGTCTCAGATACATTTAAGCTATTCTCAAAGAACTTATTGATGGTTGTTAAAGTTTCTTCGTCAAAATCATCTGGTGATTTTCCTTGGAAAATCTCAGCGATAAACATTTTACAAAGTGGCATTGGCAGTTGATAAATCAAACGTCCAATTCCTAGCCTGCTGTATGCCATAATATGGTTCTCTGTGTAGAATATCTTTCCTACTTCAAGGGCCATCTTAGCTTCTTTATAAGACCTTGATACATCCTTGATGTCTTTTACAACAGTACCCATGGCAATATAAACAGAGCTCATTGCTTCGGCATTCAGTGTATCAAGAATCGTCTTAGCAATACGATCGATTTCTTCTTGAGAATCATTGTCTTTAAGCTCTTTAACAAGAATAATGTTCTTCTCATCTACAGCAGTAATAAATTCCTTAGTCTTTGAAGGGAATATAGATCTAACCACTTCAAGAGCACTGTTATCTTTCTCAACCTTGGTCTCAATAATAAAGGCTACACGCTTAACATCTGTATCAATATGTAGTTTCTTCGATCTGTTATAAATATCAACAAGAAGAAGATTATCAAGCAATAAGTTCTTGATAAAGTTATCTTTATCAAAACGTTCCTTATATGCAACCAAAAGGTTTTGAATCTGGAAGGATGCAATCTTACCTATCTTATAGACATCCTCAGCCTCACCTCTTGCTGAAATAACATATTCTACTGTGTGATCATCATATACTTTAAAAAATTGGTACCCTTGTACCAATTGGCTTTCTGCTTGTGAATTGACAAAATCAGGCACTGCAAAGTTATACTCGTCGATTTTCCCCCCCTCTTCTGTTGTTGCAAGAACTTTTCCTTCTGAGTCCATTACACTCAATTCTATACGCGTTATTGTTTTAAGACCATCAATGGTATTTTGCAAAATCTGATTAGATATCATTTAGCCATTCTCCTTATACCTCTTTTTCTTATCTCCATTTTAATGCAAAATGAACAAAAATAAAAGAGGTAATACACAACTTTGTGTATTACCTCCAATTAATAGCGATTTATAGCGAAAACATTGTGCATGTTTTCAAATAAGTCATCTGATTAGTTAATGATAACTTGTTCAGTCTCTTTATCAAATAGGTGAACTCTGCTTACATCAAATGCAACTTTTTCAGTTTCACCTGTCTTAGCTGTTGAACGTGGGCTAACTCTAGCTGTTACGTCAAAAGCATCAACTGAACCGATAAGGATAATCTCAGCACCAAGCATCTCAGTTACGTTAACTTCAAAGTCAACAAGTGCTTCTGGGTGAGCGTCAACGAATGATTGCTCATCGTGAATATCTTCTGGACGAATACCCATGATTACTTCTTTGTCAAGGTATCCACCATCAATGATTGCTTTAGCTCTCTCAGCAGAAATTGTTACTGAGTTTGAACCAAATAGAAGAACAACGTCATCATTTGACTTAATTGCTTTTGCTTCAATAAAGTTCATTTGTGGTGAACCAATGAAACCACCAACAAATACGTTTTGTGGTCTTTCATAAAGGTTAGCTGGTGAATCACATTGCATGATGATTCCGTCTTTCATAACAACGATTCTTGTACCAAGTGTCATCGCCTCAACCTGGTCATGTGTTACATAAATAATAGTTGTTTGAAGTCTTCTGTGAAGCTTAGAAATCTCAACACGCATTTGAACTCTAAGTTTTGCGTCAAGGTTTGAAAGTGGCTCATCCATAAGGAATACTTTTGGCTCACGTACAATCGCACGTCCCATTGCAACCCTTTGTCTTTGTCCACCTGAAAGAGCTTTTGGTCTTCTGTCAAGAAGTACTTCGATACCAAGAATCTTTGCAGCTTCTTGAACTCTTTTATCAATTTCAGCTTTTGGAGTCTTACGTAATTTAAGACCAAATGCCATGTTATCATATACTGTCATATGTGGGTACAACGCGTAGTTTTGGAAAACCATTGCGATGTCTCTGTCTTTTGGCTCTACTTCATTTACAAGTCTGTCGCCGATGTAAAGTTCACCGTCAGTGATTTCTTCAAGACCAGCAATCATTCTAAGTGTAGTAGACTTACCACATCCTGATGGACCAACAAAGATAATAAATTCTTTATCTGCAACTTCTAGATTAAAATCTGAAACCGCTGTAATTCCGTTTGGATATGTTTTCTTAATGTTCTTCATGGATAAACTTGCCATAATTAATGTGCCCCCCCCTTAAGGTCATAGTGTAAATTGTTAAACACAACAAATAGTGAATAGTTTACGGGCTTTCCGTAATCTCTGTATGTAACTATACTATAATTATATAAGGGAAACTATCGGTTAAATCAACAAAACACGGATAATCATTTTGGTTAAATTGTCTATGCTAAAGCCATTTACACACTTATGTCTGAATTCAAGATAACTATATAGATAATATAACTAAGTTTTATGAGTCACTAGTCCCAAGATTCCTCAAAATATAGGCAACATGTATGAAAAAAAAGGACCCAATTTTTGACAAATGAAGCTTTTTTTATTCTATTTCGCCCTATAAACAAACCTTAAATCCTTTGGTGCAAATATCAATTTAACCAAGAAATAGGTGTTTTTTTTAGCACTTTCACCGTCAGCCTAGCATCCTGCACAATAAATGTGTCTATTTGTTGTTACTTTTAATCTCTTCGTCATGGGCGTATTCTTTAAAGCCTTCCCCCCCCAGAACTTCTCTGACATCTGTCACAATTATAAAGGCTTTCGAATCTATTTGTCTGACGATATCTTTCACCTTTACAATTTCTCTCTTTGACACAACACAAAAGAGGACCTTCTTTTCAAAGGTTGTATACATCCCTTGACCCGACAAACCTGTAACCCCCCCTCGATCAAGTTCTTTAAGTATATTGTCCGAGATTACTTGATAATGGTCAGAAATGATAAATGCAGCCTTGGAGAAATGTAGACCATCCAAAATGCGTCAATGACTTTTGCCGTAATAAATATGGAGATAATGGCATATAGGGACTTTTCAACACCAAAAACAAAAACTGCAAACAAGATAATTAAACCATCTAAACTCATCATAATTCTTGCTACAGAAACATGTTTAAGTAAGTGCTGAACAAGACTTGCTGCAAGATCCGTTCCGCCAGTTGTTGAAAAAGCTGAAAAGACCAAGCCTAAACCTACACCACTGATTACCGCACCAAATATAGCCCCCCCTAGAAATAAATCATCCGACAAAACTGGTAAGAAGGATGTCACATATAAGGTGAACGAGAGGCATATTGTTGCAAATAAGCTTCGTCCGCCAAAATCTTTTCCTTTAACAATAATGGCAATAACAAATAAAGGTATATTTATAATTAAGTTGGTCAACCATAAGGGTACCCCCCCACCGCTAACCAAACCTGTTGTAAGACTTTTTATTGCGATTGCAAGGCCTGTTACACCTCCTACAACCATTTCAAGCGGATCATAAACGACATTGTAGGCTATTGCAACCAATGTACATCCTATTATTATATATAAATAGTCTAACCAGACTTTTCTACCTTTCATCAATTCCATCATTACACCTCATAGCTTCTATTTAATCAATTCGTTGACCTCTATTATTGATACTTACGGCCTTCAACCACCATCTTAATGAGAAAAAGTGGTAGTCTAAGCATTCTTTTTGCTCTTGTTGGCTGTTTTAGCAAACGGTAAAACCACTCAAGGTTTAGTTTAATGAATATTCTTGGGGGGGCTCTTTTCACTTTCCCTGACATGCCATCAAAAGACCCGCCACACCCTACAAAAACTTTGGCTTGAATCTTATCCATGTTCTCTTTTATCCACAACTCCTGTTTGGTGCTCCAAGCCCTACTAAGAGCAAGTCCGGTTTCACCTTATTAATGGCATCAACAATTTCTTGATCATTGTCAAAATAACCATTATGCGTACCTACAATATTAAGGCCTTGGTATTTGGCCTCCATAACCTCTTTTGCTTTTTCCGTTACACCAGGTGCTGCTCCAAAGAAATAGACACTTAAATCCTTGCCGGCCATTTGACTAAAAACATCCTGAATCATATCATAGCCTGCGACCCTTTCTTTTAGAGGTCTTCTTATAAGTCGTGAACCAATAACAACACCAATGCCATCCGGAACAAGCAGATCACTTTCGTTCAATATTGCCTGAAGGGATGTATTGTTGTATGCCTCAATAACTATTTCTGGATTGGGCGTAAAAACAGAAGCTTTCTCCTGTCCTTGTAGTGTATCTACAATCTGGGTTACGGCTTCTGCTCTCGTTACATTATGAAACTTAGTTCCTAATATATTGATCTTTTCTATGTTTTTCATTAGTCTATGGTGTATGCTCCTTTTATTAATAGGTAAGAAGTGCCTTCTGAATCTATTAACACACCTCTTCCATCATCTCTAGATACCAATAAGTGATTCTGAAGTGGCACAATGTCTCCACCACGTAAATCAACGCCTGTTGTTAAATTGGCAAGACCATCACCTTGCTCTCCTGCAATAACCGTACCGCTGCCTGCTCTTAGTATGATTTCAGCACTTGCACCACATACAACTCTCTGGCCTTTTGTCGCTTCAACAACAGTAAATAATCCATTACTGGCCCCCCCTTGACCACTTGTACCTTCTGCCAATTTCTGATCAATATAGGCATATATTGCATCCATATCAACATCACCTTCAATAACTGGCGCAGCTGTACTTTGACTTGTTGTTCCACCTGCCGCTTCTAGAGCTAATAATCTCTCTTCTAGTTCAGCTAGAACCTCTCCGTCTTTTTGATCAACATAAGATTTGGTAACAATAGGATCATTGACTGAACCAGGCGTTACTGATCCAGCATCTGAACTTGTTCCAACAAGCCATGTTACCAAACAAGCCATCATCAAAAGGCTCATAATAACTTTCATTTTAGTCATCTCTTTACCTGCCTCATCATTATTGTGGTGCATCGCTTAAGCCCAGTACGATGATGACTTGAACATCTTCATCCATCATTGCTGGTGCCAAGACCATTTCAGGTGCATCAAAAAAATGTTTTTAGTTCTTCAAAAACTTCTTCTGCCGGCACAATTATTCTTGTATCATCTACCGGTTTCTCTTCATAATCTATTGCTTCAACTGCATTGTAACCTGCATCTTTTAGATCTGTCATCGTGCTACCTGCATAGCCACCAACCCTTGTACCATTTTGAACGGATATGGCCAGACTTTTAACATCAATGATTTCTTCTGGAGTTACGTCAAGCACTGGGTCCGTCTCTTGGACCTGGGCCTCTTCCCCCCCTTCAACATTCTCACCACCATCAACATAAGGTTCATTGACAATATCATTTAACATGAGCTTGGTGGCATTATAATCATATATATAGTAAGATCTTGCTGATTCATCTGCACGACCTGGCAACATATGCATGTCAAAGCTCTCAGATGTCATTTGATCAAGGTATATTAGATAATCCACAGCATTGTTAAAGTCTGTATCCACCCTAACCATGATGCCCGCAAGAATATTGACCATATTAAGTCTATTCTTAGTTGTTAGGAGCTGCTTGGTAAATGCATTCATAAAGTTATGCTGCATCTCAATACGCCCAATATCTCCAGTACCATAGCCAGACCTAAAACGAATCAATTGTTCAGCTTGAGCACCGTTTAGTTTCTGTTCACCAGCTGGTAAGTTAATATATAAATCCTGGTATGGGTCGCTGTATTCCATATCAAAAGGAATATCCACTGTTATTTCACCAATCTCATCAACAATAAATTTGAAGACATCTAGGTTCATATTGACATAATAATCTATATCCACGCCCAAACTCTTCTCAAGAACTGCTACAGACGTTTCATTTCGGTCATCAACAACATAGGCTGGAACTTCATTAATCTTAACAATCTGATTAACATCGCTACGTCGTGATTGTATTTTCTCGTAAATTTCATCTGGAATCTTAACTTGTGTGTCTCTAGGAATAGAAAGAATATCCACCTCAGCTGTCTCATGGTTAAAGAAGACAATCATATTAACATCTGTTCTATATTGGTCTTTATCCACACCAAAAACTGCAAAAGTGGTCATTTTCTTCTCACCCAATGGATTCTTGACAATTTCACCATCAATGACTGTATCTGTAGGGTATTCGGTTTCACTAAAGTTATCCGACCCAATAGGACGACTGATATTCTGCTGTGATACAACCACATATATAATCGTTCCTATCCCTATGACAATCATCAATAATGCAAATGTCGTTAGAAAGACCTGTATGAATTTATTCACCAATCTCTTTTTGTATTTCTTACTAGCCAAAATAAGCCTCCCGTTATCTTTAATCTGCCAAAAGCTCTTCTACTGCTTTATTGGATTCTTCAAGGTCAAAGAACTGAAACCACATGCCTTCTACTTTTTCACCATAGGAAGGAATGGTCATCATATTGTCCCCCCCTGACAAGATATGTTCTAAGTTAAGGTTAAAAAAGAATTCTGCATATTCTAGCATAACAACAAGACCAAAATCCGTTTCAATATGATCATAGCCTGTTCTAATCAACTGAGTTATTTGACTAAAATCTCCTTGACTACTGACTTTGTCCACAAATGCAGACATAAAATCTTGTTGCACTTCAATACGCTGTAAATCGCCTCGTTCATAGCCTTTACGGAAACGAACCAATTGCTCTGCCTTATCACCATCAAGAACTTGTAAGCCTTTATCTAAATCTATATATAAATCTTGGTATGGGTCAGAGTATTTCATGTCCTGTGGCACATCAAACTCAACACCACCCACTGTATCAACCATTTCACCAAAACCTGATATATCAATTGTCATCATGTAATCCATTTTAAGGCCAGTAATGACCTCAACAACTGACTTCACATCAAGCAAAGCTTGTTCATCCCAACCAATAAGTGAATAGATATTGTTCAATTTACAATGAAGAATTCGATTCTTGGGATTGTTTCTTTTGATATCCGCAAACGCCTCATCTGTGAAGTAGACCTCTAAATCTCTCGGTACTGAGATAATCTGCACTTTGTTATTCTCAGGATCAATATGCCCAACCATTATCACATCTGTAAGACCACCCGTCTTATCAAATCCAATGAGTAGCCCATTGATTGCTTCTGGAACATCTTCTTCAGGTTCTTCTTCTTGGATCTTATCAACTTTTTCCTCATCAAGAGATGGTACAACATATGTTTCATCTTTAACATCCGGTATAACTATATCCTCTGCTTCTGCGGGCACTGACCCTAATATGCCAAATAAAGAGACAGCCATTATTACAACTGTCATCATGCTTAATATGCCTAAATTATTCAAGTAATGTTTCATCTAAATACATCCTCCGTCTCCACTTACTATATAATACCATAATTCTGTGAAATTGGAACCTTTGTAACACTTTTTTTAAAGTGTTGATGTAATCCATTTATTCTTGTATAGTGTAACTAACATTATCTAGAATGTATATTAAGGAAGAAATTGAATTTATAGGGGGGGACAGGAAAGGTTAATTATGACTACTAAAACAGCGCTTATAACTGGGGGGGCATCAAGAGGCATCGGCAAAGCCATAGCATTGGCTTTAGCTAATAATGGTTATGACTTGGTGATTACATGCCAAAAAAATCTGTCTTCACTTAAGGGTGTAGCTGATTCTATAAGGAAGCAAGGTGTTAGGTGTCTAGCTCTGCAATCCGACGCCGCCTCCTTTGAGGCTTGCCAAGATTTATTTGAAGAAGTCAGCAAGTTCTCAGATTCATTGGACCTTATTGTCAACAATGCAGCCACTTCTTCAATAGGGCTCATCACCGACATGACTAAAGACGAATGGGATGCAATGCTCCACACCAATCTGTCTAGCCTCTTTCACACAAGTAAATTTGCCATTCCAATGATGTTAAAAAAATCACCAAGGTTCAATTATAAATATCTCCTCAATATGGGGGGGCAATGATGGGGGGGCTTCATGCGAAGTCGCATATTCTGCCAGCAAAGGTGGGGGGGTCAATTCGTTTACCAAAGCCTTAGCCAAAGAATTGGCACCTTCTGGCATTAGGGTTAATGCCATAGCCTGCGGTGTTATTGACACAGACATGAACAATACCTTATCTGCCCATGAGAAGGATACCCTAATAAGTGAGATTGGTCTAGGTCGCTTAGGATATCCAAGAGAAATCGCTGATTGTGTCGTATTTTTAGCATCAAAAAAGGCCAGTTATATCACTGGCCAAATTCTTACAGTGGATGGTGGCATTTAGATAGTTGCCACCATAACCGCTTTGATTGTATGCATTCTGTTCTCAGCTTCATCAAAAATAACTTTGGCGTGTTTTTCAAAAACATCCTCTGTGACTTCATTACCTTTAACTGCTGGAAGACAGTGTAAGACAACAACATTCTCGTTCTTTGCACTATCAAGCAATTGTTGATTCACTTGATATGGCATCAACAATTCAAGTCTTTCTGCCGATTTATCTTCTTCACCCATAGATACCCATACATCTGTATAGATCACATCTGCGTTTTCAACACCGCTGACATCTTCTGTCAATTCAATCACTGAACCCGATTCTTTGGCAATCACCCTACACTCCTCGACCAAGGCTTCTTCTGGCCATAATGATTTTGGTGCAATGGCCTTAAAATTAACGCCAACCTTAGCCATACCGATCATAAGACTGTTACCCATATTGTTTCGGCTATCGCCTATATAGACAAAGTTCAGACCTTTAAGGCTTCCAAACTGCTCTTTCATTGTTAATAAATCTGCTAGAATCTGAGTTGGATGGTAAGCATCTGTCAAGCCGTTCCAAACAGGAACACCACTATACTCAGCTAATTTTTCAACATATTCTTGCTTATAACCTCTAAACTGAATACCATCAAACATCCTTCCAAGGACCCTTGCTGTATCTTCGATTGATTCTTTACCACCAAGCTGTATATCGTTCTTACCAAGGTATTCTGGATGGCCACCTTCATCAACACAAGCTACAACAAATGCACATCTGGTTCTTGTTGATGGTTTCTCAAAGATTAATGCCACATTTTTACTTTCAAGCAAATCCCCCCCTTTGATGCCCATTCTTTTCTTTTGCTTCAAATCTGCTGATAATTCTAGTAAATATTCGATTTCCATTGTGGAAAAATCTTTAAGTGTTAAAAGACTACGTCCTTTTAGATTAATTGCCATTTTCTTCACCTCTGTATTTTTATTCAAATAATATTATAATTATAATACTATAGCTACCTTTTAATGTCAAGCTTGTATAATATAGGTATATTTATACATCCAGCGTCTCATTTTTCTTAAGTTCCTTATGAAAATCCTCTGATGTTACAGGTCTGAAAATCTCGTACTCCACATCTTCTGTATAATTAGACTCATATAACATGGCTTCATCTTCGCAATAATTCTGAGAATTGATGACTTTCTTCCCTCTGCGATCAATACGGTTGTAGTCACCATTCTTGTCCTTTATTCTGCCTTTTACCACATCATATAGTTGAATATTGAGCAGTGACAATATACGTTCCTTGATTTGCTTATCCTCTACAGGGAAGAAGAGTTCAATTCTTCTATCTAGGTTTCTCGGCATCAAATCTGCACTTGATAAGTAAACCTCTGCTTCCGAATTATTCCCAAAATAGTAAGCCCTACTGTGCTCCAGATACTTCCCTATGATGCTTCTAACTGTAATATTCTCGCTAAGCCCTTCAACCCCCCCCGGCACTAGTGAACATATACCTCTAACAATCAACTCAATCTTCACCCCCCCTGCCATAGACGCTTTATATAAGTCTTTGATAACTTCTAAATCACATAAAGAGTTCATCTTAGCAATAATCAGACCTTCTTTACCATCTTTGACATGTTTGATTTCTCTTTTGATTAATTCGGAGAATCTTTTACGTAAGCCTGTTGGCGCCATTGCAATCTTATGCAGACGAGGCGGTTCCGAGTAACCTGATATGGTATTGAAGATTGCTGAGACATCTGCGCCAATCTTTTCATTACAGGTCAAAAGTCCAAGGTCCGTGTAGAACCTAGCTGTAATATCATTATAGTTACCAGTACCAAGATGAACATAACGACGTATGCCTTCTTCTTCATTTCTAACGATTAAGGTCACCTTACTGTGGGTCTTTAACCCAACAAGGCCATAGATAACATGACAGCCAGCTTTCTCAAGCCTTCTTGCCCACTGTATGTTGTTCTCTTCATCAAATCTTGCTTTAAGTTCAACAAGCACTGTAACTTGTTTCCCTCCTTCTGCCGCTGTTGCCAAAGCCTTAATAATTGGTGACTGACCACTAACGCGATATAATGTTTGTTTGATAGCCAAGACACTTTTGTCCTTAGCAGCTTTTGTCACCAAATCAACAACTGGTTGAAAGCTTTCAAATGGATGTGAAAGAAATATATCTTTTTCCTTGATTGCTTCAAATATATCTTCTTTTCCAAGTAAGTCATATGGTCTGCTTGGGGGGGTATAGTCTCTAAACTTAAGATAGTCAAAACCTTTTAAACCATACATCTTCATCAAGAACGTTACATCTAGGGCGCCACTAATCATGTACAGATCTTCTTCCGCCACATCCACAGATTTTCTTAGCTTCTTTAACAGTTTATTGCTAATTTCAGCATCAACTTCAAGGCGAATCACCTCGCCCCCCCATTTTCTCTTCTTTATTGACTTTTCAATCTCAAGCAATAAATCTTGAGCCTCTTCTTCATCAATGGACAAATCAGAATTTCTTGTTATTCGGTATGGTGCTGCCGTTTTTACTGTCTTACCTTCAAAAAGATTGCCAATATAATAAGTGATTATTTTCTCAAGTAGTACAAATGATTTGGATGCACTACCAGTATTTGGTACAGGGACAAATCTCGGCAGAACCGCAGGCACTTGAACAGTTGCAAACTTCTCTTCATCATTGTCTTTTAGCAAAACAGCAATATTCAAACTTTGGTTAAGTATTAATGGGAATGGTCTACTAGAATCTACCGCCAGTGGGGGGGTCAGGACTGGGTAAACCACATCATTGAAGTATTCGTCTACAAACTCCCTTTGCTTATCATCAAGCTCTTTCATACTTAATATGTGAACACCATTTCTTTTAAGAGCTGGCAGCAAAGACCTTCTGTAGTAATTGCCTTGTTCTTCTACCATCTGATGGGTTCTAGCAGATATAGCTTCAAGTTGATCAGTGGCACTAAGTCCAGAAAAATCTTCTCTTTCATAAGCTGCTTTTACTTGTTCTTTAAGGGATGCAACCCTTACCATAAAGAATTCATCAAGATTGGAGCTGACAATTGACAGAAATTTGATACGTTCAAACAGAGGATTTTCTGAGTTTTGTGCCTCATCAAGGACCTCTGATTAAAGCTCAGCCATGACAACTCTCTATTTTCATAATAATTCGGATTATTTAAGTCTAATGACATATGGTTCTCCTTGCTCATCATCTATTTATAGTTCTCTTGTTATTCTAAGAACTGGTTCAATACCAAAGACTTCCTCAAAGAATTCTGATTTCCTTTTAAAATTCCATTCTTCAAGTAAGGTATCCACATTGGATACACCTCTAACCAGTAGTTTTTTTTCTCTCTTCGCTTAATACTCTTTATAGTGATTTTTTGCTTATGACTTCGATCAAGGGCATCAGCCATACGTATGATTGCAATAAGTTTAGCTACAATGATGCGTTCTTTGGTTGGTAAATTATTAAAATTCTCATCATTGTCTTTTGGCACACCCATGCTGTGATACCTAGATATATTGGCCACCATTTCCATATCCATTCTGGACATACCAAATAGCTCTAGCGCTCTTATTAACTCATATGAATGAACCGAATGCATATCCAAGCTAATATACTTACCAATATCATGTAAAATACATGCGACCTGTAGTAAGATACGTTCCTGCTTGAGACCATGGACCTTTCTTAACTTGTCAAACATTAACAAGGCAATATTCTCAACGTGTTGACTGTGTTTCCTATTATAGTTATACTGCTTAGCCAATACAACAGCATTGGTAACTATATCTTTTACTGTAACATCATCAACGTGTAGGTTATAGATATCTTCATGAATAAACCTTATGATGCCATCTGCCAAGGAAACATTGGGTATGATGATATCCTTGGAATTCGTTCTTTCTATAAACTGATGAAACAACATCATAGATGGCACCAATATCTCAGCACGCTCTCTTTTAACATCGTAGTGTCTCTTGATTTCTTCAGTTGATTTCTCAATCAACTCATTTTCCAAATCTTTGAAAGATTTTTTCTTTAGGTATTGAACATCATCTGTAATGTTCTCATCAATTAGGTTTGTAATAACCCTGATTTCACCTCCAACAACAACAAGATGTTCATAAGACCTTCTATCTGAAAAGAACTCAAGGCCCTCTAGATTCACCCTAATATATTCACCTAACAAGCGATAGTACTTAAGGGTCTGGTCTTCTAGGCCACCCAGTATTTCTTTGATTCTCAGTGCACCCATTTTAACATTTTGACTGTACTTAAGCTCGCCGTGATGGTAGCTAGAAATCTGTATACTTCCAGCTCCAATGACCACAATCACAGCACCTTCTTGAATCAATTTATCATAGTTATCTAATTTGTATTTAATGGCTTTTAAGGTCAAAAATTGTTCTTCAGCGTTATCAATAACATTAATCTTAAAGCCTGTTTTCAATTTTATTTGATCTAGTATATATTCACGGTTAGATGCTTCACGTAAGGCACTTGTTGCCATTACCTTATAGGCTTTCACACCGTAGTCATCCATAGTTTTTTTTGAAATCTTTTAGAATTTCACATGTTTTGTCCACTGTTTCAAAGCTTACCTTTTCATCTGTGAAGGTATCATGGCCAAGAACTGTTATTTTTCTAAATCGTTCAAGTTCTCTAAAGTCGCCTGCTTTATTAATCTCGCCAATAATCATTCGAATGGCGTGTGATCCTACATCGATTGCAGCAATCAAATTTCTCCTCATTGATTTGCCCCCCCTTCCTGTTTTCTTCCAAACACATATAGATTTATTATAGCATAAGTTATAGAATCTTAACGAAAACTTTACCAGATGTATTTGTAAGCCATATATGATATAATAGCCTCATTAATCAAGGATTCACAGGGAGGTCAAGAGTGTCTGCTTTACAGAAGAACGTAGAGGAAATCATCAAAAACCATATTGAATACCTCACAAGTAGCCGAGGACAAAAGAAGTCCACCCACGTAAGCCATCAATACCGTTCATTGCTTGAAGAACTCTATGAGCATGATAAGAATGGTATTATTTTTGTCAACCATTTTGGTCATATTGAATATATGAACACAAGTTTTTCAAGGTTCTTTATGCTGGATAAACACGATAAGGTTTTTAAGAATATTCTCAACATTAATCAGCTCCCTATTGAGATTGACGTTAGAAATCACAGGTTTCATATGCAGTACCCCCCCAATGGCCATGAAGTGGACCTTAACATGACGCATCAACTGGTTAATTTCCAAAAAAAACACCTTACTTCAATTTGTTTTTTTCAGACAGTTCTGCTATTCTTGAACTACGAAATGAAATTACAAAGCTCAAGTCCATGAATGAATTCTATATGGAACATGTAGAATCCCCCCCAATGTTTCTAATTGACCAAGAAGGCATTATTAAGAGTGTGGCTTCACCCTACCAAAAATTCCTTGGTGTTGAGCTTAGTTCACTCAAAGGTCATAGCATCTTCGAATCTCTACCTTTTGACTATGCCAATGAAATTGTTGAAAGACTTGGGAAAGTGACTGACAAGCTTAATTGTCATTTCTTATATGAAATAGAAAAAAAACAAGATAGTGAAAGTATTTGATACGACTTTACACAATTACAAAGATGGTTTGGTCCTTTGCCATATTAAGGATGTATCAGACCTAAATACAATGTCAAGTACCATTGAATATCTAAACACATATGATTCTCTCACAGGCTTTTACAACATGTCTTACTACGAGCAGAAACTTCAAGAGCTAAATGACCATGGCTATATGCCACTGGCTATTTATTGCTTATCACTACAAGGACTAAAAAAAAGTCAACAAAACTCTTGGCTACCACAAATGTGATAACTTGCTCATAGAGTTGGCTCTTGATATCAAATCTTCCATAAGCCAATACGAAGTCCCTTGCCGGATTAGCGGTGACACCTTTATGATTTTCCTACCAAACACATCCAAAGAAGGCATCCAGAAGTTTCTAAGTGCCATGAACACACATATTGAAAAATACATGTCAAAGTACTCTGACTACCATATAACCTATTACCAGAAACATTTATTTATGAAGAATAGACCTGATAATTTCATCGAATTAGTCAAAGGTCTTACACTTTAGCACCATTTCAAGAGCAATCTCATAGGGTTGCTCTTTCTTATAGCCATGCAACCATTCCAGCAAGTCTTTTATTAAGGCATTAAACTCGTATGTCTTAAATCTTGTGGATTGAGCTTTCCTCATATAGTACTCAACCACACCTGCATAAAGTTCTTCAAGTGACCAATCCGCTACTAAATCTAGCTCTTTTGCCAATTCTTTAAGTACCACTTCATACAAATAACGAATGGGAGATGTCAGTTTTGATGGCCATATACTTCTCAGAACCATCATATCTTTTTCCACCAATCGATTGACCCCCCCATCAAAAACCTCATTCTCATTAGGTAAACCGTCAATATAATACCTTATTCCACCTAGGTTCAAAATCAGTCTCAAAGCATCATAGTATCCCATCTGCTGTCCAAATTGATTATTCTTATGATTGTCATTGTAAGGCTCAAGGTTTTCTCTGGCATAATCGTCTTTACACTTTTGTAATTGACTGCCATAGATGATGTCTCATTTTTCATTGTTCCTGATTTAACAATCACACCGTAATCGCACTTATGACTTGTTAAATACCCATCTGCGCCTTCATCAAAGCCTTCAAAAATTTTAACCGGGATATTTTGAGACTTAAAGGCCCGCATTATACCTTCTTGATAGGCTATCATCGATTCATTTTTTTTCAAATATTAAACCACAACGAAGGGTTTTATCCATGGCTAAACCTCTACACGTTTTTTTGCGACCATTCTAAAGACTTTGTCAAAGCCAATAACAATACCGCTTACCAATATACTACCATAGTAGATAATGATTCGCCATAGAGCCATTCCATACAAGAGGACATCTCCTGCAAAGAATGCTTTGAACAAGAGATAGAAACTGCCTTCAGATGCGCCTGCACCACCTGGTGTAGGAATAAAGGACACAACTACATAGACCACTGTCTGAATGGCAAGAATGTCTACATAACTAGCCCCCCCCGTTTGACCCAGTGCCAGGTAGACAAAATATGTGATGGAGAAAAAGGCAATCAGCTGTAAAACTGTGTAAACCACCAAAATAAGCATGGCTTTTTTGTTTTGTCGTATCTCTTCTATGTGTTTAGCATAGTCTTCTATTGGACCTAACGCTTTATCTGAATCATATTTCTTTAGTAAACCCATCTTCTTAATGGCAGAAATGATCCACATTACAAAACCTTTGGTCGCAACAGGGTTATAGGCAAGCATTAAAATCCCTATTCCACCAACAAGATTCACCAAAAGTCCTATAACGATAAAAAAAACATTATCGCACCATAGCGAGTGGCTATATCTTCAAACTTGACAGCAAACATGGCTAATGCAAACAAAGATACTACTACTTGATAAATGATGAACTTTTTCACCGTAATGGTTGTTCCTTTTGCTACTGATATGCCATACCTTTTTTTTGCATTGCATAAACTTGAGCAGGTTGTCCGCCTGTGGCAAAAGGTGTAATGAGACTATAATACTGACCCACAAAAGACATATACAGTGCACCCTTTAGTGATAAAGGATGCCTAATTTCATGGCTTATTTTATGCAAAATCAAGGTATTGAAGATATAAAATAGTCCCATTAAAGATGCCGCCATAATCAGCCAATGTATTTGAATGTCTTTGACCATCTTTGGCAGCGCGCCAATTTCTTTGCTCGTGGCAAAAATATAGATTGTTATCGCCATAAAAAGTACAATAGTCCCTGTACTGAATAATTTCTTTTTCATACCATCACACTTCTCTTTAGCTTAAATCGATTTATCCATCAATGCCACCCTAGACATCCAGACTTCTTTAGCCTGGCGGCGCTTGAATGTGTTGTTCTTACCTGCTGAAAATGCCCATTTGTAGACACTGTCCCAGTAGCTAAGAAAAATTTGCATGCTTTTGCCGTCAATCTCGTGAATCTCAAATCCTAAGCGCTTCAAAATTGCATAGAGTTGAGACCTGCCGTATATAGCCTTAACCTCACCAAAATCATCTTTAACTTCCTTACCAAGAAGAGCCAATTCTTCATTAAAGAGTGAAATGGTTTGTCTAAGAGATAAGGCACCCATATCACTCATCACCTTATTGTTCAGATGTAATTCTGCTACTGTATCGCCTGATTTTATGACCTCACCATCAAAAAGATGTTTATCTGGACCTTTGTACTTCTGAAGGTGAAAATAGACACTTTTTGTTTGTGAACCCGAAACTGTCCTAAAACCACTGGCTTTGACAGTTGTCTTATCAATAGCCATCATAATATTCTTAATTTGGCTCTTTAGCATTTTAACCCTTCTTCCAATGTTACAAACCTATAGGATTCCTTTAGTTCTCTGATAAGAGGACCAAGAGCAGCAATGGTATTTAGGGGGGGTGCATCAATAGCACCGCCTGAATCATGTAGAACAATAATATCTTGATCACTAACCCGTCCCATGATTTCATCATAAATTGTATTTTCTGATGATTTATTTCGCCAATCGAATGCTTCAATAGACCATAGTACAGGTCTCATACCTAGACGCCTTACACTATAAGCTGTTAAAAGATTAAATGTACCCCCCCAGGGTGGCCTGAACCAGACAAGATTGGTATTGTAATTGTCAATAACCGCTTTGGCTTTAACAAACTCCCTTAATGTGTATATGGGACTACTAAGCCATGCACTCCGATGTTCATAAGAATGCAGGCCAATTTCATGGCCATCTTTCACCATTCTCTTGACCAAATCCGGATTCTTAAGTACCTGTGTTGCCACCAAGAAAAATGTGGCTTTCACCCCCCCATGTTCTTCAAGTATATCCAGAATTTCACCGGTATACCTGGCATCTGGTCCATCATCAAAGGTTAATGAAATACGTTTCTCACTACTAAGGGATGAGGATGGCAACGCCCTTAGTTTATGGGGGGGTATTTTTACTGTTTGTTTTCTATTGATTGCGTTTGGAACCACTGTATAAAGTAGATACATTGCTACAAAGACAATCAATAACTGGACCACCATTATATGACTCCAAGATACTCGTCATGTACCCAAGTCCCATTACAAAGACCAATTACCCTTCTTGATAAACCATCCATATCCATAGACTCCTTCAAATGATGAATTCGATGCTTCAAGTAACTGGACATCTCACTGTTTTCTACAATATGTATGATTCTTGATTGAAGTGCTTCTTCACTATGGGTCACAAACCCAATACCCTTGTCTTCAATGAAATTACAATTGCCAAGTTCTTGTCCCAAAACAGGTTTATAAACAATCAGTGGAATTTTACATGCAATAGATTCAAACAAAGTTATACCCCCCCCTGCTTTGCCAATGAGCAAATCAGACATTTGCATATAGTCTGCAACATCATGAGTAAACTTAAGCACTTTTAAGTTTGTGAGACCCATTTTATTTAATTTCTGATAGAGGGATTTATTGTTGCCTGTAATGACAATCACTTCGGCATTGTCCACAGACCTAGAAATACTTTTATAAAAGCTTTCATCATCAGGCAGAAGTCCTAAACCTCCACCCATCATTAATATAATTTTATCCCGCTTCTCATAGCCATACCTGGTTCTTAATTGCCGCTTTAACTGCAGTTTCAAGAACCTTGATTTGACAGGAATGCCTGTCACTAATATGTTAGACTTGTCAACCCCCCCTTTACTTCTCAGGGCATCTTGTATTTCTTCTGTTGCAACAAAGTAGACATCGGTCCCTTCATATAACCATTCACTATTATCAATAATGTCTGTAATACAGGTTGCCGTCATAATTTTGCTGTCATATAGCTTCTTATATTTCGACATGTAACCAGCACATATTGGAAAGGTTGATATAACAAGCTTTGGCTTTATGGCACCTATTCTTTTTACTAGACGATTCATATTGGACCTTGATACTGTGTCCATTTGCTTTAAAGCATCACTTTCATTCTTCCTATGGTAATACATGTTATATATTTGATGACCATTTTTTTTATGAGCATTTCATAGCCTTTGTACATACTCTTATAAAAAAATGGATTAATGATTTCATAAAAATCAACTGTCTGAATACGAAGTGATGCATCCATACCTTTCACATATGAGGTAATGGCTTCGGCAACGGCCATATGACCATTGCCAAACTTGGCTGTCAGGATGAGAACATCACAGTCACTATGCATTTTTCACACCCACCATTTCATCAATACCATCAAGAACATCCATACATAACTGTACTGCATTATCAAGAGAATGGTCTCTTGATAATTTCTTGATGTTGGTCCTTAGAACTTCTAGTTGTACTGGGTTATAGATTAATGATGACAGTGTCTGGGCAAGTTCCCTTGAACCGTCTACCTTAATGGCCGCAAGAGACTCCACTAATATGTCAGCATTCTCCTGTTCTTGACCTGGTATGCAATAGGGTATAATCATTGGAATACCCTTTGCCAAAGATTCAGAAACAGTCAAGCCACCTGGTTTACTAACTATGACATCCGATAGTTCCATTAACTCTGGCACTCTGTCTGTGAAGCCAAGAATCTCTACATCATGTATATAAGTGTCATAGGATTTGAGGCTATCTCTCATACTTGAATTATTACCACATACGACGTAAACCTTCATAGGTGCACTAATTTGCATTATTTTTTTTAAAGGCTTTTTTTTCATTCCATTGACACCCATGCTACCGCCCATTAACAAGACTGTAAATCTGTCAGATCTGTCAACTTTTGCCACACTATAGGCAAACTCGCGTTTGATTGGTATACCATGAACATGAATTTTGTCGTAGGAAATACCTCTTCCTATCAAAGCGGTTTTGGTATGAGTGCTTCCAACAATATAGGCATCCACATCATTACTCACATAAAATTCATGGGGGGGCAGATAGTCCGTAATAACCGAAATAATCTTACCTTGATAGGAAGCAATATGTTTCATATGACTAATGGCTTTGACAAACAGTGGATGTGTACAAATTACCATATCCGTATCATTCTCCAGCACTAATTCCATAAGTTTGTTTCTCAGCACAAACCTTGTATATCTGGAAATCGATTTGTTCATTAATGACCTATTGCTCATCTTATAGATTGTGCCAAACATACGCGGCGCTCTCGTTGCCAGTATCTTATAGCCATCATTGACAAAGTCATCCAAATGTTTATTTGTTTCTTTAAAGGGTTCTATTACTTTGACGTCAAAACCTTGACATGTCAGTTCATTTTGCAAAGTTTTGGCAACTTGATTATGTCCATGCCCTGTAGATGCAGATAGTATAATTACGTTACCTTTCATAGTTGTTCCCCCCCCGTTCTAATGTTATAAACGTTCATCCTTTTTGTGTACTCTCAAGTAATACTATAACAATCTTGCATTAAATCAATATAAAGGGAATCTTAAATTTTTCTTATGCATTTTTAATAATAGCGTTGTACAGCTTACAAACTAGTGCTAAACTGTATAGCAGATATTCGAAAGAGCTTAAGCTATATAGGAGGCAATATGAAACTTATTAAGAACAAATGGCGCATTATCTCTTTAGGCTACCTTGTCCTAAGCTACATCCTACTGGTTGTTGTCCTAAAGAATCCCCCCCTTTCCACTTTCTTCATAGGTGTCGGAATCTTTTTTTTGTCTGTTGATTCTGATCTTCCTAGGGACATTCTTCGGTGTTATTGGTTTGCTTATGCAGATTCTCTTGAAGAAGGAATCTTTAGCACTCCCTACCTTTAATTTAGCATATAAATTCGGGACTGACAATCCAACAATTTTAGCATCTTATGGTCTAATGCTCCTACGTCAAAATGAGGCAAATAAAGCACTTAAGTGTTTCGAACGAGGTTACAAACACTCAAAGCACTATATGACAACCAAAACACTCATGAGCAACATCGCAATTTGCCACTGGAAATCCGGTGATTTAGATAAAGCCATTGAATCTTATATGGCCATTATAAAACGTTTTGGTACAGATGACCAAATTTTTCTAAGTAAACCTGATTATAGTGAAGAGGCCATTGAACAGTTCAGAAGTGATAACAGCATTCTTTATCCTCAAGACTATAATACCATTGGTTATCTATACATTCTAAAAGAAGAGTATGACAAAGCGACCTTCTTTACCAAAGCAGCCTTAGTTGACAAAGAGGATTACGCCTCAGCTTATGACAATCTTGGTCAGATAGCCTACTCCATTGGTGATATGGTTGAAGCAAAGATTCAATACAAAAAAAGCCCTTGAACTCAATCCCATACTACCGGACAGCCTCTTTGGCCTTGCATCGGTTTATGAAAAAGAAAATGACATAGAAAAAGCTTTGGCATATTACACCAAAGCTAAAGCTTGTTCACTAGATGGACTTAACACCATATCATACCAAATGATTGATGACAAAATTGCAAATCTAAATTCATAAGTTACTTATATCAATACATATTACGTTGCCTTACAACTTCATAGATTAGTATACCAGTGGCCATCGCTACATTCAGACTCTCAGCAGACTCACTCATGGGAATACGAATGTAATCGGTGGCTTTCTTTGCTAAAGTATCCGAAAGCCCCCCCTTCCCTTCATTCCCCCCATCAAAAAAAACAAGTAGCCCCCCCTGTATAGGACTTATCATAATGATTATGTTGACCTTCAAGATGTGCCGCATAAACACTAATGCCATTTGAAACAATCTTATCAATGTAGTCATTTAAATCAACATCTTTCACAATAGACACTCGAAAGATTGCCCCCCCCATTGTCGCTTTGACAACCTTTGGATTGTACAAATCAACTGTACCTTTTGATAAGACAACTTGATCAACACCTGCTGCATCAGCTGTTCTAAGTATGGTCCCAAGGTTACCAGGATCTTGAATATCTTCCAAAGCAACAAGCATCGGATTCTTTGTATTGGATAAGACGTCATTATTTTTTTGGGATAACCACTGTTGCCAAGACCCCCCCTTGTGATGTTGATTCCAAACTCATGGCTTCCATAACTTTCCTAGATACCACTTCAATCTTTATTGACTTAATGCCTTCGCCAAAAATCTTAGCTAGTTTTTCTTCATAATCACTTTCAACATATATGGTATCAAAGTACCAGTTAGGTACTTCAGAAATCATACGCCAACCTTCAACAACAAAAAGACCAGATTTGCGTCTAGCCTTTGAGGTTTTTTTGAAGTTTGATGACGTCTTTCACCTTGTTGTTAACTACACTTTCTATCATTCGGTATCCTTCTTAACCACACTAATTTTTCTAAGATCTGAGTTGCCACCAATAACAACAAGTACATCTGCAGATTGTAGGACAAGGTCTGGACCTGGTGTAATGGATATGGACTCGCCTTTTCGGATGGCCATAACGTTAATCCCATAATTAACACGCATGTTAAGTTCTTTAAGACTTTTACCAACCCATTCGTCAAGAACACTAATTTCAACAATGCTATAATCATCTGATAGTTCAATGTAATCCACGAAGTTCTCAGAAATAAGGTTGTTGGCTATACGTACACCTATTTCCCTTTCTGGGAATATGACTTTATCAGCGCCTACTTTTTCCAAAACACGTTTATGAATATCGTTTGAAGCTTTAGCCAGTATAAATGGAACCCCCCCCAGCTCTTTTGCTAATATTGTCGACATAATACTTGCCTGAAGGTTATTAGAGATTGCAATAACCGCCACATCAAAATTACTAACACCAAGAGCCTTTAAGGCTTCAGCATCCGTTACATCTGCTTGAACGGCATGGGTCACATTATCTGCTATATCTTGAATCACTTCTTCATTTGTATCAATTGCTAGAACATCACAGCCGTTCTCAGCTAGAGTCTGTGCCACACTTCGTCCAAATTTTCCAAGTCCAAAAACCACAAAATCATTATTATTCGCCATTATTTATACCTCTCCTACATCTCTTTTATCTTATATATTTATTAAGACTCGTCTTAACCTACCATTACTTTTTCTTCTGGTTTCTTAATATTAACATGTCGCTTACTATTCCTAAGTGAGAATGCAACAGCCATTGTAATAGGACCAAGCCTACCAATGAACATGGTCACACTCATGACCATTTTTCCTACAGTTGATAGCTTACCTGTTTGACCTAAGGTCAGACCAACAGTCGCAAAACCTGATACCGCTTCAAAGAGAATATCCATAAAGGAGCCAACTTCTGTTAAGGTCAAAATCATGGTAACTGACATCACAACCAGCAAGCTAATGATGATAACTGCCAAAGCTCTTTTAATTGTGCTTTCAGGTATTCTCCTGCCAAAAGCTTCTGTATCTTGTTTAGCTCTTACAACGGATATGACTTCAATAAAGAGAATTCCAATCGTCACGGTCTTAACACCACCTGCAGTACCAGCTGGTGAACCTCCAATAAACATAAAGAGTATGGAAACGAATTTGGAAGCATCGGTCATTTTCTCAAGAGCCATTGTATTAAAGCCTGCTGTTCTGGTTGTAACTGACTGAAACAAAGCACCCAGCAGCTTTTCACCTAAAGGTAAGGATCCTAGTGTTGCATCGTTGAACCCTTCGATAGCAAAGAAAAATACGAAACCACCAAGAATCAAACTTAGGGTCATGACCAGTACCAATTTGGTATGTAGGGTCATTTTGTTGAACCACTTCTTAATACTAAACCTTTTACCCACTCTACCTTTAGACACCTTGATAACATCTATCCACACTGTAAAACCAATACCGCCAAGTATAATCAGCAACATTATTGTGAAATTCACAAGTACATCACCCAGGTAAGGTGACAAACTGCTATTGCCTAGAATGTCAAATCCTGCATTACAAAAAGCTGAGATTGAATGAAACAGTCCATAAAAGAGACCTTTCAGACCGTACTCTGGAACAAACTTGATAGCCAATAACAAAGCACCAATACCTTCAATCATCAATGTCCCAAAAATAATGTTTCTGGTCAAACGAACCATACCAGATAAAGTATATTGGTTCAACGCTTCTTGAATGAGCAACCTGTCTTTCAAACTAATTTTGCGACCTACTATCATAAATAAAGTTGTGGCAATGGTCATGAAACCAAGACCACCAATTTGAATCATAATTAGTATGACTGCCTTACCAAAAACCGTCCAGTGAGCAGCTGTATTCACTACAACAAGGCCCGTCACACATACAGCAGAAGTTGCAGTAAATAGGGCGTCTATTAACCCAATGCTTTGGCCATCATTACTGGCTATGGGCAAGTTAAGCAACAATGTACCTATTGCAATCAACAACATGAAGCCAAGCACTAGAATCTGCGTAGGTTTCAAGTCAATGTTGACTCTTTTCTTTTTGTCTATCATGGAATGTCTTCCCCCCCTCGTCAAATCTTTCTATGTATGGTCAAGATGTTAAAACCATGTTTAAGTCTTTAACAATTATAAGCTTTCTAAAAAGAAAAATCAACGCTAATATAGGTAGGATGTATTACCTTCTCTCCCAAATTGTGCTATAATATTTCCGAAGAATCATTCACATGATTTAAAGAGAATATCTACGGAGGTAAAGCAATGATTAAACATATTGTAATGTGGAATCTAAAAGATGATCTTGATGTTGCAAGCACGCGAGACAAAATCAAATCAACCCTTGAAAGTCTTGTTGAAAAAGTGGAAAGCTTAAAAGTTGCAGAAGTAGGTTTTAACCATAACCCTACAGACGCTGCTAGGGATATTTCACTCTACACAGAATTTGAAGACCAAGCCGGCCTTGAAGCCTATGTCATTCATCCAGCACACGTTGAAGCTGCTGGTTATGTAGGTAGCGTTACAAAAGACCGAGTTGTAGCTGACTACGAAATCTAGTTTGAAAACAAGAAAGGGATAAGCCAACAGTCTTGCTGTTGTCTTATCCCTAAGTTTTTGTTTAAGTTCTATGAGTCAAGGGTTACTTTGTTCTTACCCGAAACCTTGCTTTGATACATGTAGCATCAGCCCTATTCACAATCGAATCCGAATCATCTAGTTCTGTCACCATCGTAGCCCCCCCTATGGACACTGTTGGTTTAATCCCCCCCTCTGCACCTGACCTCGTAACACTATGTTCAATCAGAAACCTCATTTTCTCAGAGACGATGCCAAGTTCCATTGGATCAACACCAACGAAAATCATAATAAATTCCTCGCCACCCCCCCACCTTGCCATCAAGTCAGTTTTACGTAAGGCATTGGTACATGTCCTAGAAATCATTTTAATGACCTCGTCACCTATATCATGGCCATATTTATCATTAATCCGCTTGAAATCATCAATATCAAGGAAGGCTATACCAAATTCTATCCCAAGGGCTTTGTACTCATTTAACTTAGAACTTAGATATTCCTTGGCATACCGTCTATTTGGCAATCCACTGAGTTCATCGGTCATTGCCAAACTCTCAAGCTTCTTCATATGATTGATTATTTCTAGACGTTCAGAATTATCCACAAAAATCTCAACGGCGCCGATAATCTCATTATTCTCATAGTAGGGCATGGTTCTAACAAAGACCGGTACCCTATACCCGTCTTTGTGATGTAAGAAGACTTCTGTTTCTCTTGTTTCCCCCCCATCAACAATTGTTGCATGAAGAGGACACCCATTATGGCACAAACGATGACCTTCAAGGTCAATATGGTTGAGAATATTATTGTAGCAATGACTTCCAACAACTTGGCTCGCAGGGAATCCAGATATTCTCTCAGCCCCCCCTTTATTCCAAAATGTAATCTTACGATTGACATCTACAAAATAAACACCGTCATACAAATTTTCCAACATTTTCTTATAGAAAGTTTCATCCGCCATAGAACAACCTCTTTCCATTATTATATTAATACTTCTATTTTATCATATTAGTTTGATTTGACAAAGTCACTGATTTCTTTTGCCAATCTAATAGAGCCTTCAATCTCTTCTTTTCTAATTGAAACACTTTCAATATTACAGCCAATTGGTATACCTTCATCCTTAGCAACTTTACTTAATTCTTTATAAATGAGTGTTGAAACTTCGATGGACTTGTCTAACATCTCTTTTGCTGTTAACAAATGATCTTCTAACCATTCTGGAACACTAATACCAAGCCACTTGATGAACTTCAGTGTTTTCTCAGAACCACATGGTGTTAAGGTAAATATAATTGGCACCATGTCAACCTTATTCTCTAAACAATAGGATTTATAATCCAGCAAAAATTTCTTCGACGCTCCAAGGTCATAGACGGCTTGAGACACGAAGAATGAACACCCTCTGCTCATCTTGAATCCAACACGTTGGTCTTCATCGCCCAGAGCGATATGTCGCTCTGGTATAGTCACTGCACCAAGGAGCATTTGGGGGGGAGCCAATTCACCACGAAGATCATATGCCTCTGCCAAACTAATGTTGACTTGTTGCTCAGGCGCAGCAGTTCCAACAAACACAGTCAGCTCATCTATGCCTTCATTCAGCCAAGAAGTAAACCTTTCTTTATCATAATTACCAACACACCTATAAACCACTTTGGGAACATTGAGTTCCTTTAGATAGTGTTGACTGTATAAAGAAGGATCTACTGTATGAATAAAATCAAAAGGTCTCTCTTCTTTAGTCCTGTCTGTTTCATCCTGAATGTCATATATAATGAGCCCATCTATATCTAGTTGTTCAATCCTCGCCATGTGTTTCTTAGATATTTCCCGCACACGTTCTGGTGTATTATTTGATTTGGGCGGTGTAATACCGTACAAAACAATACCACCTTGTCTACTACGTATCTTGTCTAATAACATGCTCTACCTCTTTCTAGTAATCCAAATAAGTTAAGCTATCAAAACTATGTAGTTTTGATAGCTTAACCAAAATATACGCATTACTTTATCACGGTGAAAGCTTGAATGCAAGCAAATATTAAACCGAAATTAGGTTTCGTCTTCCCAACCACAAAAAAAGTATGATACAATACTGTTAATGATGATGATATTCATTATCATTAACTAAGCTTTTTCCTTTCCATTTCTATACATTAGACCCTTCTATCTCCCTCAGAAGGGTCTTTTTTTTATAATTTTCTTGTCATCTAATATAATTGACCAATAATAATATTAATAGTCCCAATACTTGTATAAACTGGCACCTTATATAAATCTTTTGATGGATTTAATGTTGGTGCATCAATATAGGACTGAATATCTATGGTCATCTCAACACCTTCATTAGACATGTTAACTGTAAACAAGCCATTGTGGAGGTTTAGAAACTCACCGGCTGCATCAATAGGATACTCTTCTACAGCTTTGAACTTTTCATCTGCATAGCGACCTGCAAGAGATAAGAATGTTTTCTCATCACAAGCAAGACCTGTAAAGATATTCTCTTCACCTGTAATGGTTTGTCTCACCATATGGTCAAAGCTATCGTTTTGAACCTTGGATACTCGGTCTATACGTATATTCCCATCGATGAACCTTATTAGATTCTTCAAGAACAATGCCACATAGTCACCGTAATGCTTGGTCAATACCGAATCATCAAAAGCGATAAAGGCTCTAACAATCATGTCTACATTGTTAGACTTTAGGCCTTCAAACTGCTCATCTGTCAGTTCACAAGCTTCTTTATAGGCCACGATCTCACTTTCGAATGTTTCCATTGTCATGATTTTTTTGGTCAATCAGTGTTTGGGCCAGAATCAAATGTTCTGACTTTTGTTGCTTAAGCAACTGGTCAAGCTGTGCTTCAGTCAAATACTCTTTAGACACTGCTAAGTCACCAAACCTCATATCTTGACTGGCTTGCAACTCATGAATCTCATTCACTTTTGCCGCTGTCAAGAATCCCGAGTTCACTGCCAACATACCAAGCTTCAGCCTTGTTTCACTTTGTTTACCAAGCACTTTACTAAGCTGTGCTGGTTTCACCAATCCCTTGTTAAGCAAATAATTTCCGAAAAACGCACTAAACATTACTCTGCCTCCCCCCCATCGTAAGTATCAAGTAATTCTTTGAGCCTGCTTGGTTCACAAGGCTTCTGAATAAAGTCAACAGCACCTACTTTGAGTGCACGTTGAAGGTTACTCTTTGTTCCTACTGAGGATAACATCACTACTTTGGCTTTGGGATCTGAAAGCACAATCTCCGCAAGTGCTTCTAATCCATCTTTAACCGGCATCATAATGTCCATAAATACCAAGTCTGGGCTATGCGTCTTATAAGCTTCAACTGCCACTTGCCCATCCTTTGCCTCTATAACCTCACATTCCTTGATGTTAGTTATAGATTGAATCAGTTTCTTCCTGACAGTCATACTGTCATCACATAATAATATCTTCATATTCTTCGCCAGACCTTGTCTGACACCCACCCCCCTTTCGCACATATATTTTCACACTTCTAAATTATACCATATACTCATGTCTTGACAACTTCTTCTGCCTATTGTAATATTTAGTCACATTAAAATTATAGAGGAGTGGCTCAGTTGGCTAGAGTACCGGTCTGGGGGGGGACCGGGGGGGGTCGCGAGTTCGAATCTCGTCTCTTCTATTCGCGTTGAATGCTTAAGGTCTTGTTCAAAAGGCTTTAAGCATTTTTTTACCTATATAAGACTAAACAGATTGCAGCAAATGGCAATATCTGCACAGTTTTTGATTGTATCTAAGTATTCATTTCTCACCACTCTGTCTATAATTAATTTATAACATCACCTATTGGAGGAAATGAATATGAGTGCATCTGCATTTACAAAAGAATCGGTATTTGAAGCAACCAAAAACAGACAACCAGATTTCAATAATCTACTAGACGTTCTAAACAAGAAATCACCATCTAGGAATACGCTATTTGAATTCTATATTGGCGATAGTGTTTTTGATGAAATCATTCCAAGAAGCGACTATGAGATTAAGACCTTTGGCGATGAACTTATTTATAGAACAAAAGTTTTTAGAGCTCTAGGTTATGACTATGCAATGTTACCGCCTCATCCGGATATGACATTCCCAACAAGTGATCATGGTACCCTTGAGTCATTATCACTCAATGAACAGGTTATGATTACAGACGAGGAAAGCTTCAATAACTATAAGTGGCCTGAGCCAGAGTTAATTGATTATAGTTATCTAAACCAAGTTGGCAATGAAATCCCCCCCCAAGGTATGAAAGGTGTTACCATACTTCCTAATGGTTTCCTTGAAAACTTAACTTCATTGATTGGTTATGACAACTTATGTTTTATGCTATTTGACCATCCTGACTTGGTTCAAAAGACCATTGATAAGATTGGTTCTATCCTATATAGGTACTATGAGAATTGCCTTGAGTATGATGTCATAGGTGCATGTATGGTCAATGATGACTGGGGGGGTTTCATTAGTCAGCCTATGTTATCACCTAATGATATGAGGAAATATATTGTTCCTTGGCACAAAAAAATTGTTGCCTTGATTCATAGTAAAGGTCGTAAGGCAATTATGCATTCATGTGGTAACCTTTGGTCTTTGATGGATGATATCATTGATGAGATTGGTTTTGATGCAAAACATTCTTATGAGGATAACATCACACCAGTTGAAGAAGCTTACGAAAGACTTGATGGCCGTATAAGTGTTGTAGGTGGTATTGATATCGACTATCTATGTCGAAAAACACCTGATGAAGTTCACGAAAGAGCCATTGGCTTACTGGACATGAGCAAGAATAAAGGTGGTTACGCCCTTGGTTCTGGCAATAGCATACCACCATTTGTACCTCTTGAAAACTATTTCGCCATGTTAATGGCTATTCACGCATAGTAGCAATATAATTTTAGACGATACCTGATAAAATCATCTTTTAAAAAAAAGGATGTAACCACTTGGTTACATCCTTTTTTCTACTAATTTGTTGTTTATAAACCACAATCCCTAAGGTATTTGACGCTTCGCTTAAGTATATCTTCACTACCGATTATTTCTAGAGTGGAGCTAGCACAATCTGTCTCTTTTAAGACATCGCATACACCTTTAATGTCAATGACACCGTCTCCAAGAGCTATTTCCGAGAATCCACAACCATACTGTTTCCCTCTCTTAGCAATCCATTCTTCACCAAGATCTTTCCAGTGTACATGGAATATCTTGTCCTTGAATGCTTTAGCCATCTCTACAGGGTCTGCACCACCAAGCCAAGAGTTTCCTGTGTCTAAGTTAACACCAAAGGCTTTTGGATTACCAAGTAAATCCATAACCCCCCCCTGAATACCTTCAATTGTATCTGATACAGGACCATGAGGTTCCATCGCAATTCGTACCCCCCCATATTCTTCAGCCATTCTAACTGGTTCTAACAATTTCTCAGCACAAGTAAAGACTTTCTGGTCAAAAGTTGTCTTTTTTTGACCATTCAGAATGAGGTTCATTGTCTGTAGTGACAACTTCTCTCACACCAATAGCCGCAGCAAACCTAACTGCCTTCATAATCTCTGCCGTGCTATAACGACTAGGTATGGTTGGATCAAGTAAATTGGCATGAGCACAAACAGTTGTAATCTCTATACCGTATTTTTCGAATAATCTTTTCACATCAAATGGGTTGTCATCTAGACTGACAACAGGGGGGGAAAAACCTGCTGTTCCAAGCATTGTTGCCCCCCCACCATTTGTATCTGTAATGTCAGCATGTTTGAAACCCATTTCCTTGGCTTTTTGCAATTGCACTTCAACACTAGCAAAAGGTTCAATTAATAAAAATACACCTACATTCATATCTATTCTCCTTTTATGATCAACTTATGTCAGTTCTTCAAAGCATCATCAAATGATCCTTTGAAAGGAACAATATTAACTTTACGTGTATAATCAAGCGCTTCTGTGGCGCCCATTATTCTGTCCATATGAGCATCTTCCCATTCTATTGATAATGGTCCTTCATAGTTTATCTGGTTTAACTCTCGTATAATTGCATCAAAGTCTACATCACCTCTACCAGGTGATTTGAAGTTCCACCCACGCCTTGTATCACCAAAGGGCAAATGTGATCCTAAAATGCCATTTAGACCATCTAAAGTAATACCAACATCCTTAATATGAACATGTTCAATTCGCTCACCTAAATTTCTAATAACTAGGTGTGGTTGTATCCCTTGCCATAGCAAGTGACTTGGATCAAAATTCACTTTCAATGTATCTCTATAAGAAAAAGCCTTCAGGAGTTTCATGAAGGAATAGTAATCAAATGCAATTTCCGTCGGATGAATTTCTAGGGCATACTTAATACCATAATCATCCATTAAATCAAATAAGGGTGTCCAGTCATCAACAACCTTCTGATATCCCTCTTCAATCATTTGCTCTGTCGTTTGAGGGAAGGCATACCAATAATTCCAAATAGGTGACCCCCCCATAAATCCTGTAATAACCTTTACATCCAATTTATTAGCTGTTTCTATGGTTTGTCTTACATGTTCAAGAGCCCATGCCTTCATTTCAACCTTATTGTCCTTGATTGCCTCTGGCACAAAGTTGTTATGCCTCATATCAAGAACATCTCCAACCAACTGGCCACTTAAATGAGCACTAATGGCCCATATACTCAAGTTATATTTATCTAGTATCCCTTTAACGACATCAATATAGGTATCATCCGTTGCCCCCCCGCGGTTCACATCAATATGCTTTCCCCCCCACGTTGCAATCTCAAGTCCGTCATAACCCATATCCGATGCAACTGAACACATCATCTCAAAGCTTAGGTCTGCCCATTGACCTGTAAACAGGGTAATTGGTCTAGACATACTAGAACCTCCTTCATAGGGGGGGATGAGGCTTAGCCTCATCCTATACAATTAGTTGTTAGCCATGTATTCCTCAACAGCCATATTGAACTCTGCAAATTGACTTTTATTATAAACATAACTTGCTTCATAGTCTTCAAGATTCCACATAAAATCATTGTTAGCGCGTTTGGCTAAATAGTCATCGATATTCCATGGAATTGCCTTATCAATGTTATCAGCAGTTAAGACAAATGGTGGCTTGATTTCTAAGTATTTCTCGAATTTCTCTCCATTTAAATGACGAACGATTTGTTGAATACAAAGATCAGCATTTAATGATGGTGGATTCATACCAGTAGCTGCAAGTGAACCATCTTCTAATGTTAACCATCCATCTTCTTTACCATTACAAGATACGATTACTTTGCCTTCAACACCAAGTTCATCAAAGACTTGCATTGCACCAAATGCCATTTCTTCATTGGCTGCAAATAGCACATCAAATTCCTCACCAGAAGCTACCAAGTCCTGAATAATCGGAATCGCCAATGTTCTTTGCCATTCACCTGATGCAAGAATTTTTGATGGTGCCATACCAGCTTCTTCCAGTGCCATATCAAAACCAATCATTTCACCTTCTGCAGGGCCTTGACCAAGGAAACCAGGAATTTGAACTGTTTTTGCATCAGGGTAATTCTCTGCTACCCATTGACCAACCATATAACCAATCATAACGAAGTTATCTGTCACATGACCTGTTAGTTCTACACCGTCCTCGAGTACTGGTTTCCCCCCCGCAATAAAGAATATTGGCATCCCTGCATCTTGGGCTGCTGCTACTGAGGCACCTGCACCTGCTGCTGAAGATGTGATTACCGCAATTGCATCAACTTCTTTGGCAATCATATCTTGAACATTTGAAAGTTCCTTTTCAGGGCTGTATTCTGAGTTAACCTCGATGACTTCCATACCATAACTTCCGGCGATGGCTTTAAAAGCGTCACCAAACTGGGCATAATAGTCATCAGGTCCTGCATTAATAAAACCTAACACTTTGCCTTCTAGACCATCTTCTTCAATTTCCTCAGCTATAGTCTCTACAACTTCTTCTGCCTTTTCTTCGTCATTCTTTGTTTGCGTTTCTTTTGATTCTGTGCTTGTTGATGTTGCTTTTTCTTCTGTTTTAGCACACCCAATAAGTCCAACCACCATTACAAGTACCAACAACATTGTTACTAATTTCTTCATCATACGTCCTCCTTTGATTTGTGTATAATTATCAGTGTTACAATCACTTCTTACCTTGATTCAATGACCTTGTACCACTGAAATAACCTATCATTACTGAAACTATAATCAGCAATCCTTTCATAATGTATTGATAATGAGGATTCACACCTAATATGTTTAGAGCATTAGATATGACACCTAGCAATAGCACACCAATTACTGTGCCCATAACATTGCCTTTACCACCTGATAGCGATGTTCCACCAATAACAACTGCCGCGATGACGTCAATTTCTTTCCCTTGGCCCATCAGTGGGTTTCCAGTTCCCAATCTAGATAATTGAACTAATGTAGCCAAGGCAACAAACAAGCCACTTATAACATAAACCAGCAATTTGAAGTTTTTCACATTAATACCTGATAAAAAAAAGCTGCTTTGTCATTACCACCAACTGCATATATTCTACGCCCGAATTTGGTGTAATTAGTCACCCACCACACAATGCCAATCAGCAATACAAATATTAATACTGGCACATAGATCCTCAAGTTACCTCCAAGTTCAAAATACTTTTTACCAAGAAACTTAAATTCACTACCAATGGATATTTCTCTACCATTGGTGACCAAGTAGGTCAACCCACGATAAACAGTCATAAAACCTAATGAAATGATAAAGGGTTCAAGGTTAGTTCTTGATATAATTAGCCCCCCCATGATAAACTGACAAAATATGGCTATACTTATAGCTAAAAGAACTATGATAATTATTGGTAATTCAGTAAAGTTCTTAATCATGTAAGCCGTCGAAGTTCCCAGAAAACACATCAACCATCCAACAGACAAATCGATGCCACCCATTAACATAACTAGGGTCATACCAATTGCCATAATGCCTGTTACCGCTACTTGCAGTAGTACATTGGATATATTCATACCAGATACAAACCTTGTCTTTTGAAATACCATATCACTGGCAACAAAGTCGACTGCAAAGACACCAATAATGACAATCATTAGAATCATTAGCATGGTCATGTTTTCACTTTTTTTCATCTCACTGTATATTGATTTAAGCCGTTCCATTAATGTGTTCCTCCAATTGAATAAGTCAGTATTCTTTCTTCTGTAATATTGTCTCTAAGCTCAGCAACCATTTCTCCATCACGCATGACCATCACTCTATCACTCATGGCAATCAACTCTGGCATATCTGATGAAACCATAATTATTGCTTTACCTTCAGCAAGTAAAGCCGTCATTAAATGATAGATTTCTTCTTTGGCACCTACATCAATGCCTCTGGTTGGCTCATCGAATATATATATATCCGCCTCAGTCGCAAACCACTTTGCTAGGACAATTTTTTGCTGGTTACCACCTGATAGAAATACGGCTTTTTGCTTCTCAGAGGGTGTCACAATCTTCAACTTTTTTTTATATAATCTCTGGTGATTCTAACTTCTTCACCTGGCCAAGCAAAGATTGACTTACTTTTAGAGTAACTTGCAATCACCGTGTTTTTAGTAAGCTCATGGCCTAGAAAAAGGCCACTTTCCTGACGATTCTCCGTAATAAAGCACATTCGATTATTAATTGCATCCAAAGGACTATTGATTGTCACTTCTTCATCTCTGATGAATATCTTGCCAGTTTCAGGCCTTTTTGCACCAAACAACAACTCCATCAGTTCAGTTCTACCAGATCCTACCATACCTGATATACCGAGACATTCTCCCTTTCTCACGTACAAAGAAGCGCTTTTAACACCGTTCCCACTAATATTTTCAGCCGCAAATTCTACCTTGCCTTTATCAACTTCTTCTTTTTCATAAAAAGACTGCACATCTCGTCCGACCATATCAGCAATTAATTTTTCTTCAGTAAGCTCTTCAACAAAATAGGTGTTTACCTTTTCGCCATCTCGTATAACCGTGACCCGATCTGCAATCTCAAATACTTCCTCAAGGTGATGTGAAATGTATATGATGCTCAGACCTTCTTTTGACAATTTCTTCAGTAAGCTCAGTAAATGCCTAATCTCTTTTTGGCTAAAGGAGGCTGTTGGTTCATCAAGAATCATGACCTTGCATTCCTTGATAAAGCCTCTTGCTATCTCAACCAACTTCTTTTCGCCACTTCCAAGTTCTCCTACACAATCATCTGCTTTAATAGTCGAATCTAAAAATGTTAGGATTTCCTGAGTTTTTTTGATTCATTCTATTCTTATCAAGAATCTGCCCAAAGCCTATCTCATTACCTGCGAACAAATTTTCTCTCACAGTTAACAATGAATAAAGATTGTGTTCCTGGTATATGGTTTGTACACCAAGCTCCATGGCCCGTTGAGGTGAACTCTGCTTCATTTCCTCTCCACCAACACTAATCATACCTTTGTCAGGTTTTAGAGCACCTGCCAACATTTTGATTAGTGTTGACTTTCCAGCACCATTTTCACCACATATACAATGAATTTCTCCTTCTCTGACATCAAAATCAAAATCCTCAAAAACATCAACACCTGGAAAAGATTTTGTAATACCTTTCATCTCCAAAATAAAATTATTGTCCAATGTAATGACTCCTTTATGTTGTTACTTAAATGTTTATTGTTTTGACACTCTGAGTATAACAAGGAAAAAAGGGCAAAAAAGTACCTTATCTCTACTATCAACGCTTATTGCTATGCCTTGAAAAAAGATAAGGTATCCTATAATTGTTTTGGTATCTATTTGCTCTTTACAAATGCATCAAGTTGTCTTTGTAGTTCTATAAGGATTTCTTTTGCACCTGCATCATTCATTTTCTTAATGAACGAGTCATAGTCCTTTTCCCATTCACCTGAGTCTCCTTCATTGATTTTCATAAAGTGATTACGTGCTATCAATGTCACTTTCGTCATATCTACTATACTCATCCTTGTATCCAGCTCAAAACCTATTAAACTTGATAACTTGGTCTTGTCATTGAGTGATTTTATCATTTCAAATTGGCCAGAAGAGTATTGATTGCCAATGAAACGGTTGCCTATCGAGTGTGATGATAAACTATAGTCAAGTTTACTACTTCCATCACTATGTTTTAAGATATAGCCATCCTTGTGGTAATAGTGTGCCCCCCCTTCAACGCCATCGATTAACAAATTGAATAAGACATTGCCATCGTCTGAATGTAACAAGTTAATAACATCAATGGCTCTATCTGGGTGTTTGGCATTTTTGGGAATAACCAAGGAATTTCTGACCATATCATAATTCATATACAATTCAGATGTAATTGGCAGTCGAATCTCCTCATAATCACATAAAACTCTACCATCACCAATACCATCCACATCATATTCATCAACAAATATTGCACTTCCTTCTTCTTTCCCGTCCTGTGAATAAGAATCTGCCATACGTTCAAGACTTTCAGTTATATAACCATCTTCGTACCACTTATACATGTATTCGTAATAAGTACGATATGGTTCTAACTCGTATTTATTATGAACTGTTGGCCTTTCATCTTCAATTCTTATTACAAAGGGTGTATCATTACCGTATATAGTTTCAAGTCCTATATCCAATATGCCTTCGAATGTTCGATTGGATATGCCAGAACCCAACATATCCTCACGCTTCAAATATCTGAGGTAATCATCAATTTGCTCATACACTATTGCAGACATATAATTAGCCTCTGACAATGTAATCAATAATTCCTCTTTATTAGGATATTGATCAAACTGAGCTTTATGCAGTACTAAAGCCTTTCTTTGTCTAAATAAGGTACCCATCAATGGAATACCATATATATTACTGTCTCTTCTATGAAGCTCCCATATATCAGATGGGATAAGGTCTGTTAGTTCTTGTCCACTTGTACTTAACAAGTAGTCAATAGCTGTAAAGGAACCTTTTTTTTGACCTCCTCAGAAAAAGAAAACTCTCCTTGACCTATCCATGCAATGTCCATCTGTTCATTGGTTGCCATAAGCATATTCCATTTATTCTTATAATTATGTGGTTCAATTACAACAAATTCCACATTGGTATCAGGATAAAATGCTTTTAGCTTCTCGTTAAACAATTCAAAAACTCTGTCAGATTCATCATATAACTGCCCCCCCCTAATTAACCATTTCACAGTTATTTCTTCTTCGATTGCCTTATCCAAATATCTAATTTCATCTTTTACACAGCCTGACATAGTTAATACTGCATGTATGACAATAATTGTAATTACAAGCCATCTTTTCATTCGCATATCATTCCTTCATCTTTAGTGGGAGAGAAATTATAACTTTTGTTCCTACCCCCCCTAACCTACTTTTGAGTTTAATAGAGGCAAGGTCACCTAGTAAGAGCTTCAACCTTTGATTAACATTGCGTACGCCAATATGGTCTTTCTTCAGCATATACTTATGAGTCATATCATCATTCAATAGCTTCAATTCATCCTCTGACATACCAATACCATTATCACTCACTGTAATCACAAGATTATCTGACCACACTTTGACATCAAGGTCAATAATGCCATATTTCCTTGATGGCTTTATTCCGTGGTATAGAGCATTCTCAATAATTGGCTGTAAACTAACCTTTACAATTTGATACTTATAAGCCTGATCATCTACATTCCAATTCACTTCCAGTTTATCAGCGTATCGAAGCTTTAGAATATCAATATAGAGTTTGGCATTCTCAATCTCCTCCTTAACACCAATGAGCTGATTATTATTGTCAAGGCTAATTCTTAGCATTTCCGATAATTTCAAGATTGCCTCAGATATCTCGTTATCTCCTTGCAACCTTTCAATAACGCGCCAGCGTATATTTTCAAGGGTATTGTAGAGAAAATGAGGACTTATCTGAGCTTGAAGGGCAGCAAGATGAGCATCATCTATTGTCTCGGCATAATGGGACATTTCCTTTTTCAACTCTGTATTCGAATAAATATTCCTAATAATGTTAAGCCCTATTTCCTGGGTTTCATTCTTACTAAAAGCTGCATCAAGCTTATAACGTTGTTCATAAAGCTTTGGATTCTTTACTAGATTCAAAATATTCATAACTGGAGCGTAGCAATAAAAAGCTATAAAAACAGCTCCAATGACAGAAATTATGACAATGAGTATAATCAGAATCAAATAGAAGCGTCTAAAGGTTGCCTGATACTCATCATATAGGCTTAAAGGAACAACCGATATATAGGACCACTCAAAGTATTTTGACGGTATAGCAGTGAGGATGATTTCCTCTTGTTGACTTTTTGTTAATGCATAGGTGTTTCGATTCAAAGAGGCTAACAAAGTATGATAACTTGTTTTGGTGATTTTATCTAACTGGTCTTTTTCATCCGAGTTATAGACAATGTTATTCCTTCTATCCACAATCAACATTTTCTCAACACCTTTGTTGCCACTAGATATAACCAATTCATCCAGTTGGGTCAAATCTATGTTTACTATTATACCACCCAAGAATTCTAGTTGTGTCAAACGTATCGGTTGTATATAGGATATAATACTGGTATCCGACCCCCCCTTCTTTTGCCTTGTAATAATTCTGCCTGGTTCATAGATTCTTTCAGTAAGGTTCTTATACCAAGTATCATCTTTAAAATCATTAATAGACATCACTGACCGATCAGATATCACGTAATCATTCTTAGTCGAATAGACATATATAGATTCAATATAATCAACAATGTCAACTTGCATCTTCAATCGATCAATCACTTCAACAATCTCTTTTTTTGTTGGCAATCACATCTTCCTGTGGCAACATGCTAACCATAAATGCTTCTTCAAGAGACAAATCACCTGATATACGAACAACCTCTCTCATAACAGTGTCCATTCGTTCTTGGGTTTTTGATAAATTATTTAGGCTAATCTGTCCTACTTCATTTAAGGCAATCTCATTGATCTGTGATGTCACTAAATACATAATTAGTGTAAACGCGGATAAAAGAACAGCCAAAATTATCAGCAAACTCTTAACCAGTATACTGTTAAAACGATAATCTTGTAGATACTTAAGGATAATGTTTTTTTCTACTTGTCCATTGCGCTGTTCTTTTCATTGCTTAACACCTTACTTCGATAGTATTCAGAGGGCGATACGCCTGTAAATTGTTTAAAAACTCTAAAAAAAGTATTTTTCACTGGTATAGCCAACCATTTGACTTATTTCATATATCTTATAGCCGCCTTCTTCAAGTAACATAATGGCAGCTTTCATCCTCACACTAATTAGATAGTCTGTAAAAGTCATGCCAACATATCGTTTAAACAAACGGCTAAAATAAGCCGAATTCATATGATACCTATCTGAAACAACTTCTAGAGATATGGCTTGAGAGTATTGTGAATCAATAAAAGCCATAGCTTCTTCTACGATTTTTTTGAGTCAATGTGTCTTGAGACTCCTCAACAATTTGGATAATATCTCTTGTGTACTTCAGGCACAGCAACTTAAGATCATTGTTACTATGGCATCTTAAAATGGCATGATAGTCAACAGTTTCCATAATACCCACCCACAGATTATTCTCCATCTTCATAATTTTTGATGCATACATTGAAAAATAATCTACGACCAATTGTTGCAACTGACTTATAGGTAGTTTGCGAAAATCAAAAAAATAAGTGTTCCATATAAGTGAGAACTTCCCCCCCAAAAGCATTCTTATTAATAAGTTTACTAAGGTTCTTATAGGCATCCATTAATTTCTTGTGTTCTTCAACTGAGCATTGTCTTGCGTCATCAATTTCAATTGGTATTTTGAGCGCATATTTGTAAGCAGCCAGTTCTTCAAGATTCTTAAAGGTACAATCAACATTTGTACTAATGGATACACCAAATGACTTCGAGGCACATTGAATATCCTTTTCTATTTCTTCTTTTATACTTGTTTCAAATTCTTCCATAGATATAGCAGCTGTACTGTTGACAATCAATTTGACAATATCATCTGACAAGGCCACAACATGAATGATATACTTACGCTTGCTGGCACTAAACATCTGACTATACATTCTTTTCATTCCAACTTGTGCATTTGCACCACTTTCTTCTAGGCCATCTAATTGACAATGAATATCCATTATTGCAAAAGGATATGACTCATTCAAATCAATTCCAAGCAAGGACCTTTTTTTTCACTACGTCCTTCAAAGTTCGTATGTGTCCTATTAAGAGACCAATAAAGAATTGGTCTCTTAACTCGCTCCGAATACTTCTAAAAGCGTCTTTTTCTGATTTACTTTGAATTCGTGTTTCTTTTTCACGGTCTAAGTCTTGTTTAATTTTCTCAAACACACTTCTGATTTCATCAAAGTGCAATGGTTTTAACAAATAATGTTCCACATTATACTCAACAGCTTTCTGTGCGTAATCGAAAAGTTTATAACCACTTAGAACCACCACCTTAATTGGCAGCTCTTTTTCAAAAACATACTTGGCCAGAGCCAAACCATCAATTTGTGCCATCTCAATATCTGTGATGATGACATCCACACTTTGCTCATTAATATAGTCAATCGTTTCTTTACCATCTTCAAAATCCGCCACCACTTCAAAGCCAAGGGTCTCCCATGATATAAAGTTTTTCATGCCTTTTCTTATGGCTTCTTCGTCATCAACAATCACTAATTTATACATGTTTAGTCTCCCTTCAATATGGTGCCATATCATCGATATAGGCTTCATAATTATTCATATGAATATATTCTGGAGATATAATTGTCATCTCATCATAGTCTTCATTCATAATAATCATCTCCCCCCCAATTCTAATTGCTTCGACAATCATGCTTGGAGGATATGTTAGTGTTATAAGGTCATAAGACTCTTCTTCATCCATTCTGTCCAAAAAAGCCTGGGACCCAGATATACCAACTACAATGCTCAAGTTAGGTAGAGGCGTTTCTTTTATGTTTAAAGAATTATAAGAATCAAGTACGTCAAGAACACCTAAAGCAATTAAGTCATCGTGAGTGTAAATAGCCTCAACTTTCTCTAGTTCCTCCAAAGAATTTTTCTTCAGATAATTGCTGAACAACTGAATAACTTTGTCGTATTGCCAATCTGTATAACCTACCTGTTTCTTACTGAAACGATCGCTTAATTCCTCTTCAAAACCATTGGTCCTTTGAAATGTCACAGTTGAAGCATCGCCCATTAATTCAAGTACTGTTGTACCCATAGGAAAAGTGTCATTTAATGCATGCGCAGCAACATTACCTATGGCAACATTGTCACCAATTACTGTTGCTGTAGGCGCAAAATCAGGTATTTCCCTGTCGAACAAAATGAGGGGGGGTATCCCAGCTTCTTGAACTGCTTTGGCAGCTGTTTTTACTGCCGCACCATCCATAGGTAAAAGTACAATACAATCAACTTCTTCCTCAATAAATTCAATCAACTGGGCAGATTGTTCATTGGCATCGCTACCGCTGACAATAACTGCATCCCACCCATCCTTTAAGCCTATTCTTTCAACCTCTTTCTTAGCATAATAATAAACACCAGAGGACCAGTCATGTGTTGGACCAATGGTGCATACTGCTAAGGTTTTGTTATCACTTTTTTTCTTGAATTTCTACATAATTCGAACATCCTAATAAGGCTATTATAATAGCCACAAATAAGACTGCTATGATATAGAGTGTATGTCTCTTCATCAATAAACTCACATCCATTATTTTACACTAATCATTGAAATCATTATATCATACCTCATATAAAGCAGTCCATTTTGATTCATTGTTATGACTGCTTACCACTGCTGATATGAATTTCACACCACCAAGTCCATCTTCCACCTGAGGAAAGTCTAGGTCACTTTCTTCATAGTTCCAACCATTAATCTTTTTCCTAATAGCATCCATATAATTACTGTATATATTTGCAAAAGCAAGAACAAACCCCCCCTCTGGGTGTCCAGAAGGCAACCTGTTGTTGTGCTTTGCCATTTGACCCAAATACATCTTGCCCCCCCTAGCCAAAATTTGTTTACTACCATCCTTTTTGGTCATAATCAATTGGTCTGGTGTTTCTTGAAACCATTCTAGTGAAGCTTTTGTTCCAAAAATCCTAATCCTAAGTCCGTTATAGTTGCCAATACAAACCTGAGAACAGGAATATATGCCATGGGCACCAGAGTCATATTCAACCATTATGTGTGCATTCATATCCAGCTGTTGTCCATATTTATCCATGATAGATGCAACTTTTGAAACTTCTAGTCCAGTCATATATTTCACTGTAAATTCAATGTGACTGCCTATATCCCCCCCCACACAGTTGGAGATACCCGTATATTTAGGGTCTTTTCTCCAAAGCTTCTGATTGCCCGAATCACTTTCGACTTCATCAATGAGCCAATCTTGTAAATACTCAGCGCTGACATTGATGATTTTTCCTATTTCACCATCACGTATCATTTCTTTGGCTTGTTTAATCATTGTGTAGCCAGAATATGTATAGGTAACTGCAAACAATATGTTATTATCTTTTGCCAGCTTACTAAGTTCTAAAGCTTGGTCTATTGTAAAACATAGAGGTTTCTCACAAACAATGTTAATACCAGACTCAATAAATTTCTTTGCTATTTCATAGTGCAAAAAGTTGGGGGGGGTTACGATCGAAACAAAATCTATTTTATCCTCCCTCTTACATTCATATTCTGCCATTTCCTGATAATTGTCATAGACACGTGATTCGTCCAAACTAAAATGCTGGCCACATGATTTATTAATTTCTAAGTCAGGATTGAAGCACCCTGCTACCAATGTAACATGATCATCCATTGCAATAGCATTACGATGAACGCCACCAATAAATGCATTTAAATCTCCACCAACCATACCATATCGAATCTGCTTTCTCATAACTTGCCTCCTGTTGATATTTCTTAATACTAATCTATCATCTGATTGGAGAAGAAAGGGTATGGGTTCATTGCTTTGACTTCATTTTATGACAGGATTTAATAGGGTATGGTATCTTTTTCTAAGAAAAGTATCTTATTATGTATCAAGAACTCATTCACTACTTTTTTTTCAATCTATGATATAATAATACGAGGAATATCCTAATAAAGAACACGAAGCAATTAAAGTTATAAGGGGGGGCAATAATGAAGAGACAACTTATGGGGGGGTATGGCTCAACGGCAGATGTATATGAATGGCCAGGTCATACTGTACTCAAACTATTCAAAGAACATACAGAAGAACACACCATTGAATATGAAGCATTGATTCATGAGATGGTCTATGATAAAGGCATAAATATGCCCAAGCTTCTTGAGGAAGTTGAAGTCGAAGGACGTAGAGGATATGTCTATGAACGTATCAATGAGAAATCACTGCTCTTTCACCTAACCAAAAAGCGTTGGAAACTTTGGCATTTCGGCAAAATATTGGCAAGAACTCAACTAATGATACACGAGAAGAAAGCGCCACTATTACCGGATCTTAGAGAACGATTACGTTCAGATATTGGGAAAGTTAAGAATCTCAAAATTGAGGATGCTGAAAGGTTAATGGCCTATATCAATATTTTGCCAGAAGGCAACACCATATGTCATATGGACTTTCATCCTGGCAATGTATTTTACCACCCTAAAATCGGTACAACAATAGATTGGATTACGGCTAGCAGGTCAGTACCCGCAGCTGATGTGGCTAGAACCTATATAATTTTAAAACATGGTGGTTTAAAGTATAATGCACCAAGATGGGTAGCATGGTTGGAAGCTACAGGTCGACATTTACTGCTGCGAAGGTACCTATCCTATTATTACAAGCATTCCAACATCACCTTTAGTGATATTGAAATCTGGCTTAAGCCTATTGCCATAGCCCGACTTTCAGAGAATATTCCAGAAATCGAAAAGCAGCTACTACTCGACCTATATATGTAGCCAAGGAGACAGCATGAGCGATTCAAACCTATGTAAACAAATAATTGACTTCGAATTAATCCAAATATACATGCAAGCAATACTGTCTCATCATGATGAGTTTTCATTGGGTGTAGAGGCCTTTGTTAAAGGTGTTCATCCTTCAACTGGAGAAGAAATATCACCTGTTGATTTATTTATTGCAGCAAAAAAAAGAAAATTTGTCCGTCGAACTCGACTTAATGATTATCACCAAAGTCATTGAGACCTTCAAGCCTATTCAATCAAAAGAACCTGAAAGTCTTTTGTTTATCAATATTAGCGAAAGCATCATCACCCTTAACGATCAAACCAACTTGTTAATGTCAGTCGTTGAGCAAAGTGGTATGGACCCTAGTTCTATTGTCTTTGATATTGGTGATTATGAAAATGCGACCGTCAGTGAAATAATGGTTTTTATTGAACGTTATCGTAAATTGGGTTTCTATATCAGTATTGATGATATTGGCAAAAATTATTTTAATCTAGACCGTATAGTCATCTTTAATCCAGATATCATTAAAATCAACCATCAATATTTATCCAACCTTAACCATTCTGATTATACAACAAGGGTTCTAAAACACATCGGACGAATTGCCCATGAAATGGGTATGATTGTTGTTGAAACGGGTATTGAAGGAGACAATGAACTAAGACATGCTTACGAACAAGGTGCTCAATATTTCCAAGGTTATTATATAAGGAAACCTATTAAAGTATCTGAAGCCAATATAGAAGAGTTTCTTGATATGGAAAGTACATTTGAAGTTGTCAAGAAATATAGACAGGAAGCTGTCATCGAGGAAATGAGACCTTTTATGAACAAGATGGTCATATTCCTTAACGATATAAGATCAGACAGCCATTTTTGGGAAGCTGATGACCTTGATGACCATGTCAACAAACTCTTTAGGGCTCACCCTTCAATCGAAAATGGCTGGATTCTAAATAAAGATGGTGTCCAAATTAGTAAAGCTATGATTAACAACGAAGGTTTTTCCACTAGGAACGCTTCAATCTTTAACATCTATAACAAAGGCCATAACTACTCTGATTCTGACTTTTTCAGGTTGTTATCAAGTGGCGCTTTAGAAGTTTGGATTACTAAACCCTATAGATCTTTGTTAACCAATAGCATATGTGTTACTACCTCATCTTATATTGAGATTGAAGGTCAAGAACCACTACTCATGTGTTTGGTCTTTAATTATGAAATGTTCAAGACCGCTTATATGTAGTGACCATTATTATAATTGATAGAATAAAGAAGGCCCTATAACATGTTACATGTTATAGGCCTATTATATACATTACATTACTTGTTACACCGCCGCTATCTAATAGTAAGATTGAATCCCTGCATCTTCCATGAATGCCACGACAAATGCAAAGATTGCAGCACCAAACACAATACCCAAAATCGTCATGATGATAGCCATAATAAGGGCCGCTTGGAAGTATGTTTTCTTACTTTTATTCACATTGCTACCAAATGCCCATATGAAAAACATCACAATATTGACAAGTGGAATAGCCATAACAACAAATGTTCCAATCCAGCCAAGGATTGTCATTGGTTGTTCATAAGGATTCGTTACCCCCCCTTGTACTGCCGCTGGCATTGGTGCTGAAGAAGCAACCGATGGTGTTGGCATTGAAGCTACAGGCGTTGGCGAAGGTACTGTTGGAGATGGCGTCGGAGCTACTGGTGTTGGAGCCGGAGCTGGTGTTGGAACCGGCGCTGCTGGTTCTACTGGGTCTGGCATAATCACTTCAGGTTCTGGCGTAGGCAATGATGATGTCTCGCTCACTTCCTCAGTACTCACAACTTCTTCAGCTACTGGTTCTACAGCTGTAGCTTCTGCTGAAGCCTCTTCCATTTTAGTTCCACATTGTACACAAAAAGCCGCATTGTCTTCGACTTGTGCACCACATTGATGACAAAACATGTTCTCTCCTCCATATTTTCTAGGTAATTTGAAAGTTTCTATCTCTATTATACCAATTCTTACAATCCATTCAAGTATTTGATGATTATTCTACATTATGTCCAAAACTTGAGGATGGGATTAATCTATAAAGAATGATTGCAACAGAACCGCCTACTAAAGCCGTATAGAGTTGGGCTATGCCAAATGTGGACAATAAAGGTGCTGGTACTTTAGGTATAAACAAGCTCAGTAAATATCTAACACCAATGTATAAGAAAATAAACTTAAATATCGCTCCTGCTGCTACTGCTGGTATATGTTTCCATGCAATTTTTCCCAATAGCTTATTAGTGCCATCAAATGCAACAACCAGCAAACAGTTACCAATTGCAATAAAGGGGGGGACTAATAACGGCATTCCTATAATACCCATCATTAAGGCAATAACAGGGGGGGTTATGATTCCCACTAAGACACCTGATGATGCGCCAACGTATAATGTAGTTAATATCAAGGTCATATTGACTAATGGTCCAACCAAGGGTTGAGCGAACTGTCTAAAACCTATCTGAAATACCAATGCCAGTGCCAGCATCATTCCAGTCATTACAATTTGTCTTGTTTTCATTTTATTTCTCCTCATAATTAATAATTTGATATTTTGTTATGATTATTGCTTTGAAATTATTGGTTGATACCAGCAATTTTTATGTCAAAATGCTGATAGTCCTTACTATTTTTCCAATCGCCACCCCCCCAAGAAAATCCCCCCCTTGAAGTGAATGCAAGGTAGCAGATGTCACCCCCCCTTAGCACCATCCCTTGTTCACTTAGCTCTCTGTCAGCGAAAATTGCCCCCCCTTCTGGTGGATATATTCCATGACTTGTAACATATGGGTTCCTAAGAGGGTTAATATCTATTGCTAGACCATAAGCATGATTTGATAGTTTATTTGTGCCTGAAACAAGTCTATAGTTAAAAGCTGATGTGTTATTATCTGCCATAGATAAGTCATCATCGCCATCATAATAATCCACTAATTGTATTTTTTTCTATGGGATATTTTAGGGTATAGAGTTCATAGAATATGTCTTTGATTGTCTCTGCAATCGCTTCATTAACAACCAATTCACCTTGTTGTTTAAGACCATCAAAGTCGATATAACCTACCATAACATGTCTTAGATTCTCATAGCCAATATGTTCATTCTCGTTGTATGAATTACCAATCATTATCTGTTTAAGTGCCTCATCTATGGGGGGGCGAACTTCGAATACTACGTCCACTTCTATGACTATTTCTTCATTCTCTTGCTCTTCGACTATAATATCTTTCTCGGCAATACCCACATCTTTTTCATCTAGTAGATGATCTTCTAAATATTCTATTGGCTCTTCTTCAGTATCTAGACTTATGTCTAGGGTTATGGACTGATTGTCGATAGTTTTAGGATCTTTGTCTAAGATGTTACATCCACTTATTACAATCAAAAAAAACAAAAAGGAATGAGAGTTTTTGCAGTCTTTTCTTTATCATCATTAGCGCTCCCCCCCTATATTTTCCCTATTTCTACACATATTATGCCATTCCTATTAGGAAATAGCAATACACAAACTAAGGGATTGGCACCTATTATATATAATAAAAAAACTGCTCCGAGGATGAGTCGGAGCAGCCTGAATTATTCGAATTTAGTGTATCAAGTTGACTTAATATATTAAACTCTGAATAATAAATCACTATAAGTTGGGAATGGCCAGAAATCTTCTGCAACTTTCGTCTCTAGAATATCACATGGCTCTCTAAGTGCTTCCATCGCCTTAAATACAACGAATTTGAAGTCCATAGCTTGTTCTTCAATATCTTCTTTAGCAACTGTTTCAGCAATAGCTACTTCTAGCTCAGCTAATTTAACAGTAGCTGTTGAATATAATTCAGATAACTCAGTCACAATAGCTTCCTGTGCAGACGTATCTACACTTGGTACTGCCGTTTTAATAGATAAAATTGAATCTGCAACAGATGCAATATATTCATTAACTGCAGGAAGAATTTCTTTCTTAGCCATCTCAACAGAAACAAGGGCTTCGATATTAATAACTTTCGCATATTCTTCAAACATTATTTCTTGTCTTGCAAGAATTTCTTCTTTAGTAAAGATTTGTTGACTTGTAAACAAGTCAATAACATCTTCTTGACTAAATACTTTTAATGACTCAACAGTTGTCTTGATATTTGGAAGGCCACGTTTTTCAGCTTCTGCTACCCAGTCTTCTGCATATCCATCACCATTAAAGATAACATCGTAGTGCTCTTTAACAAGTCTTTCAAGAATTTCACTAAGTTTAACTTTGAAATCAGCTGCACCTTCAAGTTCATCTGCTATCTCACCAAGAATCTCAGCTAGAATAGTGTTAAGAACAATGTTTGGACCTGAAATAGATTGAGCTGAACCACACATTCTGAATTCAAATCTATTACCCGTGAATGCAAATGGTGAAGTTCTGTTTCTATCTGTAACATCTTTTGGAAGATCTGGTAATGTAGTTACACCTAAGTCCATGAATCCAGCTTCTGTTGAAGATGTTAATTTACCTGCTTTGATTTGTTCAATGATGTCATTAAGTTGCTCACCTAAGAATATTGAAATAATCGCTGGTGGTGCTTCATTTGCACCAAGTCTATGATCGTTACCAGCATTTGCAGCTGACATTCTAAGAAGAGGTGCGTATTTGCTAACAGCTGCAATTGTAGCAACTAAGAAAGTAAGAAATTGAGCATTGTCATGTGGTGTTTTACCAGGTGCAAATAGGTTTGCTTTCTCTGTTGCAATTGACCAGTTGTTATGTTTACCTGATCCATTAACACCTGCAAATGGTTTCTCATGAAGAAGACATACCAAATCATGTCTTGTTGCTACTTTAACCATTGTATCCATAACTAATTGGTTATGATCAGATGCAACATTTGTTGTTGAGAAGATTGGTGCCATCTCATGTTGAGCTGGTGCAACTTCATTATGCTTTGTTTTTGAAGAAATTCCTAGAGCCCATAGCTCTTCGTCAATCTCCTTCATGAAAGCAGAGATTCTTTCTTTAATTGAACCAAAGTAGTGGTCATCAAGTTCTTGACCTTTTGGAGGCATAGCACCAAACAATGTTCTACCTGTAAAGATAAGGTCTTTTCTATCTTGATATAAACGTTTGTCAATTAGGAAATATTCTTGCTCAGGACCTACAGTTGATGTAACTTTAACTGTTTCAGTGTCACCAAACAATCTAAGCACTCTAACCGCGTTCTTTGATACTGCTTGCATAGATCTAAGAAGAGGTGTCTTCTTATCTAGTGCTTCGCCTGTATATGCACAAAATGCAGTAGGAATACATAATGTATCATCTTTTAAAAATGCTGGAGATGTTGCATCCCAAGCTGTATAACCTCTTGCTTCAAAAGTTGCTCTAAGTCCACCATTTGGGAATGATGAAGCATCTGGCTCACCTTGAATCAATTGTTTGCCTGAGAATTCCATGATAACTTTACCATCGCCCGTTGGCTCAATAAATGAATCATGCTTTTCTGCTGTTTTTCCTGTCATTGGTTGGAACCAATGTGTATAGTGTGTAGCACCTTTTTCAACTGCCCAATCTTTCATTGCATTTGCTACAACTTCGGCAACTGCAGCTGTAAGAGGCTCGTTCCTATACATTGTTTTTTTTGAGTGCTTTAAATGTGTCTTTAGGAAGTCTTTCTTTCATTACAGATTCACTAAATACATTTGAACCAAAAATCTTTGTTACTTTATCCATTATTGTTTCCTCCTTCATTATTAGAGCATTACTCTAACGTGTTGATTTATTATTCTTCATTTATATATTAGTGTTTTGGTTGTACCATCCTACACTATATAATACGTTTTTAGTCACTTTAAAGTGCTAAAGTGTCATGCATATAAAAAAAGACGTACTCAATTAAACTTGAGAACGCCTTTGCTCTTAAAGTTAAGTCTTCATAATTGAGCTACCAAGACACGACTTATGCCCCCCCTGCTCATTTATAGTAGTACTATAACACAAGACTAGTGTGTAGTGCAAGATTAAATTCACATCAAATTATAAGTCTAAATTTTCTGAATATTCATCAGCCTATTCCAAACCTATATGTGTACATAAACTTATATTTTATAACTATTCATACATAAGGATAATCGCCTCAGCTATCTTCACCTTAGCAATACCCTTGTCCATACTTTGCTTTTGTATCCGTCGATGGGCCTCATCCTCAGTCAGATTCATATACTCAATTAGGAGACGTTTGGCCTTGGCAATAAGTGCCTTACTATCTTTATCTGACTTAATGGATTTGAGTTCCTTCTCAAGGGCACCGATACTTTTGGATGTTTTAATAAGAAGGTTGATTGTATTGGTAAGGGTTTGGCGGCTACAAGGTTTTACTAGCGGCACAAAGGTTGGCTCCTGACTCAAGTTAATGAAGTAGCCAACTTCTGCATTACTAATAAGCGCAACAACAGGACATATCTTTTCAGATATGAGAATCTCAGATAGTTCCAGTCCATTCATACCCTTCAATCTGTAATCAACGATTGCCAGGTCTGGATAAACTGTATGAACTTTTCTCAAGAATTCATGCCCACTACTTGTTTCGCCTACCACATTAAAACCGTTTTCAACCAAAAACATGCTTAGTTGCTTCGCCATTTTCTCACTGGAAGAACCAATCACTACACGTATGCTCATATTTTACACCCTTTATGTTATGTTCTTATGCTAGCTAACCTCTTAGTACCTGGATGTGTAAGTTCTAACTTCCCATTCATGTACTTGCTTTTGATACTCTGCCCATTCATATCCTTTAGCTTTAACATAGCTTGAGTATACAGATCCAAGCGCTTCTTTTATCACATCATCCTTTGATAACTCAATGATTGCTTCTTTCAAGCTACCTGGAAGGGTATTGTCTGATAAAATGCCAGCAACTATTTTGAAGTCATCTGTTTTCATCATCTCTGGTGGTGTAATTTTATTTTTTTTATGCCATCAAGACCTGCTTTTAGAATAACCGCTGTTCCAAGGTATGGGTTACAGGATGGGTCTGGGTTCCTAAGTTCAAGCGTTGACTCACCATGACGGGACGTAGGTATTCTAACAAGAGGACCTATGTTAGTCGTTGACCACCCAACATAAACAGGCGCTTCAAATCCTGGCACCAAACGTTTATATGAATTAACGGTAGGATTGGTTACAGCCGTAATTGCTTTAGCATGTTTTAGCAAGCCACCAAGGAAGTATTTGCCTGTCATTGACAAATTAAGTTCGTCTTCGTTGTCAAAAAAATGCATTATTGCCTTCCAAATCTTTCAATTTGAGATTTAAATGCATACCGGAACCATTGACGTTACTAAGTGGTTTAGGCATAAATGTTGCATGTAAACCATGCTTTTGAGCTATAACTTTTACCACTAGCTTAAAAGTCACAATCTGATCTGCCGTCTTAAGAACATTGCCCGCTTCAAAATCAATCTCATGCTGGCCAGGTGCATCTTCGTGATGACTTGCTTGAATCTTAAATCCCATATTCTCCAAAGTCAATACCATGTCGCGACGTACATTCTCACCTAAATCAATTGGTCCAAGGTCAAAGTAGCCTGCTTTGTCATGGGTAATGGTTGTTGGATCTCCATTATCATCTGTATGAAACAGGAAGAATTCAAACTCGGGTGCAATATCAAGTCTATAACCCAAATCCGTTGCTTCATCTACAACTTTTTTTCAAAACCCCCCCTCTTGGATCATCACCAAAAGGTTCTCCACTTGATTTGTTAATGTCACATATAAGCCTTGCTACTTTCCCTTGATGAGGACGCCAAGGGAATATCTCAAAAGTATCTAGATCCGGTATAAGGTACATATCTGATTCTTCCGCTCTCACAAAGCCTGCGATAGATGACCCATCAAATAGAATCTCTCCTGCAAACGCATCTTCTAACTTGTCCACAGTAATTGCCACGTTCTTGAGAGTCCCAAGGATATCAACAAATTGCAGTCTTATGAACTTGACATCCTCTTCCTCAACAATTCTACGAATATCATCTTTACTAAATTTTTGCTCTTTCAATGATTCCGCCTCCTAATTTTTTTTCTTCGATTGCCCGATTTTTTTTAGAAAAAAAGACGCATCCTAGGTTGCCCTATAGAAACGCCTTTGCTTCTAACATCATTATATGTTAATTATGTTTAATTTTCAATGTCTTATATCAAACCTTTACTTAGAACTTAAATTCTAAATCGGATAGTCTTGACTCAATTTCTGCCATTACTTTGTCCTCTTCAAGCTCATCTACTGCTAGGAAGGTAACAGAGAATCTTACAAAATTACCAGCATCATCCCATGGCACAGTAGAGATTGACTTCTCTTTAATCAAGAACTGTGAAAAGTCTTCAGCGCTCTTAAACTTAGGCCCACCTTTAACAGATTTTGGAATTGGTACATATAAGTAGAAGGAACCTTTTGGCTTGTTAGCCTTAAGACCAATCTTGTTAAGAACTGTCACTAATTTATCGTGACGTCTTGAATACTTGGCTGCTGTTTCCTCAGTGATAGAAGGATTTTCAAGGGCAGTGACACAAGCCTTTTGAATGGCTTTAAACTGTCCTGAATCGTTGTTATCTTTTACAGCTGCAAAAGCTGAAACAACCTTCTTATTACCACAAACAAAAGCCATACGCCATCCTGTCATATTAAAGGCCTTTGAAATCGAATGAATCTCAACCCCCCCAACCGCTTTAGCACCAGGTACGCTTAAGAAACTAAGTGGTTTGTTGCCATCAAACATCAACGCACCGTATGCTGCATCTGATACAACGATGATGTTGTTTTTCTTAGCAAAGGCAACAACTTTCTTATAAAATGCTTTTGTAGCAGTTGCACCTGTAGGGTTATTTGGATAATTTAAGTACAATAATTTCGCTTTTTTTTAAGTGTAGCAGCTGGAATCGCCTCAAGGTCTGGTAAAAATTTATTCTCAGCAAGTAGTGGCATGTTATAAACATCTCCACCTAACCACTTAGTCATAGTACCCATAATTGGATAACCAGGTACAGTCATCAAAGTTACATCACCTGGATTTATAAAGCTTGTGCCATCATGCTAGCGCAGGTTTTGATCCTATTGAGTGATTGACTTCTGTTTCGTTGTTGATTTTTACGCCAAATACATCTTGCATATAGTTTGATGCTGCATTCTTAAACTCAGCAATGCCATTGTCAGCGTAATCTCTATTTTCCCATTGAACAGCTTCATAGATCAAACGGTCTACAACCATTTTGTCTGCCATAGCATCCGGTTCGCCAACACCCATATCAATGATTGGCACTTCTGGTCTTGCTTCCATCGCAGCTTTCTTAGCTCTTTTGATTTTCTCAAACTTATAAATTACCGTACTTTTACCAAATTGGTTTCCGCCGATTCTCTCAGCAATTAATTCTTGAATGTAGCTCTCTGCCATATCAATGACCTCCTAATAATTACCTGTTAATTGTATAGATACTTCTTATAACTTAATCTCACCTGTATAGACTGTTTCAGCTGGACCAGACATAAATACATGGTTTGTCTTCTCGTCCCATTCTATAATCAACTGTCCACCAAGTAGGTTGACAGCCGCTTTTCTGTTAACTTTATTATTGAGGACTGAAGCAACCAAAGTTGCACACGCTCCTGTGCCACATGCCAATGTTTCGCCTGAACCACGTTCCCAAACACGCATCTCAAGAGTTGAATCATCAATTACTTTAACAAATTCAACATTGATTTTCTTTGGAAAAGCTTCATGAACTTCAAGTATAGGCCCAAGATTTAGAACATGTTCATCTGTAATCTCATCAACAAATGTTATAGCATGAGGGTTACCCATGGAAACACACGTCATAGCATACGCTCTGTTATCTACAACAATCATTTCGCCTACTACAGGACTAAGTTCACTGTTAACAGGAATATCCTTTGGATCAAGAATAGGTTCACCCATATCGACTTTTGCATAAGTGACTTGACCCTCTTCAACCGTTAGGTCAAGAATCTTCTCACCGGCCAATGTTTCAATTGATACGACCTCTTTCGTTGTAAGCCCATTATCATAAACAAACTTCCCAACGCACCTGATAGCATTTCCACACATTTCTGCTTCAGAGCCATCAGCATTGAACATTCTCATTCTAAAATCAGACCTATCAGAAGGAAGAATAAGAACTAAGCCATCAGATCCAATACCAAAATGTCGATCACTGATTTTGATTGCCACTTCCTTTGGATTATCTATTGTTTCTTCAAAGCCATTGACATAGACATAATCATTGCCAAGGCCATGCATTTTAGTAAACTTCATTACGACACCTCTTACCTCAAAATTAGTAGTACTAATTACAACTACTATGCCAGTATACAATAATGATTCTCATTTTGCAAGTATTTTAGAAGATTAGACATTACCATCAACGACTAAATCCAATCTTCCTGTTGCTGGATCCATAATCAGACCATGAACGCTTGTATTTGGTGGTAGTAAGGGATGATTCTTAATAACATCAACATTTTCTATTACAGAAGCCTCAACGCTATCAAACCCATGAAGCCATTCCTTTAGATTAATACCTGAATGCCCAATGGTATCCATTACTCTAGCTTCAATGCCGCGGTCTTTTATTTTTTTTGAATCATTGCCTCTGGATCAACAGCACTCATGCCACAACCATGGTGACCAATCACGTAGACTTCTTCTGCCTTCAATTCATACAATGAAACCAAGATACTCCTCATTGTAGAGTCAAATGGATCACTAATGACAGCACCTGCATTCTTAATAATCTTGGCGTCACCATTTTTTAGGTTCATGGCCTCTGGCAGTAGTCTAATAAGCCTGGTGTCCATACATGTTAATATCACCATTTTCTTATCAGGAAACTTAGTTGTGGCAAATGCCTCATATTTTTTTTGCTCTATAAAACCATTATTATAGGAAAGAATTTCATTTAACTGTGACATAATAATCTCCTTTATCGTGTCTTTTGCTGTCATATGGTCTAGGTTATTAGACCTGTGTACCAATAGATTGTACCAAAAAAAACTATTCAAGCACAATTGGGCCTATAAAGTATTACGAAATTTTAACGGATTATGACAGTTATTAAATTTTTACTAAATAAAGTAACCATACCTTCCCAGGCCTACCTTTGTTTGTTATAATGGTCTGAGTGCAAAGGAGGCATATAATTTATGAATTTTTCTAGACATGCCAATAGGAAGAAAATGCGTGAGATTAGCTCACCTGTTACCAAAACAACAAAACTTATTGGCACATCCTTTATAAGAGCATTGGTATTTGGCGTTATACTTCTCGCTGTTGCCGGCGCTGCTGCAGGATTTGGTATTGCCAATGCAATATTCGACTCAGCACCAGAACTGGACTTTAACGACCTTGTACCAGAAGGCTATACATCCTTTATCTACAATCAAAACGGTGAGGTTATCCAAGAACTCTCTACAGGTGATGCAAACCGTATTTATGTGGAGATTGACCAGATACCAAAACATGTACAAAACGCTTTTATCGCCATTGAAGATGAACGTTTCTTGGAGCATAACGGCATTGATATGAGAGGTATTTTTAGAGCAATCTTTGTAAACCTTCAATCTGGTAACATGAGCGAAGGTGCCAGTACAATAACCCAACAGGTTATCAAAAATAACATCTTATCCACTGAAAAAAAGTTTCGAACGTAAAATTCAAGAACAATATCTGTCAGTACAGGCTGAGAAAGTTCTTGAAAAAGAAGAAATATTAGAATTATATTTGAATACTGCCGGCCTTGGTAGAGGTACAAATGGTGTCCAAGCTGCCTCCAAACGTTACTTCAACAAAGATGTTGGTGAGCTTTCAATTGCAGAAGCTGCCGTTATTGCAGGTATTACACAAAGGCCTACCTACTATGACCCTGTTATTAACCCTAAAAACAATGAAGAGAAACAGAAATTGATTCTTTCTTATATGTTAGATCAAGGTTATATTACACAAGGACAATACAACGTAGCAAAAGTAGAAGATGTTTATAGCCATATTCAGGTTGTAAACCAGGAATTTGAAGCCCAATCCGATTACTCCTACTTCGTTGATGAAACCATCAGACGTGTAGCTGATGATTTGGAGCTTCAAAAAGGTTACTCAAACAATCAAGCTATCAACCTAATATATAGAGGTGGCTTAAGTATTTATATCACTCAGGACGATGATATGCAGACAATCCTAGATGGTTCTTTTGCCAACGATGAGAATTTCCCTACATTCGAAGATGACTATAACGCAATGTTGCAGTCTCATTATCTCTCAAAACATCTGATGGCGTAAAACATTATTACGAAGAAATTGTTTTACAATCTGATGAAGAAGCACTGGCCTACATGGAGCAGCTCAAAAGTGAATGGATGGTAGATGGTGATGAAATTGTTAACGAACACTACCTTATAATCCCCCCCGAACCTCAAGCCGCTATGGTTGTTATTGACTATTATACTGGCCATGTTAAAGCTATGACTGGTGGTCGTGGAGAAAAGATTGGTAACCAAACACTTAACAGAGCAACCCAATCCCTAAGACAACCTGGTTCAACTTTTAAAGTATTGGCTGCCTATTTACCCGCAATTGATATGATGGGCTTTACACTTGCTGATGTCTATGATGATGTGCCTTATACCATTGAAATTGGTGGAAGTGGTTCTTACTCACCTAGAAACTGGTATGACAACCCAAGGTCTGAGTTTAACTACTGGGGGGCTTATCCACAATCCGTAAGGGTATTGAATGGTCAATGAATATCTTGGCTGTAAGAACAATGGCAGACATTGGTATTCAGACTGGTTTCAATTATCTAGAAAACCTCGGCTTCACCACTTTAGTTGATCGAGAAGAAATCAATGGACAAATATTCACTGATAAGAATATCGTACTTCCACTAGGAGGACTAACACATGGCGTCTCACTACTAGAACTAACTGCCGCTTATGGAACGATTGCCAATCAAGGGGGGGTTTATGTTGAACCTATTTTCTATACGAGAGTTTTATCTCATGACGGTTCCATTCTGCTTCTAAAAGAACCTGAGTCTCATACGGTTATGAAAGAAACAACCGCTTTCTTACTAACCAATGCTATGGAAGATGTTGTTAGGAGCGGTACTGCAACAAAAGCGAGATTTGATAACATGAGTATTGCTGGTAAAACCGGAACAACCAGTGACTCCAAAGACCTTGCCTTTATTGGCTATACACCTTATTATGTGGCTGGCATTTGGCTTGGACATGATGAACCCGAAAAAATGATACATAATGAAACGTACCACAAACTGATGTGGAGTGATGTTATGTCACAGATTCACGACGGATTTGAAAATGTTAGTTTCCCAGTACCCGATGGCTTAACTAGAGCAACAATCTGTACTGAATCAGGTCTAAAGTATGTTGAAGGCTTGTGTGACCATGACCAACGTGGTTCTACAACGAAATATGAGTATTTCGTTCAAGGTACTGTGCCAAAAGATTACTGCGACGTTCATGTAAAAGCAGTTGTTTGTGAAGAATCAAAACTCTTCCCAACTGAGTTTTGTCCTGATGAGCTGAAGGTTGAAAAAGTCTTTACTGCAAGAACCGAACCACTAATTCCAGAGAACTGGGACCCAGAAGATCCACCACGAATCAAAGGCTTTATCTATGAATTACCAGCCACTGTTGATAATGAATTCTGTAACATCCATACAGATGCTTTGCCAATACCTGTAGTCGAATATGACGAGAACGGTAATCCTATATCACCAGAAACTGACACTGAAACTGAAGGCGAAGCATCAGTCCGGAATCTCCAGTTATAGAAGAACAGTAAACTTTAAAAGGAAGTATCAATAACCACAGTTATTGATACTTCCTTATTTTATTACTCTTTTTTTGTGACTTTTAACCATCCTAATTAGCAAATTCTGTCACTAGCTATTTAGCAACTCACTCATGTCAACAACTTCACCTTCATAACCGTTGATGATACCAAGACAGAATTTTGCCCCCCCATCATAATCAAGACTCCAGGTGATAATCGGATATTCAAAAGCTTCATGACTCATATCCACAATCTCAGGTGTTCCAATATCTGCAATATTACCATCAACATCAAAGAGGGATATGGCATTTCCGGCCATGATATTGAGAGACTCTTTGATAACTTCCAATTTGGTTTCCTCATATATAGCATCGTCCACATCTTCAACACTTCCAAGTTCCAGCATTGCCCTCGCTAGACCTCTAACAACTTTCTTATTGGCTGAAATATAGAAGGCGCCATCTTTTGGTCCTCTGAATGGTAATATGGCCGTCACCTCAAACTCTTCTATCCCCCCCTTATTAAGACCAGATACCGACAATGGTAAATCTAGGACATTATTTGACTTGAGGTAAATTTTGGTAGACTCAACATATAAGTCCAGCACAATAGGCACTGAGAAGAACTTAATGAATTTAGCTTGGTTTTTAGGCAAAAGAAGTTTGACATTGGTTCCAAAATCCATTATTGATGATACGCGTACTTTACCACCAATACGTTCCACTTCTGCTTTCACCGCCGCCATACCAACACCTCTGCCACTCAGAGTATCGGCATAACTTTTTGTAGAGAAATTAGGCTCAAAAATCAACATCATCATATCTTCTTCGCCAAGTATGTCCGCTTCATCAGGCGTAATAATGGCTTTATTAATCGCTTTTTCTCTAACTTTACCTAAATCTATGCCTCGACCATCATCTGATATAGTGATTTCAAAGAAATTACCAAGGTCATCAATAGCGCAGGACAGTTCTCCATAAGGTGATTTGCCAATCATCATACGCTCTTCTTCATCTTCTATTCCATGTTCAATACAATTATTAAATAGGTGGACTAGAGACCTAAACACATCTCGGTAGTAGCTGGCATCTATGAATACTTCGTCACCACCCATTGTGGCAATGTTGATTGTTTTACCTTTTTGACTAGCTGTTTTAACACTTTCCTTAGCATAGAACATAAGAATATCACCAACCGATTTATAGAATACCTGTTCCATAATACCAAGGATGAGGGATGCTTCCTGATCAAAGAAATACTTACGAACAGTTTGATAGACATTCTCTAAGTTGTGTTTATTAACTGACAGGAGTACCTCATCTTCAAAGAAGGAACTACCTGTGACATCTGTGACAATCTCAAGGTCTTTGTATATAGCGTTGCGCATATCGCCACCAATTTCATTATTTAACTCTTCACCTTCAATAAGTTTATCTTCTAGCTCATGTAAAAAGGGGGGGACAATATATATGAGGTTATACATACCAAAGTTACCTTTGAAGGTATGCACTTTGTTCATCATCTCTGTAGATAAATATATGCCCTCCATAACATCTGATGTGAATTCTAAAAATTCATTCAAAAGCTCAATCATATCGTCTCGGTTAAGCATTGTAGAAACAACCATTTTCAAACGATTACGTTCAGTTGCCAAAGTCCTCTCATATTTCTTAGCTTCAGTGATATCTGACATGACAACAACAAGGGCTTCAATTTCCTTATTGGTACGTTCAGGTTCATAACTAAGCTTAAAATATTGTTCATTCACCTGAATCTCATTTGGAAATAATTCAAAGCAAACAGATGCTACAATCTTCTTATTGAAAAAAATTAAGCATCAGTTCTTCAAGAAATTCTGTATCCTCTTCAATGGACAACAACTCTGTTAGTTTTTCTCCTGTAATGTCTCTTCCAAATATCTTGCTACATACATCGGTCAATACATTGCTGATGAGTCCTTCACGCCCAACTCTGAAGAATCCCTCTCCCATATTCTTAAAGACATGCTCTTGTTGCATCATCATCTTCTCAGCTTCTTTTTTTTCTCTTACTCTTATTCGAGACATTTCCTTAATAATACTATTGGTTACTAGGAACCAGAACATACACAACGGGGGGGTTATGCCTGGTGTTGACCGGTCCATAATCACTTCCGGAATAATTATTGCAGGCAACGTATGTATAAGCAAAGTCAGAATCAATGTCACACCAACACCAAAAACAAAGCTCTTCTCTTCATCATCCGTATTTTTGAACATTGCCAAAACAATGGATAAAATATTCATTCCTATAAGAAGGACCATAATTGAAACAGATACCAACTCATAAAACTCAATGCCACTTGGTATAAAGGTAACCAAAAGCATTGCCAACAATAAGACTGGGCCAAGGACTCGACGTCTAAATACACCACTCCAAAAACCTGTAGCAAAAAGCATAACAATGGCCGCACCATATAGTAGTGTTCTATTCAGTCTATAAACCATTTCAAATGGCAGCACAAAAAAATATCTCACCGTATGACCCCCCCATATAATTCAATGACAAAAACAAAACTGCGATACTAAGCCATATATGACTCCATCCATGCTGTCTATTTCTCACCATAATCATTGTGGCAGAAAGGTAAATCAGTACAATACTTAATAACGTGGTTCCAAAAATAACGAAAAGGGTCAACATGGAATCAAAAGCAATAAAAGCTTTACTACTTAGCATATCCTCTTGGTTCAAAAAGGTAACCTTACCTTTGATGCCTGTATTGATGACACTTCTACTTCTAAACTCAAATGTGTTGTTTTCCTCTAAAAGCTTTATGGGTATGTTAAATATTGAAGTATACCTAGTTACATCACTTTTACCATTGTTATAATCACCGACACCACCAATATAGTGCTCCCCCCCTATAAATAACTCATAGGATTGCACGGCAAAATAACCTACTTCTAGGTACAAGTGGTCTTCACTCACCTTTAGTAGGTCTTTTTTTGATACTTCAAATGAATAGTCGAGATATTGATTCTCCTCATCGGACTTCAAACGATATCGACCATCGGAGGTTCTAGATTTAATTTCTGAAATTGGAATCTGTAATGAAGTCTCATCGCCAGATGATTTGCCTAAATCAACATAGTCCATTATAAGCATTGTTACCAACAAGAATAGGCCAAAAATCAATACAAGCTTGACCTCTTTGATTCTTCTCATCTTATAACTCCCACAATACCTGTTCTACAACCTCTTTGAATCGTCCTGTTTCAAAGGGTTTGATAATAAAATGTTTTGCACCCTTCTCAAGCGCTTTTAGAACCATTTTCTTCTGATTCAAGGCGCTGACCATAATAATGTTGGCTTTTGGGTATTGCTCAATAATGGCTTCGACGGCTTGAAGGCCGTTCATGTTTGGCATAGAAATATCCATTGTTACAATATCTGGCAATAATGTCTCAAATTTTTTTCAGCGCTTCATTGCCGTCTGCAGCAACACCGACAACTTCATAATTAAGGCTTTCTACGATTTTCACTAACTTATTTCTCATAAGAACTGAATCGTCTACTATAAGTACTCTCACTTTAAGGTCCATAAAGTCACCCCCCCATATCCTGTGTCATTTTTCCTGTGTATAGTCCACATTTAGCTAAAAATAAGCAAAAAACGGCGATATTCATTATAATATCCCCCCCGTAGATACTATAATTATACACTCATACATTGTCTTTGTCTACATAGTTACCTTAAGAAATCCATTTGTTTATTTACTTACAAGATATAATAGGATATAATGATATGAATATTTTCATTTAGAATTGAAAAACCTATATAGGATTAGGAGTGAATACATGTTTACTGCATATTTAACAAGATTCTTGGAAAATGCTTTTGAAGCTGCCGGTTATGACAGAACTTATGGGACAGTTGTCACATCCGCAAGGCTTGATTTATGCCAATTCCAGTGTAATGGCGCTATGAGTGCTGCAAAAATTTACAAAAAAGCACCTTTTATAATTGCTGATGATGTTGTAGCAAAACTTAAAGAACAGACGGATTATGATAATATATTTGAAGAGGCTGTAACGGTTAGACCCGGTTTTATCAATCTAAGTTTAAAAGACGAATTTATAGCTTCGACAATTGACGTCCTATCTGGAGATAATCGTATTGGTGTACCTTTGGTTGACACTCCTCTAAAAATTGTAATGGACTATGGCGGACCTAATGTAGCCAAACCATTGCATGTTGGCCATTTACGTACTGCAATTATAGGGGGGGAAGCCATAAAACGCTTATACAAATACTTAGGTCATAAGGTCATCAGTGATGTACATCTTGGAGACTGGGGGGGTCTTCAAATGGGTATGATTATTATTGAAGTTGAAGATTTATACCCTGACCTACCATATTTTGACCAAAGTTTCACAGGCCCATATCCTGTTGATGCACCTTTTACCTTTAAGGATTTAGAAGAAATATACCCCCCAAAGCAAGTGCCAAAGCTAAGTCTGATGAAGACTATAACCTCAAAGCCAAAAAGGCAACAAAAGACTTACAAAATGGTCGCCCTGGATACCGTGCTCTGTGGAAACACTTTGTAGAACTATCTATTACTGACATAAAAAAAATCTATAAACGTTTGGATGTTTCCTTTGATTATTGGTATGGCGAAAGTGATAGCCACGACTATATTGAACCTGCAACCAACATTTTGAAGGCAAAGAAGGCTTTGTATGAAAGTGACGGTGCAATGGTCGTTGATGTTTCTAGAGAAGACGACAAGAAAGATATTCCACCTATCATTATCTTTAAGTCTGACGGATCAGCCTTTATGGAACAACCGATTTGGCCACCATACATCAACGAATGGAAGACTTTGATCCTGACAACATCCTCTACATAACGGATAAACGACAAGCTACTCACTTCCTTCAAGTCTTCAGGTGTGCTAAGGATCATGGCATTGCACCAGAAAAAACAACACTTGAACATCTTGGTTATGGAACAATGAATGGCAAAGATGGCAAACCATTTAAGACACGTGATGGTGGTGTACCTAACTTAACTGGCTTAATCGACGACATAGAAAAGAATGCCCGTGAAAAAAATCGTTCAGAAGGATGACATAGATATTGAGGAAACTGCACGTTATGTAGGTATGGCAACACTTAAATTTGCGGACCTAAGCAATCACCCAATCAAAGATTATATCTTTGATTTAGATAAATTCTCATCATTTGAAGGTAAAACTGGTCCTTATATTCTCTACTCTTTTGTTCGTATTAATAATATTATGAATAAACTTAAGGATGAATCATTTGAGCCTGGCAAAATTCTTCCACCTTCAAGCAATATTGAACGCCAGCTTATGCTGAAACTAGACACACTCAGTCAAGCCTTGAATCAGGCGTCACGAGATTTGGCACCAAATGTTGTTTGTGAATACGTATATGATGTTTCAACTATGGCTAATGCTTTCTACCACGCACACCATATTATTAACGAAACAGATTTGGCAAAACGTGCTTCATGGATGCAACTTCTCCTCTTAACCCAAAAGACAATTCTCGTTTGTCTTGATATCTTAGGCATTAAAGTACCTGAGAAAATGTAAATTTAGTATAAGCCGACATATACATTCTATTATGAAAGTATACGTCGGTTTTTTTTGTGTAAACTTCGCCAATTAATTCAACGAAGTAAATCACTACAGTATTGATTTTGTGAGGGTTCTTTGCTATAATTAATTTCGGTGCGTCCATTTCTATGACGCAGTAATATAGAAGGTTAAGGTATCAAAACTATATAGCTGAACTTTCTACTACTATATGTATACTTGGATGCTTCAACCGAGTACTACATATAGTGGTAGAATTAGATAAACTTAATTTTGACACCTTAACCATAGAAGGAAAGAGGAATAAGCATGGTAAAATTATTTAACAACGGTTGCTATTATATCAATGGCAGCATCTTAGAGACAGATGCAAACAGTGTATCCATTGATACTATTAACCAAAAATTATCTCAAAACGGTGGGTCACCAATAACCGAAGACCAACTAAATGTAGCAACTGCAAAGCAAAACACACTCGCATACAACATAATGCAAAGTCATAATACTTCAGGAAACATGGATCAGTTAGCCATCAAATTTGATGCAATGGCATCTCACGACATCACATACGTGGGTATTATCCAAACTGCTCGTGCTTCTGGTCTAGATCAATTCCCACTACCTTACGTACTTACAAACTGTCATAACAGTTTATGTGCTGTTGGTGGTACTATCAATGAAGACGACCATATATTTGGCTTATCTGCTGCAAAAAAATATGGTGGTATCTACGTCCCAGCTCATCAAGCTGTTATCCACTCCTACATGAGAGAAATGATGGCTGGCTGTGGAAAGATGATTCTAGGATCTGATTCCCACACACGTTATGGTGCTCTAGGTACAATGGCCATTGGTGAAGGTGGCCCAGAACTTGTCAAACAATTGCTTAAGAAGACTTATGACATCAAATACCCAGGTGTTGTAGCAGTATACCTTGAAGGCACTCCTGCCCCCCCTGGCGTTGGACCTCAAGATGTGGCTTTATCAATTATTGGTGATGTCTTTAAGTCAGGCTTTGTTAAGAACAAGGTAATGGAATTTGTGGGGGGGCCTGGTATCGAAGGTCTATCTGTTGAATACCGTAATGGTATTGATGTTATGACAACCGAGACAACATGTCTCTCATCTATTTGGGAAACCGATCAAAAAGTTAATGAATACTTGACATTACACGGTCGTGGTAATGAATATAAAGAGCTTAAAACTACAGGTGTTGTTTATTATGATGGTCTAATCAAAGTAGACTTATCAACAATCAAGCCAGCCATTGCACTTCCATTCCACCCAAGTAATGTTTACTCAATTGACCAACTACTTGAAAATCCAATTGAGATTCTTCAAAGCGTAGAAGAAAATGCCAAACAAATCTTTGGTAACAACGCTGTAGATTACAAGCTTACTGACAAAGTCATTGATGGTAAGATTCTTGTAGAACAAGGTATTGTAGCTGGTTGTGCTGGCGGAACATATGAGAATATCGCCCTTATAGCTGATATGCTGGATGGAGCTTCTGTAGGTAACGAAGACTTTATGTTCAGTGTTTATCCTGGTAGTCAACCTGCTTTCTTCGAGCTTAACAAAAATGGTTCTATTAATAAATTAATGCAAGCTGGTGCTTCCATTAAGACTGCATTCTGTGGACCTTGTTTTGGAGCAGGAGATGTTCCAGCCAACAATGCTCTAAGCATTAGACACACAACTAGGAACTTCCCCCCCAACAGAGAAGGCTCAAAGCCATCTGAAGGTCAGATTTCATCTGTTGCACTTATGGATGCCCGTTCAATTGCTGCAACAGCTATGAATGGCGGCTACTTAACACCTGCTACTGAGGTTAATGTGCCAGCTTCCGTTGAGCCATATCACTTCAATGAGAAAATCTATGAAAATAGGGTTTACAGAGGATTTGAGGAAGGTCACGAAGAAGAAGAACTTAAATTTGGACCTAACATAAAAGACTGGCCTGATATGATATCACTAACAGATAACCTTCTACTCAAAGTTGTATGTAACATAAGAGATGAAGTCACTACAACAGACGAGTTAATTCCGTCTGGTGAAACATCTTCATTTAGGTCAAACCCTCTTCGACTAGCAGAATTTGCCCTTAGTCGTAAAGATCCTAAGTACGTTGGACGTTCTAAAGAGGTTCACGCAATTGAAAAAGAACGTATTGATGTGTTAAACAGTGACTCTGCTCCTTCTAAAGAACTCAAAGAAATCTTTGAAGTCATAGGTGCTGGTACAGATAAAGACACACTGGCTTCAACTTCACTTGGTAGTATCATCTACGCTAACAGGCCAGGAGATGGTTCAGCCAGGGAACAAGCAGCTTCAGTACAAAAGGTACTAGGCGGTTGGGGGGGCAACATTGCCATTGAATACGCAACCAAACGTTACCGAAGCAACCTTGTTAACTGGGGGGGTCTTCTTCCACTAATCACAGAAGATGAGAATCTTAAAGTTGATATAGGAGATTATGTCTACCTTATCGGTGTTAGAGAAGCTGTTCAATCAGGTAGTGAGACCATCAAAGCTAAGGTCATTGGTAAAGAAAGCTACGAGATAGATTTCAAAATACCTGAAATGAGTGCTGATGAACGCGAAGTTATCCTAAGCGGTTGTCTAATTAACTACTACCAAACTCATTAATCACTTTTGTATGATTAGCTAAACACATTGTTAAAGGCCTGACTTCTCAGAAGTCAGGCCTTTCTTAATCTCAATATGTCATTGTCATCTACCAAAGGTCAACCTACACGTCTTCCCCCCCTTAACCCTCTTCTAGATATATACCATCTTCGCCAATACGAACCTTCTTTTCTTTATAAAGCTTTCCTATTGCTCTCTTGAATGCCTTCTTACTCATATGAAAAACTCTTTTGATTGTTTCACTATCTGTTTTATCATAGTATGGTAAAAAGCCTTCATTGTCTTGTAGTGCACTATAAATAGCTAAGGAATCTTCATCCATTTGAAGGTCTACTCTTTTATTTAGAGTTATATTCATCTTACCATCTTCTCGAATTTTCGTTACACGTCCTACGACTTCACTACCAACATTCATATTTGGCATCATTTCATTGGATAAAATAAGACCAAAATACCTTTTATCAATGGCTACAAATGCGCCCATTTCATCATTAACGTCATAGATGAAACCTTTAACCACATCACCTTCTTTATAATTGTGGTCTGCGGATAGTACTTTTCTTAATCTTTGGGTAGCACATAGTCTTCCAGACTTGTCTGTATAGATACCCACCATTACCTTATGGCCTTTTTTTTACTGGATCATTTTGCTCACTAAAAGGCAACAAGATATCCTTGTCGTAGCCCCCCCAGTTCAAAAATGCACCATAATGATTTGTTTCTACAGCCTCCAGAACACCGATTTCACCATTGCAAACAATTGGCGCTTTGGTTGTGGCTACCATCTTACCCTCTAGGTTTTTATAACAATAAACAAAAACTTCATCACCAACATTCACTTGGCCAAGGCTTTCTGCTTCTTGCTTTGTTAAGGTCATACTGTTAACAAGTTCCTCTGAATCTTCATTCACAAATAGACTCATCGGGGGGGTCTTCTTAACAACATAAACCGCTTGCAATTTACCTAATTCTAACATATGTCACCTATTTCCTATCTTCAATACATAGTGATCAAAAGTACTAATGCCCTTTGTCCTCTACTAATATAACAGCTTATGTCCCATTATACAAGCATACATACACCACATACTTCACCTGAGAATAGACAAGAAAAAAGGCTGACACTTAGTGTCAGCCTGCATTATATATGCAATATATTAGGGGGGGAGATCTTCAGACACTTAATGTCTGTACATGAAAAACTACATATTAAAATTCTCGAAATGAGAACATTAAAATCAATATTCAACTATTTTAACTGTCAAATAGTTTGATAATCAAAGTATATATTGATTACTCATTTTTGTCAATAGGAATGAGACTACTTTTTTTCATTTTGTCACATTGCACAAATCGTCTTTTTCTCAAAAATAATCCGTCTGCCGCATTGACAGGCACCCAAGTGATTGCTACAATATATAGTGTATTTTCAACAAATCAACTACTATATATTGTGAATGAGGTGTACAGCTATGATTAACGTACTGAAGCGAAACGGCTCAGTATCTACGTTCAACCCAGACAAGATAACGACAGCTATAAAGTTGTCAATGGCTGAGACAAAAAAAACGACGTAGATGAGGCTCTAGCAGCCTCCATTAGCGAGAGGGTATCCGAGTCTTTAGCAATCATGCCAAGTCCAATTTCAGTGGAAGATGTTCAAGATTTAGTCGAACAATTTCTAATGGAATCGCCTAGGAAAGATGCAGCAAAAAGATATATACTTTACCGTTATGAGAGAGACAAAACAAGAGACCAAAGAACAAAACGTATTGACGGAAGACTTCTGAGTGAAGAATTCATCAGCAAATACAAGCACAAACCAAATCCAATGAAGCAACTTGGTAACTTTGTGTATTACAGAACTTACTCAAGATGGTTGCCTGAAGAAAAACGTCGTGAGTATTGGTGGGAAACAGTTAGACGGGCTGTTGAATACAACTGTAGTTTGGTTCCAACCACAAAGCAAGAAGCAGAAAAGCTATATGATAACATCTTTTATCTAAGACAATTCCTCTCAGGAAGAACTTTTTGGGTTGGTGGTACAGATGTAGCCAAGCACTACCCTATGGCAAACTTCAACTGCGCTTTTTCTGTAATTAATAATTTTACAGCCTACAAAGATTTATTCTACCTGTTAATGGTCGGATCAGGCGTTGGAGTTAGAGTTCTAAAAGAAGATGTTAAAAGACTCCCTAAACTTAGAACCGACTTTGAAGTCATTCACGAAGATTATACACCAATAGATAAATCCATTCGAGAAGACAGTACGAGTTTGGAGTTTTCACACAACAATACTGTGCGTATCATTATTGGAGATAGTAAAGAAGGTTGGGTTCAATCCCTTGATTTCTTCCTTAAGATTCTCTACTCCAATGAATATAGAAACATCAACACTGTTGTTGTCAACTACAACAATGTGCGTCCAAAAGGTGAGCTCCTTAAAACCTTTGGTGGTACTGCAAGTGGCCACTCAAGCCTAAAGAATATGTTTACCAAAATTACATCAACCATCAAAAAACGTGGTGTTGTGGTTGGTGAAGTCAACATCAAATTATTGCCAATTGATTGTTTGGATATTGCCAATATCATTGGTGAAAACGTTGTAGTTGGTGGGGGGGTACGCCGTACAGCTGAGATTGTTCTTGTTGATTCAGATGACAAAGAATGTATCGAAGCCAAAAGTGCACTCTACAAGCAAATTGATGGTCAATGGATTGTTGATAAAGACATTATACACCGTCAGATGAGTAATAACTCTATCTATTATCAAGCTAAACCAAGCCGTGAAACACTTCATTGGCAAATTCAGCAAATGCGTTATTCTGGCGAACCTGGTTGGGTTAATGAAGTTGCCGGTGCCAAGCGAAGAGACAATATGAACGGTGTTAACCCTTGTGGTGAAATATTACTAGACAACAATGGTCTATGTAACCTTACCACAATTAACTGTTTCTCCTTTGTTAATGAAGACAACACTCTGAATCATGACGGATTGATGGAAGCACAAAGATTGTCTTCTAGAGCCGGCTATCGTATGACATGTGTTGAACTTGAAGTGCCAGATTGGAATTATACTCAAAATAGAGATAAGTTACTTGGATGTTCTCTTACAGGATGGCAAGATATGTGTAACGCTCTGGGCTATGACAAAAAGGCCCAAGCGAAATTACTTCAAGACTTAAGAGATGTTGCCAAATCTGCTGCTAAAGAGTACGCAAATGATATTGGTGAGAATGAGCCAATTCTAGTTACGACAGTTAAACCAGAAGGTACCTTAAGTCAGCTGCCTACAGTATCCAGTGGTGTTCATTATTCTCACTCACCATACTATGTAAGGCGTGTAAGAATTAATGCTGATGATCCACTCGTTAAGGTTTGTGAGGAACTTGAGTACCCAATCTACCCTGAAGTAGGTCAAGAATGGGAAACTTGTTCAACAAAAGTTATTGAGTTCCCTGTTAAAGCTCCAGAAGGTATAACTAAGTATGACGTTTCTGCCATTGAGCAATTAGAGAATTACACCTTGTTCATGGAAAACTATGTTGATCATAACTGCTCAATCACCATCCATGTTCGCGAACATGAGTGGGATGCAGTTGAAGAATGGGTATGGGAAAACTGGGACGATGTTGTTGCCCTTTCTTTCCTATCTCTTGATGATAGCTTCTACCAATTACTACCATATGAAGCCATTACCGAAGAAGAATATGACCGACGTAAGAGTGAAATGAAACCTTTCCTTACCAATCTACTCTCTAAGTATGAGAAACACGAAATAGAGTTAGATATCGGTGATGAAAGTTGTGAATCAGGCGTTTGCCCAATTCGCTAATACAAGAAGAGACTTTCCTTAAAAATAGCAATAAAAAGGCAGCTGATGGTGATTTCACCACTAGCTGCCTTTCTTTTAATATTTAACTTTATTCCACTGCTTTAATTGCTTACCAAAATCTTTCATTTTCTTTTTCTGCTCTAGTTTTAATCTACTTTGGCTTTTTCGCTCAATATAGGCCGCTTCCTTCTTTAGTTTCAAATAGGAGTCATAACGTTCACTTGTAATCTGACCATTGTTAATAGCCTCAATCACTTTGCACCCAGGCTCATTGGTATGGCTACAATCTTTAAAGCGACAGAATTCTGATAATGAGACAATTTCATTAAAGGCTTTATCCACTCCTCTACCATTATCCCATATACCTATCTCCCGCATACCAGGGTATCAATCAAACTAATGTCATTGCCTAGGAATATGATTTCTCTATGGGTTGTTGTATGTTTCCCTCTGTCATCACCAAACCTAACATCATTGACCTTCATTAGCTTCTTACCAGCCAGGGTATTGATGAGGGTTGATTTACCCACCCCCCCTGAGGCACCAAATATGGCAATGGTACTTCCAGCCACTAAATAACCTTCAAGTGACTCCAACCCATCGTTATGGATGGCTGATATAACATGAACATCTACACCTGGTGCAGCAGCTCTTGCATTTGCTAAACACTGTCCAACATCCTCACATAAATCTGCTTTACTTAGAATAACTACAGGCCTTGCCCCCCCAGTATCCCAAGCAGTTAGGACAAAACGTTCTAACTTTCGTACATTAAAATCATTGTTCAGCGCCATCATAATAAAGACGACATCGAAGTTGGCTCCTTGTACTTGTTTCTCAGTTGTTGTCCCAGCAATCTTTCTTGCAAACTCTGTTTTGCGTTTAAGTCTACCATGAATCAAGCCTTCTGATTCATCATTAAATAGGGAGAGCAATACGTAATCACCTATAACTGGTAATTCATCACCCATATTCCTATACTTTCCAGAAACCTGGCCCTTAGTTTGTCCATAATCTGTTAAGACGGTGTATCGTGTACCGTAATCTACAATAACCCTTCCAACAATCCATTCATTAGCCTCATCTAATTGATTTCTATAAAAATCATCCAACATCATTTTTTTCAAATTATACTTCCTTTCAGTGTGTCACTTCCCTATAAAAGGGCATAAAAATACCGCTTAAGCAAACCTTAGCGGATAGTGACACGCTCTAAAGTTAGTAGGTATGCTGTATAAGACTATTCAATTGCATTTGTTACCTCACTTAATCTGCTCATATACAGCACTCCTTTCAATCTGGTTCATAAGATGAATTTCAATACAATTTCCACTTCTTTACTCAATAGACTATACACCCAAAATAAACTTTTGTCAATTTAGTTCTTTAGTCCTAATTTGATTTAAATCGCGCACGACCTATTGACTTCATTTATGACTATGTTATTATGTATCTATCGATAATAATTATTAACTAATATTAATTACATTTAGATAGGAGAATTACATATGTCAAAAAGATCTGGAATAATTACAATAGAAGGTAACCCTTTAACACTTATTGGAAACGAGATTAAAGTTGGTGATCAAGCACCTGATTTCACCGTTCTTGATGGAGGACTAGCACCAGTTACCCTTAGTGATGCAAAAGGAAAAAAGGTCATTCTTAGTATTGCCCCCCCTTCCCTTGATACTTCAGTCTGTGCGACACAGACCAGAAAATTCAACGAAAAAGCGTCACAACTAGATGACACAGAAATTTACACTATTACCGTTGACTTACCATTCGCACAAGGTAGATTCTGTTCAACTGAAGGTATAGAGAACATCAAAGTGCTCTCTGATCACAAAGAATTATCATTTGGCGAGCAATATGGCTTTGTCATAGAGGAACTTAGATTGCTTGCTAGAGGTATCGTCGTTATTGATGAAAAGGGCATTGTAAAGCATGTTGAATATGTACCAGAAGTTACAAACGAACCTAATTACGATGCAGCATTGGCTGCACTTGCATAAAGCCCATTATACATTGTTAAATCTCCAATTTTTCCCATATATAAAGGCCTTGGCTATAAGCCAAGGCCTTCTTTTTGAAGAAATTCCCTTATGGACGTCTACTAATCTTCTTGGTCATCAGCAAATTGATGTTCTTTGAAACTGATAACATAAGCTAAAAAAATCATCTGCGGGCAAAGCTTTGCAAAACAGCCAACCTTGCACCTCGTCTACCCCCCCCAAGTATTTTAGGATTCGAAGCTGTTCCTTAGTTTCAACGCCTTCAATGTTAATGATATAGTCCAGTTTTTTTTCCAAGTTGAATCATTGAATCGACAACAACTTTTTGCTCATAATTCTCCAAATCATCAATAAAAGACTTATCTATTTTAAGCTTGGATGCTTTGAGTTGTTTGATGTATGTCATAGATGAATAGCCAGTACCAAAATCATCCAGAGACACACTAAGCCCAATATTATGTAGCGTCTGCACAAGAGACCTACTATGATCTATGTCTTTTAGAGCCGCCGTTTCTGTTATCTCTACTTCAAGAAGTCTAGGGTCAACACCAACTTCATCGATAACATGATTAAGATTCTTAATGAAATCATCATCAAACTCTCTACCTGAAACATTTAAAGACACTTTAATGCTATGGCCTATCTCATGCCATTTCTTCACCTGAGATGCTGATTCCTTTACAACCCATCTGCCAATATCCTCAATCAAGCCAACTTCTTCAGCAAGAGGAATAAAATCATTAGGATAAACAATACTTCCATCAGGGTGATTCCATCTGATTAAGGCCTCACAACCATTAACTTTCATGACTTTCACATTGATTTTAGGTTGGTAATACAGTTCAAACTCATTTAAGGCAATGGCCCTTCTCAACTGCTTTTCAAGGGTTATGCGCTTCAAAACGTCTTTATAAAGTGTGTCTTCAAACATCTTAATCTGTAGTGGTCCAAGCTTCATAGCTTCAATCAGAGCAATATTAGCTTTTTTTAAGTAATTGTTTGGAATCCATTGAATGATAGGGTGCAATAGCAATACCAATATTAACTTTGATGTCTATTTCCATATAATCCACTTCAATGGATCTTGCTATAACATCCATCAAATGATGTGCTTTCTTTAAGGCATTCTCACTTGAAACAACTTGAGAATCAATAATTAGGAATTCGGAATGGTATGTACCAACACACTCTCTGGCTGACTTAAATGATTTCTTAAGTATTGAAGCCACATGCTTTAGGACCTTATTCCCAACTTCATGACCGTAAGTATCATTAATCATTTTGAGATTGGTGATGTCCAAATCATAGAGTGCAGTAAAATGATGGTCAGGTTCAAGTAAATGGTCTTGAAGATAATCTACAATGTATTTCCTATTGTAGAGATTTGTTGTCGAATCATGGAATGCCATGTGTTGAAGAACATCATTTTGCTTATTCAATTCTTCTTCCGCTCTTTGCCTACGCCTTATATTTACCAGCATAATGATGATTATAAGCATTAAGAAAAATGCGATGCCAAGGTATAGAACGATGAATATACGGTTTATTTCATAAAGATGTTCCGGTTTATTAAGAACTTGCGAACCTTCTGGCAGGTCTTCAAGTTGAATTCTAAAGGTTCTAAGCCTATTATAATCAAACAAGTAATAGGATTCAGGTTTCTCAATTACTGGAATTGTATTGGCTTCTTCACCCTCCAATATACGCAGTACATAATTACCCATTAATGTGCCTTGTACATAAGGATCAACAACGTAACCACCTACAGCACCGTCGCCTTCTATATAAACACTAGCCATTGCATAAGTTGGCAAACCAACCTCATCTATAATTGCGGAACTATAATCTGCATGGTCATAGAATTCTCCTGAACTATCTCTAATAGTTCCTGAGATGATCACTGCAGTCTTATTACCATATGCCGCCAAACTTCTTAGTTGAGCTTCTAAATTATCACTAATTAATCTTTCAAATACAATATGATTTGCAAATGAATTGCCTACATCAACAATTGCCTGACTTTCAGCCAAACCTGTTTTGTTGTTCCCTGCTACTGCAACAATATGTGTCACATCAGGATGGAGCATTTCTATCAACTCAATCGTCTCAAGTTGATTGGATGTCTGAGCAACGCCTGTGGATTGGCTCACAAAAAGCTGACTCATTGAGAAATTGTTAATACCACCAAAAACAATTGGCACATTTACAAATAAGTCATTATAGTGATCTCTCATAAAATCAAAAGCATAATTGTCCGCTATGACAATAGCAGATAAGTCAAGATTCTCATAACGCTCCTTGTAATAACTTAAGAGTAAATCTTTATGAGTATCACTCGTTGACCTATAGCTGTCCATATATTCAACAAACACTTCTACATTATCACCTTCAATGGTTTCAACAATACCCATATGAAGGCATCGGTCCATTTTAGACCATCATGATAAGAGTGAAAAACCACGATGTTTTTCACTTTCTCTTCATCATTTTCCTGAGCATACACACTTGCTACAATGATTATGCTCATTAATAATATCAATCCCAATACACGTTTCATATGACACCTGCGTCCATCTTGATTATTGGCTTTATCACTGATCCATTTTTCCAAGTAAATCTTTAAAAGGATTATTGAATGTCTCATCTTTACCACTTTGTTTATTTAAATATTTTGAAACTTCTCTTTTACCCATTTGCTTTTTACTTGTAGCTCTTTTCTCATTGAAACTTTGTAATTTTTCTTTGTAACCACAAGAACAGACAAAGCGTTTGCCATCACCTTCACCAACCAGATTCAATTTCTTATGGCAATTTGGACACCTGGCATTGGTTTTCTTGGCTATGTTCTTTCTGTAACCACAGCTTCTGTCACTACAGACTATCGCTTTTCCGTGTTTGTTATCAAGGGCCAACATGGCTTTACCACACTCTGGACATTTCTCAGAAGTCTGATTGTCATGATGGAATTTCACTTCACTGACCTTGATTGTTCCTACGATATCTTTTGTATAATCAATAAGCTCTTTGAGAAACACATCTTTGGAGGCTTTGCCTTTGGCAATATCTGTAAGACGCTCTTCCATATTAGCGGTCATATCCGGCGTCCTTAGGGCCTCTGGAACTAATTCAAGGAGTTGTCGTCCCTTTTTTTTGTTGTATAGAGGAACTTACCTCTTTTTTCCATATACTGATGGTCATACAGCTTCTCTATAATATCGGCACGTGTGGCAACGGTACCAAGACCGCCTGATTCCCTTAATGTCTTTTTAAGACTATCGTCAGCCTCTTCTAAGTAAGCTGATGGATTCTCCATGGCTCCCAGTAATGTACCCTCAGTAAATCTTGCTGGTGGTGTCGTTTGTCTTTTATTAAGTGTTAAAGTATCAATCTCTCTCTTCTCACCATTCTTTGGTAGAATCAATTTATCATCACTTATTTCACTCTTGTGCATAAATTGATACTGATCAACCTTGCCACTAATGGTAAGTTCGAAGTACTGTTCCGCTTTACCTAAAGTCTCTATAAACCTATTCACAACCAATTCATAGACTTTATACTCTTTAGAAGTAAGGGCTGATAAATCCACCACTTCCTCAGTAGGAATAATGGCATGATGATCTGTCACTTTTTGATCATTGACAAAGCCTTTATTGGATGTGATTTGTGATTGGAGAATCTTTGTTACAGGACTCTTAAATGGTCCAATTTGAATGCTTCTCAATCTATCTTTTAAGGTCGGTACGATGTCTTTCGTTAAATATCTTGAATCAGTTCTAGGATATGTTAATATCTTGTGGGTTTCATACAGGTTCTGCATCAAACGAAGCGTCTCCTTAGCTGAGTAGTCGTATAGACTATTGGCATCTCTTTGAAGACTTGTCAGGTCGTAGAGTTCCTTGGCTTTCCTCTTCTTTTGTTTCTTGACAACAGACTGAATCAACATTGATTTACCATTTAAATTTGATTTGATGTCTGTCATCACTTTTTCATCTTTAACCCAATGATGTTGGTTATTCTTAACCAGTAGGTATTTCATCTTTCCTGCCATTAGGTCAATACCATACAAATTCACCGCTTTAAACTTGGCGATGGTTTTCTCCCTAATATGAATCATATTCAGTGTAGGGGGGGTTTGAACCCGTCCACATGACAAACTAGCATTGTATTTGCATGTTAGTGCTCTACTTGCATTGAGTCCTACAATCCAGTCTGCTTGCGCCCTAGCAACAGCAGCCTGATACAAATCGTAATACTTTTTGCCATCTTCAAGTTTTTTAAACCCTTGCCTAATAGCCTGATCCGTTACAGACGAAATCCACAATCGTTTGATTGGTTTTTTTTATTTCTAGCATAATCAAGAACCCATCTTGCGACAAGTTCTCCTTCTCTACCAGCATCTGTGGCGATGACAATTGTAGTCACATCACCACGGCTTAGTAATTGTTTTATTAGATTATATTGATGTCTTGTCCTAGCTATGATGTCTAACTTAAACTTCTCAGGTATCATTGGCAATGTTTCCAGCTGCCATGTTGCATATTTCTTATCATAACGTTCTGGACTGGCAAGCTCAATCAAATGCCCCCCCATAGCCCAAGATACGATATAGTCTTTCCCTTCATGATAGCCTTTGTTCTTCTTATTACACCCCCCCAGAACTCTAGCGATGTTTTTCCCGACAGAAGGCTTTTCAGCTAATACAAACGTCTTTCCCATTATAAGCCTCTCTAAACCATACATTTAAAATAAAGTCATACTAGAATATTATAGCATGATCTTGAATATTTTTACACTACGCGATTAACATAAGGGCTTAAATCAAACTCTCCATCTGGCACGACTTTTCCCATTTCAGTTGCGTATATTAACCTAGGCAAGACAAGTTCGCCCCCCCACGCTCTCACAAAATAGGCATAACAGCTTACCCAGTCCTTATCATTGCCAAAGCCACTATGAAACAGAGAGACCTTAGTTTTATGATTCTCATGTTCTTCCAACTCAACATAGACAACTGTTTTTTGTCCTCTCTTTGCCATTATGCTTGGTGGGGGGGCATTCCATGTAAATCCAATACGCGACATAGGTTCAAAAGCTATAATTTCCATCCCTTCTGAACCTCTAAGACCCTCTTCCACGGTCATATCAAAAAGGATTTCAAATCGACCGCCAACCTCAAAGTCAATACGGGTATTTTCACAAAAGAATTTCTCAATACCTTTCTTAGTACTCCACATATCCCATACCACATCTGCTGCTTTGTTAATAACACAAGAAAATTGAATTGTTTTCATAATAACCTCCTAATTTGATAAACACCGAATTACTCCATCACAAATGTATAGTAACTTGTTGTTTCTCTCATCTTGACTTGACCAATAATCTCTGCTGAGTTCTTATGTCCAAGGATTGTTAAATTGTTATGACCTAACTTGTCCAATAACTCTAATGTCATATATAAAGTAGTTGGTGAGTCCAAATAAGCATCTGTCAATTTAAAAAAAGCTTCATAGTCTCCATTAATCATTAGGTCATAACTTAAGAGATCCTTTTGCTTGGCTTCTTCTAAAGTTAAATAATGTGAAAAATCAACACTGCCTATCACTATCGTATTGCTATTCTTTTCACCTAGAAGTTCATAGATAATCTCCACAAGTCCTATAACATCATCATGAGATGAACTTTCATGAACATATATTGGACAAACTGGCACATCTTTATAGTAATGACCAATATAATTCATATGAATGCCAATGCTATGTTCTGAAGCTACCATCTCAGGATCTGCCTCGTATACATCGTCAAAGGATAACAAAGCTCTGGTAATCATGTCCGTCTTAACAACACCATTATGGCTACCATAGTGGTCTATTCCCACTTGAATCTTCGGACCAATAGCACTATGGTTGGGTCCAATTAAGATGATTCTTTCAACATCGTCATTTAGGAGATTCCCATAGAATTCATCAATCATTTGATACGCAAGATCATGATGGGGGGGTGCAATCCCCCCCCATGCCTTCTAGCCTACCTTCATTGATTTGACCAATCATAAATGCTTGGATGAAGTCTGTAACCGAAACCACCCTAGGGCCTGTTTTTGCACGAGCATTACTTATTAAAGCTTTATCAGTTTGTCTGTCTTCATCCATGGGCATCTCTTTTAAGCTGATGCCCATTAACATACTCATAATCACTATTAAAAATAAACTGATGAGTAATTTCTTAAGCAGATTGTGATAACTATTACTTTTCAATACTGGTCACACCTTCATTTCCAATAGCCATGTCACCTGTTGAGTAATTCGTTACTACCGCAGGTTCGTAGTTATAAGTTCCTATGGCAGTCGCTCTAGCTGAATAGGAGATTGTCACAACAGACTTATCTGGCCAACCCATTGAATACTCATTGGGGGGGTATGCATAGGCAAAGAACTCATTGTTCTTGCCTGAACTTCTATTATAGACAAAGCCATCAAGCAAAGAAGAAGCAAAAGTTACATCCCCCCCTACATAAACAAGTCCAGATGGTATAACATCTTGTAGGACGAACTGATATAGTGGCCCTTCAACCTCAATCTCATGTTGAATGGTTAGTAAGTCACCAATCTGTAGATTGGCATTGCTCAATTGTGTCTCTAATTTCAAACCATCACTGACCATAACATCTTTATTGGAACCAATGAAGTTACTTATAAGGTAGATCTCACCTGCCAAATCACTAAAGGACAAAGCATCTATTTGTTCTGGTGTGAAAGTCTTCTCATAGATATCATTATAATCTAGTACTATGACTTCCTTGTGTTCACCCTCATTAACAGTGACTGAGACATCAAACAAATTGGTTGGCAAATTGGTCAAATAATCATATTGCCAGGCAATAACAGGCACCTGATTGGTTGCATCAATCGTTGACTCAAATAGATGTTCATATATACCACCAGCCAATTCATCAGCATTAATGTCGCCATATATAGACATTAGCACTGCCAATTCTCTTATAGTCATTCCACTTAGTTGAGCTTGAGTCTTATTGTAGAGGTCCAGTGAATCAAGAATATCTATGACCGTCTGATAATCCTTATAGAGGCTTAAGCCTTTAAGCAAATATAGTGTTGCAAGCTTATCATCTCTAAAACTTTGATCATCTAACATTCTAGACATCTCAAGCAACATAGGTTCTCCCAAGATACTTAAACCCAGGGCCGCATAAGCATCTTCTTCTATGGTCATTCGTCCACTTGAAAGGGCCTGCCTAAGGCCTATTTTTAGTCGCTCAATATCACTGCCATCACCTTGTTCAATCATGATTTCATGAAAACCTGCCAGAAGCAAATCAACACTTGTACTCACCATACCATCGCTGTTGTATAGCGGGCTGTATAGATTGTTGTCTCGTAAATAGATGTATGGTTTGCTACCTAGCTCATAGTCAAAGCCATTGTCACTAAGGTAGTACTTGGTCATATAAGAGACAACTTCATACTCCAACCTGTCATAGTTTGTATTGGTCATTGACACTAAGGTCTGATACCTTTCATAAGCCAGTTGGTTCATCAAAGTTAGATTGACCAATTCATCGTTATGAACCAAGTTTGTTGTTTCACTCAACTTAGATGCTTGGTTTAACCTGAAGTTTTGCCTTGTTTCTTTAACACTTATTGGGTATTGTAGTGTATCTTTCATGGTCCCATAAGTCGCTTCGATAAATACCTCATAATCACCAATGTCTAATTGACCTACTGGCAAAAACATATATGCTGCTATATCACCTGTCACTGATTTTGTGAATTCTACATTGCCTTCTCTTAGGATTGACACAAGGTAGTCAACAGAGCCATTACTAATAGAACTTTGGCCATTAGCAAGTGCGGACCTAAAAGTCAAGCCAATTGAATCTTGTGCATGGTAAGCATCAGTTGAATGCCATGTTACAAAGAATGGTTTGCTTGCAATCACATTTTCTTTAACCATGGCTACGTTCAAGGCTTCATTAACACCTGTAATGGTAACTCTCCAGTTGGTCAAGTTGTCTGGTAAAACAAATTCAAAGTGGCCATTCCCATCCTTGTCTAAAGTGATATGGTCTGTGTAAGCAGTGTTTTTAAAATCATTTCTAATGCCATCATCACCGCCTTCACCACCTTCTGCACCATAAAAAACATTCTCATGCCAAGATGAGGCTATGGTCTTCCCAAGTACAGTATCATTGACATACCAAGGAATCAAATCATCAATAGGCTCATAATAGTCCTCATACAATGCATAGTATGCTTCATCAATTACTTTGATGCTTGCATAACCTTCTAAACCATTGCCATTTGCATCCTTGGCTTTCACTTCTGCTTTGACGAGTTCACCTGGACCATAAGAGGTTTTATCAAATGTCACTTCCATTGAACCTTTTAGTGATTCCTTATCGACATAAAGCCACTGGTCAAAGCCATACCCCCCCTGGCGCATACTACTGCCATCATAAAAAACACTTAGAATTCTAATGGATGGGGGGGTTAAGGTATCTGGGTATGTCATGTTCAAAAAGGCCTCATTTGTTACCCTTGCACTATCAATGCCTTCCGTAACTGATATCACAAGTAGTTTGTCGTTATCATCAGCAATATACCTGCCATTTTCACCTTCAATATAAAGTTCAATCTCTTCCCCCCCTAATTCATAGGCATAGTCATCCGATGAAAGGTAGATGGTTTCATCTATTCCCCCCCTTGAAGACTGTCTCACATTGGCTGTACCAAAGTAGCTGTCTTCAATAATTCTTCTTCCTAAGGTGTCCTCAAATTCAAAAGATATGTGATAACCATGGTCCTTCTCAGCCAAAGGATATGTCACAATAACCTGTCCATCCTCATTAGCTACTTGCGTATCATTAGCTACAATCGATTCTATACGCTTATAATCATAGTCATCATAGTAGACCTTCATAATAGGGTCGTAGACTTGACCAAGAAAAACAGCCTCATAGTAAATGTCTGTCACTTTCACCTTAACTTCATTTCCTGAATAAGGTGCGCCTTTGTAGCTATTTGGATCATTGTAAGTGTTTGATATCTGATCAATTAATATCTTATTTAGGGATAAAGTGGCAGAAAATCCCTCACCACTTTCTTGTGTTTCTGTCATAGCCATAACATCCCTTGGCACTACAGTGATGTATGTGTATGTATCATCATAGTAATTATCAATACCAGACAATTCTGTTCTAAAATATGCTGACTTTGGCCACCATGAGTCTGTCTCATACATGAGTTCTACTGATTGGTCAAAATGTCCGTGTTCATCCCCCCCTTCGACTAAGACAGAATCTCCAAGGCCTCTCATAGTCATATCCCAATCACAATCAAGAACAACTGTTGGCTCTTTGTAACCTGTACCTTCGAAATATTTTACATCCCCCCCTGAAACACTGATTGACTCACCAAGTGCCAGAACCGACTTATCCGTTGTAGTGGTTATTGTATAAACTGGCTTCTCAAAAGCACTTATTGTAACATATTTGCTTCTAAGAAGTTGACCTTCAACATGAACCTCAATACTTAAACCATAAGAGTTAATATTCTCATAGGAGAACTGGGCTTGGTAATCACCAAAGTTGGACAATGGTACATGCTTTTCGTCAATTACTTTCCCAAGGTTTAATAATTTCACTGTCACTTCATCGGTCTTTTTATGATCCTTATGTTTGACTAAGCCACTGATATGGATTTCATCACTTGGTAAATAAACAGCCCGGTCAGTACTTGTAATTGACCAATACCGATCATAAACAGATTCTTCATAACTGCCTAGATCCATCTTTACAATCAAGGGGGGGCTCTTTTCTGTTGTCTCAACGGCTATATAAGTACTTGCATTCTCTTTCATCCCTACTTCAACATTGGCCAAACCATTCTCATCTGTAATTAGTTTGGTCCCATCTTCAAGAATCACCTTACATTCATTGGACAAATCCCCCCCATTGTTTTGAACCCATACAAGGAGCTGGTCAATATCTGCAACTGCAAAAGCATTGTAGTGGGATACTTGTAACAACATGTCTTCTTTCGATTGACCATCATCAAGTACCAAATAATAATAACCAAGGTCTAAGCCAATGTCATTACGAAGGGCATAACTATAATTAAGGTATTCCGATGTAAATGTCATTGGTGAAGACGTACGCTCCCCCCCCAGTTCATCCTTAATTTGGGCCATAGACATCCTTGTATAAGCTTTGAACTTTTCTGGGTCTTCAACCCTGTACACTTCACAATTCACTTGATCACCATCGTCATAAGGACTGGAGTAACCGTTAATTCTTATTGGCATATTAGGTAGGAAATAGGAAATCCCCCCCGAATCATTAAACCTAAAGCCATCATTACTGTTATAGGCATAATCAACTGTGGTAAATTGACTCTGATATACCTCAAGTGGCGTACCATCATCAATGTAGCCTGGCAAGATTGAAACTGTAAATGTGGTATCTATTGGCAAATCACCCTCAGGCAAAAACCTAAAAACATTGTCTTCTATGACTCTACTACCAGGAATTCCCGGTTCAATGCTTATATAATCAGAAATACTGTCCTCTATATCTTTTGAGAAATAGATTTCAACAACAGAGTTTGTGTAAACATAACTTGCTCCATTAGTAGGGTAAATACCACTAACCCTTAAGGTCTTCTTAGTTTCGAAGGCAAATCCATAAGGCACTTTTACTTTATCAAATACCATGTTTACAACTTTGCCTGCTTCAAGAGGTTCATCAAAAACTAAGTCATATGTGGCTACTTCATCGTCGTCGGATGTTTTATCCTTACGCCTTTCAATCTGATAGGTTGATTTTGATGAGACTTTAAGGTGTTTCTTTAGGTCTTCTAGTTCAAGATCACCTTTGACTTTTATTTGGAAAGCAGAATCAAGACTTACACCTTCATCGTCCATTTTACTTGGTTCAATGGACATGGATTCTATCTTATAGTATTCATTGTATATATCTGTGGCTGCAGTAACCTTAGTATCAGGCGATGGGTCATTATGCTCTACGACCTCTTTTTCATCCTTGATATCTTCAGCCTTCTTATTAGGTTGATTCATAACAAAGGCAATCCCACCAATACCTATAAGCAAAACAACGACAATAGCAATACCAATATTTCTCTTATTTAATAAGTCTCTCATAATTCCCTCTCCATTTCTTTGCGGCCTTCCATAAACTCAATGAAGGTCCTACTTGCAATTGACAATGAATGATTCTTCTTATTCAACATCCCTATGGTTCTTGACGGTATTTTGGGTTCTGTTACCCATTGATAAAGCTGACCTTTGTCTATCTCATCTTCAACAAAATCTCCAATAACCGAAGCAATGCCAAGACCAATTTTTGCAAACTCAACCAAAAATTCCATACTGGAAATCTCTATATCAACATTAAGATTGACTTGATTATCTATAAGAAAATGATCTAGATGGTCTCTGGTTGCATTTTGCTTTTCAAGCAATAACATAGGATGTGCTTCTAATTCTTTAAGTGTTATGATGTTTTTTGGTGGCTTTTGCTTAGACACAAAGATATCTTGAATGGTCATTAGTGAATGATATTCAAAGACCTTCGGATTAACGGATTCACCAAGGCTAATAACATCACTGATTATGGCACAATCTAGCCGTCCATCTTCTAACAACATCAATGTTTGTGGGCTGGTTCTATTGACAATCTCTATCTTAAGGTTCGGATAGGCCTCATGAAAAGCTCTAAGATGTGGAATAAAATAATACTTACACAAAGTATTACTCATCCCTATTCGAACAGACCCAAAGCTTTTATCTCTGAGTTGCTTAATAATTTTCTCGCCTTCATTTAGTTGAATAAATGCTTGTGCCACATGCTGATACAACATTTGACCTTCTGTTGTTAATTCAACCCCCCCTTTGGCTGTTCTAATGAATAATGTGACACCAAGTGCCTCTTCAAGGTTCTTTATAGCTTTACTCACAGCTGGTTGTGACACGTAAAGGAATTTGGATGCTTTTGAGATACTACCACTTTCAGCGACATGATAAAAGACTTTATATAGTTCTGTTGTCACAGCTTTACCCCCCCCTCATAACTCAAAGTTATATATGCTATCATTATTAGTTATTTTATTTATATCTAAAAAAAGTATACAATAAATGTAATCAAATTAAAAGTAAAGGTCAAAGAAAGGAAATGTTATGTCAGGAAAAACGATTTATGAAAAAAATATGGGATAAACATTTAGTGGATCAGGAAGTCGGTAAACCAGGGATTATTTACATCGACTTACACCTCTTACATGAAGTGACATCACCTCAAGCTTTTGAAGGCTTAAGACTGTCGAACAGGTCTGTCAGAAGACCAAACCTGTCTTTCGCTACAATGGATCACAACGTACCTACCAAAGACCGTTATAACATAAAGGACCCCCCCATTTCTAAGAAGCAAATAGAAACACTGGAGAAAAATTGTGAGGAATTTGGCGTCACCTTATATGGCTTAGATAGCCTGATCAAGGTATCGTCCATATTATTGGACCAGAGCTTGGCTTGACACATCCAGGTAAGACCATAGTTTGCGGGGGGGATAGCCATACTGCAACTCACGGCGCCTTTGGTGCTTTGGCTTTTGGAATTGGTACCAGTGAAGTGGAACATGTATTATCAACACAGTGTTTACAGCAAAAGAAATCTAAGACAATGAATGTCTCTGTTAATGGCCAATTAGGTTATGGTGTGACAGCCAAAGATGTCATCCTTGGAATCATTAGCCAATATGGTACTGATTTTGGTACTGGCTATGTGGTTGAATTCACTGGTGAAACAATTAGGCAAATGACCATGGCCCAGAGAATGACCATATGCAACATGGCAATTGAAGCTGGGGGGGCAAGAGCTGGTCTCATCGCTCCTGATGAAACCACGTTCGAGTATTTGAAAGGTAGAGATCATGCACCTAAAGGAGAAGCTTTCCAAGCAGCAGTAAAAGAATGGTCGAATCTTGTTTCAGATGATGATGCTGTATATGACAAAACAATTAACTTTGATCTAGCAAGCTTAGAACCTCAAGTCACTTGGGGGGGCACAAGCCCATCTATGGGTGCTTCCATCGTTGATCTTGTCCCATCACCTTCAGATTTTGAGTCTTTGGATGATCAGAAGTCATGTCAAAAGGCTCTTGACTATATGGGTCTAGAAGCAGGTATGAAAATGACCGACATCACCATTGATTATGCTTTCATCGGTTCTTGTACCAACGGTAGAATTGAAGACCTAAGAGCTGCTGCAAGAGTAGCGAAAGGTAAAAAAAAGTTGCAAATGGCGTTACAGCTCTAGTTGTTCCTGGCTCACAAAAAGTCAAGTTAGCTGCTGAAGCTGAAGGACTTGATCAAATCTTTATTGAGGCCGGTTTTGAGTGGCGTGAATCTGGTTGTAGCATGTGTTTGGCTATGAACCCTGATTACTTACAACCTAAAGAACGCTGTGCTTCCACATCCAACCGCAACTTTGAAGGTCGTCAAGGTCGTGGTGGACGAACTCATCTTGTTTCACCAGCAATGGCTACAGCGGCAGCAATATATGGTCATTTTGTGGATGTTCGTAAAATCGACTCACTTAATGAATAAGGAGGACTTATCATGAAAGCTTTCAACACAGTCAATGGCGTTGTCATGCCAATTGACCGAACCAATATAGATACAGACGCAATCATTCCAAAACAGTTTCTTAAACGTATAGAGCGCAGTGGCTTTGGAGAATTTGTCTTCTACGAGTTCAGATATGATGAAGATGATCAGCCTATTGAAGATTCTGTCTTCAACCAAGACCGCTATGCCCATGCTACTGTATTAATTTCAAGAGCCAACTTTGGATGTGGTTCATCTAGAGAGCATGCCCCCCCTTGGGCCTTAGAAGACTATGGCTTCAGGGTTATCATTGCTCCAAGTTATGCAGATATCTTCTACAACAACTGCTTCAACAATGGGATATTGCCTATAATCTTAGACAACAGCATTATGGACACTCTCTTTGATAACACAACTAATGTGGTTGGCTATAAACTTGAAGTTAATCTAGAAGACCAGACAATCAAGGATAAGGATGGTCTCTTAATAGAATTTGATATCGATCCTTTCCACAAAAACAAACTCCTTAATGGTCTTGATGATATTGGCTTGACCCTTCTTAAAGAGGATAGGATTACAGCTTATGAGAAAAAAGTAGGCATCTCATAGGACACCATCAAAAAAATTAAGGCGTATCAATGACTTGAATGTCAATGATACGCCTCTTCATTTTCCCTAAAGTCATACCCTTATATCAAACTAAGTCTTTTCATCACATCTGTAAGCTTTTGAATGTTGATTGGCTTAACAGCATAGCCCTCACTGCCCGTATCAAAAGCTGTTTGTACATTTGTTACGTCATTAAGGGCTGTTGTCATAATAATCTTAACTTTATCTAGCTCAGCAACACCACGTTCCACTTCGATGTCCCTAATAATCTTAAGGGCCTTTAATCCGTCAACATTTGGCATCATGATATCGAGGCAAACCAAATCATAAGGTTCATTATCGTCTAGTGCCATCATAAATGCATCAATCGCCTCACCACCATCTATGGTCAAGTCACATTCCCCCCCATACTTTGACATAAACTTATAGATAAATTTCCTGCTTATCATTTCATCTTCTGCAATAAGTATTTTCATTATGACCACTCCTTTTTCATAATCTCTTTAACGGCAACATTCAATTCGAGCATAATCGGCTCTGCTTTCTTATAGTCACCTTTTCGAATCTGCAATTGAAATTTAAAGACCTTGGATCCAAAGGCATTAAGACCAAATGCCTTACAAATCTGTCTAATTCTCACAACATATTTATTGGTGCCATTGTATTTAACTGAAGTAAAACAATCGTTGAGTCCTGTTAGCAAATCAAGTATTTCTGCCTTATACTGATCTTCAGTATAACCTTTGTACATAGATTTAACAAGCAAGTAGTCTGGATTCAGGACCTTATTAACCATCAGAAGTAGTGCATCCTTATTATATGGTTTGGCAAGGTACTCATCCATCCCTTCTTTTAAAAATCGTTCTCTATCACCTTTTAGAGCATAAGCTGTAACTGCAATGATTGGAACATAATCTTTCTCTTCATAATATTTTTTTTATGATCTTACTTGCAGTAATACCGTCCATCTCAGGCAGTTGAATATCCATTAATATAAAATCATAATTACCACTTTTAGCTTTTTGAACTGCTTCTAGACCATTAACCGCCATCGAAACTTCATAGCCTGATTTCTCAAGTATGTCTTTAGCAATAGTCATATTCACTTTGTCATCTTCGACCACCAAAGCCTTAATATGTTCATCATCATTTGGCAATACAGGTACAATGTTTTCTTTTGTTTGTTCTAATACACCACTTGTTTCATGAAGGTTAAGACTTACTGTAAATACTGTTCCAATACCTTTTTGGCTATTAACCGTTATTTTGCCACCCATTAATTCAACAAGTTTCTTAGTAATGGCAAGTCCCAAGCCTGTTCCACCAAATTTTCGTGTTATTGAACTATCAACCTGACTAAAGCTTTCAAACAATGCTTTTTGGTCTTCTTTGGAAATACCTATACCTGTATCTTGTATTTCTATTCTGACCTTATGAACATCATTTTGCTTTTTGTTAGAATATACCTGTAGCTTCACATGGCCATCACCAGTAAATTTCACTGCATTACTGAGCAAGTTGTTAAGTACCTGTTGTATTCTATAAGGATCACCAACGAAATACTCTGGCATGTCCTCAGGGATTGATAAAATGAAGTCAATTTCTTTCTCTTTAGCTTTGAATTCAAAAGCTTTTTTTGCATTGATGGCAATTTCTTTAATGCTAAGAGGGATATGCTCTAGTTTAATTTTGTTGGCATCAATTTTTGAAATATCAAGTATGTCATTAATAATGCTTAGTAAGTTATTAGAGGAGTATTTAACCATGTTCAGGTTATCTCTTTGCTCTTTATCAAGACCATCTGTATCTAGTGTTAACTCTGTCATTCCAAGAATACCATTGATTGGTGTTCTAATCTCATGACTCATATTAGCAAGAAACATACTCTTGGCATTGTCAGCTTCTCTTGCTTCTTTCATGGCTATCTCTAACTGCTTTTCCATATTTTCTGATTCGTCACATCATCTAGAGAAACCAGAGCAAACCTGTCACCTTGAAGTTCTACAGAAGTTGCATTAACTCGAATCCATATATAAGTCTTGCCATCCGCTGATTCCCATAATATTTCTTTGGCTTCAACTTCCTTTTTCTCCTTTAAGACTCTATCTATAATACTCTTTATTGTATAGTCATTTTCTGCCACATTATGGGCATTTTCATTCTGAATGTAATCATATAAATGTGATATGTCATCAATATTCTCAAACATATGCCTAATACGTCCATTCATTCTATTAATCCTATACTGCTCGTCTATGAGTAAAATTCCAACTGGTGCAGACTCAAGGAGGGATGTAAGGTTTTGTCGTTCCAACTTCATGGTTTCCTTAAGCTCTCGCTCTATAGTGATGTCTTGCTTCATTGCAAGATAATTCTTAATGTTGCCAGTTTTTTTTCATCTAGTACTGGTGCAATAGACACTTCTTCCCAGTAGGCAGTACCATTTTTCCTTATATTCTTGAGATGACCATGCCATACTCTGCCAGATGAAATGGTATTCCATAAGTCCTTATAAACCAGCAAATGGGTATCTGGTGATTTTAGAATCCTAGGGTTTTTATCTACCACTTCCTCAAACGTATAACCTGTCATTTTCTCGAAGCTCTCATTGACATACTCAATATTACCATCAGCATCTGTTATGACAATTGAGTTTGGGCTATGTTCAACTGCTTGAGATAACATTTGAATCTGCATTTCATTCTTCATGATTGTGGATATATCTCTTAGAATAATCATCATTCCATTGAATTGATCTTGTTCCACAATACTAATATTGGCTGATACATATTTTTTTTGCACCCTTATTGGTGACCAATTGTGTGTACTTTGGCAAACCTACATTGGTTCTATGTTCCTTAACAATATCAAAAATGGTAACAATAGAGAGTCTCCTGTTGTCATTGTATAACTCTATTATGTCTTCAATTGACTGGTCCACTGCCTCATCTTTAGCGAGCTCCGTTACTGCAGAAGCCTTTTGATTCATATATATAAGATTGTTCTCATCATCTACAAGAAAAATCGCTTCTCCTATCTTTTCAAACAGATTAAAAATACTTTCGTTGAGGGTAAATTGCTTGAACCTTTTAAGTTCTTCTTCTCTAACTTGATAGATCATTTTTTTGAAAGCCACGGTATAAGTTGTCACTATTATCTATTGATATGAGCTCACACTTATTAAAAACCAGCTCTTCCTTGTGGTTGCTTAACAGTTTATCATATGCAATAAACAGGGTCGAAAGACTAATATCAGAGATTTCTTTAAAGACTTGAAGGTCCTTTTTGTAAAGTCTTTCACTTTCATAGACTATAATAGCTATATGAGGCAATATGTGCTCTAGGGCCCCCCAACACCATCAGATAGGCACTTCTCATCAATATCAAGGGTCATATAGTCAAAGTATGCCTCCAAGTCTTGCTTATAATCAGATTTTCCATTACTCGAGTAAATATACACATTATGATTCATGTCTACACCTCATATGTCCGTTTAAACCAGTCTTAACAATCCATCCATATCAAGAATCAAGCTTATGCCTCCATCTCCCAATATAGCGCAGCCGGATATACCTTGAACCCTATTAATATATTTGGGAAGTGGTTTAACAACAACCTGTTGTTCACCAATTAATTCATCTGCCAGCAAACACATTTTCTTGTTTTCATCTCCAATAAAAATAACAATACCCTCTTTGGCTTCGATTGGTTCATGGGGGGGTATATCATATTGATTGTATAACCTTAGCAAGCTATAGGAAGCACCTCGTATAAGAATGATTTCATCTCCATCTGGATCTGTGACATAGTTCTCTTCTTTAACCTTAAAAGATTCTTGTATAGCCGTGATTGGTAAGATAAACTCTCTATTTGCAACCCTTAAACGCATACCTTCAACTATGGTTAATGTTAGAGGAATCTTAATGGTCACTGTCGAACCGACACCTTTATCACTGGTCACATTAATGGAACCACCAATTTTTTCAATGTTTTGTGTGACAACATCCATACCTACACCACGACCTGAGTAACTACTAACTTGCTCTTTAGTTGAGAAACCAGCCATAAAGATATAATTGAATAAATCATCATCGCTAGGACGTGGCATTTCTTTTGTAATCAGTTGCTTTTCTATGGCCTTTTCATAGATTTTGTCAGCATCAAGACCTTTGCCATCATCTTTAACCAAAATCAAGATGTCTCCACCTGAATTTCTAGCTTCAAGGGTAATTATTCCTGTTTCTGATTTGCCATTAGCAATCCTGTCAGCTGGCACTTCAATACCATGGTCACATGAGTTCCTTATTAGGTGCATAAGGGGGGGATCTGACATTTTTTCAATAATATTCTTGTCAGCTTCAGTGGTTTCACCAATAAGCTTAAGTACTATCTTCTTATCTAGATTCTTACTAACATCTCTGACAATACGTTTCATCTTCTGGAATGTACCGGATAATGGTACCATTCTTACAGACATAGCAACATCCTGCATGTCATTGATTATTTTTCTATGTTGTCTGATGGCCTTATTCATAGTTTCATCAGCAACCTTACTCATTAGGTTGTTACGTGTCACCATTGCCTCAGATACAACCAACTCTCCAACAAGATCCATTAATTTGTCAAGTTTGTTGACATTGACACTAATCATTGTAACACCTTGTCCTTGCTTGCCTGGTCCTTGTTTTTTTGCTAGTTGATGTCTTTTCTATCTCCAAAACTTTACTTGCTTCATTATTTCTTTCTTCTATTATTTTATCTTCAATGACCTTTTCTTCTTTTACCTTTTCTTTAGCCATCTCTTCTTTAGCAATTATCAATTCTCTGGACACTTCTTTAGTTGATGGGTCTACTGCATCAAGTACATCAAGTAGACCTGACAAATCATCATCGCCAATATCGAAATTATCGGCTACAGCTTCATCCACTAAGAGGTCATCATTAAACTCCTTTATTTCAACCTTAACCTCTTCTTCAACTGTTGGTTCAACTGTAAAAGATTTAACATAAGGATATCCTGTCAGATAGGCTGTAAAGCTATCACTATCTTCTACTGTCATAACCCTCATCAAAAAGCCATGCTCTTTTATTTTCGCCACTGTTGCTTCATCGGCTTCAAGAAGATTGGTAGGTGTTTCCACCAAATCAATGCACATTTCCCTAATATTATTCATCAAGGTAAACGACCTAACATTTTCCATTACACAATCATCTGAATAAAAAATACGAATATCAAACTTTTGACCAATCTCGGCTTCTGGTTCAGAAGCGATATAATAATTAGTCACTGATGGTGGCTCTACTTTTTTTGTTCTGCCTTTTTTCTTTGGTTCCCCCCCTTTTAACTGGGCAATATAATCCTTAATAATCCTTATTTTTTTGCTTGAATCCTCATTGGCACCATTACCGGCTTCAATTTCACCCATTTCTGAGCTGATGAAATCAAGGGTATCAAGGGTCAAGTCCGTCACCACTTGGGTGTCATATTCAATAGACTCTTCACTTCTAAGTAAATCAAACAAATCTTCTAAAGCATGAGATAAACTTGAAATCTGGTCATACATCATCATGCCTGATGAGCCTTTTATTGTATGCATTCCTCTGAAAATTTCACTTATTGCATCTTCTGTATATGCGCCTATGTCCTCAACGTCAATACAGGCTTTTTCAAGTGTATCGATTTGCTGATTGGTTTCGTATATAAATAATTCCAGCATAGGCTCTAAATCATATCCCATAGTTTCCTCCTACATATAATTTTTGTAATATTCAGTAAATATAGTGATATAGTTCTATTATATATTTAAATTGTTTACATTTATAATTAGTCCATGGTATACTTTATGTATATCTTTATATATTCAAACGAGGTGATCTTATCAAATTAACAAGCCAAGAATTCAATCGCGTTAGTGCCTATATGAAATCTCATTTCGGCATTAATCTTACAGAGAAAAAACGTACATTGATTGAAACCAGATTACAAAGCATGGTAACGTCTCGTAATTTTCATAGTTACAATGATTACTTTGATATAATCATGAAGGATGATACTGGCAAAGAACTAACAGAGTTACTCAACTCTTTGACAACCAACCACACCTATTTCATGAGGGAAGAAGAGCATTTTCATTATCTGAAAACATACATCTTGCCACACATTTTCAACCATTACCATCATGAACGTGATTTACGTATATGGAGTGCTGGTTGTTCTTCTGGTCAAGAACCATACACCATCAGTATGATTGTATCTGACTTTATCGAACAAGCCGGCATGAACCTGACAAAGTGGAACTGTCAAATGTTAGCCACCGATATCTCAGAGCGTGCTCTAACTAAGGCGGTATCTGGATCTTATGACATTGGTGAACTCAGTGACCTTCCCAGCCTATGGCTGAATAAATACTTTCATAAAAGTGGCAATGAATACACCGTCAAGGATTCGATTAAAAGTCAAGTTGTCTTCAGAAAATTCAACCTAATGAACCACCGCTTTCCCTTCAAAAAGAAGTTCCATACAATATTCTGTCGAAATGTAATGATTTATTTTGACGGCGAAACCAAAAACCGCCTAATCGATCGTTTCTATGATGCTCTAATACCTGGTGGCTATCTATTAATTGGCCATTCCGAATTCATTGACCGTAATGCTAGTAATTTCGAGTATGTAAGACCAGCCGTATACCAAAAACCTGGAGGTAGTGAACATGACAGATAAAATCCGTGTACTTGTTGTTGATGATTCAATTCTATTTAGAAGAACCATTGTTGAAGGCTTGTCAAAAGACCCCCCCTCAATTGAAGTTGTTGCCATGGCTGCTGACCCTTACGAAGCCAGAGACTGTATCATAAAACACAAACCTGATGTGATGACTCTAGATGTTGAAATGCCAAGGATGAATGGTATTGAGTTTTTAAAAAAAATTGATGCCTCAGTACCCTCTTCCAACCATCATGGTTAGTGCTGTAGATGACAAGGTCTTTGAAGCCCTTAAATATGGTGCCCTTGACTTTGTGGTTAAGTCTGCTATTGCTTCAAACAGTGCACTTGAGGCTTTTCTTGATGAGTTAATAGATAAGGTTAAATCCGCAAGCACAGTCAAAATCAAAAAAGCTACAGTGAAAACCAAGACTGTTCAAAAAAACTGCTGAGGACTTAAAAAGACAAGGAATTACTCAAAACACCTTATCCACCTTAAAACATAAATCCTCAATAGATATTATTGCAATTGGTGCTTCAACTGGTGGTACTGAAGCCACTGAGGAAGTTATTTCTAACTTACCAAGTAATCTACCACCAATTCTTATTACTCAACATATGCCCCCCCCTGTCTTTACGAGAATGTATGCTGAAAGGTTAAGTAAGTCTTCTAAAATCAATGTAAAAGAAGCTGCTTCTGGTGATGTTCTTCAGCCTGGCTTTGCTTATGTTGCCCCCCCAGGTTCTTCCCATATGAAGATTGTCAAGACTGGTTCAGGAATGATCATTAAGTGTTTCGAAAGTCAAAAAGTCAATGGCCATATGCCTTCTGTTGACGTGACATTTGCTTCGGTAGCCCAATCGTATACTGATAACGCCATAGGCATTATCCTTACAGGTATGGGCAATGATGGTGCTAGAGGCCTTCTTGCAATGCGTAATGCTGGTGCAAAAACAATTGGTCAAGACGAATCCACATGTGTTGTCTATGGAATGCCTAAAAAAAAGCCTTTGAGATAGGTGCCGTCATGCAACAATCACCTATCTCTTTGATTCATCAAAAAAAATCATCAATGCCCTTTAGAATTTACCAAACTCTTCTGAATCAAGGTTGATAATAGCACTTTCTTCAAACAAGGTCTCTTCAAAGGCCTTTTGTTTTTTTTGCCGTTTCCTTCAGGTTGTCAAACTTTGCCATAGCTTTCTCAACACCTTTTAGTTTGAACTGTGAAACCATTTCCTGAGTCAGTTGAGACTGACTTAGAAGTTCTTCACTTGCTGAAGCACTTTCTTCTGCAGTGGCTGTATTGGTTTGTGTTACTTTGGATATCTGTTCTACACCTTGATTAATTTGATTAATGGCTGAGGCTTGCTCTCTTGATGCTGTTGCAATATCATCAACAATATTGGCTGCCTTAGTAACCCCCCCATCAACAATTTCATCAAGTGCGCTGGCTGTGCTGGTCGCAATTTCTGTGCCTTTCTTAGCTAGGGCCACAGAATTCTCAATCATTTCAGTGGTTTCCTTTGCAGCATTGGCACTTCTAGCAGCCAAGTTTCTAACTTCTTCCGCCACAACCGCAAAGCCTTTACCATGTTCTCCAGCTCTAGCAGCTTCAACTGCTGCATTAAGAGCAAGAATATTAGTCTGGAAGGCAATTTCATCTATGACCTTGATTATTGCTGAGATACTTGCTGATGACTCATTAATATCTGTCATAGCTTGTAAGGTCTCATTCATTTGCTCATTACCACGTTTGGCACCATTTTGAGCTGCTACAGCAAGCTCACTAGCACTTAGGGCATTCTCTGCGTTCTGGGTTGTTTGCTCTGCCACTTCAGTTATGGAGCTTGTTATCTCTTCTACGCTACTCATCTGATCAGAAGCACCTCTAGACAAAGCTTGAGATGAATCCGATACTTGTTTTGCGCCTGCGGCAACTTGCTCAGATGCCAAGTTTATTTCGCCAAGTACTCTATTAAGGGAGTCACTAATCATATTAATCGCTTCTTTAATTGTGACAAATTCACCTTTGTATTCTCTTTTAATATCTACCCGAAGATTGCCTTCTGACATCTCTCCAAGGACCTCAGACATTTCAGTAATATAAGACTTAATGCTTGAAACACTTTCATCAAGACTTCCATAGATTTTTCCAAACACGCTTGATAGTTCTTGTGTATCCTCATCGGCATCAGCGTCCTGGCATTGACTTCAAGAACACCTTGGGCAAGATTCTCTAGGTCTATTTGAAGTTTGGCTACTTCATTGTCTTGATACAAAGCTTGTTTCTTAGCCCTACGTTGGGCATTCATCACATCTGTCTGGTCAACAACAATCTCCATAAACCCATCTAGTTCACCAACTCTGTTATAAAGTGGTGTACCTGAGTATTTGATGTCAATGTCTTGACCGTCAATATGTGCTTGTGTCTCTGCTGTTTGAGTCGACTGAGCTCTCATACATGCACCTGAAGCACACTCTTGTGTATTACATTGGTCCGTATTGAATAAAGCAAAGCATTTCTTGTCAACAACCTTGCTCTTAGTGCTGCCCACAATTGTTGCAGCTGTTTCATTCATATAACGAACATTAAAGTCTTTATCCGCGAACATAAGTAGTATTGGCATCTTGTCAAAGAATTCTCCAATAACATTCATAATTCCATTAACACCTGATACCAACTGACCCCCCCATCCGCCTTCATAACGTTCCTCTGATGCTCTTGAATCAAAGAAACCAATGCTGACACGGTCAACAAGAGCATCCATCTCAAGTAAAAGCCCTTGAATGATTTCAGCCATTTCTTTCATCTTAATATTGAGAATATCATCTTCTGACCTTATTTCAATATCAATATCAATATTACCAATGGCTATTTGCTCAGCAGCCTCTGCCTGCTTTCTAACACCATTGATCATATTATTAAAAGATTTACCAAGTTCAGCAAGCTCATCTCTTCCACTTGCATCCACTTGGACATCCACATTACCAAGGGATAAACTATTGGCTGCTTGGTTTAAGTTTTTAACCTTAGATACAATGCCATTTACGATGAGCATATTCACCGCAAAACCTACGATAAGTCCAAAAATGAAAATAACGAGAATAACATTTATTGTGCTATTAAGCTTGCCCACTGATACCGAGGCAATCTTGTCAGTTTCCTCAAGATTGGTATCCGTAATTCTTTGTGCTGAATCAATCACCTTTGTGAGCGTCACTTCTCTTTGGCCTCGTAATTGATCAATCATACCATTAGCATTTATAATTGACGCAACCTCAACACCAAATTCACTTATAGCTTCTTCTGCCTGTGTTAATAAAGTCATGCTGGTTGACTTTGTTTCTACTGCTTCTATTTGATTAATAAGACTTAACATCTCACCAGTGGTTGTTTCATAATTCTCAATATAGGAGAAATCATCTTTTGCCTGTGCCAAAAGATTAGCAGACCTAAGATTATCACCTTTTCTGATGACATCGTCAATAAGATGTACTTTGGTAAGTATGGAAACAACTTCACCATCACTATCAGCAAGTAAAAGTTTTTCCTCAATTGAATCCAACTGGATCTCTTGATACTCAATGGCTTTCTCCATAAATAAGTCTGCATCCATTTCGGCTTTGCTTGTAGCCTCAGAGATGGTTGCAAATGTTTCCTCAGTCCTATTAATCTGATCCAAATACTCTGACAAAGCCGTTTTCATACTTGCTAACTCTGATTGGAGCAGACTCATGTCTACTGTAGCATTTGCTATTAAAGCCTCTCCCTTATCTATAGCCTCAAACAAGCTTGTGATTCTTTTTCTTCCTTCAACAAGAAGTTCTGGGTCACCAGTGACGCCATATTTAGTCATCATGGCCCAAACACTGGAAACAGATGAATAAATTTCACTACCCACCTCAACTTCATGAAGGTATTCTTTTTCTAGATTCTCAAAGTCATTTTTAACACCATTAAGGCTAACATTAGAATAAATAACAGCTATAACCAATATACATGTCATTATGGATAGACCCACTACAAACTTACCTCTTAATTTTAAATTCCTCATTACTTCAACTCCATTTCCATCAAACCGTCAATTTCCTCATCCAATAACAATCGATTGCAATCAAGCAAAAGTTTGACACCATTGTCTGTTTTTCCGATGCCTTTAATATATCTATTCTTAAAATCATTGTTTAACTTAGGGGGGGGTGGGGGGGCAATTTGACTTAGAAGTATATCAACCACTTCAACCACCCTATCAATGATTAGACCAACTAGTAGATCTTGTATATCTACAACAATGATACAAGTTCTCTCATCATAAGCTCTTGCTTCCTTCTTAAACCTTAAGCGCACATCAAGAACCGGTATGATTTTCCCTCGCAGGTTAATAATACCTTTAACATATTCAGGTTGTTCTGGAACTTCTGTAATTGTTTGCACACCTATGATTTCGTTGACATGAAATATTTCAAGTCCGTATGATTCGGCTCCCAAGTCGAAGATTAAGTATTTGGCTGTGACCAGCTCATCTGTATTTTGAACACCGGTCAAGCTATCATTTTTCAATGCATCTGCCATTAGTTCCTCCTTTAAACACGCTCCCCCCCATCTATACATAGCCGAGTAAAGAATTGAACACCCCCCCTTATTATAAACTATGGTTTACGTAATATAGTGTCCTTTATGTGTTTTATTTGTAGGGAAAAAGGCAAAAAAAAAGACTTGGTATTTCAACCAAGTCTTTAAACTTATTCGAAGATTATTTCATGGGACATGTCAGCAACATGACTAATCGTCTGATAGATTGAACAGTATTTTCCAGCCAAGTCTAATGCTTTTGTTAAACCTTTTTCTTCACTGGCACCACTGATAGTCACCTTTAAATGAACAGTCTTTAGGGTTGTTGGTACCTCTTCCCTCTTCTCACCTTCAACCAATATGGTCGCCTCTTTATAGCTAATTTTTTTTCTTTTCAGCTATCTCTAAAAAAAGTTGCATAAAAACATGAAGCCAAACCACCCAGTAGAAGATCATAAGGGGGGGACTTACCACCTTCTACTCTTCCAACTAGCACCTCACCATTACCTGATACTACTTTACCTTTAAACCCGTCGCTAAAGTGCGCTTTTATTTCTTGTTTTGCCATAATTTTATCACTCCAATCTGATTACTAGTTTTACATACATCTATCATAAAATCAACATACAATGAACACACTTTACATTTACGGTAATGATATAATATAACTATAGATTAGAAGGAGGTCAGTCATGCAAAAAAATAATCCCTATAGCGCTCATTATAATTCTGACACTTTTTCTTGTCAGTTGTAGCAAAGAACCTATCAAAATCGGTTTTAGCGGCAACCTTACTGGCACTGGTTCAGAACTAGGTACCAACTCAATGTACGGGGGGGCCTATATTGCCATAGATGAAATTAATGAACAAGGTGGTATCGATGGTCGATTACTTGAACTCTTAGTTGAAAACGACAATAACAATAGCGTTACAGCTGTTGAAGTTGATAAGGCTCATATTGAAGCAGGTGCAGTAGCCATTATCGGTCATTTACTCAGTAATACCGGCCAATTGGCCGTGCCTTATATCAATGAAAATGAAACTTTGATGATAAGCCCAACAATAAGTTCAATTCAATATGCTGGTCAAGATGACCACTTTATCACACTCATGCCTGTTAGCAAATATCAGTCCATCGCCTTAAGCGACACACTAAAGTCTCACAACAAAAGAAACATTGGCCTCATTTATCATGAAGCAAATAAAGCTTTTTCAAAGGCAGTCGTTGATGACCTAGAAGAAGCATATGTTGAAGAAGGCTATGAGGTTAGACTTTACGAGAATTTCGACACCAACGACAGCCATACATATGATGAACTAGTGAAAAAGATTGCAGAAACTGATTTGGATGCTTTGGTCATCATTGGCCCTGGTTTTGACGTGGCCAAATTTTCTCAATCATTCTCAAAACTTGATTTCACTATACCTATTTATGCACCTGTTTGGTCAATGACCAATGAACTCCTAGTCAATGGTGGACCAACCACCAATGGCATCTACCTAGTCAACTACTTTGATGCCGATGATTCTAGTGAATCTTTTGTGAATTTCAAGACGAACTATGAAGATAAATATGGCAGCGCGCATCCTTTGGGGGGGCTGTTTTCTCATATGAGGCCACTAATATTCTAATTGAAGCTATTGTACAAACTGGATCAACTGACACAGGTAACTTACGTGACTACATAATAAATACATCAACATTTGAAGGTTTACAAGGGACCATAACCCTTGACAAAAACGGCGATGCCAGCAGAGAAATTTTCTTGTTTCAAGTCGTTGATGAAGCCTTTGTGAAGGTGAAATAATGAAAAAAACGTAAAACAACATTACGACAAAGCATTATTATCAACAATCTTATTACCATAATTATTCCGATTATTCTTTTCGGTTTGTTTTCGGTGCAAGTTTACATTAGTAACTATGCGGATGCTACAGCTTCCAAAAATAAAATTATTGCAGACACCCTCAAAGATCAGTTCTCAACCATCCTTCAAGAACCCCCCCTTAATTTGTTAAGTTTAACTGAAGACGAGCTCCTTACACTTGAGACATTGCCACCTGATTATATGAATATTTACCTAAATAACATTGTCAAAAACTACAACTATGTGATTAACATTGAGGTTATTGATGATACAGGTAAAGTATTGTATACCGGTTTGAACTGGGATGCCAATATTAACGCAAACAGAACAGGTGAAAGCTTCTTCAAATTCCTTTCTAACAGCGATCAAACGACTTACTGGTCTTCTCCATATATATCTCCAGCCACTGACGAACTAACACTTCATATTTCCAAAAAAAATAATCGCAATCACTATATTACTGTTTACATTAACCTCCACACCTTAAGCCAAGCTTCACTAGACTTTACCAAGTCCTTTGATGATGATTTGGATATTGCCATCACTGATGAACATGGTATCTATATTTCACATTCAGACATCACCAAAGTCTATATGCGACTATTTGAGCCTGAGATTAAGCGCATTCAAGAAATGACCTTTTCAAGCGACTCTTATCAAGTCATTGATTATCCTGACACAAAGTATGTTGTGTCTTCTTCACTAATGCCAAAGACAGGCTGGTACATTATTGTCTTCCAACCTTTCTCAACAACATTTGCCTTCATTTATGAACTGATTCTTCTCTTGTCATTGGTTGTAATCATCGGTGTCTCTATTGCCATGGTTTATGCAATAATCTATGCACGTAAAATAGATGTTTTCATGCAATCTATGAACAGTGAAATTGATTCAGCCATTACCAATAAATATAAGATTAACTTACCAGAGTTTGACTATGAGGATTTTAACAAAATCTCCAACAATTTCAACCAACTCATGTATGAGATTGGACGACGTGATGACAAACTTTTTGACATGGCCTATAACGACACCCTAACCGGTATTGGAAACCGAACACATTTGATTGAGTTCATTGAGAACAATATCAAAATGCGTCCAAATCAACCTTTTACTTACATTCATATCGATATAGATAATTTTAAGATTATTAATGATTTGTATGGTCATGAAATCGGTGACCAACTGATTAACCATATTGCCAAAGCCCTAAATATCTATTTCAAGACAGAATCTATGACAGTCAACCGAATAGGTGGCGATGAGTTTGGTCTAATTGTGGATGGTCGCTTGTCAGAAACTTCTTATATTAACCTTATCCAACCCCCCCTGTGTGATTCATTGGATTTAGGCATAGAATTTGACAATCGCCTCATTAGAACCACACTAAGTGCAGGGATGGCCTACTATCCTGAACATGCCAAAGAACTAAAAGCATTGCTTCAACATACAGATATTGCACTGCTTGAAGCTAAACTGGACGGTAAAGACGGCTCCAAATTATACTCACCTACAATGAAAGACAAGATACTAACCAAATCTCATATGGATGGTTTGCTTAGATATGCCATCGAAAACAATCGTTTTGAACTTCATTTTCAGCCACAAGTGTCAACTTCTGACAAAAGTATCATTGGCTTTGAAGCTTTGATTCGACTTAGAGATGAGAAAGATCAGCTGATTTCACCTTTCCACTTCATCCCTATTGCAGAGGAAAGTGGGCTTATTCTCCCTATAGGTGATTGGATTCTTTCTGAATCTATTAGTAAGTTAATTGAACTGAATGAAATGAATGGCACACGTTATCATATGTCAATAAACATATCTACCGTACAAATGGCTTCTAAAGATTTTGCCCAACGTGTTCTTGACATCATCAATGACTCTGGCGTTGATAAAAGCTTATTAGAATTTGAGCTAACTGAAAGTGTGTTCATTGACAACTATGAGAATGCCAAAGAAACATTGATTAAGCTCAGTAGCCAGGGCATTAAGTTCTCACTGGATGATTTTGGTACAGGTTATTCATCTCTCTCATATTTAGCCAACCTACCATTTGATATTCTTAAGATAGACCGTAGCTTTATTGCAGATGTGGAAAACAAACCTAATCAACTCAAGCTCCTCTCATCTGTTATAGCCCTAGGCCACAAACTTGATTTGTCCATTGTTGCGGAAGGCGTTGAAACAGTAGCCCAAAGGGACATTGTTTCCATGCAAGGCTGTGACATTATTCAGGGCTATCTATATTCAAGGCCATTGCCCTATGACCAAATCAGACAATACATAGACCACTTTAACCAAAGAAAAGGCCAACTCTAATGTCATCATTGACCAATTAGAGTATGACCTTTTTATTTTACCAAGAAACCATTTTTTTTGCTTGTTTGCTTCTATTAGGGTTACATCTAAATCATAAACTTCCTTAACAACATCTTCTGTTAGTACTTTTTGGGGGGGTTCACCTTGTTCAATGATTTTGCCCTCCTTGAGTAGCATTATATGATCACAATGATTCAAGGTTACATTTAGCTCGTGTAGTACCGCTATAATTGTTTTCTTTTTATCACGACACAATTTCTTTAATAAGCTTATAATCTCATATTGATAATATATATCCAAATGAGATATGGGTTCGTCAAGAAGAATAATGGGCGTATCTTGGGCTATAGCTCTGGCAATCATAACACGTTGTAGCTCACCGCCACTTAGTTCAGTCACCAGCCTATCCTTAAGATTAAACAAGTTTGTTTCTATTAATGTGGTCTCAACAATTGCTTTGTCATCCGCCGAATAAGTTGAGACCCCCCCTTTCTGATATGGGTACCTACCCATCTTTACAACATCCTCAACTGAAAATGCATAGGGTATATTAAACATCTGAGGTACAAAGCTCATTTGTTTGGCAACATCAAGACGGTTCATATTGGACATTGCTTTCCCAAATAGTTTGATAGTGTCTTCCTTATAATCCAGCAAACCTGACATGACCTTAAGCCATGTGGTCTTTCCTGAACCATTTGGTCCTGCTATGCCATAGAAGGTCCCTTCATAGAATGTTCCGGATACACCTTTTAGGACTTCCTTCTTGTCATATGAGAATTCTAAATTCTCTACACGCAAAGGCAATACCAGCTCACTCATGACATCACCTTCCTATTCTTATAGAGCAACCATAGGAAAAATGGTACACCACATATAGATGTAATTATTCCAACAGATAGCTCTTTGTCAGCTAATAGTGATCTGGCTATGGTGTCACAGGCAATCAGGAATATGCCACCTGAAATGGCTGCCATAGGCATCAATTTCCTATGCATTGGACCAGTAACAAGCCTAACAGCATGGGGGGGCACAATTAGTCCTACAAAGCCTATAACCCCCCCTGATGCTGATACGATAATCGCTGATGCCAGTGAAGAAACTAGGAGCAGTTTTTTTTCTTAAGTATGTCCACTTCAATACCAAGTGACTTAGCTTGCTCATCACCCAGCATAATCATATCCAGCTCACGGCTATATTTATAAATGACAATGGAGCAAATCAATACAACAACACCCACTAATATAACTCTTTCCCAAGTAGCACTTTTGAAACTACCAAGGTCCAAAAGTAAACCGACTCTAGTTTTTCCTGATTGAATGTCATCATCAATGTAATCAAAGAGCTTAAAAAGTAATTGACCGCAAGCCCCCCCGACAAAAGTAGAACAGCAACAGGCAAAGTTCCTTTAACTACTGCCATTCTATAAATAACTGTTACAACCATAATAGCCCCCCCAATGAATGCGAACAAGCTTACGGCCGTAAAAGAAAGAAATTTGGCTTGTATTTCAAAGACCGCTGCAACCGTCGCTCCAAAAGCAGCACCCGATGATACGCCCAGTAAATAAGGCTCAGCCATAGGATTTGAGAATACACCTTGGAATACACATCCAGCCAGTGATAATCCACCCCCCCAGCAAACAATGCCATAGTAATTCTTGGCAATCTAAGGTTATAAATAATAATCATATGACTCTTCGGTACTTCATAGCTACCATCTAGCCCAGGTATACCATTAACGATGACCTTAAAGAAATCACTTATTGATATATCCGCACTACCAAATATGGCAGCAATGACTACAGCAAAAACCAGCATTGTAATACCAACTATGTAATTGATTTTCATGTTAAAACCTTTTGCCATTGACTTACCTCTATTCAAATACTTCTGGATGCACAACCATAGCTAAGGCTTCAACTGCATCAGCAACACGTGGTCCTTGTCTTGAAAAAATGTTCTCATCCACGACATATAATCTGTCTTCAACTACAGCTGTCAAATCACTATAACCTGGGAGCCCCCCCTGAATCATTAATTTGGTGTCCCAATACATAGAACACACAAGCATATCTGGATCATCTTCAACAAGTTTTTCTACACTGTACATCCAATCCGTTGCATCTTTAGCTACATTTTCGGCACCAGCAGTTTCAATGATATCATGAATAAATGTATCACCTGTAGCTGTTGAATCGTAACCTTCTGCTGCATAAACAACATAGTATAGAGTTGGTTTTTCAAGACCTTCAACTTTTGCAGCAACAGCACTAATTTTATCTTCGGTCTCTTTAGCTAGATTCGCTGCTTGTTCTTTTTTATTAAGAACACCACCAATAATATTGAAATAATCGTATGTCCCTTGTAAACTAGAGTCTTTATCAATTGCAACAACGGTTAAACCTTGTTCAGTCAGCATATTAACTGACTCTTCTGGTGCCATGGATGATAAGAAAATTACATCTGGTGACACTTCAACAACTCTCTCTAAGTTCATTGTTGTCACTGAGCCAAATTCCTCTACTGATGCTGAAGCCTCTGGGTAATCACAATAACTTGAACGTCCAACCATTAAGTCGCCTCCCCCCCCAACAGCAAAGATAATCTCAGTAATCTCAGGCGAAAGAGAAATAACTTTCTCTGGCGCTTTTTCAATAACAATATCATTGCCAAACTTGTCAACAATTGTCATTGGATAGTCAGAAGCCATGACTTCTGTTTCTTCATTTGCAGTCTCTTCTGTCTCCGCTGCCTCTTCTACTTCTTCAACAGCTTCTTCCGTTTCTTCTATTGCTGTTTCAACAGTTTCAGTCGCTGCTTCATCATATACAACTTCAGTGACTGCTTGCTTTGCACATCCAACCAATCCAGTTATAAGTGCTATCATCAATACTAATCCCAATAATTTTTTCATCATAAATCTCCTTCTAATCGTTAATATTTTATTCCTTTTAAACTTATCAATAAAAAAAAGAGCCCTAAACTACGGCTCATAAGGCAATATTCATTGCTCTATATCCGTACTTTCCCTCCGAAAGTGAAGACTGAATCTTACAAGGCAGATCTCCTGACTCACAACGTAACCTACTCACCAACCTTCTCAGACATACATCCAATGGTATCTTTGGCTTTCATATTGCTTACAGTAGCGGGGGGGGCTGCAATGGACTTACACCATTTTCCCTATTAATTCCTTTAGGCTATTGCGCGATAGACTAATTAGAAACCTTATAACCTATTCATTTGTAAAGTACATCTTTATACTACACCTGACCTTATTGACTGTCAACGAATATTGAAATTTGACACATAGATGTACCAATTATGACAAAATCCTACTAATTCGACCATCGTTTTCAGATGCCTCTTTCTATTTAAGCTTACCTAATTCTGTAACAGGGCATGCGGACTTAAATTTAAGATACATCTCCTCTTTTTTTTGTGGCAACAAACTAACATACATGTGGCTGGACCTGCTGACCCTTCTAGATCAATTGTAACTTCTGTATTCATATCAAACTCTAGTTCATTCATGGCCAGTAATGTTTCCAGTTCATATTTGACGCCTTTGGATCCAACAGGTAATATATGACCAATGGATTTATGACTCCTAATTCGTTTGACCAGTTCTATGTCAATAACTTGACCCTGATGTCCAAGGACTTCTTCTTCCAAAAATCTTTGTCCATATTTAGGTATACCAACCAAGAAAACTCTTTGACCAGCCAAAGGCTTGTAAAGTTTGATTTTGTTCTTCATAAGCTCACTAATGATTGTTACACCTACACTGGTTGCCACTGTTGGTATGTTGTCTTCTGTAGAACCCGTTAAGCACTCTATAGGAATAGACGCTTGCCTCATTGCTTCTTCAATACCAAGAATCACTTCTTTACCAGAGGGATTCATCTCAACCCCCCCTAGAGTGTTAACAACACTTAGAGGAGACGCACCAATGGACAACAATTCAATCAAAGGAACCGCTGTCGCATAGTAGCCTGCTATTTTATTTGTGACTTTGACAAGGTCCTGTTCTTTAGGACCTATGCTTGCTGAAACATCGCAGGCAATCGCCAAATAGTGCATCTCATCTTTGTCAATTAGTTGAATATCTCTATAGGTTTTGACCAATATCATCATTCCTTTTCGATTACATAAGCGCCAACGATTGTCATTAGTATTTCTGCCAAGATAACATTGACAGTTGCAGCAATGGATAGTGGTACAATTAGTGCCATAAACATTGGTATGCCAGCAAATGGCGCCCCCCCAAGTACAAGTGCAAACATTGCACTGGCTGCAAGAGATACTGGACCATTCATCACAATACCTACTACGACAGCAACATACCTGTTCATGATTTTTCTAAAGTATCCATAAGCATAAATACTTAAGAACATAAATATTGTTACCAATAAGTGTAATGGCAGACCAAAAGGAAATCCAGCAAGTAGTGCTGAAACAAGATGAGCTACAGCGCCCACAATACCACCAATACCAGGTGATATTGCCGCTCCTGCAAAGAAACCAGGCATAGCATCAAGACCAATTGTACCCATAATCTTAAATTGTGGTAATGATAGAATTACCGACAATGCGATCATCAACCCGCCGATGACCATTTGTTTAACAGTGATTTTCATTTTAGTTCTCCTCTAAGTTCATAATGTTTTTTTATACGGCCAGTTCCCCCCCCATGCCATACTATATCTATAACCACGCCGTTGCCAACTTCTAATAACCAAGAAAATCCAGGTTCGGCGTCAATTAACATTTCAATTGCAGTTCGAATAACCCCCCCTCCATGACTCACAACAAGCAGACAGGTATTCTCATCTGTTTCATCCATATTCAAGGACTTGATAAAATCATCTACTCTATGGCACAACATATCGTAACTCTCGCCACCAGGGACAACATAAGACATATCGCCTTCCATCATTACTTCATATGCGACCACATCTTTTTCCTTGGCTTCATCTAGTGTTAATCCTTCAAAGATGCCTTGGTGCATCTCCTCAAGCCTTGCGTCCAAATTAACTTCCAAATCTAAGACTTTACCCACTGCCTGAGCAAGTGTTTTAGCTCTATTTAGGGGGGGACTACTGACAATTTGTGTGATTGGCCATCTCCCAATGTTTTTGACAACTTCACTGACCTGCCATTCACCATGCTGGGTATAAGGAAAATCCATTTCACCGTAGATTAGGTATCTTTCATTTGCAACAGTTTCGGGGGGGTGTCTTAAGAATAATATTCTCATGAAATACCTCCAAGGGCAAGCAATGATATGACCCAGAGAACCTGAGACATTTCTATTACTGCACCAATGACATCACCTGTTATGCCACCAACCACCTGTGTTGTCCTGAATATAACAATAGATATTAGAATAAGAACAATGCCAAAAGCTATAAGAAATGGCAGACCTACCACATAAGTTACAGCAGCAATTACAAGACACCACATAATGGCCATCCAAGGTTTGCCATAATCAACAAGGGCCATACCCATACCTTTTTCTCTAGGATAGTGTCCAAATGAACATGCAACAACGCCCATAAACTTACCAACAACGGGCATTAATAATACCATCATTGGCGTAGCTTCACTAAAGCCAACAAATAGGCCTATGAAATAGACGATTAAAGCAGCAACACCAAAAGTACCCATGTGAACATCCTTCATTATTTCAAGGATACGCTCTCTTGTGCGTCCACTAAACATGCCATCCACATAATCACCTAAGCCATCTAGGTGTAAGCCACCAGCTACGGCCAAGTAAATAAATATCAGAATAAAAGCAGATACACCAGAATGTTCTATCGGTGTAAAGCTTGTATATAGCCATAGAAATCCACCAATGATTAGGCCAACAATAGGCATTAATAACAAGCCTTTAGCAAAATCCTTTTCATTAAACTCAAACTTGATAGGTATTGGGATTCGTGTCATAAAAGTCAATATCAGTAAAAAGGATTTCATCCTAATCTCCATTTCATCTACATAGATTCAATTTGTAAGTGACCCAGTCTATTTTAACTTCATTGGCAGTCCGCTAACAACAAAATATGCTTCATCCGCTTCTCTAGCAATCATTTGATTGATTCTACCAGCAATATCTCTGAATAGATTCCCTAACCTATAAGATGGAACCAATCCTAAGCCTACCTCATTACTAACAATAATTAGGTTCTTATTAAGGTCTCTAATCATTCCAAGTAGAGCCATAACCTCTGTCTTAATTCCTTGCTCAATTCTCTCAACAGTCTTAATATCACAAGTATCATAATCGATATCATGTTCAAACATCTGATTGGTTACTAGAATGGTCATACAATCCAAGATAAAGGTATCACACTTCTTAAAATCCTCATCTTCTCTAAAGGATTCAAAGTCAATATACTTTTCAAATGTATGCCATTCCGTGGGACGTGATGACCTATGGTGTTCAATTCTTCTTGCCATATCTTCATCAGTTACTTTGGCGGTTGCAATATAACCGATTTCCTTACCAAGTTCTGCCGTCTTTTCTTCTGCCAATCGGCTTTTTCCGCTTCTGGCACCACCTGTCACAAATATTATTTTGCTCATCCAATCACCCTTCAAACGCTTCTAATGCTTTGATTAGTTGTCTGTTCTTGTCACTATCTTTAAGGCCAATCCTAATAAACTTATCACTTAAATATGTATAATCCTCACACACTCTTATGGCCATCTTAGGTTTGCAGCTTAGCAACCATTCATTAATCATTGTACCTGTCAACTTTTCTGATTCATCCACTATCTTACAAAAAAAATGTAATTGGCTTTACTATCGAATACATCAAGGTAAGGTATTTGGTTCAAAGCTTTCACCATATAGGCTTTCTCTTCATTATACCATTGATTTGTTTTAGCAATAATTTTGGCGTCACCCAAAAAGGCTTTTGCCGCTTCAATAGCCAGTGCATTGAGATTCCATGGTATTTGTCTATTTTTCATCTCATTAACAAGAGAGACATTGGTACTTAGATAGCCAACCCTAAGCCCAGGTAGAGCAAAATATTTTGTAAGAGATGTCAAAATAATTAAGTTCCATGCATCTTTCTTATAAGCACTTTGTCTTTCTTCAAAGAAACGAAAAGATTCATCAACCATCACATAGCCTTTATGAGCTTCTTGTATCTTAGTCAGGTTCCTAATGAATGCCTCGCTATAGGAATGACCAGTAGGGTTATTGGGATTGCATATGACGACCATATCTGACTTAATCTTCTTAATCTGTGTCAGCAACTGATCTTGTGCTTGTTTCGCACTAACATTAAGGTTGTAGATTAAGGGTAACACTGTGGCACCACTAATTTCAAACGCTCTTCGGTATTCGGTAAAGGTCGGTTCAATTAATAAAACTGTTTCTGGTCTTAGTGTTTGTGCCATTTGATAAAGACAATCGCTGGCACCATTACCCACATACAAATGTTCCTTCTTAATGTCATAAGAAGAGGCTATGGTATCAATAAGGCTAGCACCATCGATTTCTGGATATTCTAGGACCATGTCCATCTTGTCCACAAGAATGGCTTTCATCATCTCACTTGTCAACACACCATTTATGTTAACACTAAAATCTATTATGTCTGGGCTTTTTACACCACCATGTTTTAACATATTCTACCTTCTATCTTTCTTTACCATTTACTTTAATTCTAAATTCTTGTGACTACACATCTACTCGTTTAAATAATTATCCGATTACTAAATAGAGCATTGTAACCATCATCATAAGAAAAATGAACTCAGCCATATACATAACTTTGACTGTCTTATCAACATCTATATAACTAACTTCTTTGATAGGGTCACCAATAGTTGGTTTCTCAAGCACTTGACCAAAATAGGTATGTGTTCCACCCAATTGAATACCAAGGAGACCAGCAATGGCTGATTCAGGAAATCCTGCATTGGGGGGGCTTTTATGATTCCTACAATCTCTCCTAAGCACTTTGAGACCTTTAGATGTGTCATAGCCCAAAACGCCTCCTGCTAAAACCATTATAAAAGAACCAATCCTTGCAGGAATAAGATTGAACAAGTCATCAATTTTCGCTGAGAAATAACCAATTCTTTTATAAGGCTCTTGTATATAACCAACCATGGAATCAAGCGTATTGACAGTCTTATATAAGAATACCATTTGCACCGGATAGCCTATTAAAATGCCAACACCTAAGTAAAAAAAGAGGGGGGGCCAATATACCATCAATGGTGTTTTCCGCTGTGGTTTCTATTGTAGCATTTAGGACCTCTTTTTCAGATAAACTGACTGTGTCTCTTCCAACAAGGTAGGATAAAAACTTTCTTCCAGAGGTCAAATCACCTTTTTCAATGGCTTCTTTCACCTTGAGAACTTCAGTAGCAAGACACCTTGCTGCTAATGATGCAAACATGAAATAAAGTGTCAATACATCTGAAAGAATAGGATGAATGTTCTTAGCCAATTCGAGAATGACTGTAAGAATAGTCACTACCAAGCCACAAGTCAACAGCCATAATAGTAGTCCACCCAAACGGTTGTCCATCCCGATTTTCCTTATGAAATTCTCAATAACCTTTATCGTTTTTCCAATTGCCACAATAGGATGTGGTAGAAAACTTGGATCGCCAATTCTATAATCTATTAGAACAGCAACAATGAGTAGAACTAATATTTTCACTTTACACCCGCTATTTTTTTTGATGGCTTCAATATCCATATGTTGTCTAGCTAAATCAGCAAGGTCATCATACGCTTTTTCCTTAAGTACTTCATAATCATAAGACGTTTTCTCTTCTAAGCCTTTTGTTTGTCTAAGTTCATTAAGAAGAGCGTCTCTCACATCCTGATGATCAAAGAAACCATGAAGGTATGTTCCAAAAACCATGCCATCTTCTGATATTGCTCCGTCTTTACTGCCATTATCAAGTTCTATAAATGTTTTCATTGTATTTGCTAAGGTTGATTGACCCATGTGGATTTCATAACCCTTTACATGAATTTCTTTTTCAGAAATACCTGCTGGATTATTAATAATCCTACCTTCTGATTGAACAGTGTGCTTTTCCTTTGCCATCACTGTGTCTACATGAAGTAAACCAATGCCATCAATATATCCTGCTTCGGTCTCTACTTTATAAGGGTCTTCAATCCTTTTACCCAGCATTTGGTAGCCACCACAGATACCCAGAACTTTTTTTTCCTTTTTTTTGTAGGCATCAACAATCATTTCATCAATCCCATGAAACTTTAAGTACTCAAGGTCTTTTATGGTGCTTTTACTTCCAGGAATAACAATCATATCCATCTTGTCAAACTCTTCTTGCTTAGTAATATAGTGAACCGAGACATCTTCTTCCATATCAAGAGATGTAAAATCAGTGAAATTGGATAAATAAGGAATTCTAACAACACCTATTTGAATCGGTGCCTCTTCTTGTTTAGTAAAACGATCTGTGACACTGTCTTCATCGTCTACATCAATCTGAGAGTAAGGTACTACACCTAGACATGGAATTGGCAACTTCTCATAGAACATCTCTATGCCTGGTTCAAGAAGCTTACATCGCCTCTGAATTTATTGATAACATAACCTTTAATTCGTTTTTGCTCAGATTCTGATAAAAGCATATAAGTACCATAGATTGATGCAAATACGCCACCTTTGTCAATGTCTCCTATTAGGATAACCGGGCTGTCGATTTCTTCTGCAAGACCCATGTTCACAATGTCGTTCTTACGTAAATTAATCTCAGCAGGGCTTCCAGCCCCCCCTTCAATCACAATGACATCATAGGCTTCATCTAATTTACTGTAAGCTTTTTTCACTTCTGCCATGAGCATTTGCTTGTGATCATAATAAAGCGAAGCCGATAAATTCTTAAAGACCTTGCCATTGACAATGACTTGGCTGCCCATATCACTTGTGGGCTTGAGAAGAACTGGATTCATCTCTACAGTAGGAGCTACACGTGCAGCTTCTGCTTGAACTACTTGAGCCCTACCCATTTCGCCACCTTCAATGGTCACAAAAGAATTAAGAGCCATATTCTGAGACTTAAAAGGTGCTACCTTATAACCTTCGTCGTTGAGCACTCGACAAATTGCCGCTGTGATTACACTTTTACCTACTGTTGAACCTGTTCCTTGAAACATAATGTTTTTAGCCATAGTCATCTCCATCTTAATCTTAATCTATTTGATTCACTTTGTTTGAATTGATTTTTAATAAAAGAAAACATCCTAGGCATCCACACGAGGCCAGGAATCTAGATTCCACAAAGTAAGTCTCCTGACTTAGACATCAAACCCTTGGTACGTCTTCCCGGCTGTTGCCAGTGACTGAATATATCATGTACCTTAGTAGTCATCACAGTAGCGGTGGCTGTGCCGGATTCAAACCGGCTTCCATAACTTCATGTAAATCGAATTAACTTATCTCAACTATACAAGGAATGCCTCCTCATGTCAATTAACATGAGAAGGCACGCTAATAATCTGCCTAAAATGACAATCTCTTACAATGAATCCTACTTGTTCCTTGGTTTCTTCATCAGCTTCTCTGGATCGGTCATAAAGCCATACTTCTGATATAAGCCTTGTGCGTCTTTTGTCGCTAGAAGACCCATCAAACTGTTGATTCTTTCATCTTCTCCAATAAAGTCCATCAATGCCTTACCAAGACCTTTACCCCCCCTATGATTCTCATCAATTATGACATCGGCCAACCAGTACATAGTTGCATAATCGGTGACAACACGAGCGAAGCCAACTTGAACATCTTCTTCATAAATACCATAACAGATTGAATGAACAATGCTGACTTCTACAACTTTTTCACTGCGTCGACTGGCCCAGTAACTGTCGTTTAACCAACGTATAATCTTGTCAATCTGAAGTTTCTTCTTGTCATCTGTTAAAAGGTAGTTGCCATAGATTTTTCTCACATAATCACTCTCCTTCATTTCCAATCGTCTTTCTCACAATGATCATCAGCAAAAATAGTAAAGCAAGAATGCTACCCAAATAGATCATACCCATAAAGATATTATAATTTGTTGATAGAAATCCAAAGGGTAAACCTAAAACCATAACTGCCAGCATGCCAAGAAACGAATATGCAGACTCAATGGTCGCCCTGTACTTTTGTATAGCATTGTCGTGTAAATACCCATAAATCAAGGGTTCTATAACTGCCATGGCAAAGTATAGGATTGTCACCACCAAAAGACCATACCAACTTTTAGTGAGACCAAGTGTTATGAAACTCAATGAAGCAAGACCAATCATTAGAAACATTGCATTCTTAAATCCTAGCCGTGCCTTTACTTTGTAGGCAAGAAGACTTCCAAGTGCTACCGCTCCAAATCCTATGACTTGGAAGACCCCCCCAAAGAAAAGAATAGGTAGGTCAACGGCCTTAAGGTATATCTGCCAAAACTCGTCGAAATAACCAATGGCTGCACCCGAGACCATACCAACAATCGCCACATACCTTATTGGTTTACGTTTGAAGATAAATTTTGATATTTCGACCCAATCTTTCAAGGTGAACTTATAATCCACTTCACCTTCCAGTTTAATATCTTTAATCCTAATGGCCACAAAGATAGCCAAAACAAGACCAATTAGTGATAACCAATATGTTGTCACCATAGGGTAGCTATCCGCAATGACTGCTCCAAGTATGCCACCTAGGATAATGCTTGAGTAATCAAAGGCTTTGACCCTTCCCAGAACTTTCTCGAATTGGTCTTCCATATTTTGAACCTTCAAGCTGTCATATACCAGTGCATTAAAAGCACCACTTTGAAAGGCATGACCAATAGCCGACAATCCAATGGCCAAGCAAAATGCCAAAAAGATGTGGCAAAGATGATAATGACAAACTCTACTAAGGACATAAGGGCATCAAGAAGAATCCAAGTTTTTCTCGAGAACCTGTCAGCCAACATACCTGTTGGCAACTCAAGTAGTACAACAACACCTGAATAAATTATTTCTGTATAGACCACATCCATCACACTCATGCCTCTACTCGCCCAAAAAAAGACGTTCAATAACATAAGCAAAAATAAGACTATGACATAACGTGTATAAATAAAACTTTTTTTATATTTGAATGATATTTCATTAAAATTCCTCCAAGTCAATTCTGTGGATTTACACACCACAAACAAGCTGTTGATCGTTTCCATAACCATCAACGGCGGGGGGGCATTGGCTTGGTAATATAATAGGTATTAAGGACGTCCACGAATCATTTGATTCACCTCAACTTGCAATCTTTTATAAATCAGATTATTATTCTATCTTAATTATATACTTTTCACGATAGTATTGGAATAGTCACTTTGCCACAACTAAAGAAGATTACGAATCGTAAGTTGTTGATTGAAGAACCATACAAATCGCTATTGCCGCATTTACTTTTCGTTACTATTTCGACTTCTAGCTTACTTTATCACTCATTTTACTATATAATGCTTACATAAAGTAAAATAGAAGGTAATTAGGAGGTCTCTATGGATAATATAGATATCAAGATACTGAATATACTCAAAAAAAGTGGCAGAGCTTCCCACGAATCCATAGCCAAGGAAGTCAATCTCTCAAGACCTGCCGATAGAAATAGAATTATGACTTTAGAAGATGAAGGTATTATCAGTGGTTATACGACTGAGATTAATTATAACCTTCTTGGTTACCACATCCATGTATTGATTTACCTCAAGCTAAATAACACAACTTATCAAAAAAACCATGGATGCTCTTGAAAAAGTTAAGGACCCAGACATTATCAAATACTCTTGTTACAGAATATCTGGTGAGTGGTGCCTACTTCTTAAAGTAATGAGTAAAACACAGGAAGGTCTAACCAAATACATCGATCAACTCCTTGAGATTGATGGGGGGGTCACTGCATCCAACACAGTATTCCTCTTCAAGTCCTAACCACGACAGATAAATGGAGATACAAAATGACACATTATGTAGGCGAAATTGCCGCAATAGCCACAGCTCTATGTTGGGCCATAACATCAACTGCATTTGAAGATGCGGGCAAAAGAATCGGTTCTATCAACCTCAATCTACTAAGACTTCTTTTTGGTTTTACCTTTCTGTCCATCTTCACTTTTATTACACGGGGGGGCATGGTACTACCTCTTGATGCCTCACTTGAAGCATGGGGGGGATGGTTGCTTTTGTCCGGACTTGTAGGCATTGTTATTGGTGACTTACTACTTTTTGAAGCTTTCGTTCTAATTGGTGCTCGTATATCAATGTTAATCTATGCCAGTGTGCCACCTCTAAGTGGTATCATTGCATTTATATTCTTAGGTGAAGCAATGACCCCCCCTATGCAGATTCTTGGAATGTTTGTCACCATCATAGGTATAGCCCTTGTCATCCTTGATGGCAGTGATAAATCTCAAAAGGTCAAGTTAAGCCATCCGGTGATTGGTATACTGCTTGCATTTGGTGGTGCTCTTGGGCAGGCTGTAGGCTATATTATAGGTAAGTATGGTATGGGAGACTATGACCCATTTGCAGCCACACAAATCAGACTTGTAGGTGGCATTATAAGCTTTGCACTCATATTCACCATCAAAGGTTACTGGAAGACATTCTTTCCTGTTTTCAAAGAACTGAGGGCCTTAAAGTCAACGACTATTGGCGCATTCTTTGGTCCTTTTATTGGCATATCACTCTCCCTATTTGCCGTCCAACGAATTAATCCCGGTGTAGCATCAACGCTTATCTCTATTACACCTGTTCTTTTAATTCCCTATGCAATTGTGGTTAAAAAAAGAGAAAGTTCATCTTAAAGAAATTATAGCTCGTTCGTAGCCGTTCTTGGACTTGGTATCATGTTTGTATAAGAAAAATAGAAATAGAGAAAACCCTCCAGTGTGGGGGGGAAGACACTCTGGAGGGTTAAGACAAATTATGGCGCTAACGATAACTGTTGTTATCTTATTAAGACAACTGTCTACCAACCAAAACACTTCGAAAAAGTCGGTCAACAGTTTTTTGTAAGTTAATTTTGGCATTATTCATTGCTTCTTCACCAGTAACTGGTTCAGTCACTGTCGAAAATATCACGTCAATACCATGGTCATATACTGCTTCATAACCTGTTCCTGTACAACCAGCAATAGCTATAACAGGAACCTTAGGCTCCAAACAACGGTTTGCAACACCTACAGGTACTTTGCCGTAGATTGACTGACCGTCAATCCTTCCTTCACCTGTGATCACCAAATCCGCCTCTTTCACCATTTCATTAAAATCTACTAAATCAAGTATTGTCTCAACACCAGGTTTTAGTTTTGCACCAAGGTAAGCTACCATAGCTGCACCCAAGCCCCCCCCTGCTGCACCTGATCCTGGAACTTCGTTCATATCAATACCAAATGTCTTTTGTAACACATCTTTATAGTTCTTCATGCCTTCTTCAAGCAAAGGTTTACTAACTTCATCAGCACCTTTTTGAGGACCATATACATAGGTTGCACCTTCTGGCCCAGTAAGTGGGTTTGTCACATCACAAATGACAGTGACTTTCATATCAAGAAGTCGTTTATCAAGTAAGCTCATATCGATACGTTTTATCGCTGACAATTGTTTACCACCATAAGCTGTGATTAGCTTATCTTCATTGTCATAGAATTTAACACCTAGAGCTGCAGCCATACCAATACCACCATCGTTGGTTGCACTACCACCGATGCCAATTACCAAAGACGTGACACCGTTATCAAGTGCATGCCTTATCATTTCTCCCGTACCAAAAGTTGAAGCACGTAGAGGGTCTTTTTCTTTTTCACTTACCAATATGATGCCTGAAGCTTCTGCCATCTCAAGCACGCCAACACCATCTGCTATTCCATAAGTAGCTTTGGCCTTGCGACTTAATGGACCTGATACATGACAAGTCTTGTAAGTACCACCTAATGCTGTGGTTATAGCAGACACAGTGCCTTCACCTCCATCAGCAATTGGAACACCCTTGATGGTCACATCACCCAAGTATTTCTTTGCCCCCCCCTGGCTGATATGGTCAATGACTTCACTTGATGTAAATGTGCCCTTAAAAGAATCAGGTGCGATAATAATATTCATGATTTATCTCCTATGATATAGGTTACTTTCTTCAGTACCTTATAGAACTTCTGGATTAACACAAGTATTTGGTGCTTTACCATTTAGTACATTGATGATGTTATCAACTGCAATCATACCCATGTTTGTTCTTGTGTCTATTGTAGCAGATGCAATGTGAGGAAGGATAGTCACATTTTCAAGTTCTGCAAGTCCTTCACACATCAAAGGCTCTTCTTCAAATACATCAAGTCCAGCTGCAAATATCTCTTCATTCTTTAAGGCTTCTACTAAAGCTTTCTCATCAACAATTGGTCCTCTAGCAGTGTTAACAAGTACTGCCGACTTCTTCATCATCTTAAGCTCTGCTTCACTGATATAGTGAGTTGTTGAAGGGAATAGAGGCACATGTAATGAAACAAAATCTGACTCCTTAAGAAGTGTCTCTTTATCAACAAATGTACCACCAGTCATAGCTTCAAATTCTGGATTAGGCTTGATATCTGTATAAAGAACCTTCATTTCAAATCCTTTGGCCTTTTTGGCAAATGCTGTACCAATTCTACCTGAACCAACAACGCCTAATGTTCTACCAGTGATGTCCTGTCCTATGTACATAAGAGGACCCCCCCATCCTTTATATTTTCCACCTCTCATATAAGCGTCTGCCTCAACAACTCTTCTTGAAGCTGCAAATAGCAATGTCCATGCAAGATCCGAAGTGGCTTCATCAAGTACGCCAGGTGTATTTGTTACAATTGTATTGTTAGCGGTAGCATCTTCAGTATTGATATTGTTATAGCCTACTGCATAATTAGCAAAGATTTTACATTGGTCGCCTGCAGCCTTAAACACTTCATCGTCAATACCATCTGTTAATAAACATAGGACTGCATCCATGCCTTTAACACCTGCAAGCAATTCCTCACGTGTTAATACACGGTCTTCTTCATTCATCGTTACATCAAACTCTGCAAATAGTTTATCAAGTGCAGGCTGAGGTATAGGTCTTGTTACAAACACTTTTTTCTTCATTGGTCTTTTTCCTCCTATAATAGCTCTGTTGTGTTAGACTTTGTCTCTTAATTCTTTTCCTTTTGGGCTCTCGATTAAGAAGTACACTTCGACTATCGTCCCTAGCGATTAATACATGGTATTAATCGCTAGGCCCAGTTATTTTTCCATTCACTAAGTGTGGCCTCGATTATATCTATAATTGAATCCTTATCCTTGCTTTCAAGCGTCTTGATAATGGCTTCATGATTTTCAATACTTCTAAGTATACCGTTTTCCTGATTAATTGATTTCTCAATATAGGCAGGTATAAAATTCATAATTGTCGAACCAATTCTTTGTATCAATGGGTTTGCTGTCATATCCAGCAATGTTCTATGGAACTTAATGTCCTCTTTTAAATAAAAATCGATATCATCGACAATCTCACTACTCATAAAATGTCTTTTTGTTTCGACAACCATTTCTTTTAGAATTTGTATCTCATCTTCTGTCAATTTGTCTATCGCACAAAAGATAATCATACTTTCAAACATTACTCTAAACTCATATAAGTCGCCACTTGATTTTGGTTCAATGATTAAGCTAAAAATAAGCGGATCAAAGAATGTTGGTGCAATTTTTTTTGCAATATAAGTGCCTTTTCCCCCCCGTTGGATCTCAAGTATGCCAACAGCACTTAATATTTTGATTGCTTCACGTATTGAGTTTCTGCTAACCCCCCCAAGCTGTTCTGCAAGCTCTGTCTCTGTCGGTATCTTATCCCCCCCTGATTGATACGACCTATTGATAATCAATGCTGTAATCTGATCAACAACATGGCTGACAACCGACTCGCTTTTTATCTTGTCAAACTGTAAGCTTTCCATAAACTAACCTCGATTCTTAACCTTTGTTGCTGTTTTTATTAGATAATTATGTTTTATGACGCCATATCTTTGCGGGGGGGTTGATATGGCGCCATCAAACATAGTTGTATGTGTGTGAAACGTTGTTACTAAATGTTAATGACACATCAAATGTCGTCATTCACATATCCAGTATTGTTACATTACATCTCTATGATGTAATTCACATTGACTGGTAGGAACTTTTTGTTAATGACACATTAGATGTTATATTTCAACCAAGTTGAAATTCACATGGCCGGTATTGCTACATATTGTTAAACAATATTCGCATAGACCTGTGTCGTCGTTCACATAGCCAGTGTTGCTACATTTCATCTCATAGATGTAATTCGCATAGACTGGATTGTCTTTTAGCACATTAGATGTGCCAGAGAATCCTTACTGAACTATGTGTAAAAGTCTTTCACTGACCTAAGTGAACTTCATTTAAGAAATGAACTATAACTTCGTCAGTTATTCTAAATTGTAGTATGATGCAATTTAGAATTATGCTGCATCCTCATCACCATTTCCATCATCATCGCCGTCACCATTTGTATCTGGCTTCTTGCTAGCTTTGATTGTAGCTCTGATTTGGCTAATAATTGTAACCACAATAAGAATGAAGAATATAAGTGATATTGGTCTTGTCACAAATGGTAATAAACTACCACTGTTAGCTGTTAATGCTGTTCTAAATTTAACATCAATCATATTTCCAAGGATAAGTCCAAGAACGATTGGTGCTGGTGAATAGTACATCTTAGTTAAGAAGTAACCAATCACACCGAAAATAAACAACATTGTAAGGTCAAACTTAGAAAGACCAATTGCATATGCACCAATAACAGATAATGCTGCAACGATAGGCATCAAGTATACTGTTGGTACTTTAAGAATTTTTGCCATTGGCTTTGCAAGAATCATACCTACAATCCAAAGGGCAAAGACTGCCAAAAGTATCAGCGCTGCAATTTCACTAATGAATCCAGGTGATTCTATATTAATCATCGGACCTGGTCTAATTCCATGAAGAATCAGTGCTCCAAGGAGTACTGCTGCTGGTGGACTACCTGGTACACCAAGCGTTAAAAGTGGAATGGTTGCACCACCAATGGCTGCATTGTTTCCAACTTCTGGTGCAATAGCACCCTCATATAAACCAGTACCGTATTTGTCTTTGTTTTTACTTGTTTTTCTTGAAGTATCATAGGCAACCCAAGCTGCAACGTCTTCACCAACACCAGGAAGCGCACCTATCCAAGGCCAATGATTGCGGATTGAATAATAACGCGCATATGTGAAAATACTTCTTTGAATACATTGATTTTGTTAGTCTTATCAAGGTCTTTTGCTTCTGAAACTTGAAACTTTTGATTTCTGGCAAATGCTTTGATAACTTCAGGTACAGCATAGAAACCGATCATCGCTGGGATTACTGAGATACCTGATAATAAGTTTGGATTACCAAATGTGAATCTTGATATACCTTCAACACCGTCAAGACGAACAAATGCAAGAGATATACCTATTAGACCACCAATCCATCCTTTGACTGGTAAATCTTCTGCTGCAATAGAACCACAGATTAATACACCAAAAAGTGCTAGCATAAAGAATTCGGTTGATTGGAATTCAAGGGCAATTTTGGTTAATGGTGGTGCTAGTAATGCTAGAGCAAGTACACCAATCAGTGTACCAACTATAGACGCTAACCTGGTAACCTTAATAGCGGTTTCTGCCTTTCCTTGAAGTGCTAGTTGATGTCCATCAAGGGCAGTAGCTGCTGCTGATGCTGTACCTGGTATGTTAAGTAAGATAGCCGATATACTACCTCCGTAGATACCACCAACATAAACACCCATAAGGATTGTAAATGTGTACTCAAGTGGAACATTGTAAGTCAAACCTGTCAATAATGCGATTCCCATTGTTGCCGTTAGTCCAGGAAGAGCACCTATGATAACTCCTAGAGCTGTTGATGCCAGCATCAGAAGAATAATATTGATGGTTAGAAGTTCTCCAAATGATTGAAAAAATAAGAGTAAGTTCTCCATATCATACTTCCTTTCTTATGGCAGTGGAATCATTGCAAGTGTCCCAAATCCATAAGTGATTACTATTGTAGCAATGACACTCATTACGATTGAAAATGCAATTTTCTTCACAGTTTTGTCGTTGAATAGTACCATGAATGTTGATAAGAATAAAAATGTCGCAACTTCATATCTAATCCATTTTGTTGGAATCAATACGAAAATGTAGACAGCAAGTAATGCAATTACACCAAGTGCTACCAAGAATTCTCTTGATTTTGTCAGTGACTTAATTTTTTTCACCTGTAATAAAGTCTAATCTAGCGCCATCCTTCACAGCTGATGTGAATAGGGATACAGCACATAGTAACAATAATACGGAGACTATAATTGGGAACAATCCTGCTGATAGAAACCAATCTTTTCCTTTGTCAAGGGTCCTAAGTTGAAGCTTAAATGCCATGAAGAACATGCCTAATGAATACAATGCCAAAACAATGCTCACGACCAAGTCAGCTCTTCTAAGTGTACCTTTCTCCATACAATTGCCTCCTCTCAATAGTTGCGGAAGTTTGCATTCGTTTAATACTTGTTATGCAAATTTCCGTTAGTTTTGGATAATTGCATCTGATTGAAGGGTCAAGTATGCAAATCTCCGATAGTTGTAAGTTTCCAGTTGTTGGTTGTTGGATGTCTCCATCCATTTTATATGGAAGGCATGTAAGACATGCCTCCCATAGTTAAAAGTTGTTTAATTAAATTTTACACGAATTAGTTCTTAATGCAAATCTGACTCTTAACACTTCTTTGATGAAGTGTGCGCATTCTCAGCGATTCCATTATCATGAAATAGCCTGCCATGCGGTGAGCCAAACCTTAATTATAAGTATTCAATAAATACTTATTAAGGTTTTGGAATCCCGAAGTCCTCAGGTGAGTACTCAGTAAGACCCATGTCTTGAAGCATCCATGACATAGTAGATTGAGCTTTAGCAGCAAATGCACGCGCTTCTTCACCAGTCAAGTTGTAGATTACTGCAAATTGATCTTCAGCAAACTTAGAGATTGCGTCTGATGCCATTGCTTTGTCAAATGCTTCTTGAAGTACAGCTACTTTTGCAGCGTCAGTGTCAACTGGAACCATGAATCCGATAAATTGTGATAATGGTAAGTAAGCTTCTAGAGCTGGAACTTGGCTAGTAACTGCTGGGATTACTCCGTATCCTGGGAAGTCATAGTCATTAGTTTGGATAGCTGCTAGAGGAATAAGGTCACCTGACTTAATAAAGTCTGCAACTTCACCAGCTGATGCTGTAACGAGGTCAGCTTCACCAGATACACATGCTGTGATTGCAGGTCTTGAACCATCATAAGTTACGTTTCCTAGTGGAACATCACCATATACTGGGAACAATTGTGCAAGAAGGAACCATAGTCCACCTGAAGTAGATGCAACTTTGATTTCGTCTGGAGCAGCAGCAGCTTTTGCTACTAAGTCTTCTAGTGACTCAAGACCAGCTTTTTTGTTTGCACAAAGAAGTCCAGGTGATCCACCACCGATAAAGTATTCAAAATCGTCAGTTGTTTGCTCCATACCAGTCATAACTGGAACTAGAAGTGGTGTTTCTGAAGTACCAAGGATTGTGTAACCATCATGTTCAGCTTCCCAAACATATGCTTGTCCTGTACCACCTGGTCCACCACCAGTCATGTTATTTACAAGAATCTTAACGCCTAGTGGCTCTTCCATAGCTGCTGAAAGTGCACGGTTCCAAGAGTCAGTACCACCACCAGCACCGAAAGGTACGATGTTGTTGATTGGACGCTCTGGGTAAGGCTCAGTCATTTCTTCTTTAGCTTCTTCTTTTTTCTCTTCTGTCTTTGTTTCTGTCTTTGCTTCTTCTTTTTTCTCTTCTGTCTTAGCTGCAGGAGCCGTTGGTTCTTCTTTAGCACATGCACTAAGAAGTGTCATCATCATAACCACTACTAATAACATTGAAAGTAACTTTTTCATAACTGTAAAACCTCCTAATTTGTTGGATAATTTCGTCGTACAATGCGACTTGTTATCATATTGTTTGTGCAGCCACCCGAGCTGCGGTTTATTAAAATAGGTATGGGCTCTCTCACCTTAGCCTTACAGGCCTCCAATACCTAAAGTAATACTAAATTAGTCTTGAAGTAATCTAGCAACTTCATCAAATCCTGAAGTACCAATCTTAAATAGTGGTACACCTGGATCTTCATGAGGTACTTGACTCATTGAAATCTGTGCAAATGTGATAACATCAACCTCTTTAGCAAGCTCAGCCAGAGCCTCTCTCACTAACTCATCATGCTTAGGTCTATCACCAGCACACAGAATATCAAATGCACCATCAACTACTTTGACTGTAACGTCAATTTCTTTACCTTGAAGGGCTGCTTCTTGATCAAGAAGTCTTTTTGTTGCAATAGGACTTGTTGGTAATGTAGCCAATATACCAATCTTAGTTCCAGCTGCAACGGTCATTTTAGCCACTGGCTCATCAATGTTAAACATTGGAACATTAACAAATTTTCTTGCATGAGCTGCTGCTTCATTAACAGATGTACATGTCACCATAATGACATCAGCACCATTTGATTCTGCTGATAGTCCATAATGCATAATTCTTTTTGCCACACCATTAGTCAATTGTCCTGCTTCCAATGTTTCTGGAAGTAGGCTGTCATCAGCAATGTTAAATATCTCTACATCAGGATTTGCATCCAAGAATGGCTTTGCAAACGGATTGTAAATCATATCCATAAACTGATTGATGGTGTGAATCAAATAAACTCTTTTCTTCACTGTGTTATCCTCCTCTAGCTTATACCGTAACTTTGTCATTAAGCATCTCTTTTGCAACGGCAACGATTGAATCGCTGTCCATTTCAAACTTCTTAAGTAAATCGTGATATGGGCCACTTTCACCAAATCTGTCTTTTAGACCAACTTTTCTCATAACACCTTCTTTTTGCTCAGCAACAACATCTGCTACTGCGCTTCCAAGACCGTTAAAGATATTATGGTCTTCGACTGTGATTATGTTTTTAGTTTTGGCTAGTGTTGACTTAACCAAATCAACATCAAGTGGTTTAATTGTATGCATATCGATAAGTTCTACCGAAACGCCTTGTTCTGACAATATATTGTAAGCCTTTAATGCTTCATGAAGCATATCACCATTAGCAATGATTGTAATATCATTTCCTTCTTCCAACACTTTACCTTTACCAAGCTCAAAAGTATCATCAGCTGTGTAGTAACGTGGAAGTGGATCTCTAGTAAATCTCATATAAACTGGACCAACATAGTCAACAGCTTTTTTTTCATCAATGCCTTACAAGAATCATAATCTGCCGGCATTACTACCGTCATATTAGGAATTGTTCTGTAAATACCCATATCTTCTATTGCTTGATGGGTTGGTCCGTCACTGGCTGGTGTTAACCCACCATGTGAACAGCATACCTTTACATTCAAATCTGAATAACATGCACTTGTTCTTATTTGCTCTAGCATTCTCATACTTCCGAATACTGCATAAGTGCTGACAATTGGAATTTTACCTAATGTTGCTAGTCCTGCTGCAACACCTGCTGCATTTTGCTCTGCAATACCAACATTAATGTGTTGCTTGGGATATTGTTCCATAAATGGGACTGTTTTCATTGATTTACCGATATCACAATCAACAACATACACTTTGTCATTATTAGCTGCTATCTCAAGTAATACATCACCATAGGCTTGTCTAGTTGCTATACCGTCCATTATTTCAGCCCACCTTTCACTTCATCTATTGCCTGAGCGTATTCCTCTTTGTTAGGAGCAATACCATGCCACATTGGCACATTTGCCATAAATGAAACACCATTACCTTTAACTGTTTTTAAGTTAAGACAGATTGGCTTTCCACTGTTTCTATATTGCTTCATCTCTTCAAATATCCTTACGATGTCTGTCATGCTATGACCATCACCTTCAATGACTTCCCAACCAAATGCCTTGAATTTAGCTGTTACATCACCAAGTGGCATGATGTCGTTTGTGAATCCGTCATTTTGAATACCATTGTTGTCAACAATTGCAACAACATTATCTAGTTTATATTTTGCAGCTGTTTGGGCAGCTTCCCAAACTTGACCTTCTTGAATCTCACCATCACCAAGTGCCACGAAGACTCTTGCATGGTTGTCATCTCTCTTCAGACCAATTGCCATTCCAACGCCACATGATAAACCTTGTCCAAGTGATCCAGAAGTCATATCGATTCCAGGTACCTTATTCATATCTGGATGTCCTTGTAGAATTGACCCCCCCATGTCTCTTAGTGTGTGAATGACTTCGTAATCAAAGTAGCCTTTTTGTGCAAGTACTGAATACACAACTGGACAACTATGACCTTTGGATAAAATGAAACGATCTCTGTCCATCCATTCTGGATTTTCTGGATCTATATTCATTTCATCATAATAAAGAGCTGTTACATAATCCGCTGCTGATAATGAACCACCTGGGTGGCCAGAACCTGCTTCATGGATCATTGTCAAGATAGTCTGTCTAAGCTCTATTGCTTTATCTTCAAGAAACTTCACTTTATCTGACACAATTAATCCTCCTTCATTAAAACAATGTACTGTTGACCTCGACATCAAATGTTGTACGTAATACGTAGGATGTCTTATGTATGTATATTAACATCCTACGTCCTATCTGTCAACACTTTTTCACAACAAAATTGTTCTAACATTGTTATTTTATGTATATTTCACACAAATAGGATGTAGGACGTACTATGTATCGTGTCGCTGAAATGCCCATTTTATGGGAATGTAAGCGCTTTTTACCGTCACTATTGTCCATCATCCATTAACCAACGTTGGACAACATAAGACAAAAAAAAGGACATATTCCCTAATAGGTCCATGTCCTCTCACTCACTTATTGGATTATATCACGGACATGTGTCTAAGCCATGTCCAATAACTCTATAAAGTTGACTCTTCTTCGCCCCCCCAATTACGTTTCCATTCTTCTAATGTCTCTTCAATACTCATAACAATATGCTGTACATCTCTTTCTTTTAGGGTCTTTAGTATCTGTCTATGGTTCAGTATGGCTCTCTGAACACCGTTTTCCTGAGAAATAGATTTCTTAATGTATCTTGGAAATAAGCCGAGAATCGCTTCACCCATCCGAATAATTAATGGGTTATGTGTTGCTTTTAGCAAAATACGATGGAAGGCTAAATCCATTTCTACAAAATAATCTATGTTATCAATATGTTTACCTGCTAAGAACTCCGCCTCAACGGTATCAATGTTTTCTTCAAGAGCTCTAAACTCCTCATCAGTACCATTATTAAGTACTGTAAAAGCAACCATACTGTCATACATAACACGTAACTCATATAAGTCTTGATTTGATTTTGGCTCAATGAGCAAACTAAAAATAAATGGATCAAAGAATGTAGGTTCTACTTTTGTAGCGACAAACGTACCCTGTCCTCTTTTCACTTCAAGAACACCAAGGGCTGTTAACATCTTAGTGGCTTCTCGTACCGAGTTCCTACCAACACCTAGTTGTTCCATTAGTTCAACTTCAGTAGGTATCTTGTCACCTGGCTTAATAATTTCATCTAGAATCAAGTCTTTGATTTGTTCTACAACAATATCAACCACAGATTCTCTTCCAACATTTCTTAACACTCTGTCCACTCCCAACTAATCAAGTTCGCCTTTTTCAATGGCCAACTCTTCTTCTCTATTTTTGACTTCTGTAAGAATAATACTGAGAAATAACCATAAGCCCAAACAAAATGCTGCAAAGTATAAACCTTTTTCTTCAGTCATTAAGTATGGATAGAATACTTGGTCTACAGCTATGCCATCTTTGTTCATTGAAACTGATAATAAGGCTTCACCCGATTTCAGAATATCTTTGGCTCTTATTGCAAACATACTAAAATATGGAATCTTTAGTGCCATATAATTAAGTCCTATAACAATCCCATTAAAGACTGCCAAATTCCTAACAATTGAAATGCCTTTTGTTCCCTTAAATATAGCTAAGATCAAGGCGGCAATAATTGTCAGTACAAATAACAATACTGTTGATTTGAGGTAATAACTATGAATCTTAGCTGACATAGATTCAACTTCATCGCCTTCTGGACCTCTAACAGTCAAATAAGCTTCTTCCATTACACCACTGAAAGTATATAAGTCCCTAGCAGAAAATGCCACCAAAGATTTGTCATACTGTTCAAGATTTTCAACTTCATATGGTTGAACAGCTTGAGCCATCATTGGTCTTGTTTCCTCACCTCTTATAAAACCATAGTTTACTGCATTACCAGACAGTGAAAACCATGACATAAATAAAGATACGAAAAACAAAATTACCGACGCCAAAGTTACATACCTTGTAATCATAACAATCATTTCGGGAATTGATTTATCCTTGTCATTATACTTTTCTTTTGCTTTTTCTTTATCTTTTATTTTTGGCTTATCTTTTGCTTTTTGTTTATCTTTCCCCCCCTTTTGCTTAGACCCTGACAAGTCATCTTTGGTAGACTTATCTTGCCCATTCACATCAGGAAATGTTGGTTCATATTCATCTTCATCCAATATATCTTGGATAATGTTATCCAGTTCTTCTTGTTCAGATTTCATTTTAACACCTCATCAAGTCACTCTATCTTGTCTCAAGTAGACGACTTACCTCATCTTGTCTTGCACTGACATCTTTTTGCATGGCCAGTGCTTCATCAATATCATAATCGATGTAGCCATTATTCTTCCAGGCAACAACTCGGTTACTCTTACCTTCACATAGTAAATCAACTGCTAAGGCACCCATCATAGATGCATGCATTCTATCAACTGCAGTAGGACTACCACCACGTTGCAGGTGGCCTAAGATTGTTGCTCTTGTTTGTATGCCAGTTGCTGCTTGAATACGTTTTGCCATATCTTCTGAACCGCCAACACCCTCTGCAGTGATAATAAGGTTATGTCGTTTACCTCTTTTACGGTTAATGAGAATCTTCTCTACAAGTTCCTCTTCACTTATATTCTCACGTTCAGGCATAAATATATACTCTGCGCCATTGATTATACCACACCATAGAGCAATATAGCCTGCATCACGTCCCATAACCTCTACAATAGAACATCGTTCATGGGATGTTGAAGTATCTTTTATTTTATCAATTGCATCCATTGCTGTATTCACAGCTGTATCAAAACCTATAGTATAGTCTGTGCAAGCAATGTCCAGATCAATTGTTCCTGGTACACCTATTGTATTAATGCCAAGGTGTGCTAGTTCGACGGCACCTCTAAATGATCCATCACCACCGATAACCACAAGACCATCAATACCGAATACTTTACACATATCTGCACCACGTTGTTGACCTTCTTTGGTCATAAACTCCATACACCTTGCTGTATATAACATGGTTCCACCCTTTTGAATGGTGTCTGAAACACTTCTTGAATCCATTTCAAATATATCACCATCAATAAGGCCTTGATAGCCTTTGCGGATGCCCATTACTTTTTTTTCCTCTTGCCAACGCAGTTCTAACAACCGCTCTTGTAGCAGCATTCATTCCAGGGGGGGCGTCTCCACCACTTGTCAAAACACCAATGGTCTTAATCTCTTTTGCCATTTCCATACCTCCGCATATATAATCAATCTTCTGCTTAATTGTATATCACTTGACCTACATTTTCAATAAAGTCTTCTTTACTTTAACATTTTCCTTACCCATAATTTCAACAATTGCACTTAAAGTCTCAGAATCTGTCATCATTCGCTTTGTATTACCAAATCTGTTAAGACTTTTGGTATCTTTTAAGTAAGCATAAACAAGTGATGTACCATTTGGATTATTGATGTATGGCGATATTTTCCTAATTGTATCGGTATAGTCGTCCATGTCCTCGAATTGGACATAAACTTTCTCAGCAATCATATCATCAAGCTTACGAATTTCCCTGCAAACAATTTTGCCATCTTGATCTTCTTGGGTAGAAACCCTTCCTTTAACCATAACCACTTCATCTTCATTTAGAAAATGACGGTTGACTTCATAATCCTTAGGAAAAACCACTACTTCTACAGCCCCCCCAAACATATCCTCGACTGTTATAAAGGCCATTGTCTGATTGTTTCTTGTGGTCTTAACCACTTTGTTATTAATGATACCTGCATACAGAACCTGACCACCATCCATCAATTTAAATGTACCATCTTCTAGAGGCATAAAATCAAGACTCTTACAAGAAGTGTTACTTGAAATAACTTCTTGGTATTGCTCCAGTGGATGTCCAGATAGATAGATTCCCAGCACTTCCTTCTCATTCAATAATAATTGCTCATCACCATACTCAGACACCTCAGGAAAATCATCCAACTTAGTGTCCTGCATATCATCGTTAAGATCAAATAAGTTAATCTGCCCTTGAATGGTTGATTTCTTAGAGTGGGTAATTGATTCAACCACTTGTTTGTAATACTGCATATATTGTTTTCTCGTACCACCTAGAGACTGAAATGCTCCTGCTTTGATAAGGTTCTCAATGACCCTCTTGTTCAAGTCTCGCTGGTCCATGCGGCTACAATAGTCTGTCAAAGATATGAATTTACCGTTTTCTTCTCTTTCTTTAACCATATGATCTATAACGCCTCTACCTACATTCTTAACAGCTGCAAGTCCAAACCTTATTTTGCCATCTGACACAGAAAAGTTGTAATAACCTTCATTAATGTCTGGTGGTAAGACATCTATGCCCATCCCCCCTTTAAGGTATAGATATATTCAGCAACCTTACCACCGCCAAACATAACGGAGGTCAATAATGCTGCCATAAACTCAACAGGATAATAAGCTTTTAGCCAGGCAGTTTGATAGGCAATAATTGCATAGGCCGCTGCGTGTGATTTATTAAAAGCATATTTGGCAAAATCAATCATTTTATCAAATATGATGTTAGCCGCATCTGCACTAATACCATTATTAACACAACCACGTACGCCTTCTTCCTCATTACCATAGACAAAATTGGCTCTCTCTCTTTGCATTACTTCTTCTTTTTTTCTTTGACATAGCCCTTCGAACTAAATCACTACGCCCATAAGTATAACCAGCCAATTCTCTAACAATCTGCATAACTTGCTCTTGATAGACAATAACGCCATAAGTTGGCTTTAAGATAGGCTCAACTTCCTTACAATCATACTTGATGGTCTCTGGGTTCTTCTTCCCTCTAATATAATAAGGAATAAATTCCATTGGTCCTGGTCTGTAAAGTGATATCCCAGCAATGATATCTTCAAGACTTTGAGGTTTTAAGTCTTTCATAAAGTTCTTCATGCCTTCTGATTCAAGTTGGAAAATACCTTCTGTTTTACCTGAACCAATTAAGTCAAAAACCTTCTGATCATCGTCTCTCACTTTAGCCATGTCAACTCTTACGCCCTGTGAACGTTCGACATTCTTAACAGCGTCTTGAATTACTGTAAGTGTCCTAAGTCCCAAGAAATCCATCTTGAGTAGACCAAGGCGTTCTAATGTCGTCATTGGAAACTGAGTGGTCACTGCCTCGTCATTCAAATTTAGAGGTACATAATCATGAACTGGTCTATCACATATAACAACACCCGCTGCATGGGTAGAGCTATGTCTTGGCAGACCTTCAAGACGTTTTGACATATCAATCAAATACTTGACTTGATCATCATCTTCATAAAGGGCCCTAAGTTCTTTGCTCATCTTCAAAGCTTTTTCTATGGTAATCTTTAGCTCTTGTGGAATCATCTTGGCAACTTTATCGACATCATTGTAAGGCATATCAAGGCCCTACCCACATCTCTAATGGCAGCTCTGGCTGCCATTGTTCCAAAGGTGATAATCTGAGCCACTTTATCTTCGCCATATTTTTCGACCACATAATCAATGACTTCTTGTCTTCTTTCATAACAAAAGTCGATATCAATATCGGGCATGCTGACACGTTCTGGGTTAAGAAAACGCTCAAAGAGTAGATTGTATTTAAGAGGGTCAATATCTGTAATCCTCAAGCAATAAGACACTAAACTTCCTGCTGCAGACCCTCTTCCAGGCCCAACCATAATATCATTGTCTTTTGCATATTTGATAAAATCCCATGTTATGAGAAAGTAATCCACAAAGCCCATTTCTTCAATAACACCTATCTCAAAAGCCAAACGGTCTTTATGGCCATCTGTAATTGTCTCATAGCGCTCTTCTAGACCTTTTCCACAAAGTTCCTTCAGATAGGCTAGCTTATCCCCCCCACCTTCGACTTCATACTTAGGCAATTTGTACTGGCCAAACTCAAAAGAGACATTACACATATCTGCAATTTTTTTTGGTATTTTCAAGGGCTTCTGGTACATATGAAAAAAGCTTCTCCATTTGGTCTGGTGATTTAAGGAAAAACTGCCCGCCTGTATAACGCATACGGTCTTCATCAGATACCTTCTTATTGGTCTGAATACATAACAATATGTCATGGGCTTCTACATCTTCTTCATATGTATAGTGGACATCATTGGTAGCAACCAGAGGAATATCTAGTTCTTTGCTCATCTCAATTAAAGCCTTGTTGACTTTGGCTTGTTCTTCATAACCATGATCTTGCAGTTCTAAGAAAAAGTTGCCTTGACCGAAAATTTCATTGTAAGTCATTGCAACTTCTTTAGCCTTAATCATGTCCCCCCCTTTCATGATTTCACCAGGTATATGACCACCTAGCAGGCACTAAGGGCAACGATGCCTTCACCATATTTTCTAAGCAACTCTATATCAATTCTTGGCTTATAGTAGAATCCTTCAATAAAGCCATCGGATACCATCCTCATTAAGTTTTCATAGCCTTGTTGATTCTTTGCCAGAAGAATCAGGTGATAATACATGTTATCAATGCCTGATTCTTTGTCCTTACGCCCTCTATTGGCAACATAAACTTCACAGCCAATAATTGGCTTGATGCCTTGTTTAACAGCCGCTTCATAGAAATCAACAACACCATACATAACACCATGATCTGTAATGGCTATGCTTTCCATGCCCAGTTCTTTGGCATGACCTATCATTTCTTCAATTTTTCCAGAACCATCAAGCAAACTATACTGTGTATGTAAATGCAAATGCGTAAAACCACTCGCTAATGCCATAAAAATCTCCTCACAAAATTATTCCTATCTATTTTACCATAAGTAGGGAAAATATTCACTGCTTCCCTCTTAAAGAAGATACTCTATACCATAGGTTCATCCTTAATGTCGTCCAAGTAATTTAAATAACGACCTACAGCATAAAACAAATCAGCTAATCTGTTAAGGTATTTACCGTCTATAGGATATGCTTTATCCTTACACATGCTCACACATAGTCGTTCGCTACGCCTTACAATTGCTCTGACGACTTGTGCATATGTGGCACTTTGATTACCAGAATAATAAATAAAAGTTTCCTGTTTGCCTATGACCTCATAGACCTTATCTATAAACTGCTCTAATAACTCAATATCTTCCTCCTTTATAGATATAGATGAGAACTCAGAGGAAATATCACTGCCGATTCTAAAAAGTGCTTGTTGAATGGTTCTAAGTAATGCACCTACTTCGTTCCATGGGCCATTATTGTCTATTTCACTTTTGATGATGGTCTTATGATCTTCTATCAAGGCTCTAAGGTGACCAATTGAAGCATTGGCTTCATCAACAGTCCCTTGGAGTTCTATGGTTATTGAATCTTTGGCTATTGAAGTGCCAAGTATGGTCTTAGTTCTACCTGCATCACCATTTTTAGTATATATTTTCATACAATTACCTCCTTACATAATCTCATTTGTGAGAGTCATTATCATTATAACATGTTGAATGAAATAAAATAAGGAATCATTTCTACCTAGAAATGATTCCTCAAAAACTCTATAATTCTCTATTCTTATATATCAAGGTGTGCAATAGACTCGTAATCGACCACTGCTACATCTTTGTCTTTACATGCACCAAGAGCTACTTCAGCAATTCTAATCCAATCATCCACATCCATTGCTGCGTCTCTATCTGCAACACCAAAAGAACATGATACCTTTCCAACTTTCATAAACATAGTATCTGCAATAAGATTAGAAAGTTTATCCGCTAGCCAAGTAGCTTGTTCGTTATTGGTTGTTGGTACTACAATCAGGAATTCATCATCCCCCCCCACCTTGATATAGTATCTGTTGCTCTAATATTTCTTTCAACAAGGTGAGCAATTGTTTGCAGCACTTCATCCCCCCCTACATCATGACCGTGAGTTTCATTGATTGATTTAAACCCATCTACATCCAACATAATAACAGATACTGGCGAGTGGTACCTAACACTTCTTGCCCATTCTGACTCAACAATGCCCAGCATTTTAATTCGATTGGAAACTTTCGTCAATGGGTCTACCTCTGATAATTTCTCAATCTGCTCTAGAATCAAATCTTTAAGCCCTTGGTCTAGTCCACTAAAACTTTCATTTCCCTCTAATATTGCCAAAACTTCTTTGGTAATCTGTTGCATGGTATAGCCTCCTCAAATTAATGTTGTGACTTCATTTGTTTTTTTTGTGGTCATACATTCTCTGGTCCCCCCCTAGTTTTATAATGTTTTTGTAGTCTTTTTCCTCTTCTGGGTATAAGACAATGCCATATGAAAATGACGCATATATTTCATTGCCATTGTTATTGACAGGGTATTTAATCAAATATTGATCTACTTTATCTATAAGAGCCATTGCATCCGCTTTGCTGGCTTCTGGCATAAGTATGTTAAACTCATCACCACCGTACCGACCAAAAATGGTTTGATCATCAATAAAGGATGTGACTGTCTGTGTAAAATGCCTAATTAATTTGTCACCAACCGGATGTCCATATGTGTCATTAACTTCTTTGAGGTTATTAAGGTCTGTCGCTATGAATACATAACCTTTATCATGTGAGTTCTTATAGAGGTCTTTGTGTAACTCGTAAAAGTAGCCTCTATTAAATATTTTAGTCATAGCATCGTATCTGGATAAATAAAGATTCTCTTCCATCATTCTATTATACATTATCATCCTACTAACTTCATAGGAGAACATCTCGATTATCTTAATATCTTCTGTTGTAAAAGCATTCTTCATGCTACTGTCCACATTAATCATGCCAAATATTGCGTTGTCCACATAAATAGGTGTACAGATTGTTGATAAAATCCCTTCAGTTCCAGCTTCTATTAGTACTTGAATCTCATCATCCCTAAAATTATCTTGGTTGTATTCTATGGAATTTTTTATTATGACGGTTCTATCTAGAGCACCACTGGTCTCACGATACAAATAGGTGTCAGAAAGTGTCAGACCCATTTTTTTCCAAAACTATTTTATCAAATCCATCCGTTGCCACATATTTTACTTTGTCAGGATTCCTTACATCCAGTATTGAGCCTTTTGATCCGTTTTTTTTAAGGCTCTAATGGCTGAAGACAATATTAAGCTATAGAGCTCTGATTTATCTTCTGTTTGGGATGTAGCATGAAGTAAGTCATATAAGATTTCACTGAAGGCGAGATTCTGCTTCATAATTTCTCGTTCTTTTGTCATACTTGATAACATGGTATTATAATAAGCAAACGCAAAAAATAAAGTAATCACTATAGCCAGTATAATCAGGTCACTGCCTCCCAGCATCCCAAACTGATTACTTACAAGTAAAATCACCACGTATGAAACTATGAGTATTAGACCTAAAACAATGAGAATCCGTATAAAACGTTGTCTGTTCATCTTATATATTTTACCATAATTGTATTATTGTTGCCACATTGTCCTAAAAAAAAGTATAAAATATAGATATTATACTATAAGGCTAAAAGGAGATTACTATGTCAAAAGTTGTTATTGTCAAATGTGAAAGCTATGAACCATCAGAATTAAAAGATGCTTTAAGTCGAGCTTTCGATTTATTAGGTGGAATAGAACCATTTGCTAGAAAAGGGGGGGAAACCACTCTACTTAAACCCAATATGTTGGCTGCCGACCCACCTGAGAAATGTTCAACGACGCACCCAAATGTATTTAGAGCCTTATCAGAACTTTTACTTGATGCAGGTGCCTCATTGATTTATGGTGATTCTCCTGCTTTTCACTCACCCCCCCATGGTGCTGCTAAAAAAATCGGCATCGCCCAGGTTGCTGAAGAACTGGGTATTGAATTGGCTGATTTCGAAAATGGTGAAGATGTCTTTTATGAAGATGCCTTACAAAATAAGAAACTCTATGTTGCTAAAGGCATCCTAGATGCAGATCATGTCATCAGCTTGCCAAAACTAAAGACCCACGGCTTCCAAAAAAATGACCGGCAGTATCAAAAACCAATTCGGATGTGTACCTGGAAAACTTAAAGGAGAAATGCATGTCAAGCTTCCATCCGCCATTGATTTTTCAAAAATGCTTGTTGACCTTAATAACTTCGTGAACCCTTCTTTGTATGTAATGGATGGGATATTAGCTATGGAAGGTAATGGCCCAAGAGGTGGAAAGCCATTAGCTATGAATTGTTTAATAATCTCTACAGATGCTGTTGCACTTGATGCCACTGTTTGTCGAATGGTCAACCTCAAGCCTGAATATGTTCCAACAACAAAAATAGGTATGGAATCAGGAATGGGCACATACCTTGATGATGAAATAGACTTACTAGGTGATGACATAAATAGCTTCAAAAACAAAGTCTTCGATGTTGATAGAGAACCTCTTAAGCCCTTCAAATCAGGCGCTTTGACTAAACTAGTGAATAACATCACAGTTCCTAAACCTTATATCTTAGAAGATAAGTGCGTACAATGTGGTGTATGTGTACTTATGTGCCCTGTTGAAGGCAAAGCCATTGACTGGGAAAATGGTGATAAATCAAAGGCGCCAATATATGATTACAGCAAATGTATACGTTGCTATTGCTGCCAAGAGCTATGTCCTGAGAGTGCCATTGAACTAGATGTTCCTTTGCTACGTAGAATGTTTGATCGAAAGTATCGTAAATAATTTGTATGTCATAACTTCCTTTGTTATACTATAAGTAACATGAACATATGTGCATGTCATTCAATGCACGACAGGAGGACTATTATGCACCAAGCGAAATGTTGCGAAGATGAAAGCTATATTCTAGAAGTTAGAAACAAACAGGAATCCCCCCCTGATACCTTAGATGCTTTGGCTGATTTCTATAAAATATTTGGAGATCCTACAAGACTTAAGATTCTAAGTGCTCTACTCCAAGGAGAGATGTGTGTAGGAACCATTACAGACATACTGGAAATGTCCCAATCATCAGTTTCCCATCAACTGAGAACACTAAAAAGAGCACGCCTAATCAAATCAAGAAAAGACGGCAAATGGGTCTTTTATAGCATTAATGATGAACATGTTAAAACAATCTATGAAATGGGACTAAGCCACATTAAAGAAAGCGTGTACTAGCACGCTTTTTTATTTTCGCTGATTTGAATTTTTATTTCATCAATACGTTCTTTGGTGAGTGCATACCTTTTATAAAAGCCTATGGCACCAAGAAGGGCAAGTATTGCACCTATTGCAACAATTAGACCAAGCCAAAGAGCTGTCGATGGTGCTTGAACCTGAACACTGGAATCGAAGCCTACAAAATCTAGAATAATACCTACAAGAAATATGGCGATGGACTGCGAAATCTTGTATGAAAATGTCAAACCTCCATAATAGAGGCCTTCTGATCTGTGACCCGTCATCAACTCTTCTTCATCCACCGTATCCGCTATCATTGAGAATGGCAATGTAATCAGCCCACCCAAGCCGATTCCTGAAGGTATGGCATAAAGGATGAGCCACCAAAAGTCTTTTACAACACTGGCTCTATAAATAATTAGAATCAAAAATATAACTGCCCCCCCTAGCAGGGATATTTTAGCAGCCAATAAAGCAGCTGTTTTTTTATCATACTTTTTCGTTATATCAATATAAAATGCTTGTGATACAATGCTTAGGCCAAAAATAAGTCCAAACATTATGCCTATTCCATAATTATCCATTCCAAAAGTATAAGTAAATACATGTAAACCAATGGCACCAACAATAGCTGTAGCAAGGTTTGCTGACAAATATGCCCCCCCAGCCACATACAAATAATTTTTGTTTGAAAAAACTGCCTTAAACTCTTTTATCATAGGTCCAAGTTTAGTGTTATGAACTGTTTTTGTATTCTTTGGTAATTGACCTATGAATTTAAAGGTACCAAGAATAGCCATTGCGCCACATATTAGAATCATAATAGAGATGGTAAAGCCCAAATACCTATAAGCAAGAGGATTCAATTGACCAATATCAAAATCTACAGTAGGTCTAAAATAGATTAACATTCCCGCCACAGTCGTAAATGCCAAACCACTTATAAAAAATATGGTTCTATAGGCTTGAATTGAGTTTCTTTCATAATAATCTTGTGACAATTCGCCACCAAGAGCATTATAGGGTGTTACATATATGGTCATGAAGGTTTTCACAAGCATAACCCCCCCTAAGAATATTGCCATGCCTTTTTGTAATTCAGACCACTGTGGATTAATTGACCACAAGGCGGCATTGGTCAATGCCAATCCGATTGTACCAATAATCATATACAGGTGTCGCCTACCAAACCGTTTGCTTGAAGTAAAGTCAGACACATGTCCAATAAAAGGATCGCTTATTGCATCCCAAACAACACTAATCGCCACCACAAGACCTATTAATGTGCCAGATACGCCCAATATAGATGTTCCAAAGAAGATAAGAAAGGATGTTAATGCTTGTAAGGTGACACCATTGGAGAAGTTCCCCCCCGTTGCATAGAGCAGTTTATCTTTTAACTTTATCATAGTCGTCTCTTTCCAAAATATTATGATACTACATGATGATGTTACTTTACTATAACAAAGCCATATATTAAAACTATGAACTTAGGATTAAGATTTTCTTAAAACTCTGTCAATCTCATAGGGCGTGGGAGACCAATTATAGACTTTCATATCTACTTTCCCCCCCTGACAATTCACGACAACCTTCTCACTCTCAAGACATTGCTTTTGAATAAGAGCCCCCCCTTCATCCTTAAGGCTTATTTTCCCACCTGCACCAATAACCCTATGCCATGGTAAATCATGTTTCTTAGTCTGTGTTCTAAGGGTCCATGATACTTGCCTAGCCGCCCTCTCATAACCTGCTAGATTACCAACCTCTCCATATGACAACACCTTTCCAGAAGGTATTGCTTTGATTACTTTAACTATTTTGAGCGTTTGATCAGTCATAATGTCTCTTTTCCTCATCTTTCATATCCTCAATAGATATAATTGTATGTGGTAACGTATAAAACAAGTCTTCTTTTAAGCCATCATTAATTTCTTCGATTACCTTAACCTCATCATCATTTTCAACACCTTCTATGACCACTACTTTACCAATAGAAGTAAGCATATTAACAAACTCCCTTAGCATTATTTTAGAATACTGATCCATTAGTAAAGTACTGATTATGGTTCTATTAAGCTTAACGAACTGAATATTCTTGTATTTTGAAGATTCATTAAGGGAAACGTCTACGGTAAAATTATCAACAGCCAACTTAAAACCCATATTTCTGATAAATTGAAGGTTTTCATATATACTATCATTTAATAAAACATTTTCAAGAAATGACAGTACCAATAGTTCATGTGGCATCTGAATATTCTCAAGCACTTCTAACAGACCATTATGCTTGGCATGTAAAGTGTGTCTTCCATTAGATTAACACTAAAGTGTCTTGTTCGATTGTCTTCATCAAGTCTAGCCATAGCATTATACAAAGAATCTACTGAACCTAGCATAAATTTATCCAATTTACTGCTAAGGCCAACCCTCTTTATCAGTGGTAAAAATTCATGTGGCATGACTTTACGCCCTTTATTATGCCATCTTCCAAGGACTTCATATAAGACTGTTTCCTTTGAAGTCGCATTGTAAACCGACATCAAATAAGGTTGAATGGCATCATCTGTTAATGCTGTAACTATGCTGTCAGATAAGTTAATTCTCGATTCAACCTCATCTTTGGTTCGACAGGCAATCACATAACCTGTAAAACTTTTACTATCATACATAAGTTCATCAGCAAGCTTAATCACCGTTTCCCATTCGTTAATACCAACACTATTATAAACAACACCCATGGACATTCCAACAAAGTGCTCTCTTCCTTTCGAATCAACAATAGCCGTAGCTATCTCTAATCTAGTCTCCTTGATAACCTGATCAATCCTCTGATTATGCGCTGATTGAGCTACTGTTGTATCACAGTAGAGCAAGGCAATAAACTCATCACCACCATAGCGATACAAAAAAAATCTTCACCAAAAACACCCTTAAGCCTTCTTGCCACTTCAATCAAAATCTCATCACCAACATGATGACCAAATGTGTCATTAATTACTTTAAATTTGTTAAGATCAATAAAAAAAACAGCATATTCCTTAACTGATTTGTGTTTAATAAACTCGTAAAGAAAATATCGATTCTGCAGTTTGGTTAAATAGTCATAATTGGCATGGTGTTCATGCCTCTTGATTAGTTTCGTTAGTAACAAGCCACCTACTGTAACCAATGTTGCAATGACAATCATAGCTATGTCTAACATTTTCTGTATATGTATATCCTGATCATAATAGTATTGATAGGCTTCTACAACATCATGGATTTTATTCTTTAAGCCTAATGAATTCTGAACTAGAAAATCAACATACTGAGAATCCTCATCACCTGCCAGTACACGGTTCGCACTCTCTACGTAAGACTCATATTGAGGTTTGAGTGCAAGTAATTGATCCACAATCTCATGATACTCATTGGCTTTCATCATCAAATCATCATCCCCCCCATAGACCAGGGCTTCCATATACCTCTCATAAATAAGCAATTCATCATTAAGAAGCAACTCACTTGATTTAAGCGCTGCTTCATCACCTTCACTTCTATAATCTTCTATTTGCTGGGCATAGTTTGCGATAAGCATAGTTCTCATTCTTTGAGAACCTGAAATGTTAATGGCAATACCAAAATAAGCCATGTCTGAACTTTTGACTAATGAAAACCCTATCCCAAGAATAAATGGGAGGAGAGACAATATAAGAATAATAATGTTTCTATTGGCTACTGAGATACGTTTCATAACGAAACCTCCTATACCAACCCCCCCCGAACATCATAAGACTATTATATCACAATTGATAAGCATCATCTATTAAATAGAGGCTTAAACCACTGCCTAAATGAGTATTTAAACCACAAAGTGCAGAGCCGAGGCTCTGCACTTTCTTTAAAGGGTTCTATTGTTTAGACACCTCTTTAGTCATTTTTAATCATCTCCCTTCCTGATAGATTTGACGAATCGATTGTCAATATAAGTGTAACATCTTTCAGTTCGCAATATTAGACCTAGTGTTAGTATAATCATTTTTTCCATAAACAATTTTACGAATGGTGTCTTCACTCAAGAAATACTCTCTAGCAATTTCACCAACGGTCTTTCCACTTTGATAGGCATATATCATAGCCTCGTTTCTACTGCGAATCTGTTCCCTTGCACCACTCAATCGACCCCCCCAACCGATCTTCTGACTCTCCGGCTTTGGGATATACAACAACTCTCCGTTAATATATCTCTGTACCTGCTCCAGAAGATGGGTCGGCAAAACCTCCGTTGCTTTTTTTGTAAGCCACTTGTTTGTACCTCCAGTTTATCAAAGTGTTTGTTGTTTCTATGTACACATTTCATAAACCCACCTCCTTTCAGTATTTTAATCAGACATTTCTACCCTTAGAATATGTCCGTAATTTATATTATAAAACCATTTACTCCGTATTGCAAATTACAATTTCATTAAAAGATACCACTCTGACCGAAGTAGCTCCTCGGACTTTGATTATACCTTTGTTTAAAGGCTTTTAGGAAATTGGAATAGTCCATGAAACCAGCCTCGATTGCAGCTCTTTTAAAGCTAAAACCATTCAAAATCATATCATGTGCAGTCCCAAGCCTTTTGTTTGTGATGTACTTATGAACACTGCAGGCAGTTTCTTTTTTTAAACAACCTCATGAAATGGTACTTACTCAGGTATACGTGGTTGGCGATTATCTCAACACTGAGTACTTCATCAAGGTTTTTATTAATAAAGCTTATTGCTCTTTGAATTCTTATATCATAGACTGTTTTGGTCAGAATCTTTTCCTTAAAGTAATTCTGTTTATATCGCCTAATACCAACAAGAAGACTAGGCAAAAGAACCCTTTGCATAATGCCATATCATCTGAATCACTCTGAATTGTCATAATAAGTTCTTGTATTATCTCCTGTAGCAATACATCCTTATCCAGTTTACCTTTGATCACATCAGATCCTTGGTCAAAAATAGACAAGGCAGTGGCATTGCCACTATCAATAGCATCTATATAGGATTCTTTCATATAAATGATAATGCGCTTGTACTCATATGTGCCATAAACACTTAAATGGTGCACATCATTTTTTTTGGACTATAATCGTGTCCCCCCCTTCCTTAACCTCATATTGCTTCCCTTCAATTGTATATAGGAGTTGCCCAGATAGTACAATGATAATCTTATGAAATCCATGATAATGGGGGGGTGGGTAAGAGGTCGATTTGTCATCCTCTAGATAAAATAGTTTGTATGGGGGGGTATTTAGATATCCTTTTTCCACAGATTAGCACCATTTGCATACTTTCCGGCATTTTTCCGCCTAAACATAATGATAAATGTTGCTATAATCATAAGTGAAAGAAGCCATAATTTCAAGGATAAAATGAAATATTCACATACAGAACTATGAGAGAAGGAGATTTATAATGAATCTACAAGGCATATACCTACCAATTATAACCCCCCCTATGAAAGGCAATTCAATTGATTACCTCAGCTATGTCAATTTGCTTAAACACTATATGACAAAAGGAATAGCTGGTTTCATCCCTTTAGGAACAACAGGTGAATCACCAACAATAGAAGCCTATGAAGTAGAGAAGCTCATTGATCTAACTTTGGAAACCGTGGATGGTCAACTTCCTGTTTATATTGGATTTGGCGGCAATGACACAAGGGGGGGAATGCTAAGAAAATTACCAAGTTATGAAAACAAAGGCATTGAAGGCCTTCTAGTTGCTTCTCCTTATTACAACCGCCCAAGCCAAGATGGTATCATTGCTCACTATAGCGCCATTGCCACGTCAACTGATTTGGACATTATCCTCTATAACATTCCTTATCGAACAGGACGAAACATGACCAACGACACTATAAGAACCTTATCTGGTCATAACAATATTGTTGGGCTCAAGGATGCATCAGGTGACATGGTCCAAACTACCAACCTCCTTCTTAATAGACCTTCTGATTTTAGCATTTTGACAGGTGAGGATATTCACTTACTTTCAGCACTATCCCTTGGTGCTGACGGCGGAATATTGGCTTCAGCCCACATTAATACCGAATCTTATATCCAACTATTCGAGTCTGTTTCTAATAATGACATACAAAAAGCAAGGGCACTATGGCAACAAATCGCTCCCATTATACCCTTGCTATTTAAAGAACCTAACCCTAGCCCAATCAAACATTTACTTATGTCCTCTGGTCTTATAACTTCTGACACAGTAAGACTGCCTCTGACAACTATAAGTTCAAATCTATGTGATGAACTGAGCCAACATCTCCAGACTCCTTTATAAACAAGCCTGTGCTTCTTATAAAACCATCATCTGACAACGGGCTAGAGCCAAGTGCATAGTCCGTTGATACATTACCCAGGTATATTGCACCAACACCTACTTCACCTAGTCCAAACAAGACATCGTTTCCAGCTTCATCCTTATTCCATATTCGAAGTTGACTAAAAATCTCGTCTCCTTCATCAATGAAGCCATTTCCGTCTTCATCAAATGCTGCAAGTTCCTTGAAGCCATCGCCTGATTGCGGACCAAACAGCTCTCTACCATCATCAATTATTCCATTTTGATTCTCATCAAAAGCCAAATAACCACTGCCCTTTTGCAAAAAAAAGAAATTTGATCTTTGGCACCATCAAAGTCAAGATCAAAGCTATACTTCTCTTTAGTCAAGTGGGTTAAATTCCCTTCATAATTGATGACAAGAGGATCAACCACTTTCCCATTCTTATCCAAACTGATTTCTTCATTGAATTTGAAAGCTTCACTCCGTTTAAGTTTCATATCGAACTTAATTTCTCTGCCATCTGCTGTCTTAACAATACCATGTGCCTCAAAGGACATGGATTGTTTTCTGCTATATGAAACTTTTCTTCTATAATAAGGCTGACCTGTCTCTTGTTCTGCTTGGACACCATGCCCACTCCCCCCCTTAAGAACTTCTCCATTTTTGCCCGTCACTTGAAGCCTTTTAGGTAAGATAAACTTAACTTCTTTGCCTGTTAGATAAGACAGTATTTTTTTCGAGCATTTTGACTTTTTGATAGTCTTCTTCACTCATCTCGTATATTTTACTGTTTTCTACATTTGATGCTTCATCAACCATTCCACTTTTTTGCTTGATGTCCACATCAAATAAGTCCAGTATAGGCGCTTCATGGCCAATTGTTATCTCTGGTTGATTTTCTTGTATTTTTTTGCCGACTAATTTTTAGGGATTCACTGCTACTTGATTTGCCATAGAGATCTATGTCAAAGTTTTGAATTCTCATCAGATCACCTCCATGTGATGATGAATAGATTGGTGCGTCCTTGCACAGTTTCTTTGACTATAATATCGGCATAATTTAAAATAATCGCCACCCCCCCTCCTTATGGCACATACCACTTATGACTTATGGCTTATACCAT